>Ga0187805_10000735_pt1 | contig 11270 bp, 13 predicted proteins | sample NC_wetland_sal_i_6_FD_132965 | JGI IMG/M metagenome (GOLD analysis project Ga0187805, IMG submission 132965) | Wetland sediment microbial communities from Neuse River Estuary, North Carolina, USA - Control_5 | ecosystem: Environmental > Aquatic > Freshwater > Wetlands > Sediment | place: USA... | reverse complement strand
GCCATCGGGATCTCGGGCGTGAACCGCGTCGCTCGGGCGAACGTCATCGCCAAATCCGGTAAGGCGGTCGAGGCGTCCGGCGACCTGGACGTCCTGATCCTCGACAAGACCGGCACGATCACCGTGGGCAGTCGCCTCGCCGTCCAGTTCGTCCCCGCCCCCGGCGTCGAGCCGCCGGAGCTGCTCGAGGCCGCGCTGCTCGCGTCGACGCTGGACGAGACGCCCGAGGGGCGCTCGATCGTGCGGCTCGCCGCCCGCCGCAGCGCCCCCGCTCGGCGGCTCGAGCCCGGCTCGTTCAAGGTGATGCCGTTCACGCCCGAGCGCCGGATGAGCGGCCTGCTGCTCGCGGACGGCACCGAGGTGTTCAAGGGGGCTCTCGCCGCGATGGAGGCCTACGGCGCCGTGCTGCCCCCCGAGACCCGGCGGGCCGCGGCCGACGCGGCGCGGCAGGGGATGACGCCGCTGGCGATCGCGATGAACCGCAAGGTCGTCGGGCTCGTGATCCTCAAGGACGTGGTGAAGCCGGGGATCCGGGACCGGATCCGCGAGCTGCGAACGATGGGGATCCGGACGATCATGTGTACGGGCGACAACCGCCTCACCGCCGCCGCGATCGCGGAGGAGAGCGGGGTCGACGAGTTCGTCGCGGAGGCCAAGCCCGAGACCAAGCTCGAGCTGATCCAGCGGGAGAAGGCGGCGGGCCGCCTGGTCGCCATGACGGGCGACGGGACGAACGACGCCCCCGCGCTCGCCCGCGCGGACGTCGGCCTGGCGATGAACAGCGGGACGAGCGCCGCCAAGGAGGCCGGCAACATGGTCGACCTCGACAACGACCCGACCAAGCTCATCGAGGTCGTCTCGATCGGTAAGCAGCTCCTGATCACGCGCGGCGCGCTGACGACGTTCTCGATCACGAACGACGTCGCGAAGTACTTCGTGATCATTCCGGCGATCTTCGCCACCGCCGGGGCGATCGCCCTGCCCGGGGTCTCCGCGTTGAACGTCCTCGGGTTCACCGACCCGTACGGGGCGGTCCTGGCCGCGCTGGTGTTCAACGCCCTGATCATCCCGATCCTGATCCCGCTCGCGCTCGCCGGGGTGCCGTTCCGGCCCCGCACGGCGATCGACCTCCTGCGCCGGAACATCCTGACCTACGGCGTCGGAGGCCTGGTGAGCGCCTTCGTCGGGATCTGGCTGTGCTACGTCCTGCTCGAGTACCTGTACACGATGCCGTGGGCGCACCTCGCCGGCGCGTTCGTCGGCCACTGGCTCCCGTTCGGAGGGCTGTGAGCGGCGCCGGGTCCGCCCCGATGCCGACGGGGCCGAGGGGCTCGCGGCGGCCCCCGTCCCACCGCTGGCGGACGCACGTGCGGGCGGGGGTGGTCTTCCTCGTCCTGACGATCGTCGTCGCCGGAGGCGCCTACCCGCTGGTCGTCACCGGGATCGCCCAGCTGGTCGACCCGTACGCCGCCGGCGGCTCGCTGCTGCACTGCCCGAACGGTACGGTCGTCGGCTCGGCGGACATCGCCCAGAACCTCTCGGCGGGCACGCTCGGTCCGTCGCTCTTCTGGGCTCGGCCGTCGCTCACCGACTACAACACGACGCTGGGGGCCGACTCGCCGCCCGGCCCGACCGACCCGGCCCTCAAGGCGCTCCTCAACGAGACGATCGCCTACCTCCAGGGCGGCGAGGAGAACCGCTCGCCGAACGCCCCCCTCCCGTACTGGTGGGTCGCCCCGAGCGCCTCCTCGGTCGATCCGGACCTGACCCCCGGGGCGGTGCTGGTGCAGGTGCTGCGCGTCGCGAACGCGACCGGTCTCTCGAACGCCACCGTCCTCGGCCTGGTGAACGCGCACATCACCCAGCCGCCGCTGCCGTACGTCGGCGTCCCGTTCGTCAACGTACTTGAACTGGACATCGCCTTGCTGGCGCTGCAGGGGCGCTGCTGATGTACCGCCGGATCCTCGTTCCCGTCCAGGTCCCCGCCGAGGTCGAGCCGCTCGTCCGCTTCGCCGCCCAGCTGCTCGAGCCGGACGGCGAGATCCGGGTCCTCCACGTCATTCCGACCACCACCCTTCCCCAGGTCACCCGCGAGTGGCGCGCCTCGGTGAATCTGGTGGTGCCGGCGCACGAGATCGGCGCGGTGCTGGACGTGAAGGTCGAGCCGGAGGTCCGGGCCGCGACGGACGTCCCCGGGGAGATCCTCGAGAGCGTCGAGACCCATCAGGTCGACGCGATCGTCATGACGTTGCGCGGGGACCGCCGCAGCCGCAATCCGTTCGTCGGCCACACGGCGAGCGCCCTCCTCCAGCACGCCGGCTCGGAGGTCCTGATCGTCAACCGGCTCGGCCTCGCGACCGCCGCCTTCCCGCGGGTCCTCCTGCCGACGTTCGGTCCCCGGCCGCCCGCGCGGTCGCTCGCCATCGCCGAAGAGCTGTCGGTCAAGGCGGGCGGGGTTCCCGTCATTACCCTCTCGCTCGGGGCCGGCGCGGAGGAGGGCGGGGTCACGTCCGGGCGGACCAGCCGGGGCGTCGAGGTCGTCCGTCGATCCTCCCCGTTCCCGAGCGCCCTGCTCGGCCGGCGCCGCCTTCCCGAGACGATCCTCGCCGCCGCGGCGCGCGAGCGCTACGGCCTCCTCCTGGTCGGCGAGGAGCCGGTCGCCGGCGGCTCGCTGCTCACGCGGCGGTTCCTGGACGCCCTGTTCCGGGGCGCCCCGTGCCCGGTCCTCGCGGTCCGGAGCTAGGCGGCGCGCTCCGATGGCGACGCTCTGGTTCGTCGGGCTCGGCCTCGACGACGAGCGGGGCCTCTCCGTCCGCGCCCTCGAGCAGCTGCGCAGGAGCGAGGTGTTCGCGGAGGAGTACACCGCTGTCGCCTCGCCGGGCACGCTCGACCGCCTCGCCGCGGAGCTCGGGCGACCGGTCCGCCGGCTCGGCCGCACCGAGGTCGAGGCGGAGGCGCCGATCCTGGAGGCGCTCGGCCGCGGCGAGCACGTCGCGTTCCTCGTCGTCGGCGACCCGTTCGCGGCGACGACGCACGTCGCCCTGCGCCTGGCCGCGCGCCGGGCCGGCCACCGCTGGCGCTACCTCCCCGGGGCGAGCATCCTGGTGGCGGCCGCCGGCTACCTCGGGCTGATTGCCTACCGGTTCGGACGGACCGTCTCCCTCCCGCTCCCGGCGCCCGGGTTCGAGCCCCGCTCCCCGCTCGAGCAGATCGGCTCGAACCGCGACCGGGACCTGCACACGCTGGTCCTCCTCGACCTCGCCCCCGAACAGGGGCGGTTCCTGCGCGCCGACGAGGCGCTCACGATCCTTCGGGCGAGGGACCCGGAGGCGAAGCTGTTGGGGGAGGAGGACCCGGTCGCCGTCGCCGCTCGGGTCGGGCGCGAGGACGCCGCCGGCTTCTTTGGGCCGATGCGCCGCCTGCGGTCGACCGATTTCGGCCCTCCGCTGCACGCCCTGGTCGTCCCGGCGCCGCGGCTCCACTTCGAGGAGGAGGCGGCGCTCGAGGAGTTCCGGCTCCCCTAGGGCGACGGGGGAAGGTCCCGGGGCTCCGGGGCTCGCGGAGCGACCGCGTCGGCGAACTGCTGGATCCGGAACGGCCGCAGCAGCAGCACGTCCGGTCCCCGTTCCCTCTCCGAGGTCGGGGGCGGGCGGCTCGACGGCGCGACCAGGACGAGCCTCAGCCTCGGGTCGATCGCCCGCGCCTTGCCGAGCAGCTCCGCCGGCGTGCCGTCCGCGAGCTGCGTGTCCGCGACCACCAGGCCGGGCCGGTGGTCCCGGATCAGCCGCAGCGCGTCGGTCACCCCCTCCGCCTCGGCGTCGACGCGCACGTGCTGGAGCTGGAGCAGGCCCCGGAACAGGATGCGCAGCTCTTCGTCGGCCGCCACGACGAGCGCGCCCGGCGAGGGGACCTGGTTCGCGTGCAACCTCAGCGCCCGAGCCCGGGGGGCTCCCGGCTCCCCGGAAAGTTATGCACGTTCCGTTAACTTTAGACTTCCGCGCCCGCCGGCGGGTGGGCGTCGCCCACCGTCCCCCAGTCGGCGACCCCCGCCGCGCGCAGCAGCGCGTCCAGACAGGCGTGGTAGCGCTCGGGCGGAGCGTGGAGCAGCTCGGCGATGCGCGGCTGGAGCGCCTGCCCGAACTCCTTCTCCGTCGGGGTGAACTGCCAGCCGTGGGCCGCCGCTCGGCCGAGGACGAGGAGGAACCCGTAGCCGAGGCCGCGCTCCTTCCCCTCCCGAGGGAGCGTCTGGAGCGCGGTGCGCTCGGCCCCCGCCTCGCCGCCGACGCGGAACGCGCGAGCGACCCGGTCCGTCCAGGCCGCCTCGGGGACCAGGCGGTCGTACCGCGGGAGGGTCTCGAGCAGCTCCCGCTCCTCGCTGCGACGCTGGAGCCGTTTGAGGATCTCCGCCACGCGCCCGGGGGCGCCGCGGGCCTCGTCAACCAGGCGGCGGGCCTGCGTCGGGTCCGGGACGATCACGCCGACGATCTCCTCCGCGTGCTCCCCCCAGAGCCGCTCGAGGGCCCGGCTCGCGCTCGGCTCGTCGACCTCGAAGGCACCGTCCAGGCCGCCGACGACGGCGAGCAGCGCCCGCCGCTCGACCGGGGACGGCCCCAGGGCGTCGACGAACGCCGTCGTGTCGCTCCCGTAGCAGACCCCACCGGCGACCAGCGTGCGCCCGCCCGCCTTCTCGATCCGGGGCCGCAGCTCGTCCAGGTAGCCGTCCAGGAGCTGCACGTCCGCGAGCCGCCCGAGGGCGTAGCGCTTGAGGAGCGCTCGGGGGACCGTCGGCAGGGAGCGGTGGACGCACGACTCGCCGCCCCGGCAGGCGACGTTCAGCTCGGCCGTCACCGGATACTCCCCCTCGGGATCCGGCGTCGCCGCGCCCTCGGAGACGGAGGCGAGGAGGTGGCGGTCGTCCTTGGCGCAGCGGCGGCAGACGCGGAACGAGAGCCCGGCGCCGGGCCAGCCGACCTCCAGGTACGGCCGAGGCTCCCCGTTGGCGAGGTGGGGACAGCGGTAGACGTGCTGGGCCGGCTCTTCGATCAGGCGGTACGGGAGATCGGCGAGCCGCTCGGTGACGAACTCCGGGGGCGGCCGGCTCGACCGACCGGTGCACCAGAGCGAGCGACGCGTGGCGTAGAAGTGGAACCCCTTGCGCGCCCAGTCGAGGTAGCCGAACAAGAGCCGGTCGGGCTCCTCCGACCGCTGGACGGCGACCTCCGCCTCGCCGTCGGTCGCGGCGAGCGGGGCGTAGGAGACGTCCCCGTGGGCGGTCGGGAACGCCACGACCGCGGGGGTCGAAGGGTCCAGGGCGAACTTCAGGAGGCCCGCGTACGCCCGGGGCAGCGGATCGCCCCAGCGCGACAGACGGGCGAGCCGCCGCTCGTCCTCCGCGGCGGAGCGGACCTCCTCGAGCTCCGCCCGAAGGCGGTCGAAGCGGTCCCGCGGGCAGTCGTCGGTGAGCTTCGGCAGCAACGGGTCGACGCTCGCCCGCAACGCCTTCGCCCGGGCGAGGAGGTCCGCCTCGCGCAGGCCCGAGCCCTTACGCAGACGCGCCATCGCCGTCGGCCCGAGCGGGCCGTCGTACATATTCCCGGGGGGTCGGGGCGGTCAGCGGCGGCACGCCGAAAGGAACTGCTCGAACAGCTGGCGGCCGCCCTGGGTGTGCTCGACCTCGGGATGGAACTGGACCCCCCAGATCGGCCGGTCGGGGGCGGCCATCGCCTCCACGGGGCAGGCCGCGGAGTGGGCGAGCACCGTCCAGCCGGGCGGGGGCTCGATGACGTGGTCGTTGTGGTTCGCCCAGACGTTGAGGTGCGCCGGCAGGCCGCGGAACAGCCGGTCGTCCGGCCGGTCGACGGTCAGTTCCACCGCGCCGAACTCCGGCGCCCCGCGCGCGACCCGCCCGCCGAAGTGCCGGCCGAGGAACTGGTGGCCGACGCAGATCGCCAGCACCGGCACGCCGATCCGGTCGATGTAGCCGGCGACGGCGCCGAGCGGGTCGTTCGAGCCCTCCAGGCTGAGCGCCCCCCCGGAGAGGACGATGCCGTCGGCGTCCAACCGCTCCAGCGGCGTGGTGTTCGGAACGATCCGGCTCTCCGCGCCGAGATCGCGCAGGACCCGCCACTCGCGATGGGTCCACTGGCCGCCGTTGTCGATGACGGGGACCTTCATCGTCGGGGCGGCCCCGGCCGCGGATCGGTCGGCGGCGGCGCCCGGCCCGAGCGCTGCTCCTCGAGGACCGAGCGAATCTCGCGCAGCTCCGAGCGCATCCTCAGCATCTCCTCCTCGAACGGCGAGAACCCGCGGGGGTTCAGCAGCCGGGTCGAGAAGTAGATCCCGATGAACATCGCGCCGATGATCGCGACGATCTCCGTGAAGACGAGGGAGACGACCAGGGAGACCGGGTCCGCGAGCACCACCGAGATCGGGAACGTGAACAGGTGGGTCACCTCCGCGAGCTCGAGGACGACCAGCGCGATCAGGACCACGGTCCAGATCACGAGGACGGCCCGGGACGGCTTCACGGGGGACCCCCGCTGCCGTAGTTGACGAGGAACAGCGAGAGCGGCAGCTTGGAGACCGACCAGGAGGTGGGCGCCGTCAGCCCCGGGGTGACCGACGTGCACGGCACCATCGTCACAGTCTCGTCCGCGAGGCCGAGGCTGGTGATATCGAAGGCGAACATGCCGGCGTAGACCGTCCGCGACCCCTGGGGGGCGTAGACCACGGTCGCGTTGACGACGAACGGGTTCGCCGCCGTCGAGTGGCCGAGCTCGACCAGGTCGGTCCCGTTCGTGTGGGTCCACAGGATCCCGGAGGTCGGGCAGGCCCCCGGGACCCAGGTGAAGTTCGTCCCGTAGTCGAGGTCGATCTGCGTGTACGGGACCTCGGAGCCGACCGCGTGGACGTAGAACTCCGTCGTCGCGCCGCCCGTGACCCGGTAGAGGGTGAGCTCCGCCTGTACGGCGAGCGCGGACGGACCGTTGCTGAGGAGGATCGGGGTGAAGACGATCAGCGCGAGCAGGATCGCCGCCGGTCCCGCGAACTGGATCGGGGCGTACCGCCCGATCCGGCTGGGCACGCTCGACCAGGCGACGCGGCCCCTCACGCGGAGTCCTCCTTCCACCCGCGGTACAGACGATGGGGCACCCCGAGGTGGTCGAGGACCTTTCCGGCGACGTAGTCGGTGACCTCCCCGAGCGTCGTCGGGTGCAGGTAGTAGGCCGGCGCAGGGACGAGGACGACCGCGCCCATCTCGCTGAGCGAGGTCAGGTGCCGGAGGAGGAGCGTCGGCAGCGGGGTCTCCCGGGGGACCAGCACCAGACGGCGCCGCTCCTTCAGGTGCACGTGCGCCGCCCGCGTCAGGAGGTTGTCCCCGAGGCCGAGAGCGATCTTGGCGACGCTCGTCGACGAGCACGGGACGACCACCATCCCGCGGGTCCGACGCGAGCCGCTCGCGATCGGCGCCTGGAAGTCGTCCTCCTCGTAGCGGTGCGTCGCCAGGCGACCGAGCGCCGCCGCGTCGAGGCCGGTCTCCTCGCGCACGACCTCGAGACCGGAGCGCGAGGCGACCAGGGCGGTCTCGACGTTCGCCGCGCGGAGCGCCTCCAGGACCTTGACCGCGATCGGGGCTCCGCTCGCGCCCGAGATCCCTACGACGACCGGACCTTCCTCGACCACCGCGGTCCCCCGGGGGTTAAATCGGTGGAGCGACTCGTCCGTTATGACGATTGGCGGGGCGGGAGTCGTGGGGTATCGGGCGGCGGTCGTAGGAGCGGGGCACACGCGCTTCGGCGTCCTCCCGCAGGGCCCGCGCCAGCTCCTGCGCGAGGCGACCGACGCGGCGCTGGCGAGCGTCGACCGAGGGTTCGACCGCTCCCGCCTCGGCCGCGGCTACCTCGCCAGCCTCGGGTTCGGCGGCTGGCAGATCGGCAACTCCTCCGCGCTCCTCGCCGAGGAGATCGGCGTGCCGCAGCTCGCGACCGTGCGGGTCGAGAACGCCTGCGCCTCCGGCGGCTTCGCGGTCCAGGAGGCGATCCGGGAGGTCGCCTCGGGCGGAAGCGACCTGGTCGTCGTCGCGGGGGTCGAGAAGATGACCGACGTCTCGAACGCCCGCCGCCGCTACTGGCTCGGGGTCTCGGGCGACACCGAGTGGGAACGCCAGGCCGGCCTCACGTTCGCCGGCGTCTACGGGCTCCTCGCCTCCCGGTACCTCGCCCACTACGGGCTCGGGCGCGAGGTGCTCGCCGAGGTCGCCGTCAAGGCGCACGCGAACGGCGCCCGGAACCCGAACGCCCACTTCCAAAAGCCGGTCTCGAAAGAGCAGGCGCTCGCGAGCCCGATCGTCGCCGACCCCCTCGGGCTGTACGACTGCTGCCCGGTCTCGGACGGCGCGGCGGCGGTCGTCCTCGCCTCCGCCGAGAGCGCGCGCCGCTGGACCGACACGCCGGTCTACGTCGAGGGGGTGGGGGCGGCGTCCGACCGCCTCGCGGTGCAGGAGCGTCCCGACCTCCTCGGCTTCGCCGCGAGCCGCCGGGCCGCGGAGCTCGCCTTCCGCTCCGCCGGGCGCCAGCCCGCCGACCTCTCGTTCGCGGAGGTGCACGATTGCTTCACCATCGCCGAGCTGCTCGCGCTCGAGGACCTCGGGCTGTGCGGTCGGGGCGAGGCCGGACCGTGGACCGCCTCGGGCGCGACCGGCCGGACCGGCCGCCTCCCCGTGAACCCGGACGGTGGCCTCAAGGCGAAGGGCCACCCGATCGGCGCGACCGGCGTTTCGCAGGTCTACGAGATCTTTCAGCAGCTCCGCGGGACGGCCGACGCCCGGCAGGTTCCCGGGGCGGAGCGCGCGCTCGCCCACAACGTCGGCGGGGCGGGCGCCACGGCCGCCGTGACGATCTTCGCGAGGGGCTGAGCGCGTGCGGGGGCTGACGCGGGCGACCGCCTACCTTCCGTCGTTCGCCGACGGCCTACGGCGGCGGGCCGCGCCCGACGAGGACGCCTTCACGATGGTCGCGACGGCGATCGAGCGCGCGCTCGACCGCTCGGTCGCCGACGCTCGCCCGCAGACCGTGCACCTCGTCGGGGACGCGGGGGCTCTGGATCCCTCGTTGCTCGCCTCGTTGCTCGGCAGCCCCGCCGAGATCGTGCCGGCAGCGAGCGGAGCCTTCGCCGACGCCGTGCGGGCGGCCGCCAGCGCGGAAGGAGCCGCGTGGGTCGCCGTCGTGCAGCGAGCCGACGAGCGGTCCGACGCATCGCCCGCGCCGGGCGACGGGGCCGTGGCCCTGAGGTTCGACGACGGACCGGAGGCGATCCCTCTCGCCGAATCGGGTCTTCTGCGGGCGGGAACGACGGGAGCGTCCCCGCTCGCCGCGCTCTTCGAGCTCGGACGGGCGCCCCCTCGGCCCGGAGTGTGGGTCGGGGACTGGGCCTCCGACCCGACCCGCGCGCGGCCCGTGCCGCGATCGCCGCGCCGGGGTCTCGGCCCGGCTCCGGCGAACGTCTCCGAGGGCGCGCTCGTGCCGGGTCCGCGCGACGAAGAGGCGCGGGCGGCTCGCTGGCGTTTCCTCGCCGATCGCTGCGGCGCCTGCGGGGTCGTGACGTTCCCTCCCCGAGGGCGCTGCCGCGGCTGCGGACACGACGACCGTCTCGCGCCGACCCCGCTGCCGCTCGACGGCGGCGAGGTCGTCGCGTCCACGTGGATCGGGCCCGGCGGTCAGCCGACCGAGTTCGACCCGGTGGTGGAGGTCTCGGGCTCCTACGGCGTGGTCCTCGTTGACGTAGGGAGCGGGGTCCGCGTGACGCTCTCCGTCGCCGACGCCGCGCCCGAGGAGGTCCGCGTCGGAGCGCGGGTCAACACGCGCCTGCGGCGCCTCTACCCGATGGAAGGGCGATGGCGGTACGGTCGCAAGGCGGTACCGGCCGACGGGAGCGGCGGCCCGCGGTAGCCGTCTCAGGCGAAGCCGGGAAGGTCGCGCTGCTGGGAGGCGGCCCCCTTGCGGGTGTACGGCTCGGCCGCGATGCCCAGGTGCGTCGCGAGGGTCCGGAACGTCGTGACGAGATCCTGGATCGCGGCGGCCATCTGCTGCTGCTCGGCCCGCAGCTTCCCGAGCTCTTCGCGCAACGCGATCAGTTCCGTTTCCCACCGCTCGTGGTTCGCTGCAGGGCTCATGTTCGTAAGGGCCGACAGCCGTCGGCGTAGATGAGCGTCCCTCGGTACGCTGCGGTCGGACCTCACCCCGTGGACGACCGCCGCGCTCGGCTCCCGCGGCCGCCGCGGCTGGGCAAATCTCAAGTAGATATATCGATATTTCGATATCGGAAAGGCGATGTCGCGCTTCGGGCCACCTTGGATCTCGCGCCACCGTAGGGGATTGCGCCCGTTGGTCTACCACCTGCTCAGCCAGGGACCGCGCAGCGGCGCCGAGCTGATGGACGACATCGAGCGGCTGAGCCGAGGCTTCTGGCGTCCGTCGCCCGGCTCGATCTACCCGCTCCTCGAGGAGATGACCCACGACGGGGTGATCCGAAAGGGGCCGGACGGGCGCTACGCCCTGACCGACCCGACCGTCGAACGTCACTGGGGACCGGGCCGATTCGGACCCCGCAGCGTCGACGAGGCGGCGTCCGAGCTCCGCGGGCTGGTCGCCTACCTGGAAGACCTAAAGACGAGCCACGCGGACGAGTTCGCGAAGGCGGCATCGTCGATGCGAGAGGCGCGCGACCGACTGTCCCAGATCGTAGGATGAGCTAGGACGATGGCCGCGAGCGGGACCCCAGGGTCGATCGAGGCGATCGGGCTCTCGAAGACGTTCAACGGTACCGTCCGCGCGGTCCGCGAGGTCTCGTTCTCGGTGCATCCCGGGGAGGTCTACGGCTTCCTGGGACCGAACGGCGCCGGGAAAACGACCACCGTCTCGATGCTGAGCGCCGGGCTCGAACCTACTTCCGGCCGCGCCACCGTCGACGGATGGGACGTTCGCCGCCACGGCGACCAGGTCCGCCGCCGCATCGGCATCGTCTTCCAGGAGTCGACGGCCGACGGCGACCTCACCGGCCGGGAGAACCTCGAGCTCGCGGCGGCGCTGTTCGGCGTGCCGCGCCGCGAGGTGACGGCGCGGATCGATTCGCTCCTCGACCGGATGCAGATCGGCGACGCGGCCGAGCGGCTGGCGAAGACGTACTCCGGTGGAATGCGCCGGCGCCTCGAACTCGCGGTCGGGATCATCCACTCGCCCCGGGTCCTCTTCCTCGACGAGCCGACCCTCGGG
>Ga0187805_10000734_pt1 | contig 11274 bp, 6 predicted proteins | sample NC_wetland_sal_i_6_FD_132965 | JGI IMG/M metagenome (GOLD analysis project Ga0187805, IMG submission 132965) | Wetland sediment microbial communities from Neuse River Estuary, North Carolina, USA - Control_5 | ecosystem: Environmental > Aquatic > Freshwater > Wetlands > Sediment | place: USA... | reverse complement strand
GTACTGCAAAGTTTTCCGCATCGACGATTTAATCCGCTCACGCGGGAGTGGGTATTGGTTTCTCCGCATCGGACAGAGCGGCCCTGGCAGGGTCAAACCGAGCTTCAGGAGCCGGAATCCTCGACGGCTTATGATCCCAATTGTTACCTCTGCCCCGGAAACACTCGCGCCGGCGGGAAGCGGAACCCTTCGTACGGGCACACCTTTGTGTTCGACAATGACTTCGCCGCGTTGCGACCTGAAACACCGACGGCGCAATTAGACTTCGAGGGAAAAGGTCTTGTTGTTGCACAAACCGAAAGCGGAATCTGCCGAGTTGTTTGCTTCTCGCCGCGGCACGATCTTACCCTTTCCCGCATGTCGCCAGCGGAAATCCGCGCTTTGATCGACGTTTGGGTGGAGGAATTCCAAAGTTTAGGTCAACAAGCCGGCATCAACTATGTGCAGATTTTCGAGAACCGTGGGCTGATGATGGGCTGCAGCAATCCTCATCCCCACGGGCAGATCTGGGCGACCTCGACGGTGCCGAACGAGCCTCGCAAAGAGCAAGAAGCGTTTGCCGCATATCAAAAGCAGCACAGCGCTTGTCTTTTGTGCGACTACATCAAGCTGGAGGAGGCTTCCGGCGACCGCTTGGTTTGCGGCAACGAGCATTTTCTCGCTGTCGTTCCCTTCTGGGCGATATGGCCTTATGAAATCTTGCTGCTCTCCAAGCGACACGTAGGCTCCATGAGCGCTCTGGACGGAGACTCGCGATCCGCGCTGGCCGATATTTTGAAATGCGTCACCCAGCGATACGACAATTTATTCCAGGTGTCTTGCCCGTACTCCATGGGATTCCACCAGCACCCGACCGACGAACTGGAACACGCGGAATGGCACTTTCATGCACATTTTTTTCCGCCAATTCTCCGCTCTGCCACTATCCGGAAGTTTATGGTGGGCTTCGAAATGCTGGGATCTCCGCAACGCGATATCACCCCAGAATATGCGGCGGAGAAGCTGCGGCAGGCTAAGATCACACCTTCGCCATACAATCCGACATGAGCGGCAGCGTCGGCGGCGATGAGGATATGCGCTATGGCTGTTCGGGAGCGGTGTCCGATGCCGAGGCGGTCGCACTCCCTACCGAGAATCGACGTGGTTGGGGACGATAACCATTCCGGGTCCGGATGTGGTACTTCTTCAGTCGCTCGCCCACCAGTTTGACCGTGATGGCCCGCCAGCCGCGGTTTGGATTCGCCTGCGGATAGTAGCTTAGCGAGTATAGGTGTGCCAGGTCATCCCGGATTGAGGCAAAGGCGCGCTGTTCGTCTTTCCAGTTCTTGGCAAAATACGCCTTGCCTCCCGTGGCCGCAGTCATGCGTTCGAAGACTGCGGTGGACACGGGTTCCAGTTTAGCCAGTTGAGTGCTGATCATGTAAATGGCCGTCCCGGTGGATTGGGCCAATTCAGCCACGTCCTCGGGAGGCACCATGCTGGAGTTGTCAGGGCCGTTCGAGAAGACCACGACCACCTTTCGTCCGGTGTAGTGGGCTGCATCTTTTATGGTCAGCAAAAGGCAGTTATAGAGCGCCGCGTCGTCTCCCGCTACCGTCGCCCGCACGCCACGCAGAACCTTTGTCCGGTCAGGGGTCAAGGGGGCGGATCGGGAAAGGTCGCGGCTGTAGGAATAGAAGGCTACTTTATCCGCACTTTCCAGCGAACGGACGAAATCCGCGATGGCATCTTGCGCGAACACAAAGCCGCGGTACATGTAGTTGCTGGTGTCAAAGAGGAGGAAAACATTCGCGCCGGCCACCATCGAACCGAGGCTTTGATCCGGATCTGCAGACAGCTTTTGATCCGCTGGGAGCCGTTGCCCGGCGACTTGGGCTGAAGTTTTTCCATCTGCGGTCGTACTGTCTGCCACTCGGTAAGCGGGTTCGTCGCCCTCGCCGAAGGTGGCAAGTTTTTGCGGAATGTTGTCCTCGACGACGGCGAAGTCCGAGGGGCGAAGACCGGTAATGTAGTTCCCCTTATTGTCCGTCACGGCTACGTTCAACTGCACCATGTCGACAACCACGCGAATGTTCGGTTCGCTTTCCTGCGCGGCCATCCAAGTTCCAGGGCTGGAGAAGAGGGTCAGAACTAACACGAGCGGTAGAAAGTAATTCTTGATCATATCTTCCTATCTATCTGCGGACCGCATTTTGACCGGTAGAGACGTAGCTGGCTACGTCTCTAGCGTCCCGTTCAAAACTGAGTCTTAGCGCCAATTGAGGACGAAGCAATCTTACCCTGCCGAAATTCTTCTCCTGTTTCTCGCATGGCCCGGAGCATGGCCGGCCAATCTTCGAAGTCACTGGCAAAAATCTTTTCGACCATGCGATGAGTTAGTTCAGGCACTAAACGGTTCAGCACCACCGGCGAGTAGCCCTTTTCATCCGCCAAGCGGGCCCAGTACAAATTACTGGAATCCCAACTCTCGGCCAACAAACGGCTGGAATATCCCTCGAAGGCAGGAAACGGTTTGAGATTCAACAGTTCGCGTGCATAACTCTGAGTCAGGATGGGATGAGGCACGCCGAAATCTTGCGACAGCCGCTCCCAGCTCACTTCTGCCGGAGCCCGACGGCACAGGCTTTCCAATTCCTGACCAGCAGGTCCCCTGGAATTGTCCTCTCCAGAAAATCTTCGACGGTACTCCGCCGCCAGGTAGAACGTATCGGCAGGTGTGAGTTGAGGATTTGCGTCAGTCAGGTGTCCCGCAATTAGAGCCCGCTCCACTCGCTCCGAAACTTCTGGATCCATGCGCTCCGACAGGATCTTCATCACCTTGCTCCGCACTTGTGGATCGCCTGTCGAAGCCGTCAAAAGCTCCTCTCCGGATCGCTGATAAAGCGTGATGGCGTGGAGTTCGCTCTGGCTCACATTCCACCACCGTGGCAAAGTTGCGTTAATCATGAGACCCGGCACCAATTCTCGCCAGATCAAAGCCTGGACGTTTTCGGGAGCGATGAAATCCTGTTCCACCTCCGCAAGCACGTACGGCAAGTCGGCGAGCGAGCCTACCAGATGTGCTCCACCTCCGGCTGGAGAACCTTCCCCAAACAACTGCGAAGCTTGCCAGACTTGTTCCACGCCCGCCACTGTGTCTCCCGAGAAGTCATGCGAGCGAACGAAAAGCGGATTGTTGTGAAGAATCTGCGCGCCGGGCGGTTCGTAGTATGCGTAGTTCAAACCCACCAGAGTATCTCTCAGGAACGGAGCGAGTTGGCCGCGAGCCTCGGCCACCTGCTCGCGCGAAGCGGGCGACTTGAGCAGCTTGATCAAGTCCGTGCGCATCTGCAATTCGGTGTGACGATTGTTGTAGATTCCAGTCGCCCATTGCGTTCTCTCGCCACTGCTGAAGATCGGACGCGGCATCTCGAATTCCCGAAGCTCCCCAGCCAGCGGGACCAGATCCTCGCCCTTGGCCGCTCCTCGCGCCATTGCATCCAGACCGTCGCCCAGCGCCAAGATTGTGTCCAGAGAAACCAGGCGCTGCCCATCCAATACCGAGCGAATTCCGTTAGCCATTTCCAGGTGCGTCCGTTGGCCTTCCGGACTTGTCTGCTGCGGGCCTGCAAGCAAATCGATGATTTCATCCTGGGAAGAATTGCGTCGGCCAGTTGCCGCCAGCAGCAACTCTCCCAGGGAGTCGCGGCCCGCATCGAAGAGTTGGACAGAGGAACCAACCTTGCCAAAAGGCCTAATTACTTTCTGCCAGGAATCATTCAGCTCAGCGCTCTTGATCTGCCCCTGACGCGCAAGGATCTGCCAAATCCCCACGTTGGCCTGGAAGACCCCCATGGCGTTGCCTCGCAATGTATGGTTGGGAATCCTGCCCAGGCCTTCGGCCACATTCAGAAAGTGAGTGACAGACGCGTCATTCAACTCTGGAAATTCGGAAAAGATCAAATATTGATTGCTGAACTGCGCGAACCTGCTCGCTAGTAAGAGCACGGTTTGCGGACTCAAGCGGCTGGCCGGCGATCGCCTGCCGTCCAGTTCACTCGCCATTAGGTAGATTTGCAGCGGCCCCGTATCCGTCTCCACTCGACAAAGGCCAAACATTGCTTCTGCCAGTTGCTCAGGATGGTCGAAGTGTCCTGCGCGCTTGCCCCAATCACGGACAACCTTGGAATCGTTTTTCTGCCGAAGGATCTCTTTCCACACCGCCAGGTTTCCCGGAACGTAAGCTTCGCCGTTGGGCTCCCATTGCATGCGGGTCACTAAAAGCAAGAGCGCAGGAGCTGGCCGAAATGCCGGCCTAGCCGCGTCGGGAGAAATCGCCTGCCCGCGAAACGCTCCGTAGAAACGCCGCAACCGGGTTTCCGTAAAATGCGCCTGCTGAGTTTGACTGACTCGCGATAGGGCGTCAAAATAAGCCGCCAGCCAGCCATTGTCTTTCGCCAGCAACCGGGGGACAAACTCCCGTGGCGACTCTGGGCTCGCCTCCACCAACTCCTTCCAGGCCGAGTCCGCATCCGTTCCACCAGGCACTATCACTCGCCCAGACCGAATGCAAATGTGACTTCCATAAAAATCAAGCGTAGCGGCCAGCGGAAGCAATTTTGCCAGCCCCACAGACTGCCGCAACTCCGCTCTGGTTTCGGCATCGCTTCGAGCTAGTGCCCAGTAAAGACGGCACAACAGCGGATCGCGTAGAAAGGTTTCAACCAGGTCGCCGTTATTCTTGTTACTCAGGGTTGTCCAATCTTTTTCCGTAAAGAGCACGGGAAGCCGAGTGGCGGGAAACGCGTAGCTGAAGGCCTTGCCTCCCTGGAGCGTCTCTTCGAGCTCAGGCAGAGGGAAGCCCGAATCGATCGTAAGAAAGGCTCTTTCCGGATCAGAAGTCATCAGGGAGGTGCTGCCCTGTCCACAATCTTGGCGCACCCGGTACCCGAGGATGTGCAGCAAAGGTTTTGCCTCTTCGCAATTCGAAACGTGAATAGTCCGGTCCGGACCCGCCAGCACCGCCAACTCTTTCGCCTGATGGACGTAGCGGCTCAACAGGATCAGAAATTCGGTTGGATGACCCCCGTCGCGGGAGCCCTCATAGCCTTGCGTAAAGACGTTGTGAGCCAGCAGGGGTACTACCTCTTCCGGCGAAATCTTCTGGCTGATGCCCGCCATCCGCAAGAAAGAACGCAAAGGGCCGGGAATGATGATGCTGCCGGCTTCCGCGGCCTGCCCGTCCGGCTCTTCTGCCCGGGAAAGGTCAGCGGCCGGCGTGCTCCACGCGTTTGGAGACAAGCAGCAAGCGCACAGTAACATCGCTACAAGAAAGGTGGTGGGCAGACGGCGAGGAGATTTCATGGCTGGAGTCCTAACCTTGAGAAACCTTACAATTAAATCTTGACGACCCCAAGGAACCGGACGATCACAGCCTCCCTGACCAGTTCGGCTGACCGATCCTGCTCCTTACCTTCGTGTCGGCCAAGATAAACCATCCTTCGCCGTATTCCAAGGTCTTTTCGTGGATTCAGCGCAAGAAAATGCGCTCGACGGTGTTTCGGGAATCGTTTTGGGCTGATCTCCTCCCTCACGACCTCCCCTATCGAATCGCCGTTACAAGTGGGGGCCGGCGCAATTGCTAACATCGCGCGAACGTCTTCGCCAACAGCTCTGTCTCGTCAGAGATAATGCCGTCAACGCCCCATTCAGCCAGGAGTAACATCGTTTTGCGATCATTTACTGTCCACGTAAGCAGTTTGCTGCCTGCACTGTGGACCTTTTGCACCAGCGCGCGCGTGACCAGCGAGTAATGCGGAATCACATATTCGACATTAACTTCGCGCCAGCACGCAAGCTGCCCGGGCTTGTCGCAGACTATTCCGGACTGAATCTTTGCGCTGCGAGTCTTCAGCTCCATCACCACCTCAGGCAGAAAGGAAGAGACTACGTAATCCTGCTCCATCCTGTATTCACGCAACCAGTCGAGGATCTTGGATTCCAAACCCGGAACCTTAAGTTCAATATCGAGAAATGCCCGCTGACCATAGCGCTGCAGCACATCCTGGAGGAGCGGCAGATGAAGTAATTGATTAGCAGTTGCCTGGGAGACGGTGATGCCATCGACTTTGGGATCATGACAAACCACGCAGCGTCCGCAGGTGGTTAAGCGCACATCGAACTCAAACCCGTCGCAGCCGTGGGCCAGAGCGAGATCGAAGGATGCGGGAGTGTTTTCTTGGACAGAGGCAGAAGCACGCGCCCCACGGTGACCGAGGAGAACGGGAAGATCAGCCATGGTGGCCCATTCTAGCCGCATTGTGCGGCGGTATGCACAAAAAAAGCCAGCCAATTACAAATTCATGAAACATTCACGTTCGATGAAAAGTTTTGCACTACGCGAAAACGTCCGCCTCTCAGCGTCACTAATCCAGATCGAAATCGCGAATGGGTTTGCCGGTGTCGGGAGACTCTTTCGCCTTCTTGACCGCTTCCTGAAACTTTTTTTCCAGAAGGTCTCCGGCATGTTTCTGGGCCTCTACCGATTGGCGAAAGATGGATTCGCGGCGGCTGTCCTGCTCCTTCATGGCTTTGGCGGCTGCCTCGAAATCATTGAACATCTTGGGTTTGACCGCCGCCGTATGGGCGATGACTCCTTTAGCCGTGGGATCGACCTTTAGCACCGCGCTACAGCATGGGCAGGTTATGTCGAAAGCCGAGGGATTCTCCGCCATACCGAAATCATAGCGCAAATGCAGCCTCTTGATCGAGAAACTCAGTGAGGCTGGATCTTAATGGGAAAAATGTGGAAAATCGAGAGCATTTCCCAGCCCAAGAGAACCACAGAAACCACGGTCACCGTGATCGCCAGCATCTCGCCGAAATTAAGATTACTGCGGCGAGGCTCGAAGCGCCTGGCAACCAAGCCAAGAATATTCAGCGTCGCGAAGCCAAAAACCAACACCCATAGAATGTTGTAGACATTATCCTTCTTGCTGGAAAACTGAAACGCGAAGAGCAGTACTGATTGCAGGCTAACCAGGCCCGATCCTAGCCAGGTGCGCGAAGTGACGCGTGCGAGTGTAGTCGTAAGCGACGATACCATGGCTCGGTTGTTGCCTCCCGGCAATCTCCGGTCAACGCTGAAAAGCTATGATATTACTCTGTTTGCCCCGCTAAAGTCAGCGCGAAAACTGGGTTACTGTTCTGCGTCCGGCTGCGCCCTGCTTTATAATAGAAAGATTCCGTATCCCCTCCGAGGCTGCCAGAGGACCCCGCGCCATGGAAATAAAGGATGGCAGGCTTCCAGGTGGGGTGCGGCGGTTGATTGACGGGTCCCCTTACTGATGTCCACGGAAACTATTGTTGTTCGCGGTGCGCGCGTCCATAACCTCAAAAACATAGATTTTGAGATCCCGCACAACTCCTTGACGGTTGTCACCGGGGTGTCGGGATCGGGCAAGTCTTCGCTCGCTTTCGACACGATTTATGCGGAGGGCCAGCGCCGTTATGTGGAATCGCTTTCCGCCTACGCCCGCCAGTTCCTGGAGCGAATTGAGAAGCCAGATGCCGACGTAATCGACGGAATCGCACCGGCGGTAGCCATTCGACAGAAGAACACCACCCGCAATCCTCGTTCTACTGTCGGTACCGCCACCGAGATCTACGATTATCTACGCTTGCTCTTTGCCCGCATCGGTCGCACTTATTGCCTGCAGTGTGGCAAAGAAGTTAAGAAAGACACGGTGGACGAGGTTGCAAGCACCGTCATGAGACTCAGTGACGGCACGCGCCTGAATGTGTTATTCCCGCTGCAAAGCGCGACGCCAGGTACGAGCGCGTCGGCCTCTCCAGCTAAACGCAAGGGCAAGAAGAAGGCGAAAACGGATGCGAGTACGCTTCCATCCGATCAACTTAAGAGCCGCTTACTCGATCTCCGCACTCGCGGATTCAACCGTCTCTACCAGAGTGGGCAGATCTTCGAGTTCTCCACGCCTGAGTCGTTGCTCAATATTAATTTCGCAGAGCCAGTTTTTCTGCTCGTAGATCGTCTCACCGTATCCGCGGACTCCCGCGCCCGCATCGTGGATGCGGTTGAGATCAGTTATCGCGAGCCCGGCGAAGTGATCTTCGAGACCGCGCCACGCGAGGGACAGGCTCCGGAACGATTTCGCTTCTCCCAGCGTTTCGAATGCAAAGTCTGCAATATTCGCTACGAGGAGCCCGAACCACGATTGTTCTCCTTCAACAATCCGTACGGCGCTTGCCCGCGCTGCCAGGGATTCGGAAATACGATTGACTTCGACCTGGATCTTGTAATTCCCGACAAATCGCTGACCCTGAATCAAGGCGCCATCGAGCCGTGGACCAAGCCCAAGTACCGCTCTCTGTTTACCGACCTCAAGCGCTTCGCCCGCGAAACGGACATTCCCATAGATGTGCCGTGGAACGAACTGGATCGCGAGCAGCAACAGCAGATCATTCACGGCGAAGGCCGCTTTCTCGGAGTGCGGGGCTTTTTCAATTACCTGGAACGGAAAAAGTACAAGCTTCACGTCCGCGTCTTCCTGAGTCGCTACCGGGGATATTCCGTCTGCTCCGCCTGCAGCGGTGCCCGCCTGCGTGTGGAGGCCCGGCAGGTGAAAATCAATGGCAAGAATATCTGCGAAGTATGCTGCATGACGGTTGAAGCCGCCGCGAAGTTCTTCGACGCAGTTGAATTAACCGACCAGGAAGCGGGTATCGCCGAGCGGCTGCTGCAAGAAATTCGCGAGCGCCTGCGCTTTCTGAATGAAGTGGGGCTGGAATATCTGACTCTCGACCGGCTTGCGTCTACGCTGTCGGGAGGCGAGGCGCAACGGATTCAGCTGGCCACGTCGCTGGGCTCGCGTCTGGTGGGAACACTTTACGTTCTGGATGAGCCGTCGATCGGCTTGCACAGCCGCGATACTCATCGCCTGATCAAGATCCTGCACAATCTGCGCGACCTGGGCAATACGATTCTGGTGGTCGAGCATGATCGCGATGTCATGCAGGCTTCCGACACCATCCTGGACCTTGGACCCGGCGCCGGAGAAAATGGCGGCAAGGTGATTGCGGCCGGAACCTACGAGCAGATTCAGAAAATGCCCGGCTCCCTTACCGGACGCTATCTTTCGGAAGAGCTGCAAATCCCCATACCGGGCATTCGCCGCCAGCCCGGACCGCAGCGAATCAGGATTTACGGGGCTCGCGCCCACAACTTGAAAGCCATCGACTTGGAAGTCCCGCTGCGAATGCTGGTGGCCATTACCGGCGTCTCCGGCTCCGGAAAATCCACGCTCCTGCACGATGTGCTGTTTCAGGCTTTGTCAGCCGCGAAGAAGCAGCCCAACGGAGTACCCGCCATTGCTCCTTCCTGGGACCGCGTGGAGGGCGCGGAGTTCATCGATGAGGTTGTGCTCGTGGATCAATCGCCCATCGGGCGTACACCTCGTTCCAATCCCGTCACATACATCAAAGCCTTCGACGGCATCCGCGATCTGTTTGCTTCCCTGCCCGAGGCCAAGAAGCGCGGCTTCACCGCCGGGCATTTCTCCTTCAATATTCCTGGCGGACGCTGCGAGACTTGCCAGGGCGACGGAACGGTAACCGTGGAAATGCAGTTCCTCGCCGACGTCGAACTCATCTGCGAAGAGTGCAAAGGCGCGCGCTACAAACCGCAAGTTTTGGAGGTGCGATACCGCGGGAAGAATATTCACGAAGCATTGAATCTCACCGTAAAGGAAGCCCTGCAGTTCTTCGCCAATGCACCCAAGATTGTCGAAAAACTGCGCGTGCTGGAGGAAGTAGGGCTCGGTTATTTGCGCCTGGGGCAGTCGGCGACGACGCTCTCAGGCGGGGAGGCGCAGCGGATGAAATTGGCCGCCCACCTGCAACCAGCGGCGCGGGAAGCTGGCCGGCGACGAGACTCCGCGGACCAGCCTCGCCGCAGACAACTCATCCTGTATATTTTTGATGAGCCGACCACGGGTCTGCACTTTGACGATATCAGCAAACTACTCTCCGCCTTCCGCCGTCTAATCGATGCAGGGGGCTCGATCCTGGTGATCGAGCACAACCTCGAAGTGATCAAGACCGCGGATTGGGTAATCGACCTCGGTCCCGAGGGCGGCGAGCGTGGCGGCCACATCGTAGGTTCAGGTCCGCCTGAAGCGATCGCCAACTTGCCGAAGTCGTACACAGGAAAATTTCTGGCAAGTGTATTGAACGGAAATGGATCATCACGGAATGGGGGCAAATAAGGCAGTCTGGATTCCGCTGCTCTTCGTGGGGTTCCACCTCGGTGGGGCCGTTTTCGCCCAAAGCACTGGCCAAACCGTACGTCACCACAAAGTGGTTGAGCAAGACTCGTCCTTTCCGCCCGAGCTCACCCAAGCCGAGAGCGCCATCGAGAAACACGACTACGCGTCTGCGGAGCCGCTGCTACAAAAAGTAATCGCTGCCGATCCGAATAACTTTCAAGCCTGGTTTGATTTGGGGTTTGTGTACAACGGGCTGGGAAACACTCAGGAGTCCATCGCCGCATATCGCAAATCCGTGGCGGCCAAGCCCGACGTCTTCGAGTCCAACCTCAATCTCGGACTCATGTTGGCGAAAACTGGCCAACCCGATGCCGAACAATTTCTACGCGCTGCAACTGCGTTGAAACCAACCGCCAACGTCGACGAAGGCCACGCGCGCGCTTGGTTATCCCTGGCTCACGTACTTGAGAACAGCAAGCCTGATCAGGCCATCGAGGCCTATAAACAAGCCGCCGCCCTCGAGCCCAAGGATCCGGAGCCTCACCTTTCAGTCGGCTTGCTGCTGGAGAAAGAAAATCATTTCGCCGATGCGGAGCAGGAATACAAGCAAGCGGTGGCCCTCGACCCTAGCTCGACTGATGCTTTAACAGCTCTGGCGAATATCTACTTGCGCGAACAGCGCTTTGTCGATGCCGAGCAGATTTTGGACAAAATACTCGCGATGCATCCGGAGGACCTTTCCACCCGACTGCAACTCGGCCGCATCCTGCTCATTCTCGAAAAGTACGACGACGCAATCGCTGACCTACTGATGGCGCAGAAGCTCGATCCTGGAAATTCTTTGGTGCAGCACGATCTCGGACATCTCTACTTCCAGAGCAAGAAATGGGATCAGGCAGAAGCGCTGTACCGCTCGATGCTGGCGACACACCCGGACGATGCTCAATTACATGAATACCTCGGCCTTACTCTCTTAAAGCAGCGGAAGTTCCCCGAAGCGCAACAGGAACTG
>Ga0187805_10000733_pt1 | contig 11276 bp, 8 predicted proteins | sample NC_wetland_sal_i_6_FD_132965 | JGI IMG/M metagenome (GOLD analysis project Ga0187805, IMG submission 132965) | Wetland sediment microbial communities from Neuse River Estuary, North Carolina, USA - Control_5 | ecosystem: Environmental > Aquatic > Freshwater > Wetlands > Sediment | place: USA... | reverse complement strand
GCGTCTCAATGCCGGAAGTGATGCGTTCCTCCCCAATGAGTCATGAAAATGAGGACCAACATGAGAATCGCCATGAAAAGAAAGTCTTGTCTGACCATGACGCCCTCCTTTTGCTCTTCCCTTCACCCAGAAGCAGGATGCCACTTCACGGTGGGGAATGATGTGATGGAGGGAACTCTCGCGCGTGACAGCGGTCACAAACGAGACGGGGTTGGTGAAGATGCTTGCAGTTTCAGTAGCGCAGGCATACAACCTCTACTTGCTGGGCGGCGTCTGCGTCTTGTCCACAACATTCTCCTGGAACTCCTTCATTTCGGAATACGCGCAGAGCGTTTCTCCCATCGGGGCGGTCGTCAACTTATAGACTTTTGCTGCTGAGAAGGTCTTCGTGTAAGCCTTGGGGTCGTCGATCGTTACGGCAAGCTCCAATCTGTCGTGGTCCAATCGGCGGAATCGCTCGATGACGTGCAGGGCGTCACTGTGCGGATGTCCCGCTTGGTCCAGCCAGGTTTTGTCGCTAAGGCCAATCGTGTCGATGACAAACGTATCGCCTTCATACTTTCCAATCGAGTCGCCCATCCAGCTGATGTCAGGATCTTTGGGATGGTCGCGGTCAAGGTCAATTTCCCGCCAGACCTTCGTATACTCGTACAGGATGAAGACGGTCTTGGGCGTTTGAATGAATCGAATTTCCCAGGGATACATGTAAATGCGCGGAACGCCAGGCGGATCGCAGTACCTCTGCACGGGATCATTCGTATCGTTGAACGTTTGCATGGCCCCGAACGGAGGCCGCACATCTTTGAATTTCTCCGCTGCCCAGGGGGTCATCGGAGCTTGTTCGGGATGTTTGGCGAAGGGGTCGGAAGAGTCCCAGGTGTTCAGCCGTATGCCTTCTGGGCCGTGGAAATCGGGGTCCCAGATGCCGGAGAGGTCCGGTACGCCACCGGACATCAGGCCGGGTTGTTGCGGTTTTCCTCCAGCCGAGGCTGGCGCGGATTGTGCCGGCAGGTTAGAAGAGAACGCCAGCGTCGCGCCCAGGGCAGCTATCAAAACAGCCATGCGAATTCGCATCTTGAGTTTCCTCCCCCAGAGCGGGCTACCTCACTCGGATCGGCCGGGAAGCGCCTGGCCGTTGACAACAACTTTGAGGATGAACGTGATCGTACTGGAGATTCCGACCGGCGCCCCATTTCGCGAAGGATGCGTGTCGATGACGATGTCATCACCCGTCTTCATCGAATTCTTGCTCCAACCCGCGCGCACCATGTGCACCGGAGAAGCGAACTCGATCGTCCAGTGCTGCATCTCTCCGCTGTCACTCTTCGCGTCCAGATACACGACGACGTGCGGATTGCTCCAGTCGAACTTCGTGACCGTGCCGTGCACGGTAATTGTCTTGGTCATGTCATACCCGGCCACGCCATGATGCGCCATCGCGGCGCCGGAGAATATGAGCAGGCTCGCGGCCGCAATCAGGGCGACGAGCAGTTTCCTCTTCATGAAGAACCTCCCACCAATTGCTTGCTTAACGCATTGGAAATCGTACGATGGGCGACATCATATCAGGACGGAGTAATTTTAGAAATAATTTGGGTTCGGGCGGGAGAAGCTCATATACAGGGTGAGCTTCGCAGTTTGCGGAAACAGTAGTTTTTTGTCATTCCGAATTTGTCCGCAGGCTGTTCAGCCTGTCTGGTTTTGAATTTGGTTGCGCAAGCAAAAGTCAAAAGAAGACAGACTGCCCTTCGCAACACTCAGGGTAAAAAGCCTGTCCTACTCAGCCCGCGGCGCGCATGTCGCTGGAGGCGCCGCCGGCGGCGGGAATGTAGCATTTCATCGTGTAGTCCATCACCATGCGGTTGGCGTTAAAGCGCCAGCCGAGTGTGCGGATGGTCCGCTTCATGCGCTTGATCCACCCGCGCGGCAAGCCGTCATGATCGCGGTGATAAAAAAGAGGAATGACTTCCTCGCGCAGGACGCGGTACAGGTTCTCGCCGTCGCGCCGGTCGTGCACGTCCATGTTCGTGTGCGTGCGGCCGGTCCCGATCGCGAAGCCGTTCAGCCCGTCATAGGCCTCCGCCCACCAGCCGTCCAGAATGGATAGGTTGAGGCCGCCGTTCAAGACGACTTTCTGCCCGCTGGTGCCTGATGCTTCGAGCGGCCTGCGCGGATTGTTCAGCCACACGTCGACGCCCTGCACCAGGTGCCGGCCTACGTTGATGTCGTAGTCTTCGATGAACACAAATTTATTCGCGAACCGCTTGTTGCGCATCAACTCCGCGATTTGCTGCAAGACTTGTTTGCCTGGAGTGTCGTGCGGATGCGCTTTCCCTGCGAATACAAACTGCACCGGCCTCTTGGGATCGTTCACCATCGAGGCCAGCATTTCGATGTCGGCCAGGATCAAATTGGCTCTCTTGTAGGTCGCGAACCGGCGAGCAAATCCGATGGTCAGCGCGTCAGGACTCAAGACTTTGCTGAGACTTTGCGTGAACTTCGCCGGCTCCCCGCGCCGCTCCGCCTGCTCCACCGCGCGCAGGCGAGCGAAATCAATCAAGCGGGTTTTCAAGCTGAGATGCGTCTCCCACAGCTCCGCGTCATCGACGCTCTCAATGCCTTCCCAGATTTGCGGTTCGCCGCTGTGTTCGGCCCATCCGGTTCCAAGGTGACGGTCATAGAGACGGAACATTTGTGGCGCGAGCCATGTGGGGACGTGCACGCCATTCGTAATATGGCGGATCGGGACAGCTTCTTCCGACCTGCCCGGATAGAGCGACGTCCACATGGCGCGAGAAACCTCCCCATGCAACGCAGAAACCGCATTGGCGCGCCGCGCCAGCTTCAGACCAAGCACCGTCATGCAGAAAGTTTCATTGCCGTTGTTGGGGTTCTCGCGCCCGAGCGACATCAGCCACTCGTGCGAAATCCCCAGTGAGTCGCGCAGAGGTCCCAAATGCTCCTCGATCAGCCCCGCGTCGAATCGGTCGTGGCCGGCGGGAACAGGCGTGTGCGTGGTAAAAACGACTTCGCGTGAAACACGTGGAACGGCGGTGTTGAAGTCCAGACCTTCCTCTTCCATCCTGCTGCGAATCGCTTCCAGCACGGCAAAACCGCTGTGCCCTTCATTCAAATGCAACACGCTTGGCGTGATTCCCATGGCCTTCAGCGCGCGGAAACCGCCAACGCCGAGCAGCAATTCCTGGCGGATCCGGAAACGGCTGTCGCCGCCATAAAGCCGCGAGGTAAGTTCGCGATCCTCGGGCGCGTTCCCCTCGACATTGGAATCGAGCAATAGCAAAGCGCACCGCCCGACTTTCAGCCGCCAGACCTTGGCGCGGATCGCGCCGTTCCGCGTTTCAATTTGCACCGTGACAGGCTCGCCCTTGGTTCCAATGGCGGGCTCCATTGGCATTTGGCTGACGTCCGTCTGGAGATACTCTTCCTGCTGCCATCCGTTTTTGTCCAAACGCTGCCGGAAATAGCCTTGCCCGTAAAACAAGCCGACGCCCACGAGGGGAAGCCCCAAGTCGGACGCGCTCTTGATGTGGTCTCCGGCAAGAACTCCGAGGCCGCCGGAATAGACGGGCAGGGACTCATGCAGGCCGAATTCCGCGGAAAAATACGCAACTGGCCGCGGCCGCAAAACGCCGGCGTGCCTCGCGCCCCAGGTGCGGTCCGCATCGAGGTATTCGCGCTTGCGGCGAAAGGCGTAATTGACACGGCTGTGCAACACAAGTTCTTGCGCGCGACGCTCGAGAACAGCTAGAGGAATTTCCGAGAGCAGTGAAATTGGATTGTGATTGAGCTTTCTCCACCGCTGCGGATCCAGATCGTGGAACAGGCTCGTGGAATCGTTGTCCCAGCTCCACCACAGGTTGCGCGCGAGGGACCAAAGACGCTCCTGCAAGGGTGCGACAAAGCGATCCAGCGTGCGCGCCTCGCTCACTACCGGAGCAAGCTGCGCGGCCGCCTCGGAAAGCATCTTGATTTCACCATCGTCAAACACGCGCGCGTCGATCGTCTGCACGACGAGGACGCCTTGCAGCACGCCGCCTTCGATGAGCGGCACTCCAAGAAACGACTGGTAAGCCTCCTCGCCCGCCTCGCTGAAATATTTGAAGCGCGGATGATTCTTCACTCGCTCGACGGCGACCGGCTGCACTTGTTCGGCAACCAGACCGGCGAGCCCTTCGCTTAACGCCATGCGCAAAGTGCCGACGCACTGCGGACGCAGGCCGACGGTGGCGGCCAGAATGAGATTGGTGCGGTCCGGCTCGAGCAAATAGGCGGAGCAAACTTCCGTCTTGAAGCGCTTGGCGATCAAGCCGACCACGTTCATCAAGGTTTCCGCCGGCTTGCCGCCTTCAGCCGCGAGATTGCCGATTTCTTCCAGGGTCAAAACATAGCTGGAGCGAATCAGTCCCGCGGTTTGCATCGCCGCCGGAGCCTCTTCGTTCCACTGCGATCCCATACTTGGTTGCGCCATCAAGTTCCCCTTGTTTCACATGAACTTTCCGTACGCAAATATTTAGCGTTTACTTTCACTCTCGCTTTATGGAAAGTCCAATCGACAAAATCTATCCGCGATATAGCAATTGTTTGGAATTTGCATGGTTTGCTGGAGGCGGAGATCTCCGCCCAAAGACGCCCGACGAATGCCATAATCGATTCCGGCGAGCTGAACCGTAAGAGCTTTCTTATCTCTATCTATGCTCGACAAATTCGATGCGGCCCATAAATTCGATGCGGTGATTCTGGGCGCCGGGGCCGCCGGGCTGATGTGCGCCATTGAGGCGGGCAAGCGCGGCCGCCGCGTCGCGGTCCTGGAACGCTCCGATCGCGCGAGCAAGAAGATCCTCATTTCCGGGGGAGGCCGCTGCAATTTTACAAACCTGCATTGCCGGCCGGAACATTTCTATTCCGCGAACCCACACTTCGCCAAATCCGCCCTGGCCCGTTACGAGCCTTCCGACTTCATCGCGCTCGTTGAAAAGCACCACATTCCATATCACGAGAAAACACTGGGCCAGCTTTTCTGCGATCGCTCCGCGAAAGATATCGTCGATATGCTGGAAGCCGAGTGCCTGGCCGCGGGAGTGCGAGTTATTTTGAACAGCGACATTCAAGAGGTTCGACGCACCGGCGAATTTATCGTTTGCACAGAGTCCGGCGAATTTCATGCGCCCGCCCTGGTCGTCGCGACCGGCGGGCTTTCGATTCCAAAGTTGGGAGCGACCTCGCTCGGGTATGACATCGCACGTCAGTTCGGGCTGAAGATTCGCGAGACCAGGCCCGCGCTCGTCCCGCTGGTGCTGGGGAAAGAGGACCGCGCCCGCTATTGCGATTTGACGGGACTTTCCACGGAAGTAGAAGTTTCCACGGACCATTCGGCCTTCCGGGAAAAAATGTTGATCACACATCGAGGCCTAAGCGGGCCGGCGATCCTGCAAATTTCGACGTATTGGCGCGAGCATTCCTCGATCCGGATCGATCTCGCGCCCGGCCGTGACGCCACTCTTGCCATTCGCGAAGCCAAAGAGAGAAATATGGCCGCCGCGCGAAATGCCCTTCAGGAAATCCTTCCGAAGCGCCTGGCCGCTCGCTGGTTGGAATTGCACGCACCGCAGGTCTGGACGAATCGTGCGCTGGAAAAACTCGAACGGGAAATGCACGAATGGATTGTCGAGCCCGCCGGAACAGAAGGCTACGAAAAAGCCGAAGTCACCGCCGGCGGCGTGGACACCGATGAATTGTCAAGCAAGACAATGGAAAGCCTGCGGGTGCCGGGATTGCTTTTTATTGGCGAAGTGGTCGATGTCACGGGGCACTTGGGCGGATTCAATTTCCAATGGGCCTGGGCTTCCGGCGCAGCGGCAGGTCGAGCGCTGTGAGCGCGTCCATGGCACTGTGGCGCCGGTATCTTGCCGCCGGTTTTTCTGACTATCAGTCACTCCAAAACCGGCGGCGGGATGCCGGCGCCACGAGAAGCTTCGCGCGCCCACTTTACTGACGGTCGCGATTTTCGATTGCTGAATCGTTGATTGGATATGCAAGTTGGGTTCCGGGCCACCATCTCGGACGCTAACGTGGGGCATTTTTATCCGTCTTATAGAGGGAACACATACTGGCGACGCTGAGCCAGAAATTTGAAATGTCGGAATGCGGATAAGGAGAAACCCATGAATTTGCAGAGGTTTACGGGGAAATCGAAGATTCTTGCCGGCGCCATGGTTCTTTTGCTTGGCATGGCCGGTTGGGGCGTGGCGCGCGCCAGTCAGAAATTCTTTACTCCCGGCGTGCATATTTCCATGAAGATGGCCGACCCGGCCGAAGGGCCCAGCAGGACCGGTTTTGCGCCCGTGGTGAAAGGGGTATTGCCGGACGTCGTGAATATTTCCACGTCCAAAGTCGTGAAAGCGTCCGAGCAGCAGCAGTTTGACATGCCGGATGGGATGCCCCCATTTTTCCAGCAATTTTTTGGACAACAGTTCGGCCCCAATTCGGAAGGCCGCTCGATGAAGCCGCGCGACCAGCGCGAAGACAGTCTCGGCTCGGGCGTCATCGTGAGCCCTGACGGCTACATTTTGACGAACAACCACGTCGTCGACGGCGCCACCGATGTACGCGTCACATTCGCTGACAAGCGGCAGTTGAAAGCGACGGTCGTGGGAACCGACCCCAAGACGGACATCGCCGTGTTGAAGGTCGAAGGAAGCGGATTCCCTGCCATCACCATTGGTGATTCCTCGAAAGTTCAAGTGGGCGACTACGCCCTGGCGATCGGCGATCCATTTGGCGTCGGCCAGACCGTGACCATGGGAATTATCAGCGCACTGAACCGCGGAAATCTGGGAATCGAAGACTACGAGGATTTCATCCAGACCGACGCGCCGATTAATCCGGGCAATTCCGGCGGAGCGCTGGTGAACGATCGCGGCGAACTCGTCGGCATCAACACGGCCATCCTTTCGCACGGTTCGGGCGGCAACGAAGGAATCGGATTCGCCATTCCCATTAACATGGCCCGCGGCGTGATGAGCCAGATTCTCGATCACGGCAAAGTCAACCGCGCCTACCTCGGCATCATGGTCCAAGACATCACGCCGGGAATTTCCAAGGCGATGAACTTGAAGGATATGAAGGGTGTCCTCGTCGGCGACGTCAGCCCGTCCGGCCCCGCCTCAAAAAGCGGCGTGCAGAGAGGCGACGTGATTCTGGAAGTGAACGGGAAGCCCATGGAAGACAGCCGCGAATTGCGGAACACCATCTCGATGATGGACCCGACCGCGACCGTGAACCTCAAGCTCCTGCGCAACGGCACTCCGACCGACGTTAGCGTAAAACTCGGCGAATTGCCCACCGACAAGGAGCAAGCGAAGACCGAAGAAGGATCTTCCGAGAAGGCCCTCGACGGAGTGACTGTCGAAAATCTCGACGCGCAATCAGCGCGGCAGTTGGGATTGCCCGCGGCTACCACCGGAGTGGTCGTCACGGATATCGATCCGTCCAGTTCGCTCGCGGCGGCAGGACTGCGGCGCGGCGACGTCATCCAGGAAGTGAATCATCAACCCGTGAAGAACGTCGCGCAACTCGAGGAAGCAATGCGCAAGGCCGGCAGCAACCCGCTGCTCCTGGTGAATCGGAAAGGCTCGACGCTCTTCCTGGCCCAGTAATCACAATAAACGCTCCACCCATCGGGCCCCTCTCCCGATGGTGGAACAAGGGCCCCGCGGCGAATCGTCGCGGGGCTCTTGCTTTCTGTTTAGTTGAGTAGCACAGGCTTCAGCCTGTGGGCGTTTGTCCTTGCTACCGCTAAAACCCACAGGCTGAAGCCTGCGCAACATTGAATTCCTCTCCGCGCAGATATGCGACTATACTGGTTGAGTCTACTTCATGCGCATACCCTGGAACCGGATCGTCTACGCCATCATTTTGCTGGTCGCCATCGCGTATGGCTACGACTACGCTTCGGTTCGCCGCCGGATGAGCATGAAAAAATCGGGTGATCCATTCGACGTGGTGACCTATCCCCACCTCCTCGCGATCCCGCTGAAGGGCAACAAAGTAGATTACGAGCTCGACGCGCAATCGCCGATGGCGTCGGAACCCTGCGTCCATTCGCTGTTTCCGCACTACGGCTACGCTCCCTGCTGGTACGTGCTTCGTAGGTCAAAAAATCCCACGCAAATGATGATTGTTCTGCGCGCAATCGGGTTTTAGTAGGACAGCCACTCTTGGCTGTCCGGGGGTTTGCAGCCGCCTACAATCCTCGAACGTGCGCAAGTCGAGAAAACCGGACAGCTCCGCAGCGGCGGATGGCTGTCCTACATTTTCCTAAAACCCCAAATCTTCTTGACTTCCCTTCACGCGCAAGCTAAAGAAACCGCACCGCGCACCCTGGTGCGCCGCATTTCTGCTTGGGTGAGGCTATCGTGAAAAAATCACTGCTGCTTGCCCTGTTTCTGGCACTTTTTGCGAACGGCCCGCTCCGGGCGCAAGCACCTTCCGACAAGCCCATCGTTAAATTGGATCCCGCTCTCGACTCGCTCATCTCTCCCGACGCGAAGCTGGAACTCGTGAAGGGAGACTTCGGATTTACCGAAGGGATCGTGTGGGTCGACCAGGGCGACAGCGGCTACATGCTCCTAAGCGACATGTACGCGAACGTGATTTATAAGCTCACGCCGGAGGGAAAAGTTTCCCTCTACCTCGACCACAGCGGCTACACCGGCTACGACATCTGGCGCGTGGGCATGCCGCAACCGGACCCAGATCGCAAAGATGTTTTCTTCATGATCGGATCGAACGGCCTGGCGCTGGACCGTCAGGGCCGCTTGCTGATCGCCACTTGGACGGGGCGCTCAATCGACCGGATCGAAAAGGACGGCAAGCGGACGATCCTTGCCGATCGGTACGAAGGTAAACGATTTGGCGGAACGAACGACCTCGTCGTGAAAAAGGACGGAGCGGTTTATTTTACCGACGGCTTCGGCGGGCTTCGCGGCAGGGACCAGGATCCCAAGAAGGAATTGGATTTTGCGGGCATTTTCATGTGGAAGGACGGCAAGGTCACGCTCGCCATCAAGGATATTGCGACCCCGAACGGCCTGGCCTTTTCGCCGGACGAAAGATATTTGTACGCGAACGGCAGCCAGAACAAATACGTCCGCCGCTATGATGTGCAGCCCGACGATACGCTAACCAACAGCCAAATGTTCATTGACATGAGTTCGGATAAGGCCGGAGGAATTACCGACGGAATGAAGGTAGACACCAAGGGAAATGTGTGGGAGTCCGGCCCTCGCGGAATTTGGATTATTTCGCCGGACGGCAAACATCTGGGCACCATCCTGACGCCAGAATTTGTGGCCAACCTGTGCTTTGGCGACCGCGATAATAAGACCCTCTACATCGCGGCCCGCACCGGCGTTTACAAAATCCGCGTGAACGTTCCGGGTATTCGTTAAGTAGGATAGGCTTTAGCCTGTCTGGTTTAGATTCGAGCGCGGCGCGGAAAAGCAGACGGGCTGAAGCCTATCCTACTGAGGAGACCCATGAACTGGTTTCTGTGGGCGTTACTATCCGCATTTTTCGCGGGGCTGACCGCGGTGCTTGCCAAGGTCGGCGTGCAGCAAATTGACTCGAACCTGGCGACAGCTATCCGCACGGTGGTCATTCTCATTTTTGCCTGGGCCATCGCGATGGTGACCAAGAACCAGCCGTTTTCGAGCATCGGCAAACGCACCTGGATTTTTCTGATTCTCTCGGGCGTCGCCACCTGCCTGTCCTGGCTGTGCTATTTCCGCGCCCTGCAACTTGGCGAAGCTTCGCAAGTCGCTCCGGTGGACAAGCTCAGCGTGGTCGTCGCCATCGTGCTGGCCGCGGTTTTTCTGCACGAGAAAGTGACCTGGCACCACTGGGTGGGCGGCGTCCTGATCTTCACTGGCGCCGTCGTGCTCGCATACGCGTGAGGATCAAAGAATAATGGGACGCCATCTCTGGCGTCCCATTATTCACCTGCTTCGATCGATCCCGATCAAGGCATCCCAAACAACCTGGATGCTTAATCGACCGCGGTCATTACGGGCATCGTTCCCGTGTAGTAGAAGACCACGTACGCCTTGATCGTGGCATTGGCCTGCGGAACGCCAAAGACCTTTACGGGGGTCCCGGCGACGAGGTTCTGCGTGAGCGTCGTTTGACCGGCGGTGGTCGTGATGTCGACTGCACTGACGGTCACGATGCCGTTGGTCCGATCGACTTGGTACACCAGCGTCCCCGAGCCAGAGACAGTGCTCAGGTCCACCGGCACAGCGGTCGTACCACCGGTCTCGGACAGTGAGAACGTTCCGTCAGGCGTGCCGTTGGAGTAAGAAGTGGACGCTGTGCCCAGTGGCACCGTGGTGGGCATCAGCACCACCATCGGCACGGCCCAGGTGTTCGCCTGGATGGGGTCGTTCCACCGGGCATAGGTTTCGCCCCAGGCCGGATACGCACCCGCGGTGCCGCCGAAGTTCACTGTGCCATTTGTTGCGGTCTCGAAATCCGAGATGGCGTTCGTGCCGCTGTCCACGATGGTCGGGTAGGTGAAGCTCCAAAACTTGAATCCTGTGATGGCAGCGCCGCTCAAAGGATCGTTGCCATTCGGCGAGCTGCCAGAGATGTAGGGAAGCGTGAATGTGTAATCGTCACCCGCAGTGGCGAATTTGCGGGTATAGGTGAAATTGATGGCGTTTACGGCGGAGATACTGCCGTCATACCTGGCGATTTCAATGTCAACCGTCTGCGCCACAAGCGGAGACGCCAAAGGGTCGACCACGCTGGCGTGGATTTTGAATCCGCGCACCAGGTCTTTGTTGGTCAGGAAGCTGGTTCCCTGCCCTATGGAAGTAGAGTCAGCCACCGGGTTCCAAGGAGTCCGGAAGAAGAACTCCGTGTTGTTATCCACGGTCAGCGGAATGCCGATGCCGAGTTCGTTCTGCACGGTGATGATGAAATTGGTGGTGTCCACATGAAGGACGTGGCCCTCGGGGCTGATCCAGACGCTATTGAAGGCGTTGGCGGCCCAGATGCGCACGGCGACGAGCGATCCGTTGGATTGGTAGCGTGCCGCGACGCGGACGTACCGGCCCGTCAACCCATTCGCCACCGTGGAGAAGTTCTTGATCGTGGCGACTGTTTTTGCGTCAACGTCATAGAAGAGCGTGCCGTTGGTCGCGTCCGCAAGAATCGTGAGCGATTGCGACGTGGCGATGGCGGTTTCGGGATTTGTG
>Ga0187805_10000728_pt1 | contig 11299 bp, 9 predicted proteins | sample NC_wetland_sal_i_6_FD_132965 | JGI IMG/M metagenome (GOLD analysis project Ga0187805, IMG submission 132965) | Wetland sediment microbial communities from Neuse River Estuary, North Carolina, USA - Control_5 | ecosystem: Environmental > Aquatic > Freshwater > Wetlands > Sediment | place: USA... | reverse complement strand
CCGCCCGGAAGTAATCGCGACCCGGCCATGGCGCTTGCGCGCAATCGCCGGGCTTTGCTTCCTCGCACCTTCGGTTTACTCGTGATGGCCCCGTTGCATTGCAGCGCCGGCCGGTCGCGCCCGTGCGCCCGCGCGACGGACCGGTTCGAGCCCCCCAATTATACAAAGCAGAACTGGGACAGGCCGCTGACGCTTTCGCAAGCGAAGCGCGGTCCCTCGCCAAGGATGGCGGGCACTTGCCGCAGGTGGATTGCGGCCCAATTTTCGTGGTAGGGAGGGCCGGGGGCATCAATCCAACTAATTGCAGCAATCCGTACGGGAAGTGTCGGCTAAAGTGTATCGGCCAATCACAGGCTGACATCCGCAGCCTGCCTCGTTGCCGGCAATCCCTGCATGATGTTGCCCTTCACAGGCGGCGCTGAGAAAGTGCGCCGGACCATGCGCCAGGAACAAGGTTCCCGCCGGTTCCAAGGCAGCAGGGACAAACAGCGGGCCAGGGTGCAGTAGCCCAGCAGAACCTGCAGCGCCGTGCCGATGGCGGGCGCCCAGAACAGCCAGTTCATCGGCCGCCACAATGCCAATAGAAGCATGCACGTATAGACCGCTCGCACCTGCACTGGAAAGGCAGCGAAGCTGCCTTCGCGCAGGCGGTAATGAATCAGCTGCAAGGCGCTAAGGGCAGTGGCCAGGTAGAAGGCTTCGAACCGGCCAGCCAGCCCGACGATCAGCAGCGCTGCCGTGACGGCCCAGTACCACCAGCTCAGTTCCTTGTAGAGGATCATGGCGCTCCTTTCTGCAGCGTCAAAAGCTCAACGTGGCGGCGCCGCGCTTGATCAACTCGTGCATCACGCTCGCGCCGGTGATGACGACGCCGTCGAGCAGGTTTTCCTGCGCATACCCGCGGCTCTTCACGCACGGCGTGCACGCCCACAGGTTTCCACCGCGGGCGAGAAAATCGCGCAACATGCCCGCCAAGGGCTCGAGAGGCTTGACATGCGTCGTGTCCGCCGCGCCGCGCCGCGCGATATCCACGCCTGCGCTGGTGAGAAAAATCGAGACCTTCAAGCCGGCGGTCATGCCGCCGAGGGCGATCGTCAGGCCGGCGGATGACAATTCGTGTTCGATGCCGTGGGTAATCATGACAACCAGATCGCGTTTTTCCCCATCCATCTTCGTCCTCCCCCGTTGGTTATTGGAGAAATGATTCTCTTCCTACTGGGTTCGCGGGAGGGAAACCATGATCGAAAAACCGCAATTCTTGTCCGAAACGCCGCGGGAATCGGCGGATCTCCTATCGGACCTGCTGGGCAGGTTGCATCTTGCCGGCACGGTGCTGTTCCGCGCCGAGCTCCATGAACCCTGGTCGGTCGTCACGCCGCCTTCCAGCGAGCTTGCCAAACTGCTGCCGTTCCGCACCGAGCACATCATCCCCTTTCACGTCATCGCCAACGGGGGCTGCTGGCTGGAGCTGCCCGAGCACGAGCCGGTATGGCTGAGCGATGGGGACGCCGTGCTTCTCCCTTATGGCGACAGCAACCGGCTGGGCGGCCGGGATTCCATCCCTTCGGTGCCGCTCAGCCAATTGCTGCCGCGGCCGCCATGGAGCGACATCCTGGTAATCGAACATGGCGGCTCGGGTGCCAATACCAGGATCATCTGCGGATTTGTGCAGTGCGACGAGCTCCTTTTCCACCCCATCCTGCGCCACCTGCCGGCCTTGCTGCACGTCAGCCCCGATGGGGCGCAGGGCGACGCCTGGCTGGCCAGCACGATACGCCACACCGCGACCGAGGCCAGCAGACCCATGCCCGGCACGCGAGACATGCTGCCGCGCCTGACCGAGCTGATGTTCGTGGAGATCCTGCGCAAGCACCTGCACGGCCTGTCGGCGGATGCGGTGGGCTTGTTCGCGGCCATCAACGACCCTGTGGCCGGAGCTGCCCTGAAGTGCCTGCACGCGGCTCCCCTGCAGGACTGGAGCGTGGAAACCTTGGCGCGCCGCGTGGGGGTATCGCGCACGGTGCTGGCCGAGCGCTTCAAGCACTTTCTCCATCAGCCGCCGATGCAGTACCTGGGGCGCTGGCGCTTGCTGCTTGGGGCGCAACATCTCAAGGCCAACGATGCACCCATAAAGACCATTGCCGATCTGAGCGGCTACGAATCGGAGGCAGCCTTCAGCCGGGCCTTCAAGCGCCATTTCGGCTTGTCGCCCGGGGACTGGCGCAGACGGCAAGCTCAGCGTTGATATGGGGAACGGGTCGCCAGGACGGCTGCAGCAGGCTCTTCTTCCGGCGGGCGCAGGAAGTCGCCGACCCATCCGGCCAAAGTGGACAGGGGATGTGCCCAGGCGCCGCGAAATGCCGATAAGCCGTTGATATTGCAGATGGTGGCGGAGATGTGTGGGAATCGAACCCACCCAAGACAGGGTTAGTGCCTCGCGCACGGATTTGAAGTCCGGGGAGCCCACCAGTGACTCATCCATCTCCAGGAGCGTCACAGTAGACCGCGCCGTCCGCGCCTGGCAAGCGCATGGCCTGCCGTCTGGAGGGGGTCAGGCACCCGCGATCCGCTTGGGCGCGGTCAACTCCAGGCGGCTCCGATGCTGGCCGCACTGGAACAGGCGCCCATCGCAAGACGGATGAACTGGTCCACGAGGGTGCGTGGCATGCCTCTTCCGCCCAGCCGATTCAGCCGGCGGGGTTGGCCGCGGTTGCCTGGGCAAACCACGCATTCGAATCGTCATCCGTCAGAAACCGTTGCCGCTCCGGCCCGGCTGCCCGCTCGAACAGGCTGAGCAGTTGCGGGATATCTCCCAGATTCCCGTCGGGCGCTTGCACGCGCACCGAGAAACCCGCCGGGTCGAGCTGCGGGTTGTACCGCACCAGCCGCTTCAAATCGCGCACCAGTTCGCGATGATAATAGATCTCCAACTGATGCGCGGCATGGCGGCGGCTGTAACCCTCCCAGACCCGAGTCCACGCGTATATCGTGCTCACGCTGATCGGCTGCAAGGGCAGGTTCAGCGGCTGGCTGCCCATCTCGACATTCGCATGCGCTTTCATGGCTCTCCTCCTGCAGGATGCCCTTCGTGCCATGCGCAAGGCTGTCGACTGTCTGAATAATAAGCAATTTATGACGAATTGTGCCGCAAGTCAAGCACTGGGCGGCTTCTGAGCGCCACCGGGCAGGATCAGTTGACGGTCTGGTAGATGTAGAACCGGGTGCGGCCGGGAGATACTTCGACTTCGCCCAGGTCCTTGGTTCCCCCACTTGGCGTGAAGCGGACCTGAATGGTGTGCTTACCGGGCGGCAGCAGCACGCGCCCGAACAGGATGCGGTCCGGCAGAGTCTGCCAGCAGCGCAAGTCGGCTTGTTCCGTGGCCACGGCGGCGGTGTCGCCCACGACGGCGGCCAGCAGCCCCGCCAAATCTCCGCCCTGCTTCTGCGCCTGTTGCTGAAGCACGATATTCGCCGCCAGCTTTGCGCCCGCCCGGGCGATGGCCTTGGCATAGATGCGGGTTTTGCGGTTATCCAGATTCTTCATGGCGATGGGGCCCACGGGCTCCGCCGCATCGAGCGTCGTGGCCACCTGCCCGTCTACCAGTACCTGGGAGCCGGTTACGAGATAATTCACGCGTCGATATTCCGGGAACGCCACCTTCACCAGATACGTGCCATAGGCGCCGACGATGTCCTTTTCCACCTTGACCGGCGCGCGGCCGGCAAAGTGCACGAAATAGAGCTGGCCCTCCTTGCTCTTGTCGGCCTCCGTCAGGAGGGGAATGGACGGGAAGCGCTGGCGTGCCTGGCTCACTTCATCCGAGCCCATGAAAGCGGCATCCGTGAGCAGATTGGCGCCCAGCACTGCTGGGGCCGACACGCCGTAATTCACCGCGAAATCCTTGTCGTAAATGCTGGTGGCCAAACGCGACGAGATGTAGGCGTCGTTCAGGTCGTCCCGCGACCCGGACATCTCGTAGAACGCCCCCATCAGCATCCGCGCGAATGCGTCCGCTTTGTAGACGTTCTTCTTGTCGGCGTCGTATTTGGTATTGATGTAGTTCAGCTTCTCGTCCACCTTGCGCGCGTACACCAGCGCGTTTTCCATGTTGCCCAGCTGGACGTAATTCAAGGCCTGATAGACGTCGACGATGACCGACTCGAAGTCCTCGCCCTTGTAGGGGAGCAGGTTGTCGTTGACGGCGAAGGCCGCCACGTTGCCCGTGATGGATTCGGTGAAGAGTTCATCCATGCGCTGCTCGGCCGCCGCGAAGGCCTTGTTGCTTTGGTCGTATTTGCCCGCGTAGTGCAGCATGGTGCCGAGGTCCAGCTCATACAGGACGAAGTTCCGGTCGCCGTAGTCGTCCTTGTGCTTCTGGATCAACGCGACGGCCTGGTCGTATTGCCCGGCGGCGGCCATGCTATTGACAGTGGGGTAGAGATCACGGAATTGCGAGCAGGCCGGCAGGCACAAGGCGAGCAGGCAGGCCGCCAGGGGCGCGATCAGCCTGCCGCGAAGGCCAGCCTGGGCCGCAAAGGCACAAGCCGCTCCCCTGGCCGGTGTCCGGTGTCGTACGAGCATCGTTCCCGCCTTGGCTCAGCGCTTCGGATAACGTTGGAGTGGGCTTTCAAGGGCCGGCCCCGCCGCGCCCTTGAAAGCCTGCCGGCGGCGCGGCTAGAACTTGGTGCTGGAGCGATTGATTTCCTTCTTGATCTTGTTCTCCCCGTCCCAGACCTTCAGGTTGGTTTCGACGCTGATCAACTGCAGGTTCGTCTGGTAGTACCTGACCTCCTGGTTCCCCAGCCGGTCCTCGATCGAATTGAGCACCCCCGTCAACACGAAGTCGGCCCCCAGCTCCTTGCCAATCGCGGCGGGATTGGCCGTAAACCCCTGCTGCTGCTCGGCCCGCTCCCCGCGTATCTCCGTGCGCTCTTCCGGACTCGCCACCACGTCCACCCGCCCCGAGCGGATGAAGGCGTGCTCCAGATCCCTCATGAAGGTCTGCGTGTTGATGATCTCCGACGACCGGTTCTTCACGCCGTAGACGATCACCACCGGATTTTTCCCGGCGTGCTGCTTCGAGAATTTGTCCGCCCAGGGGTATGACATGGCATCGGTAATCATGTCCTTCGACACCATCTGGGAATCGGTGTCGTTCCACTTGCCGCTGAGGTCCACTTCCTTACCGGTTTCGACCCGGGACACGCGTTTTTCCGCGCAGCCGCCCAGTGCGATCACGACCGCCAGGCTCACCGCCGGCAGCGTCCAGCTCCACAGCGTTTTCATGAAGGTTGTCCGTTGACACAAAGGTTGACCGCTCGAGAACGACTCCACTCCGGCCGCTCGCGACCGCGGCTGCCCGGATGGAATCCCCCAAAGAGTGACATCATATGTAGCCCTTCGGCCCGGTCTCTGGCAACAACCGAACCCGGTGGGCGGAAAGCCTCGCGAGCGCCGAGGATCAATCGGGCGGCGATCAACGGCGCGCACCGGCGACCCGCACCGCAAATATTCACGGGCGCGGCACGGAATGCGGGCGATGGCGGACGGGCCGGCGATTGAGCCCGCACGCCGCACCGAAGATAGACTGGAGCGTAGAGCAATCTTTAGGCAGGCGGCCCGGCGCGAGGCCCATGCGTGACACGCCCGGCCCGCTATGGGAAGCTGCCAGCTTGAACCAAAAAGCCCAACCGGAGGAGCGACCGTGAGCGATAGTCCGCCATCCCCGAATCGCGCCTACGACGTCATCGTCATCGGCGCGGGCCATGCCGGCTGCGAAGCCGCCCTGGCCGCCGCCCGGATGGGCTGCGAGACGCTGGTGCTCACCATGAGCATGGACACCATCGCGCACATGCCGTGCAATCCGGCCATCGGAGGCCTGGCCAAGGGCAACCTCGTCAAGGAGATCGACGCCCTGGGCGGCGAGATGGGCAAGGTGGCGGACGCGACCGGCATCCAGTTCCGCGTGCTCAACCGCTCCAAGGGTCCGGCCGTCTGGGGGAGCCGCTGCCAATCCGACCTGTACCGCTACCGCGTGCGCATGCGCAGCATCCTGGAGTCCCAGCCGCGCCTGACGCTCAAGCAGGCGACGGTGGAGGACCTGGTGCACGAGGGCCGGCGCATCGCCGCCGTCACGACCGCCGACGGCGCGGTATACGCGGGGCGCACCGTCGTCATCACGACCGGCACGTTCATGAACGGCCTGATCCACCTGGGCACGATGCGCCGCGAGGCGGGCCGCATGTGGGAGTTCCCCAGCAAGGGCCTGCCGGCGGCGCTGGCGCGGCTGAATCTGGCGCTGGGCCGCCTCAAGACCGGAACCGTGCCGCGCCTGGACCGGCGCACCGTCGCCTGGGAGGGCCTGGAGGAGCAAAAGGGGGACGATCCGATCCGCAAGTTCTCCTTCTGGGACTCGCGCATCGAGCTGCCCCAGGTGAGCTGCCACATCACCTACACCAACGGCGCGACCCACCGGGTGATCCGGGACAACCTGGGGAAGTCGGCCATGTATAGCGGCGCGATCAAGGGCGTCGGCCCCCGCTATTGCCCCTCCATCGAGGACAAGATCGTCAAGTTCCCGGACAAGGAACGGCACCAGATCTTCCTGGAGCCCACCGGCCTGGATACCCACGAGATCTACCCGAACGGGCTCAGCACGAGCCTGCCGCCGGACGTGCAGCTCGCGTTCCTGCGCACGATTCCGGGACTGGAGCGCGTGGAAATCACGCGGCCGGGCTATGCGGTGGAGTACGACTTCGTGCTGCCGCTGCAGCTGCACGCTTCGCTGGCGCTGAAGGACTGGCCCAATCTGTTCTGCGCGGGCCAGATCAACGGCACTTCCGGCTACGAGGAAGCGGCGGCCCAGGGCCTGATCGCCGGCATCAACGCCGCCCTGCAGGCCAAGGGCGAGCCGCCCTTCGTGCTGCGCCGGGACGAGGGGTACATCGGCGTGCTCGTGGACGACCTGATCACCAAGGGCACGGACGAGCCGTACCGGATGTTCACCTCGCGTGCCGAATACCGCATCCTGCTGCGGGAGGACAATGCCGACCTGCGCCTGAGCGAGAAGGGCTGGCGCATCGGCCTGTTGCCCGAGGAGTACCGGCGGCGTATGGAAGACAAGCGGCGCCGCATCCAGGCGCTGCACGCCAAGCTGGCCGGCATAGCCGTATCCCCGACGCCGGAAGTCAACGCGGAGCTGGAAGCCCTCGGACAACCGCCCCTGCGCAACGGGGCCAGCGCCGCGGATCTGGTGCGCCGGCCGGGGATGAAGCTGGAGCGGCTGGAGTCGCTGAACTTCCTGGCCGGCAAGGTCGGCCTTGCGGAAGTTCCCGCGGAGGTGCGCGAACAGGTCGAGACCGGCATCAAGTATGAAGGGTATGTGGAGCGGCAGAATTCCCAATTGGCCCTCTTCGAGCGGCTGGAGGCCATCCGCCTGCCCGAAGCGCTGGAGTATGCGCGCATTCCGGGCCTCTCGCGGGAAGTGGTGCAGAAGCTGACGCGGTTCCGGCCCGGCACCCTCGGGCAGGCGAGCCGGATATCCGGCATCACCCCTGCCGCGATCAGCCTGCTGGCCGCATTCGTGCGCAGCGGCAACGTCGAGCGCCCGCGCGCCTCGTGACCGTCGGCCACCCTCATCCGGCGCCGGCGCCAATCAGCGCCCCGCGCCGTTTCTCCTTCTCCCGCTCGCGGGAGAAGGGTTTGGGCCCTTGCGGTGGCGCCTCCATGGGCGACGAAACACGGATTGTCAAAGCACCGCGCTGACACGAATGTCGTGAGCGGCAACGCGCGCCCGTCCCTCCTTCTCCACACGTTCTGAACGCTTGCGCGAGGAACCGGCAAATAGGGGAGAAGGAGCCGGAGGATGAGGTGCAGTTCCGCCGCTGAACCCGTCTGGCGAATCGTCCATGGCCCAACGCAAAAAGACCGCCAACACGAAGACCGCGGCGCGGAGCGCTCGCCCCAAGGCGCGGCCGGCACCGGCCAAGGCCAAGCGCGCAGCCGGGAAACCGGCGCGGGCGAAGGCGCGGGCCGGCATGCGGAAGGGCGCGGGAGCCTCCGCGGCCAAGCGGGGGCGCACGGGTGCGGGGATTTCTCGAGCAGGCGTCCGGCGGCCCAAGGCTCCCGCAGCCGCGGCCCGCCCGAAGGAGAAACCCTCGCGGGCCGCCGTACCTCCATCCAGGCGCGCCGCTGCGGCGACGGGCACAGGCGCCGCCGCCGTCACGCCGCAGGCGGCCGCGGGCCAGCCGGAGCTGGGCGTCGGCAACGAGGCGTTGCGCCAGGCGACCGGCCGCACCTGGGCCCAATGGTTCGCGGCGCTCGATGCTGAAGGGGCGCGATCGCTGCCCCACAGCGACATCCTCCGGCTGGTGTTCCAGCGCTTCCGCCTCAATCCCGGCTGGTCCCAGACGGTGACGGTCGGGTATGAGCAGACGCACGGCCTGCGCGGGAAGCAAGAGCAGGCCGAGGGATACTCCGCCAGCGCCTCCAAGACCCTGGCGGCGCCGCCCGAGCGGGTCTATGCGGCGTGGAACGCGGACGCGGAACGGGGCCGCTGGCTGGGCATGAACCTCAAGGTGCGCAGCGCGACGCCGCCCAAGTCCATCCGCCTCAATTGGAGCGATCCCATCTCCCAGATCGTGGTGACTCTCAATCCGCGGGGAGCCGGCAAGACGCAGGTCGCGGTCGAGCACAGCCGGCTGAAGGACCGCGCCGAGTCCGCGCGCATGCGGACGTTCTGGGCCTCCGCCCTGGAGCGCCTGGGCGCCGCCGTGGGAGGACGCTAAAACCCCATGTCCGGCACCGCCTCTCCCCTGCACCGCCGCACTAGCGACCTGGCCGGCGCCCCCGCGGGTGCGCCGCGGGAACCGGTGGAGCGCTTCATCGTCGAAGGCGGGTATCCGCTTTCCGGGGAGATCGCGCCCACGGGAAACAAGAACGAGGCCCTGCCCGCCCTGGCGGCCGCGCTGCTCTCGTCCGAACCCTCGGTCGTGCACAACGTTCCGGACATCCGGGACACCCGCGACATGCTGGCCTTGCTGGAGCGCCTCGGCGTCTCGGTGCAGCGGCTCGCTCCCCACAGCTACCGGTTGTGCGCGGCTGAGTTGAAGCATGACCGGCCCGATCCGGCGCTGGCCCAGCGCATTCGCGGCTCCATTCTCCTGGCCAGTCCGCTGCTGGCGCGGCTGGGGAGCTGCACGCTCAGCGTGCCGGGCGGGGACCGCATCGGCCTGCGCCGCCTGGACACGCACCTGCTGTCGCTGACGCGGCTGGGCGCCCGCCTGGAGGAGGCGGGCGGACGCACCCTGCAGTTCACGCTGTCCGGCGGACGGTTCCGGGGCGACAAGCTGTTCCTCGACGAGGCCTCCGTCACGGCGACCGAGAACGCCCTCATGGCGGCAGCCGTCGCCGAAGGCACGACCGTCATCGAGAACGCCGCGTGCGAGCCTCATGTCCAGGGCCTGTGCCGCATGCTGGCCGGAATGGGCGCGCGCATTGATGGCATCGGCACCAACCGCCTGACGGTCGAAGGGCGGGAGCGCCTTGGCGGCACGGAGCACCGGCTGCAGGCAGACCACGTGGAGGTGGGATCGTTCATCGGCCTGGCCGCCGTGACGCGGGGCGAACTGCTCATCCGCGACGCGGGCCTGGAGAACCTGCGCATGATCCGGCTGATGTTCCGGCGCCTGGGGGTGGAGACGGTGGAGGAAGGGCCGCACCTGCGGGTGCCCGCCGAGCAAGGGTTGATGGTGCAGACCGAGCACGGCGACGCCATTCCCAAGATCGACGACGGCCCCTGGCCGGCCTTCCCCAGCGACCTGACCAGCATCATGACGGTGGTGGCGACCCAGTGCACCGGCACCGTGCTGGTATTCGAGAAGATGTTCGAGAACCGCCTGTTCTGGGTGGACCGCCTGATCAGCATGGGCGCGCGCATCCTGCTGGCCGACCTGCACCGGGCCGTGGTCGTCGGGCCGTCGCGCCTGGTGGCGGGCCAGATCGCCACGCCGGACATTCGCGCGGGCATGGCGCTGCTGATCGCCGCCCTAGGCGCCCAGGGAACCAGCGAAATCCAGAACATCCAGCAGATCGACCGGGGCTACGAGGCCATTGACGAGCGCCTGCGATCCCTCGGCGCGAAGATCCAGCGGGAGCGGATCTAAAACCCCCTTGCTCTCTACCCCTCCAGCATCTGCTCCGCCGGCAGCAGGGCCAAACGCAAGGATTCGGCGACGGCCGGGTGGGTGACTTGGCCGCGGCAGACGTTCAGGCCGCGCCGCAGATGCGCATCGGCCTGCATAGCCCGCCGCCACCCTAAGTCCGCGAGGGCCAGCGTGAAGGGCAGCGTGGCGTTGTTGAGCGCCAGGGTGGACGTGAGGGGCACGGCGCCGGGCATGTTCGTCACGCAGTAATGGACGACGCCCTCGTCTACGAAGGTCGGCCGATCATGGCTGGTGGGCCGGCTCGTCTCGCAGCACCCGCCCTGGTCGATGGAGATGTCCACGATCGCGGCCCCGGGGATCATCTTCCGCACGAGCGCGCGGCTGACCAGCTTGGGCGCGGCCGCCCCGGGAACCAGCACCGCCCCGACGACCAGGTGCGCCTGCGCCACTTCCCGCTCGACCGCCTCGCTCCCTGAAAATACCGTGCGCAGCCTTCCGGCGTAGAGCGCGTCCAGTTCCGCCAGGCGCGGACGGCTGGGATTCAGGATCGTGACGTCGGCGCCCATGCCGACGGCGATCCTGGCGGCGTTCGAGCCCGAGACGCCGGCGCCCAGGATGACGACCTTCGCGGGAGCCACGCCCGTCACTCCCCCCAGCAGGATGCCGCAGCCTCCCTGCTCTTTCTCCAGCAGGTGCGCCCCCACGTGCGCAGCCATCCGTCCGGCGATTTCGCTCATGGGGGCCAGCAGCGGCAGGCCGCCCGCCGCATCCGTCACGGTCTCGTAGGCGACGCCCACGGCGCCGGAGGCCAGCAACCCCTCGGTCAACGCGCGGTCGGCGGCCAGGTGCAGATACGTGAACAGCACCTGCCCCGGGCGCAGCAAGCTGATCTCCTGCGGTTGCGGCTCCTTCACCTTCACAATCAGCTCGGCTTCCCCGAACACCTCCGCCGCCGTGGACACGATCCGCGCGCCCGCCCGGGCATACACGTCATCGCCGAATCCGATCCCGCCGCCCGCGCCGCGTTCCACCAGCACCCGGTGCCCCCGGCGCACCAGTTCCGCGGCGCTGGCCGGCACCAGACCCACGCGATGCTCCTGCACCTTCACTTCCTTCGGCACGCCGACCAACATGG
>Ga0187805_10000727_pt1 | contig 11300 bp, 12 predicted proteins | sample NC_wetland_sal_i_6_FD_132965 | JGI IMG/M metagenome (GOLD analysis project Ga0187805, IMG submission 132965) | Wetland sediment microbial communities from Neuse River Estuary, North Carolina, USA - Control_5 | ecosystem: Environmental > Aquatic > Freshwater > Wetlands > Sediment | place: USA... | reverse complement strand
GGGCGCGGCCGGCACCGAGACGGCCTATGGCGAGCCCGCGGATGCGGCGCTGACGTGGCAGCGGGACGGCGCGGAGTGGATTCACCTCGTGGACCTCGACGCGGCATTCGGCCGTGGGTCGAACGCCCCGCTGCTGGCCGGGCTGGTCGCGCGGCTGGACCTCAAGGTCGAGCTGTCGGGCGGCATCCGGGACGACTCGGCGCTGACCGCGGCCCTCGCGACCGGATGCGCACGAGTCGTGATCGGCACTGCCGCGCTTGAGCACCCGGACTGGGTCGCGGGTGCCATCGCCGAGCACGGCGAAAGAATCGCGGTCGGGCTCGACGTGCGAGGGACCCGGCTCGCGGCGCGCGGCTGGACCACCGACGGCGGCGAGCTTGATGACGCGCTCGACCGGCTGGAAGTGGCCGGCTGCGCCCGGTACGTGGTCACGGACATCGACAAGGATGGAACGCTGCGCGGGCCGAACCTGGACCTGTTGCGCCGGGTCTGCGCGCGAACCGCGCGGCCCGTGGTCGCTAGCGGCGGCGTGTCCAGCCTGGCTGACCTGCGCGCGATCGCCAGCCTGGTACCGCTCGGCGTGGAAGGTGTCATCGTCGGCAAGGCCCTGTATGCCGGCGCGTTCACGCTGGCCGAGGCGCTCGCGGCGGTGGCCGCATGACCTGGCCCTGTGTCCACCGGCGCTACTGGGTGCGGTTTGGCGGCGGACGTCCCTGAGCCTGAGTTACTGGCCAGTAGCTTTGTGCGTCGCCAAGGTAGGCTCGGGAGCGTGACCAGGAGAGTCTCCACTGATGCGGTCTGGGAGCCGATCGTCGGCTACAGCCGTGCGGTCGCCGCGGGCGACTTCGTGTTCGTGACGGGCTGCACGTCTATCGAGGGCGCCGAGTTCGTGCACCCTGGCGATGCGTACGCCCAGACCAGGCAGGCGATCGCGAACGTGGCCGCGGCGCTGGGCGGGCTCGGCTGCAGACTGGCCGACGTGGTGCGGACCCGGATGTTCGTCACCGACATCTCCCGGTGGCAGGAGTACGGCCGGGCGCACGGCCAGGCCTTCGCCGACGTGATGCCCGCGACGTCCATGATCGGCGTCAGCGCGCTCATCGACCCGCGCATGCTGGTTGAGGTGGAGGCGATCGCCTACCGGCCGGGAATCGGCTCGGCCAGTGACGGCCCGGCGGTGGCCGCGCCGTGAGCGTTGCAGTCCGGGTCATTCCCTGCCTGGACGTCGATGGCGGCCGGGTGGTCAAAGGGGTCAGGTTTACCGACCTGCGCGACGCCGGCGACCCGGTAGAGCTGGCCGCCTGCTATGACCGTCAGGGTGCCGACGAGCTGACGTTCCTGGACATCACGGCGTCCAGCGATGACCGGGACACCATGTACGACGTGGTCCGGCGTACGGCCGAGCAGGTGTTCATCCCGCTCACCGTTGGCGGAGGAGTACGCAGTGCGGCCGACGTCGATCGGCTGCTGCGAGCCGGGGCCGACAAGGTCGCGCTCAACACGGCTGCGGTCGCGCGGCCGGAGGTGCTCCGCGAGGCAGCGCTCCGGTTTGGTGCCCAGTGCGTGGTGCTGTCGGTCGATGCGAGGCGGTCGCCAGATACCGAGTCCGGGTTCGAGGTAACGACGCACGGCGGCCGGCGCGGCACCGGCATGGACGCCGTGCAGTGGGCCGGGCGAGCAGTCGAGCTCGGAGCGGGTGAGATCCTGCTGAACTCGGTCGACGCGGACGGGACGAAAGCCGGATTCGACCTAGCGCTGATTTCGGCAGTCCGCAAAGTCGTGCGCGTTCCCATCATCGCAAGCGGCGGAGCGGGTGCGCTGTCGCACTTTCCCCCCGCTGTCGCGGCCGGAGCCGACGCCGTGCTGGCCGCGAGCCTCTTTCACTTCGGCGAGCTGAGCGTCGGCGCGGTGAAGCAGGCACTGGCCGCGGCCGGACACCTGGTCCGGCCCACCTCGGAGGTCCACGATGCGGAGTGAGGGCACCGGGCTCGACCCGAAGATCGCCGCGCGGCTGAAGCGAAACCCGGACGGACTCGTCGCGGCTATCGCGCAGCAGCACGACACCGGCGAGGTGCTCATGCTGGGCTGGATGGATGACGAGGCGCTTCACCGGACCCTCACGACCGGGCGGTGCACCTACTGGTCCCGCAGCCGCCAGGAGTACTGGGTGAAGGGCGAGACTTCCGGGCACATCCAGCGCGTGGTGTCGGTCGCCCTCGACTGCGACGGCGACGCGGTGCTGGTCCGGGTTGACCAGACCGACGGCGCTTGTCACACCGGCGACCGGACGTGCTTCGACGCCGACGTGCTGCTCGCGGGGCCCTAGGACGGCGTGATGCCTGCCAGCCGGCACTGGGGTCGGGTCAGCCGGGAGGCTGCGTCCGTGCTCGCGTAAGCACGCTGGCAGGTGGCCTTGGCCGCGTTCCCGCACTGATGCAGCAGCGAGCCGCCCATGGAACTCGGCAGATTGACGGTGATGCAGCCATTCCGGGAGACGTCATAGCTTCCCGGCTTGACGGCGACCCAGACCGCGACGGCGGCCAGAACCAGCACGATGCCTGCGACCACGGCCAGGATGCGGCGCTTATCGCGCCCGCTGACCTGCTCGGCAGCCGGGATGCTGGCAAAGGGCATGTCGCGAAGTATAGGTCGTGGCGCTCCGCTGCCCGGCTAATGATCTTGCATTCCGGCCGGTCAGGCGACGAGCGGCCGGGAGGTGATCGCGGGTAGCGGACGACCTGCGGACGTGACCGGCGGTTAGCCGGCCAAGATGGCCCACAGCAGGTAGGCATTCAGCGCGACGATCAGCGCCGCGGTCCCGGTTCCGGCCCAGGTAGTCAGCCTGCGGTTGACTAGCGGACCCATGAGATCAGCCCGGCGGGTGAGCGAGACGAGCGGCAGCAGCGCGAAGGGGATGCCGAACGACAGCACGACCTGGGAGATCACCAGGCTCGCGGTCGGCGGCAGGCCGACCGCGAGCACGATGAGGGCGGGCAGCATAGTCACGCAGCGGCGCAGGTAGAGCGGCACGCCGCGGCCGAGGAACCCGCGCATGACGACCTGGCCCGCGTACGTGCCCACGCTGGACGAGGAAAGCCCGGAGGCGAGCAGGGCGACCGCGAACGCCAGCGCCGCGCCGCCGCCGACCAGCCGGCCGAGGTCGGCGTGGGCGGCTGCGAGCCAGCCGCCGGCCCCAGCGCCAGCGCCGCCGCGCCCGGCAGCCCTGAACAAGGCCGCGGCGACGACGAGCATGGCCAGGTTGACCAGCCCGGCGAGGCCGAGCGCGATGGCGACGTCGGCGCGCTGGAAGGTCAGCAGGGCGCGGCGCTCAGCGTCGTCGCGGCAGATTACCCGCGACTTGGTCAGGGCCGAGTGGAGATAGACCGCGTGCGGCATGACCGTGGCCCCGATGATGCCCACGGCCTGCAGGAGACTGCCCGAGCTGCCCAGGCTCGGCACCAGCCCGCGAGCGATCCCTGCCGCGCTCGCGTGAACGGCAGCCAGGTCGTAGGCGAAGCCGAGCAGAACGAGGCCGAGCAGGGCGAGGATGGCGAGCTCGAACCGGCGGTAGCCGCGCTGGTCAAGAGCGAGGATGCCGACCGTCACCACCGCTGTTATCAGCCCGGCGACTAGCAGCGGCGTCCGGAACAGCAGATTCAGCCCCACGGCAGCACCGACGAATTCAGCCACATCGGTGGCCATGGCGACCAGCTCGGCCTGCGCCCACAGGCCTAGCGACACGGGCCGCGGCAGTAGCTCACGGCACAGTTCCGGCAGGTCCCGGCCGGTTGCGACGCCGAGCTTGGCGGACAGGTACTGGACCAGCATGGCCATCAGGTCGGCCGCGATGATCACCCAGGCGAGACGGTAGCCGAACGCGGCGCCTGCGGAAAAGTTCGTCGCGAAGTTGCCCGGGTCGACGTAGGCGATAGCGGCCACGAAGGCCGGTCCCAGCAGCGCCGCCGCGCCACGCAGCCGGCCTCGCGAGCGCAGCAGCGCGAGTTCCGCCCCGGCCGGCCGATCGGTGAACTCGGTAGACCCCCTCAGCAACGCTGGCCGTTCCGGTCGTGCACCGTGACTCCAGACCGGCTTGATCGGGCGGCCGGGGAGGCCGCGTACGTGCGGGTACGTGCGCGTACAAAGCGCGTCGCGCCGCCCGTACGCTTGCAATGAGGCTAAGGCCGGACCGGGCCGCAGGAAAGTGACAGCTCGCCGCCTTGAGGCCGGATGGGCGCAAAGTCCGCGTGATCACGGTTAGGCTCGGCGCCATGGGCGAGCTGACCGGCCGGACGTTCTTGATCACCGGCGCTAACACCGGGATCGGCTTCGCGACGGCCAGGGCGCTCGCGGAGCGGGGCGGCCGGGTACAGCTGGCCTGCCGATCGCGGCAGAAGGGCGAGGCGGCGGCCGCCCAGATCGCCGCGGCGACCGACAGCAACCTGGTCAGCGTGCTTCAGCTCGACCTCGCCGATCTTGCGTCGGTCCGAGTGTGCGCGCGGGCGTTCCTGGCGCTCGGCGAGCCGCTGCACGTGCTGATCAACAACGCGGGCGTCGGGGGCACACCAGGCCTGACCAAGGACGGGTTCGAGTTCGTATTCGGCGTCAACCACCTGGGCCACTTCGCTCTCACCATGGCGCTGCTTGACCGACTGACCGAGAGCAAGGCCCGGATCGTGAACGTCGCCAGCGACGCCCACTACCAGGCCCCCGGCATCGACTTCGACCGGCTGCGGCGCCGGACACGCGGGATCACCGGGATGCGCGAGTACGCGGTCTCCAAGCTCTGCAACGTGCTGTTCAGCCAGGAACTCGCCCGCCGGCTTGCCGGAACTGGCGTGACCAGCTACGCCCTGCATCCTGGCGTTGTCGCCTCGGACATCTGGCGGCGGGTGCCACGCCCGGTGCGGCCGCTGGTGACGCGGCGGATGCTGACCGTCGAGCAGGGCGCGCGTACCTCGCTGTACTGCGCCACCGCGCCCGACGCGGTTCTGACCAGCGGGGCCTACTACGACGACTGCGCGGAACGAGCGCCGAGCCCGGTTGCCACGCCCGAGCTGGCCGGCCGGCTCTGGCAGCACAGTCAGGAGTGGACGCAGCTCGGATGAGCTTTTCTCGCCCACGCAGCGCGGGGTCAGCCAGGACTGCGGTGCTTAGCCTCGCCGTGCTCGCGATGACCGTGGCCGCGGGCGGCTGTGCCACATCCGGTCAGTCTGACCCGGCTCGCGGCGGCGCGGCTAGCGGCGCGCGTCCCGGCATCGGACCGGAGTCGGGCGGCGCGGCGTCGGCCGGTGCCCGATCCGCGGCCGCCAGCCCGGCTGTGGCCAGTCCCAGCCCGGCGGCCCTGCCACTCGCAGGCCGGGTCGTGGGCATCGACCCTGGGCACAACGGCGGTAACTTCAGCGATCCCGGTTACATCGATCAGCAGGTGTGGAATGGCCGCGAGGACGAGAACTGCGATACGACCGGTACGCAGACCGCTGACGGCTTCACCGAGGCCAGCTTCAACTTCGACGTCGCGACGTACCTGCGGGCGGACCTGACAGCCGAAGGCGCGACAGTCGTGATGACCCGGCAGAGCAACGACGGAGTCGGTCCCTGCGTCACGACCAGGGCGCAGATCATCAACAGCGCTCACGCTGACGTCGCGATCGACATCCACGCCGACGGCGGCCCGGCATGGGGCCGTGGCTTCACCGTGCTCGAGCCGGTCGCCGACGGCCCGAATGACGCCGTGATCGGGTCGTCGCAGCAGTTCGGCGCTGACGTGCGGGCCGCGCTCCTAGCGGACACCAGCATGCCGGAGAGCGACTATTACGGGACGAACGGCCTGATCAACCGGGACGACCTGGCCGGTCTGAACCTGACCACGGTGCCGAAGGTGCTGGTCGAGTGCGGCAACATGCCGAACCCGACCGACGCAGGCATGCTCGAGAGCCCGGCGTTTCAGCAGCAGCTAGCTCAGGCCTTCACCACCGCGATCATCGCCTTCGTCACCGGCCAGCCGGGCTGACGCAGCGGGTCCGGCTCAGACCTGGGCTCAGATCTGGCGTTCCAGCGTCGGGATCGGCGCGGCGTGGCAGACGCTGGCCGGCGTGTTGGCGGTGATCTTGCAGATGGCAGCGGTGAGCAGGTTCGCCGACCCGTCAGCGCCCTGTGCCACCGGTGAGGATGGGTTGTGCAGGTCTGCCGCGATCTGGCTCCAGGTCAGGCCCTGGAGCACCTGCGGGTTGTAGGTAACCGTCGTCACGAACCTGTTGCCGATATCGACAAAGGGGTAGCCGTCCCCTGGCGGCTCGTACTTGGTCCAGAGCGCCTGCTGCGCTGCGGTGGGCGCCTGCAGCAGGTTGTGGTTGACGTCCTGGTTCTCGACCGGCGTGAAGACCAGGTACTTGCTGGTGTACGTGGAGCCGTAGAACGTCAGCGTGGCGGTGTTCGGGTAGACGTCTGCGGACGAGGAGTACACGCCGTGCAGCGGCGAGAAGGTGCCGAATCGTTCCAGCGCCACCGCCATCGCCCACCGCTCAGCCGCGCAGTACGGGCACCACTCGGCGCCGATGTACAGCATCTCGGGCAGGTTGGTCGAGGTCAGCGCCGGGCCGGTCACGTTCTTGAGAGCCTGCGTGCTCGAACTGCCGATGCCGACTGCCGCCAGGACGTTCGCTGGAACCCTCAGGTTGGCCCGCACGTCGGCCGGCAGGGCACCGGCGGTCGACGGGCGGTGGCTCGGCGCCGGCGTGCTCCGGCTGACAAGCGCACCGATGATGATGCCGGCGACCGCCAGCAGGGCCAGCGTGACACCGCCGATGGCCAGCGTGCGGCGGCGCTGCTCCTTCCGCTGCTGCTCGGCCTGAGCAGCAGCGACGCGCGATCGCACGGACTGCTCATTGGTGCGCTGACCCTTGCTCATGGTGAGAACCGACCTCTGTCCGGGACGTGTGAGACGCGACACAAGCGGCGCACAACAATTGCGCTGTGTATCTCAATGATGACAGAGCGCAACACACAGCCCGGAGAGACCCCGGGCGATCACGACCGGGATCCTGGTGCTCGCCTGGCACGCCGACTCGGCCGTCGGCGGTGGGCTCTAGCTCAGAGCCCAGACTCCAGGCTCTTGATCGAGGACGAGCCGCACACTGCTGCCGGGCTGTTGCCCGTCATGTTGCAGATGCCGGCCGTCATGTAGTTTGCCGTGCCGAGAATCGCCTGCGCGACCGGGCTCGACGGATTGTGCAACGCCGCCGCGACCTGGGCCCAGGTCATGCCCTTGAGCACCGCGGGGTCGTAGATCGGGCCTTTGATGAGAGCCTTGTTACCGAAGTCGATGAACGGGTAGCTGGTCGTCCCGCTGCTACTCGTGTCGTACTTCTGCCAGATAGCTTCTTGTGCCGACGTCGTCGCCTGCAGCGGCTTGCCACTGAGGTCCTCGTTCTCCACCGGCGTGAACGTGAGGTACTTGCTCTGGTAGCCCGCCTGGTAGAAGGTCAGCGTCGGGGTACTCGGGTCGACGTCAGTCGAGGACGAGTGAATCCCGTGCAGCGGCGTCGTGAAGGTCCCGAACCTGCTCAGCGCCACTGCCATCGACCACCGCATCGCCGCGCAATACGGGCAGTACTCCGCGCCTATATAGAGCATCTCCGGCTTGCCGTTACTCGTCAGCGGCTTATCGCTGATCTTCACGACCGGGGGACCGGTGAAGACCACGTTCTGGTAGCTCACGACGGACCCGCCGCCGACCGCGTTCAGCGTGGCGGCGGGCACACTGGTGATCTTCGAAGCGGTGCTGGCCGGGAGCACGGTGCCATGTACGCCGCCGGCAGCAGTGTTGCCACTGCTGTTGCTGGACGACCTGACGTTATAGGCGACGACGAAGCCCACGATGACCGCGACCACAGCGAGGATGCTGCTGGAAAGAATGATCATGCGCCGACGCGCTTCCTTGCGTCTGGCGGCAGCTTGCTGCGCGGCGATCCGCTCCCGGGCAGTCTTTTCGCGGAGCCTCGCGGCCTTGCTCATAGGTAACTCCTGGCGCTTATCGGGGGCGTGCGTCTCCAAGTGCAGCTATCGGCGTTATCCGTCGGCGGTTGTCCGAGGGCTGCCCCAGAGCGCGGCCTGCGCGACGAGGGTGGCAAACAGTAGGAATGTCGTGATGTGCACGTAGGTACACCAGAGACAGATGGCCCTAAGCGTGATGAGCTCAGTATAAATCAGGTACAAGATGAACAACATGCCGAGGACGACCGCCCCTAGGCGGACCCGCCAGGCAGCCAGCGGGAGGGAACGCCGCAGTGCGGGCGCGGCCGGCGCACCGCGCCGCGGTAGCCAGTTCCACGCCGGCCGCCACGCCGGGGGGAGGTTCAGCAAGGTCATGAACACGTAGAAGGCGAGCCCGAGCTCGGACACCGGGAAGATGCCGAACACCACCGACTCCGGGCTCGTCGTCACTGCCTCACAGTTGACCAGGCCATGGGCGCTGCAGACGAGAATGCCCGCTCCGGCGAGGTGCGCCGCAGTCAGGTATGAGCTCAGTCCCACGCCGATGAGCGACAGGCATAGCGCGGCAATGGGCAGCCACCGGGGAGTCCTGACGCCGGTGCTCCCGTTTTGCCGATCGCGCGGCGGATTGCCGGGGATCGGCCTCGCCGAGGCAGGACGCGCCCCTCGTGCGCGGGTCGCGGTGACCTGGCCGCTACGGGCCCGCGCGCCGGGTGCACTAGTCCGGGCTCCGGTAGGGCGCCGGTTGTCCTTAACCACCGAATCCTTCCATCTGTCCTCGGTTCGTCAGCAGCTGCCACGGATCCGAGGATCGCGCCCTTCTCTCCGCAGCTGCCCCCATGATATGGGCAGAAAGCTGGCCGCCGGCCCCACAAACAAACCCAAGGCCAGGTCGCTCTGGACTTGCTGAAGACAGCCTCAGCGTGCGCTGCGGATCCGGTGGTGGTTAGGGCCGGCCTACAGAAGCTCGAGGGCGGGCTTGTGTCACGGTTTCTTGCGCAGCGCAACCAATGCTAGCTATCGTCTGGCGAATGGTGGCCTTTCCTACGTCGCGCCGCGCACAGGTCGCGGCCCTTATCGCACTCACTTGCCTCGGGCTTGCCGCCGCTGGGTGCGGCAGCTCGTCCCCGAGCTCTAGCTCCGGCGGCAGCGCCAAGCCGACCGGCACCGTCAATGTCGCCTACGCGTCCTCACTCCAGTACCTGAACGAGAAGGTGATCAGCCCGGCGTTCACCAAGGCTGACGGGTACAAGTTCGTCGGCACCGGCGCGGCCTCCGGCACCCTGGAATCGGAGATCGCGGCTGGCGAGATCCAGCCCAATGTCTTCGAAGCCGTCGGCGGCGACAACATCACGCCGCTGTTCCCCAAGTTCACCAAGTGGTACGTGCAGTACGCGGGCACGGCGATGGTGGTCGCTTACAACCCCAACAGCAAGTACGCAAGCCAGTTCAAGGCGATCGCCGACGGCAGCCAGCCGCTCTGCAGCCTGTTCACGCTGCTACAGACCCCCGGCCTCAAGCTCGGCCGGACGGACCCGGCGAGTGACCCCCAGGGGCGAGACTTTATCTACATGCTTGAGCTCGCGCAGTCCTACTGCAATCTGCCGTCCGACACGGTGACCAACATCCTGGGTGGCCCAACAGGCTCGAGCTCGTCGCCCGAGATCTACGCCGAGTCCGCGCTCGACTCGACGCTGCAGTCGGGCCAGCTGGATGCCTCGAGCGCCTTCGTTACCCAGGCGATCGAACTGCACCTGGACTACATAAAGCTGCCGTCCGCGATCAACCTGGGCGATCCCAGCCTGGCGGCGCAGTACCAGACGGCATCCGTGACGATCACACCGCAAGGCGGCAGCCCGACGACCAAGCACGGCTCGCCCCAGGTGATCGACATCACGATCATCGGCAAGGCGACCCCGGCCGCGCTCGCCTTCGTCAAGTACACGCTGTCGAAGGCCGGCCTTGCGCTATACAAGGCGGGTGGATTCTCGCTGCCGATACCGACCGCAACCGGCACGATGAGCGCGATACCGGCCACGATCAGTAGTGAGCTGGGCGGCTAGCCCGGCGACTGCGCCGGCTGCCCGGGGGAGCGAAGGCTCCCCCGGGCAGCCGGGCATTCCCGGACGGCGCGGTCTGCTAGCCGGGCAGAGCGGCGTCCGCGCGATCTGGCCCGCTGCGTCCGTGGTGGGGGCGGGGGTGATCTGGCTAGCGCTGCTCGGCCCGGTGATAACCCTGCTCACGCATTTGTCGTGGCACTCGATCGTGACCGCGCTGACATATCCGGGCGCGCTGGATCCGCTGGTCACTTCGCTAGAGGCAGGCGGCGTGACGCTCGCCGTCCTGATGCTGGTCTGCACGCCGCTGGCCTGGATGCTGTCTCGCGGCAGGCTGCCGTTCCCACGGGTCTGGGAGGCCGGCCTTCTGTGCAGCCTGCTGCTGCCGCCGCTGGTGATCGGGCTCCTGCTGGTGTTCATGGTCGGCCCCTACACGCCCATCGGCAGCTTGATCGGGCATCTCAATCTGTCAGCGACAAATACGTTCCTGGCGCTCGTCATCGCCGAGGTGTACGAGTCGGCTCCGTATTACGTCGTGGGCGCACAGGCGGCCTTCAGCGCGGTGAACCCTCGGCTGGAGCAGCAGGCGGCGCTGCTGGGAGACCGGCCGTCGCGGGTGTTCCGGCGGGTGACGCTGCCGCTCTCGTCACCGGGCCTGGCGATGGCGATGGCAGTGGCCTGGGCCAGGGCAATGGGAGCCTTCGGCGCGGTCATCATCATCGCCTACCATCCTTACGGGCTGCCGCTGCAGATCTATACCACGCTGGAACAGACCGGCCTGCCGTCGGCGCTTCCGTACGCGCTGGTCCTGCTCGTGGTGGCCCTGCCGCTGCCGCTGGCCGCCTACATCTGGAGCGCGCGTGCTCAAAGCCGACGTCGAGGTTGACCGCCGTGACTTCACCGTGCGGGCCTCGATCACGGTGGCGCCGGGGGAGCGGCTGGCACTGTTCGGGCCGTCGGGAGCCGGGAAAACCACGCTGCTGGAAGCCATCGCCGGGCTGGTGTATCCGCGGGCCGGCACGGTGGAGCTGGCTGGCCGGACGCTGACCCGCACGAGCGCACCGCGGGTGGCGGTGCCGCCGTGGCAGCGTCGGGTCGGGCTGCTGCGGCAGGATCCCGGCCTGTTCCCGCACCTGTCCGTCCGGGAAAACCTCGGCTACGCCCGGTCCGTTGACACTCACGGCGGCGAGCTAACCGAGCTCGCCGGCGCGCTCGGCATCGGCAGGTTGCTAGACGCCATGCCTGCCCGGC
>Ga0187805_10000725_pt1 | contig 11316 bp, 9 predicted proteins | sample NC_wetland_sal_i_6_FD_132965 | JGI IMG/M metagenome (GOLD analysis project Ga0187805, IMG submission 132965) | Wetland sediment microbial communities from Neuse River Estuary, North Carolina, USA - Control_5 | ecosystem: Environmental > Aquatic > Freshwater > Wetlands > Sediment | place: USA... | reverse complement strand
CAGACCGGAACCTTAATTCCCGCCTCCAGCCTCACTCCGATGGGATCTGCATGTCATGCTGCGTCTCAGACAGAAGGGCATTCGCGAGGTCAAGATGAAGCTCGCTTACAAATTGCTCTGGCCGGAACTGATAACGTTTCCGTGTCCGACGTGTACTCAGGAGATTCCTCTGCGGGAGATGAGACCGGTTCAATTTCAATGCCCAAGCTGCGGTGCCATGCTTCGATTGCATGATCCCTCTAAATGCGCAGGGAAAGACTCCTGCGGCGGAAGGCTGGGCTTTTTATCCCGCCGCTCTAGCGCCGGCGAGTTTCTCTACTGCGGTGCCAGATGCGGGATCGAAGCACTCGGGTTAGCCCCTGCGTTCGCGTTCACGTTACCGCTCGTGTTTCTCATGTCCTTTACGTCTTCGCGCACTCGCATCGAGATGACCGAGTACTCCCGCTCTTTCTTGTCGTCTTCTCGATCGAGTACATACATCTTGTCCTTGTGGATACGGTATTGTACGGAATCTCCGACCGGAAGGAGGACCGGATGCTTCGTGTCCACGGGGCGGATGTGATACACGATGCGGTCGCTTTGCAACACATACTCTTGGCACAAAACTTGTTCCGTGTTCTTGTGCTCGCCGTCTGTGCCGAGGACTTCGCCCGCCACGGTCTTGCTGCCCTTCTCGGCCGTGCCGCACATCGATGAATCCATCGACAGCAACGTCCCCTTGTCATAGCTCGGCGGATCCTTCGCCAGTGCAACTGAAGCCGAAACCGAAACCATTGTGAACGCCGCTACTAGAATAAAATTCCTCACAGCACACCTCCTCGAAGTCGCTACAGCCAATGCTACCCAGTAAGGGTGCGCGGCCCGAGGTCTGATATAGGGCTTTTGTCGGATTTCTTACCTGTACGGACGTACAGGGGACATGCATTCAGCGACGTGAGGTCTGAAACGACATAGACCGCACACTCATGCCGCTTGCGTAGATTCGGCGCGTGCGAGCGAACTTTCTAAGTGGTGGCCGTGCCCGCCTGGTCCTGGTACGCAGGTACCATAACCACATTGGGGACATGGGCTGCAGAGACTATCGACGCGCGCGCACTCTCCCCCTAATCTGGACAAAGTCCGAGATGCGGCTGTGCCTCTAAGCCACGGCAATGAATGAATGATGGAGACTCTGCTTAAAGTCACGGAGCTGACGATCCGCTACCACTCCGCCGGCGTGGCGGCGCACGAGGCGGTCACAGGCGTGAGCTTCGACGTCGCGCGAGGCGAGATTTTGGGCGTCATAGGCGAGTCCGGTTGCGGCAAAACCAGCATCGCGCTTGCACTGCTGGGCCTGCTCTCGCGCGGAGACGCCGAAGTTTCCGGCTCGGTTGTGTTTCGCGGCGAAGATCTGCTCGCCATGAACGAAAAGGCCCTACAGAAAACTCGCGGAGCCTCGATTTCGATGGTGTATCAGGAGCCGGGGATCGCACTGAGCCCTGTGATGAAAGTCGGGACGCAGATCGCGGAGATCGTCCGCGCGCACCGGAAATACAGCCGGCAAGAGTGCCGGGAAAAGGCGTTCGCGATGCTAGCGCGGGTAGGACTGCCTTCGACTGAGCGAATCTTTTCTGCCTATCCGCATCAATTGAGTGGCGGGCAGCTGCAACGGATCGTCCTTGCACAGGCCCTGGTTTGCCAACCAGCGCTCTTGATCGCTGATGAGCCCACCGCTTCGCTCGACGCGCAAAGCCGCGCCGATTTCGTGGCACTTCTGCGCGAGCTGAAGCAACGCCTCGGAATATCGCTGCTCCTGATCAGCCACACGCCGGAGATTCAGGCGAGCCTGGCCGACCGTATGGTCGTGATGAAGGACGGCAAAATCATCGAAATGGGCCGCTTTGATGATTTGTATTCGAAGCCATCGCATCCGTACACGAGAACCTTGCTTGCCCGCAAGGGAACCGCCGCTGTTGAGGCTGAGCGCGGGCAAAAAAGCGCAACGCATGAGCGTCTGCTGGAGATGTTGTAGTCATGGGACCGCGTGCACAATTCGAAGCGGAGAAACCCGATTCGCTGATGCGGATCGCGAACCTGAGCAAGCGGTACGTTCAGCGCCGGCTGCTGAGGCGAACGCCGTTTACGATCAGCGCTTTCGAAGACGTCAACCTTACGATTCATCGCGGCACGACTCTTGCGATCGTGGGCGAATCCGGCGCCGGGAAATCGACACTCGCGAAGTGCCTGGCGCTGCTCGAAAAGCCCACGACAGGCGAGATTTGGTTCGAGGGTGAGAATCTGCTTGGGTTCAGCAAGAGGGAACTGTTTGGCGTGCACCGCGAGATTCAGTTCATCTTTCAGGATCCGACATCGGCGTTGAACCCGGGGCTTACTGCCGAAGAGATCATCGGGGAACCGCTTGCCATTCAGAGGATCGGAACAAAAGACAGCAAGCGGACGCGAGCGCAGGAGCTGATGGAGCACGTCGGTTTGCCCCAGCGCTCCAGGCACAAGCGTCCGCTTGAATTCAGCGGCGGACAGCGCCAGCGTCTGGCGATTGCTCGCGCTCTTGCGCTCGAGCCGAAGCTGCTGATTCTGGATGAGGCGCTGTCGAGCCTCGACCTTCTAAACCAGCAAATGATCTTGAAACTCCTCGACGACCTGCGGGCGATGCATTCGCTCACTTACGTTCACATCTCGCACGATCTGCGATTGGTCTCGGAATTCGCCGACGAAGTGGCGGTGATGAGCCAGCGGCGCATCGTCGAGCAGAAACCGGCGGCGGAGTTATTCTCTCGCCCGGAACATCCCGACACAAGGGCGCTGCTCGCGGCGATGCCGTCACTCGAATCCATCTGCCTGGGGCGGCTGGACTAGGATGCCGCGATGAGATATATCAGCCGGCGGCTCATTCACGCGATTCTCCTGCTGTTGGCGGTTTCGTTTTTTTCCTTTGCCTTGCTGCAGCTCGCGCCCGGCGATTTTTTCGATGCGATGCGGCTCAATCCCGAGATTTCTCAGCACACGGTCGAAAGCATTCGCTCCGAATACGGCCTCGATCAGCCTTTGCCGATTCGCTATGGGCGCTGGCTGCGTTCGATGTTGAAAGGCAACCTGGGTTTCTCGCTGGCTTCGAACAGCCCTGTCGCTCCGCTGCTGCGCGTGCGGGCTCGTAACACGCTGCTTTTGTCCGGCACGGCGACTCTGCTAGCCTGGTTGCTGGCTCTGCCAATCGGCGTGTGGAGCGCGGCGAAACGTGGAGGCTGGGGCGATCGCATCGGGAAAGTAGCAACATCCACGATCCTCGCCGTTCCCGATCTACTGCTGTTTCTCGGATTGCTTCTTTTAGCGGTTCGGACGGGTTGGTTTCCGACCGGCGGAATGGTTTCGCCCGGAATCGACGGCCTGGATTTCTGGAGCCAAGCGAAAGACGTCGCATTTCATCTCGTGCTGCCTGCCTTCGGGCTTGCGGTGGTGATGTTACCGGTGCTCGTGCTGCACGTGCGTTCCGCGATGATCGAAGCGCTCGAATCGCCGTTCATCCGCGCGGCGCGCGGGCACGGAATTCCTCGCGCGCGCCTGCTGTTTCGTTACGCGCTTCCGGCCGCATCGAACCCGCTCATTTCGCTCCTCGGCTTCTCGGTCGCGACCATGTTGAGCACCTCCATGCTCGCCGAGGTGGTCCTCAGCTGGCCGGGGCTCGGCCCGCTGCTCGTCGAATCGATCTTTTCAAGGGACGTGTACGTGGTCGTTGCGGTTGTGATGCTTTCGTCCGTGTTTCTCGTGATGGGGAATCTGCTCGCCGATCTGCTGCTTTTCGCCAGCGATCCACGGATTCGAACGGAGACCGAGTGAACTCCCGGCGCAAACTTTGGGGCGCTTTGATACTGCTGGCGGCCTTTCACGGGCTGATTCTTTTCGCCGGCTTCTTCGCGCCGTACGGCTTTGCGGTTCAAGACCGCGACATGTCTTTCGCGCCGCCGACCCGTCTTCATTTCACGGACGCCCAGGGGAAATTTCACCTGCGCCCATTCGTCTATGGCTTGAAGGACGATCCCGCGAATCCCGGAGCTTACGCGGCGGACACGACGCACATGTATCCGCTGCGGTTCTTCGTGCAAGGCTCGCCGTACAAGGTCGCCGGCCTATTTGAGTCACATCTGCATTTCTTCGGCGTCGCCAGCGACGGCCGATTGTTTCTGATGGGAACCGACGGCTACGGGCGCGATCAGCTCTCGCGCTTTCTCTACGGCGGACAGATTTCTTTGCTGGCGGGATTGCTCGCAGCGGCGCTTTCGGTGGCGCTCGGAATTCTCGTTGGATCGCTGGCGGGCTTTTATGGCGGCTGGATCGACGAACTCCTGATGCGCGGAAGCGAAATCTTTCTCGCTTTACCGTGGCTCTATCTGTTGTTCGCGGTGCGTGCTGCTTTGCCCTTGCATATCGCCGAGTGGCAAGTGTTTCTGCTGTTGGTTGCGGTGATGGGTGTGATCGGATGGGCACGCCCAGCGCGCCTGATTCGCGGCGTGGTACTGAGCGCGAAAGAACGCAAGTTTGTGGTAGCCGCGCGGGGATTCGGAGCGTCAGACGCTCACTTGCTTTTCAAGCACGTGCTGCCTCAAACCTATGGCGTGGTGCTGACGCAGATCGCGCTGCTGATTCCGCAGTACGTGCTGGCCGAGGTGACGCTGAGTTTTCTGGGGCTTGGCGTCGGCGAACCAATGGCCAGTTGGGGCACGCTGCTGTCCTCGCTGCAGCAGTACTACATACTTTCGTCGTATTGGTGGATGTTCCTTCCCGCCCTGCTCCTAATTCCCTTGTTTCTTGCCTACTACACGACCGCCGATGCTCTGCAGGAACGCCTCAAGTCCGTGTCGCTGTAAAAACCGGCGAATCTTTGTTAAGAGTGGAAACATGGCGAGGGTTCGGTCTCGGAAGGCGACTCTTGCGCTTGGGGTCGCGATCATTTGCTCCTGGTGCGTCGCGCCCGGTGCGTCTGCCGAGTGGCAGGCTGACAGCGAGCAGCTCACGGTCACGGATAATCCCGTGGGGCATTCCGGCGGGAGACTCGTGCTCGCCCTTCGCTCCGAGCCCAAGACGCTGAATCCAGTCCTTGCACAAGATGCCGCCTCGCAGGAAGTGATTCGCTGCGTGACCGCCGACCTGATCGAGATCAATCGCAAAACGCAGAAGACCGAGTCCGCGCTCGCAAAGTCATGGACCGTCTCGCGCGACGGGAAGCAGTACACGTTGCATCTGCGGCGGGGAATCCGCTTTTCGGATGGACAGCCGCTAACCGCGGGCGATGTGGTTTTCAGCTTCCATCTGTATCTCGATGAAAAAATCGATTCGCCGCAGCGCGATTTGCTGATCGTCGGCGGAAAGCCGATTGCGGTCGAGAAAATCGATAGCGACACGGTCCGATTCACGTTGGCCCAGCCATATGCGGCCGCCGACCGTCTCTTCGATGGCTTCGCGATTCTCCCACGGCATCTTCTGGAGGGCGCTTACCGCAGCGGTGATTTCTTGCGCGCGTGGAATATGTCGATGCCGCCGAGCCAGTTTGCGGGCCTCGGCCCATTTCGGCTGAAGGAATACGTGCCGGGCGAGCGGCTCGTCCTCGAGCGCAACCCGTATTATTGGAAGCAGGACCGGAACGGGAACCGCCTGCCATATCTCAATGAGATCGTGTTTCTGTTTGTGTCGAGCGAAGATGCCCAGGCCATACGCTTTCAGGCAGGCGATACCGACATACTCGATCGGTTCAGCGCGGAGAATTTCGCGGTTTTGGCCAAACAGCAAGCGGCCAGGCACTACCATCTCGATGATTTGGGGCCGGGCCTCGAATACAATTTCCTTTTCTTCAATCTCAACGACCTTGGCCCGAAAGCCTCTCCGGATGTCGCGCGCAAGCAAGCCTGGTTTCAGGACGTGCGCTTCCGGCAGGCCGTATCCGCGGCGATCGACCGCGAGGCAATCGTGCGCCTTGTCTATAACGGCCGGGCAACGCCACTGTGGACGCAGGTCACTCCCGGCAACAAGCTCTGGATCGATCCAGGCATTCCTCACCCGCCGAGATCTCTTGCTCATGCGCGCGACCTGCTGAAAGCTGCCGGCTTTTCCTGGAAAAGTGATGGCACGCTTGTGGACAGCAAGGGCAGCCCCGTCGAGTTCTCCATCCTGACGAGCTCGTCCAATGCGCAGCGCGTGAAAATCGCGACACTGATTCAGGATGATCTGAGCCATCTCGGAATGAACGTTCACGTCGTTTCACTGGAATTTCACGCGATGGTCGATCGCCTTTTGAATATTCACGATTACGAAGCCGCCATCATGGGCTTGGTCAGCGGCGATGCGGACCCGACCGCGGAGATGAATGTCTGGATGTCGAATGGCGATACGCACCTCTGGCATCCGAACGAGGGCAAGTCCGCAACGCCATGGGAAGCCGAAATCGACCGCTTAATGCAACAGCAGCTCGTGACGCTGGCTTACGCGAAGCGAAAGCGCCTCTACGATCGAGTGCAGGAAATCATCGCCGAGAATCTGCCCGTCATCTGTCTGGTGAGCCCCAATATTCTGGTCGGCGCGAGCGACCGCGTCGGAAATTTTCAGCCGGCCATCCTGGATCCCTACACACTCTGGAATATCGACGAGCTGTATGTCCGCTGAAGCTGGATCTGAGAGACCAATGCCACTCCGGCGAGAAGCGCATGCGGCAGAAAAATTCAAAGCGTGGCCCGACCGCCGGCTCGTGCGCGAATGCCTCAACGGAAATGACGAGGCATGGTCCGTGCTCGTCGACAAGTATAAAAACCTGATCTTTTCGATCCCGGTCAAATACCACCTCTCTCAAGACGACGCCTCTGACGTCTTTCAGGCGGTGTGCCTTGAACTCCTGGCGGAACTGCCGAACCTGCGAAAGCCGGAAGCATTGCCGAAGTGGATCATCCAGGTAACCGCCCACAAGTGCCTTCACGGGAAGAAATATGCGCAGCGCACGGAAACGACGGATCCCAACGATCCTGCATTCGAGCAAAGCACGCCCGCGCGCGCCGAAAGCATTTTGCGCGAGGCGGAGGAGGAGCAACGCATCCGGCAGGTGATGGGCGAGTTGCCAGCGCGCTGTCAGCAATTGGTGCGCATGCTCTTCTTCGAAGAGCCGGCGCGCCCGTATCAGGAAGTAGCGCGCGAATTGGGAATCGCTCCGGGCTCGATTGGCTTTATACGCCAGCGCTGCCTCGATCGCCTGCGCAAGAAGCTCGTTGAGGCGGGCTTTTCGTGACCAAGAAGAGTATAAAGGCGCCGCTTTCCGAGAAGCTGCTTCGCGACCTCGGAAATCTCGCCACGGATGTTGCCCGCAAACGCTTTCTAGCGCAGCACAAAGGCCTGTATCGCGAGTCGGCGCTTCGGCAACTCAACGAAATCGCGCGAGCCGAGTTGCGTTCGGACACTCGCCACGCGATTGCCCTGGTGGAGTCCGCGATCGCCATCGCGAAAAAGCTGCGCAACCAGGAGGCGCTTGGGCGTGCCTTGAGGTCGAAGGGCAACGCCATGATGATCCTCGGCGAAAATCAGAGAGCTTTGGAATTTCACGCGCAAGCCCTCGAGGTCTTTCGCAAAATCCGCAACGAAGAAGAAGAAGCGCGCACGCTGATCCCCTCGATTCAGCCTCTCATCCTGCTTGGCCAATATGACAAAGCCTTCGAGACCGCGACGAAGGCCGAGGATATCTTCACGCGTTTGGGCGACCAGCAGCGCCTCGCGCACGTCCAGATCAACGTGGGCAATATCTATCATCGTCAGGATCGTTTTGAGGAAGGGCTGGCGTGCTACGAGCGCGCCTACGAGGCTCTGCTTCCTCTCCACGATTCCGAGGGCCTCGCCGTCGCCATGTACAACATGGCCGTTTGCCTGATCACGCTCAACGATTTTCCGCGCGCCCTCGCCAGCTATCAACGTGCGCGCGAAATGTGCGTCCAGCACGGAATGACGCTCCTGGTCACGCAAAGCGATTACAACATCGCGTATCTTTACTACCTGCGCGGCGAATACGGCCGCGCCATCGAGATGCTGCGCGCCACGCGCGAGGAGTGCGAGAAGAATGGCGACGCTTACGTAATGGCGCTCTGCTATCTCGACGTGTCCGAAATTTATCTCGAGTTGAATCTGAGTTCGGAAGCGATGGAAGCGGCCCACGAAGGCTATCTTCGTTTTCAGAAGCTCGGCATGGGCTACGAGGAAGCGAAATGCCAGGCAAACGAAGCCATGGCGCTCAGCCAGCTCGGCAAGGCCATCCGTTCGCTCGAACTGTTCGCCGAAGCCAGGCCCAAATTCGTCCGCGAAAAGAATCTCGTCTGGCCGTGGTTGATCGATCTCTACCAGGCGGTCGTTCTGTATAACGAAGGCCGCTTATTCGAAGCCCGCCGCCTCTGCGCGGGTGCCGCCGCGTTTTTCGACACGTCGTTTCTCCCCGGCAAGGCTGTGTTGTGTCACCTGTTGCTGGCGCGACTTTCGATGTGTACGGGCGATCGCGCCGCGGCTCGCTCGGAATGCGCTCGTGCTCTGGAGCGCCTGACGTCACTTGAAGCCCCGGTCTTGCGCTACCAGGCGGAATTCCTGATGGGCCAGATTCAGCAGGCGTCCGACAACCCTTCGGGCGCATACGATTCCTATCAGAGGGCGCGCAGCGCGCTGGAAACTCTGCGTAGCAGCCTCCATGGCGAAGAACTCAAAATCTCCTTCATGAAGAACCGCCTCGAAGTCTACGAATGCCTCGTCGATCTCTGTATCGGCGGAAACGAAGGCCGCGATTCGCGCGAGGAGGCATTCGGCTACATGGAATTGGCCAAATCGCGCAGCCTGGCCGAATCGCTGGTGCAACACGGCCACGTCCTGCCGGTGGCGGACGCGGGCCAGAGCGGCCTAGTCCGCCGGGTCCGCGAAATGCGCGAGGAGCTGAATTGGTACTATCGCCGCATCGAACTCGAGCAATTGCGTTCCGAGGATCCATCGCCGCAGCGGATCGAGAAGCTTCAGCAAGAGGCTTTGGCGCACGAAAATGAACTGCTTCGCGCGCTGCGCGATCTTCCGGCCCCCCAGGCCGTCGGCGTAACTACAAGCTCCGTTTCCGCGATCGCGTCTCTGAAGGATGTACGCGAGTGCCTGCCGCCCGAGACGGCGCTCGTCGAATATTTCAGCATTAAGGATCAGTTCGTCGCCGCTGTGGTTACGCACGACGCGCTCGAGATCGTTCCCGTCACTCCGGTCTCACGGGTCGTCAATTTGCTGCGAATGCTCCATCTGCAAATTTCGAAATTCCGCCTGGGCGCGGAGTACGTGCAAACTTTCGAGAAGCCGCTGCTCGAAGCCATGCAGTCCCACCTCGCTCAGCTTCATGAAGAAGTCTTTGCCGGATTGCGGCCTCAATTGCGCGCCAAGCACGTCGTGATCGTGCCTCACGGAGTTCTGCACTATCTCCCGTTTCACGTTTTGCACGACGGCACCGGATACCTCATCGATTCCTTCACCGTTTCCTACGCGCCCAGCGCCGGCATTTTTGCTCTCTGCCAGCGCAAGCCTTCCCTCGTTTCGGGCGGCTCGCTCATCCTCGGAGTCCCCGATTCGCGCGCGCCGCTGATTCTCGACGAGGTGCAGTCCGTCGCCAAGATCCTGCCGCGCGCGGAATTGATCATCGGTGCCGAGGCAAGCGAAAAGAACCTCCGCGAGAAGGGATCGCGCAGCCGCCTGATTCACATCGCCACCCACGGCAGTTTTCGGCAAGACAACCCAATGTTCTCCGGCATTCGCCTCGGCGACGCGTATCTGAACCTCTATGATCTCTATCAACTCAAACTGGAGGCGGAGCTGGTGACGCTCAGCGGCTGCGCCACTGGTATGAATGTCGTCAGCCCGGGAGACGAGCTGCTCGGCTTGATCCGAGGGCTCCTTTTCGCGGGCGCCCAATCCCTGCTGCTCACGCTCTGGGACGTCCACGACCGCAGCACATCCGAGTTCATGACGGCGTTCTACCGCCGATTCACTGTCGGAGAGCCCAAGGCCGTCGCCCTGCAGGGCGCGATGCAGGAACTCCGCTCCCGTTACCCCCACCCCTATTACTGGGCGCCTTTCGCATTGATTGGAAAGACTTTAGCTAGCTGACCCTTTCCCCCGGGAAATTCGTTCTGCGCCCCATATTTTTCGGCCACCTTCTCGCCCTTATAGGTTGGTGATGCAGAATTTCGGCCGAGCCGTCGAGACGGGAGCCGGAAGGGGATCGGGGCAAGCAGCAGGGACTTCAAACATTGGGGGAGGACGGATGCGACATTTTTCGATGGAGCAGTGGATTGATTTCGCCCGAAACGTCGTCGGGCCGCGTGAAAGGGCCGAGATGGAGAGTCATCTAGGTGACGGCTGCAAGCAGTGTTCGAAGGCACTGAGCCTATGGCAGCGCGTCTCCGAAGCCAGCAGGCGCGAATCTACATACGTGCCGCCCCAGAGCGTCGTCGGTACCGTGAAGGGCACATTCGCTATTCAGGGCCCTCGCAGGGTGGGGCGTGCGGCCCAGGCAATCGCCAGTTTGCTGTTCGACAGCGCCGCGACCCCGCTCGCGGCGGGCGTACGGTCAGGCGCCACAGTTGAACGCCAACTGCTCTACGGCGTGAGCAAATACCGGGTCGACGTCCGAATCGAGCCTCGGCCGAATTCCGAGAAAGTCGCGCTCGTTGGCCAGATCCTGAATTCGACAGACCCCGGCAAGAATATCGGAGCAGTGCCGGTGCGGGTGTGGCAGGGCCGCAGGGTTCTTGCCGAATCAATGACCAGCCCATTCGGTGAATTTGACGTCGAATGCGACTTGGGCAACGGGCTTCAGTTGAGGGTCAGACTGCCCCAGGAAGAGTTGTGCCTTCCCGTGATGGAACCAACAATCAAGTCTTCCAAATCTTTCCCGAAAACTACTGATTTAAAGCATGTTAGGAAAAAACTGAGGAAAGATAAGAAACGTACTAGGAAGAAGGTCTAATGCGGAAGCCCTCGGAAGTAGCCGTTTGTACTATGGCCCGAAGCGGGTCAGCACACCAGACTCGGGAGGCAGCAATCCTCGAGGTGCAACGGCTACAAGGGCGGGTACGCTAAAGGAGCAGTGGGAACCATGAAACGTCGAACCTGGCTAGTTTTGCTTCTCGCGATTGGCTTGTGGGGCCGACCAGTCGCGGCCCAAGGACTCTTGGGCGGATTGCTCTCCAATGTCGGAAGCACCCTGTCGAGTCTAACGTCGCCCCAGCCGGGCGTCATCGTGCGTACAAACCTCGGTCTCGCCGGATTGCAAAACGTTTG
>Ga0187805_10000724_pt1 | contig 11320 bp, 6 predicted proteins | sample NC_wetland_sal_i_6_FD_132965 | JGI IMG/M metagenome (GOLD analysis project Ga0187805, IMG submission 132965) | Wetland sediment microbial communities from Neuse River Estuary, North Carolina, USA - Control_5 | ecosystem: Environmental > Aquatic > Freshwater > Wetlands > Sediment | place: USA... | reverse complement strand
TCGGTGTTCGACGCGGCGAGGATACGGACGTCCACCTTGATCGTTTCCGTGCCGCCCAGGCGCATGAATTCGCGTTCCTGGATCACGCGCAACAGCTTGGCCTGCGTCTCGGGGCTAATCGTGGAAATTTCGTCGAAGAAAATCGTGCCCTGATCGGCGATCTCGAAAAGCCCCTTTTTCGAGGCCACGGCGCTGGTGAACGCTCCGCGCACGTGGCCGAAGAGTTGCGATTCGAGCAGGTCCACCGGGATCGAGCCGGTGTTCACGGGCACAAAAGCCTTATCGGCGCGCGTGGACGCCGAATGAATGGCCTTGGCGATCACTTCCTTGCCCGTGCCGCTTTCGCCGGAGAGCAGCACAGTCGAGCGCGAAGGCGCGATTTGCGTGACCAGGTCCAGCACGGCCAGCATTTTGTCGCTCTTGCCGATGATGTTGGGAAAGTTGTACCGCTGCTTCAGCGCGCGCTTGAGCTGCAGATTTTCTTCGCGCAGCCGGCGGCCTTCGACGGCCTGCGCCACCTGTGCGAGCAATTCATCGTTGGACCATGGCTTGGTGATGTAATCCAGCGCGCCGCTCTTGAACGCCGCGCGGGCCATGTCAATCGAGCCGAAGGCCGTGATGAGCACGACCGAAAGGTACGGATCGCGGCGATGGATTTCGCGGAGCAGGTCGAGGCCGTTGCGGTCCGGCAGGCTCACGTCGAGCAGGAGCAGATCGAACGGCTGCTCTTCAAGCAGCGCCAAACCCGCGTCGCCGGTTCCCGCGCTGGAAACGCCGTAGCCTTCCGATTCGAGCAGGAGTTCGAGTCCTTCGCGAATTTCCGACTCGTCGTCCACCACCAGGATGGAGCCTTTAGACATTGACCGCCCTGCGGGCCGCCGGAAACTCAAGGCGGAAAGAGGTGCCTTTGCCCGGCGTGGAGCGCACGTCCACTTTTCCCGCATGCTCTTTGATGATTCCGTAGCTCACCGAGAGGCCCAGGCCCGTGCCGCGTCCGGAGGATTTGGTCGTGAAAAACGGATCGAAGATGCGCTGCAAGTGTTCGTGCGGAATTCCGGAGCCCGTGTCGGTGACTTCGATCTCCACCGAGCCGTTGTGCGCGGCCGTGCGGACTTCGAGCATGCCGCCGGAGGGCATGGCGTCGCGCGCATTCATGAACAAATTCAGGAACACTTGCTGCAGGCGGTTGGTTGAGCCCAGAATCGGCGGCAGCTCGTTCTGCAAGTTGCGCAGCACCTGCACGTGCGCCGAGCGGAACGGGTGGGCAACCAGCGAGAGCGTTTCCTCGACCACGGAATTCAGATTCACTTCGGCGAATTCCGCCGCGCCCGTGCGCGAAAAATTCAGCAGGTTGTTGACGATTTCGCTCGCGCGAAACGTCTGCTTCACGATCTTCTCGATCAACTGGTGCCGCGGGTCGCCGCCCGGAAGCTGCTTGGCCAGCATCTGGATGTAATTGGAGATGACGGCCAGCGGCGTATTCACTTCATGCGCCACACCCGCCGCCAGCAGGCCGAGCGAGGTCAGCTTTTCGTTCTGCACGATCTGCTCTTCGAGCCGGATGCGCTGCGTGATGTCGTCCAACAGGATGAGCCGGCCGATGCGTTCACCCGATTTGCCGACCAGAGGCGCGATCGAGACGTTGATCAAAAGGCTGCGGCCCGCGCGGTTGCGCAATTGGAATTTGTAGAGCGAAGAGACGCGGTCATCGCCGGCATGCACGGCAATTTCCTCGAACAAGTCCGCGGGCAGCACTTCTTCGAGGCTGCGGCCCACGGCTTCTTCGCGCGGCACGCCGATCAACTGCTCGAGCTGCGTATTCCACGATTCGACCGCGCCGCTGAAATCCACGGCCAGGACGCCGACGTTCAGCGACTCGATGATGTTTTCTGAGAAATCCTTCAGCCGCTCGAATTGCACGGCCTTCCGTTCCAGCGAGCTATAGAGGTGCGCGTTATCCAAAGCGATGGCCACGTAGCCGGCGATCGTGACGAGCAACTCGACGTCTTCGCTGGTCAAATAATCGCCGTCCACCGTTTTCCCCAGGCCGAGCACGGCGATGTCGCGCTCGCGCACTCGGCAGGGAATGAAATAGTTCAGGTCAAGCTGTTCGAGCGTTTGGCGCACCGAAGGAGCCGCTTCGCGGGCCGCCCGCGGAGAGTCATAAAACAAGACGCCCTTGTCGAACGGATGGCGGTCCGCATCGAGGAATCCCAGGTCCGCCGGTTCCGCGCAGCGCACGCCCATCGAGCGCGCCAGACGATATGCGCCGGGGCGGGCGCCGTCTTCAAGGAAAACGGCGATGCGGTCCACCAGAAGCGTCTGCGAGATGCGGTCCATCACCGAAACCAGCATCGGCTCGAGCCGGACTTCGGAGGTGAGCGTGCGGCCAAATTCGATCAGCGCGCGGCGGTAATCGAGGCGGTCGCGATAAAAGAAGCGGTCCAGGCGCGCCTGAATTTTGTCGCGGAACGGCTGGAACAAAACCGCGGCGACGATGATCGCGCTGATTTCGCCGATGATGCCCGAAGACCACGAAGTGCCGGTGTGGAACAGGGCGCCCACCAGCGCAACAAAAGCCACATACACGGCCACGACGCCGCCGGTGGCCGCCGTGTACGCCAGGCCGCGCTTGAAAATGATGTCCACGTCCATCAGGCGGTAACGGATGATGGCGTAACCGAAGCACAGCGGGATGAGCACCAGCGAAATCGCGGATGCATTCATCCACGGGCGCGGCACGACGCCCAGCGAATACGGAACGATGTAGAACAGCGCAAACGGCAGAATCCCCGCGAGCAGCCCCTGCGTCACCCACTTCAATTGCTGCCTCAAGATTCCAGACGACGCGCGACGATAACTCTTCCAGAAAAGCGCTGCGGCAAAAAGGAAATACGCGCCGTTGCAATCCAGTTCGAGCTGCGTGAGTAGAATCCGCGCGTCAAGGGAGGGCACAAAGCCCAGCTCCTGGAGCGCGACGAACACGTGGACCAGAAGCAGAGCGGCAGGCACGCCGTAAATGACTGCAAGTTTCAGCCCGTGCCATCGTGAAGCGCGACGCTCAGGGAAGACGAGCGCGAAATGCATGAGCAGCGCGGGCTGCAGCAATCCCGCGACGACGCCGGCCCAATACACTTCCCAGTCAAACGTGCTGAATTTCCCCGCGTATTGAAACGAGTAGAAGACAAACGAAACCAGGCAGAAGACGTAGAAGTGAACCGCGCGCGGCGCGCTCCACCGCCGTATAAAAATGAAAAGGCCGATGAACAAGTACACCAGGCCGACGATGCGCAGATAGTCTTCAACCGTCGTGTGCTTTTCCGGCGGCTGGACGACCAGAAGCGCATTGAATTCACGGCCGGCGCGAGCAACTTGGTAGTGCGCCTGCGACCACAAGCCCAACTTCCAGAGGCGCCGTGTGACGTCGAGCGAGCGATGGACCTCAATTCCATTGATCGCGCGCAAGAAGTCGCCCGTGCGTATGCCGGCATTGTCCGCAGCAGATCCCTCGGCGACGTGCCAGGCTTTTACGCCCTGGGGTGTGTCCACCCACGACGCGCCGTCGTCGGGAACGTTGAACTGCATTCTCTGCCGAAAATTGATCACGCCAAAGACGACTGCCGTGATGGTCGCCAAGGCTAGAACAGCAACGCCCAGCCGAATTGGAAGGCTATCTTTCATGCCTTTGAGCCTAGTGCTTCACCACGTTCCTGGGCTTGATCGTGCAACTCCTCTGCCATGAAATATGGGATTCCGTTTGGCGCTAGGTAGCTGAAATGGAGACACCTATCCCGTCTCTTAAGCGTTGGGATTGGCCCTGCTCCCATTTATGGAATCCGCCTTCCTAATTTCGGTAAGCCGGATGATTTAGAACTGGAAACTCACCCCACCCCGAAATGACCTCAAAATCGGGACCAGGATCAACCGTCCATCCTGCCCGTTCACATTCACGTAACCCTGCGCCAGCAGGTTGCCGAAATCCGCCGTCGCTTCCCAGTGACCCGCCATCCGCGGACAAGGCAGCGGCTGCCGCAGGGTGAGATGGAGGTTCGGCTCCAGGCTATACGCCGCTTCGCCAAAGCTGTCTTGCCGAGTCAGCGCGACGCCGGAAAGCCACTTGTAGCTTGCCGTGATCTGCGTGTTCCAGCGCGGAATCCGCTCCGAGATGCGCCCGGCGACACTGTGCCGGTAGCTCGAAGAAAGCTGATCGCGCAAGCCCGCCACTGCATCGATTTCGCCGACGGGCGCCAGCACCGCGGCGTAATCGTACACAGCAGCAAAAGAAAGTTGATCGGAGACCTTTTGCTGATAGGCGATGCGCCCGCCCCAGGAACTCGAGCCTCCGCCATCGTAGAGAAATGCGTTGGAGAAACCATCTTGGTAGAAATCGGCCTGCGCGACCGGTCCGGAACCGTATACCGCCTGATGCCGCATGGAATCGTGAAACGCGGCGGCCGTAAGGCTCGCGTGCTTGCCGAAATTGCGCTTCGCGGAAACCTCCGCATGCGAGCCGCCTTCAAACACCGGGCGGCCATCGCGCGTAAGTACGACGGGCAAACTATCCAGCGAAGAAATCACGGCTCCGAGCAAGCTGCTCTGTTCGCCGGGCCGCTCCGCCGGATTCGCCGCGGCCAGGGCGGAAACGCTCCAGTTCTTTCCAAGGCGCGCCGTCAATTCCGCACGTGGCCGGAACGCGGACGCGGATGAAATCATACCCACGCGCACATATTCCGCGCCCACCCGCAGTGAAACGCTCTGGCCGAAGGAGAATTGTTCGGAGTGTTCCAAGCGCACTCCGTGAAACATCGCGACGCCCGGGCCAAAACTCGCCTGGCGCATCACGAACGTGGTCTCCGGCCCGTGCTGCAAATCGCCTGAGGGAAGCCAGATGCTCGCGAAGCCGCCCGCCGCGGAATGTTCATAGCTCATCTGTCCGGCCAGCAACATACGGCCTGCAACGCCCAGTGACTGATCGTAGGAAAAGGCCGTGCCCGGCGAATTCCCGAGATTGGAAGGCGAGGTTGGAAGCGTTGCGCCGCTGGTCAATTCCAGAAGGCCGCGTGGCCGCGCCGCCTGCGCTGATTCCTTTTCGGGCAGGCTCGTCGCGTCCACGGGCGTTCCATCTTGCCACTGCAAGATCGCGCGCGTCGCACCAGAGCTGCGCAGCACCCATTTCCAATCGTCGGTGTCGGCCGGCACAACAGGTTTGCGACGCAGACTGTCAAGAGAAGCAAAAACGGAATCCATCTGCACGCGAAGCAGTGTCGTCAGATTCGCGGTGATGTTGATATGGCGTTCCAATGCGGGGAGAAATCCTGCAAGCGACACGCGCACCGAATAAAATCCCGGCTGCAATGAATCGCTTGAAAAGACGCCATGCTGATCGGTGAGCAGTCGGGCCATGATCCGATTTCCCGGAGCTTCCGACACCACCCACACCGCCGCACCCATTTGCGGAATTCCACCCGGATCCAGGACCATGCCGGAGAGTTTGCCGTTGCCGGGCTTGGCGGAGGCCGGGCAGGCGCACAACAAAGCAAGGGCCGCGATCCATCCCCAACTCTTGCCCGCCACTCTGCCGGCGGGCTTGCCGCGCAGCTTCATATCGGCTGCTTACCTCCCGGATGCTTTTTGGGCCGCCGAAATCGTGATGGGAGGAGTGACCGAAAAATCGGTCGCTCGCGTGACGCTCTGCTTCGCCAGTTGATCGGTCGCTTGAATTTCGATGTGATACTTTCCCGGCGCCAGCCCCCTCAACGATCCCGTCTGCTGGAAAGTGACTTCTTCGCCGTTTTGGTGGAGCTGGTCGCTGGTCAACACATTATTCGAGATCTGTTTGTCGCCCTGCGTGACCTTCACGTTAAATGTGACGTCGTTCTTGTGCGTCTTGTCGTCAACCTTGATGTTGTAAAGCTGGAAGTACAGGCCCAAATCCTGGTCCGAGTGGAAGGCCTGATCGAGCTTGGGTCGCACCTTCGTCGAGCCGATGACGAACTGGCCGACGCCGACTTCCTTCGTGCTCACCGGCTCGATGTCGTCGGCGAGAATCAGCGTGCTCGCCTGGAGCTTGTCCTCGTCGAACGGCTGCACGTCGAGCCGCAGATTCTTCACTCCGACGTTGCCGCTGACCACGTCCTTAATGACCACGTCCAGTTTGTAAAGCCCGGGACGCAGCGGCACGGTCTTCTGGTAGACCGAGGAACCCTTCAAGGTTCTTTCGAACAACGACTGCGGCGTATCCACGTGAACGGGGTCCTCGAAGGTCTGCACGACGCGTCCGCCCACGGAGGTGATGCGGGCAAAAATATCCAGCGTGGCTGAATACACGCCATTCGTGTTCTTGAAATTCAGCGCTTTGTTCGGGACCTCGAATGTAATCGGCACCAGCGTCGTGTCGCCGGTCACGCGCAGGAAATCAAAACGGGAATCGAAGGGAAGCTGATCGCGAATCAGGCGCGATGAAACGATCGCCTCGAGGTCCTTGAACTTCACCGGCGGCGCCTGCTGCACTTTCGCGAATTGTTCAATGCGGTTGAATTCATCCATGCTGGCCGGCGTAAACAAAGCGGTCCCAAGATGCGTGCCATCGGTCCGCGTGAAGCGGTCCGTCTGGCTGGCAAGTCCCATGGCTTCCAGATCGGTCAATCCGGCGCCGGGAACATGCAACAATGCATCCTTCTCGGAAGGATCCATCGTCAAGTGATATTCGCCGCTGCCGCTCGGGTCCACGAATTCAAGAATGATATTCTCGCCGATGCCTTCCATGTAGCGGTAGCGCCACGTCTCAAACGCGTATGTCGAAGTTTCGCCGCCGCCTTCCTCCGGCGGGCGCTCATATGGGCCTCCAGTCGGATGCGAGTCAGTTTCGTCCGCCTTGCCCCAAATGATGTAGATTCGCCCGCGATCGGTTTTCCAGCCGGGAATGCCGGATGAAAAGTGTTCGTTCGCGTAAGCGATGCGCCGGTAGTGCTCTTCTTTGAAAGTGTTCTCCGCAGAGTCGGGGTCCGGATTGCGGCGCTGCCAAAAGCCTTCGATGTACGATTCGCGTTCTTCGTTCGTCTGCAACTGAAGGAATGCTGTGCGCTCGTCAGGGGTGATAATGTAGAGGACTTCTTCCTCCAGCCATTTCTTGTACGGAGTGGCAAGCTCCTTCTCGAGCTGTCTCAAGCTTTTTTGCTTTTGCTTTGAGTCCTGCTTCTTGCTCTTGTCGTCCTGCTGTTTCGCATTGGAAGAGGAGCTTTGCGCATCTTGAGAATGGAGCGTGGCAGGAAGCAACAGGGCAGCGCCTAAAACAACTCCGAATGAAATGCGGTCCAACCGGCCCATAATGACACCTCACCCTGATGTAAGCCTCAGATTCTATTCCCCATATTCGTGCTCGTCAATCGAAGTTTCCCGCGACCCACGAGCGGCCTGAAAAGCAGCCGCGCAAGACCAGGCGAACCAAATGAAGTGATTCCCACTTCACGCTCGCGATTTCGAACGATTCCAAAATTTTCTGGTGAGGAAAACTTCATGCATCGGCCCCCATGCGATGCAGGCTCGCTGGCGAACACTCGCCCAGGCCAGCGCACTGCGTGCATAATCAGAGTCACGATTCTGCGCGGTGGTTGCCTGAGCAGGGAGAAAGAGGGGTGTTCGCCTCCATCATGAGGCGAAGCGTGAGGTATACGTGTTTCGCATCAGGGATCGAGCCTGCAAGCCTGTTGACAATCGCTATATCGTAAGATATATTTTCGTTAGCTCCAAAGATGTACAATTAGAAGGGAGATCTTATGAGACGGGGTTGTTGGCCAGGTTCTTACGGCAGCTTCGCTGAGCGGTTCGAGCCTTTTGCGAGTGGATTTGGCGGCGTGTTTGGTGGACGCTGGGGGCGCTTTTTTGGCGCTGGCGAATTGCGACTCGCGCTGCTTTCCCTCTTGGGGGAAGGCCCGCGCCATGGATATGACTTGATGAGAACTCTTGAAGAGCGTTCCGGAGGGGCATATCGCGCCAGCGCCGGCGCGATCTACCCAACGCTGCAGCAACTCGAGGACGAGGGAATGGTGGCGTCGGAACAAGCGGATGGGAAGCGCGTCTATCGCATACTTGAGGCCGGGAAGCAGGAACTGGAGCGCAATGCCGAAGTAGTCAAGAGAATCTGGCAACGCGCGCAGGGCGCCGAGCGTTGGGCGCGTTGGAGCGGACCGGAAGCCGCCGAAGTGGCCGTTCCTGCGGCGCGAGTGATGAAGGCCGCCATGCGCGCCGCGACTCACTGCGGCGGAGATCCGGACTGCGTGGCCAAGGTGCTCGAAGCGCTCGAGCGTGCCCGCAAAGAACTGGATGCATTGGCAACAAATCCAGCCTGACGGCGTCTATATCTAGGGCGATTTCCCGGGATTCGGCTCGCGGTCCGCGCTGGAATTGCTTTTCCAAACCGCTGCGTCAATGTAGAATTGTGGACGTCAGCCGGGTGGGAAGCACGAGCCGGGCGCCAGCCCGGATCCTTGGCGGTTTTCCTGCGACGGGGTCTCCTCGGCAAGTTGAAGGGAAGGGCCTCTCCACTGTTCTGGCTAATGAAGCGGTGCCACGGGAAACTTTTGGGCCTTGGGATTCGTATGAAGGAATGAGCGGCCTGTGGTGCCGCAAAGACCTCGGAGGAAAAGGGACTCCAGCTTATGAAGACGTGGCAAAAGGTGGGAATCGGTGTCGGTGCCGCAATCGTCCTGGGAGGCGTGGTGATTTTCAGCATCACCCAGGCCAACAAGGGAGTAGTGACGGTTCAGACCGCGACGGTGGGGCGGCAGGACTTGTCGTCCATTGTGACCGCCTCTGGAGAGGTCAAGCCGCTGACCTACACGAATGTTTTGGGACAAGGCATCGGCCTGATCACGAAGATTCGCGTAGCGGAAGGCGACAATGTGAAGAAGGGCGACGTCTTGCTGGAGACCGACAGCACGCAGCCGGCTGCGGACGTTTCGGCGCAGAAGTCGTTCATTGAGTCGAGTGAATCAGGCGTAGCGTCGGCCCAGGCGAATGACAATTCAGCGCAAGCCGATGTGAAGTCAGCGATGGCGACGTTCACACACGCCAAGCTGGATTACGATCGCGGCGAGAAACTCTTCGCGCAAGGCCTGATCGCCAAGTCCGACTTCGATACGACCAAGGCGACCTTTGACGGCGCCACGTCCGCCTTGGCATCCGCTCAAGGCCGGGTTCAGGCGGCGCATGCGCAGCTCGAGCAGGCAAAATCCAACTTGGCTCAAGGACAAGCGACGCTCAGGCGTCTGCAGGACATCCTGAACAAGATGACGTACGTTGCGCCCATTGGCGGGGTGGTGACCTACATCGCGGTGCGCGTCGGGGAAAACGTCGTGCCCGGCATTCAGAATTCCACCGGCAGCTACCTCATGACGATTTCGGACATGTCCATCGTCACTGCTGAAGTCATGGTGGACGAGACGGACATTGTCAACGTGAAGACGGACGAGCCCGCGGACATCACGGTGGATGCGCTTCCCAACAAGATCTTCAAAGGTCACGTCACGGAAGTCGGCACGCAAGCCGTGCTGCGCAGTTCGGGCCTTGCTTCCACGCAATCCACGACGGGCAATCAGGAAGCCAAGGACTTCAAAGTGGTCATCCGTCTCGACAATCCGCCGCCCGGTTTGCGACCGGGCCTTTCCACGACGGCAAAGATCACCACGGCGCAAAAACAAAAAATCGTGACGATTCCGATCCAAGCGCTCGCGGTCCGCACGCAGAAGGATTTGGACGAAGCGGCCAAGCTCGCCGGCCGCAAGGCGGACAATTCCGTCACTCTTGCGGCCAGCCGTCCGGTGGATGCGACCTCGAGCGGGAGCGCGGCGTCAAAGAATCCGGAGATTCAAGGCTTGTTCGTCATCCGGAACGGCAAGGCGGAATTTGTCCCCGTGACGACGGGGATTGCGGGAATCACGGACATTGAAGTATTGTCCGGCGTCAAAGAGGGCGATCAGATTGTCACAGGCAGCTATAAAGCTCTCCGCACGCTGAAGCCGGACACACCGGTGAAAATAGACAACACCGTGCCGCAATCCACAGATAACTCTGCATCGTGACGCGCGTCTAATTTTCTAGGAGCCAAGGAATGCCGGCAGAAGCTGTTGCTGTGGAGTCGTATCGCCAGGACCTGATCGACCAGGGAATCGCGATCAAGACCGAGGGACTCTGGAAAACATACCAGATGGGCGCCGAGCAGGTCCACGCCCTGCGGGGCCTGGATTTTATAATCAAACGCGGCGAATACGTTGCGATCATGGGGCCTTCGGGTTCCGGCAAGTCCACGCTGATGAATTTGATCGGCTGTCTGGATACGCCGACATCGGGGAAATACTGGCTGGCCGGGCGCCTGGTGAGCGAACTCGATGATGATGAGCTCGCCTACATCCGCAACAAGGAAATCGGGTTCGTCTTTCAGACGTTCAACCTGCTGCCGCGCGCCACGGCGCTGCACAACGTTGAGCTGCCTTTGATTTATAACGGCACGCCTGTCGCCGAGCGTCTGGTGAAGGCCAAACACGCGCTCCAATCGGTGGACCTCACCGAACGCATGATGCACAAGCCAAACGAGCTTTCCGGCGGGCAGCGCCAGCGCGTGGCCATCGCGCGCGCGCTGGTGAATTCACCTTCCATCTTGCTGGCCGATGAGCCGACCGGGAACCTGGACTCGAAAACGGGCGATGAAATCATGGCTGTGTTCAAGAAGCTGCACGAGGAGGGAAACACGATCATTCTCGTCACGCACGAAAATGACATTGCGCGGCACGCGCACCGCATTATCCACGTCCGCGATGGCAAGGTGGAGTCTGACGAGACCGTTAGGCAATAATCTCATTCCGGCGAAGATTTTTTAGCCCCGGCCTCGCGCCGGGGCTTTTTGTTTGCGCTCGGCACGCGCCGCGAGCGTCTTGAGGCCCCGGCGGACGCGGCGCGCGCGAGTCTCCGGCTGCTTGGCGGCGATGACCCAGCGCAGGAATTCGCGGCGCAGCGCCGGGGTCGTAACGCTCCATGCCGCATGGGCGGCTTTCGAGGCGCGCAGCGCGGCGGATATGTCAGCAGGCACAGCGACCTCGCGCGATTCATGGTCCGCCCGCAGCTCGATCCAGATCTTGTCCCCGGCGTCGGCGCACGCAGCCTTGCGCATCATCGAATTCAAGTAGAGGCGGGAGGAGTCCGCGCCGGCCGGGACAAGCGTCGTGCGCAGGCGGATGCCGCGCACGATGGCCACGACGGGAGTGTACCGGCCTTTTCCGAATTGAGAGGCAATCTCACCGGTCACGCTGACGCAGCGGTTGATGCC
>Ga0187805_10000723_pt1 | contig 11328 bp, 7 predicted proteins | sample NC_wetland_sal_i_6_FD_132965 | JGI IMG/M metagenome (GOLD analysis project Ga0187805, IMG submission 132965) | Wetland sediment microbial communities from Neuse River Estuary, North Carolina, USA - Control_5 | ecosystem: Environmental > Aquatic > Freshwater > Wetlands > Sediment | place: USA... | reverse complement strand
GGACAAAACGCCGACGAACGATGTGTTCTCTCTGCAGATGTACAGAAGAACCGAGGAGATCGAGAAGATTGCAAAACAATTGAAGGTGAAAGCAAAGGGATAGAGAAGGGCGACGGAGAACGACGAGTGGCGAGGACACGAGAGGTCAGGCCGCTACTAAAGCGTGAGGATCACCAGAAAGATCCAAATGGGAACGAACGAAACCTTGAAAGTGCGAATCAGAAAAGCCGTGGCGGCGGACGTTCCAGTGCTCCAGAGGCTGATTGAAGCGTCCGTGCGAAAGCTGCAAGCTGCGGAATATACGCTGGAGCAGATGGAGGGGGCGCTGGAAACTGTGTTCGGAGTGGATAGCCAGCTGATCGCGGATGGAACATATTTTGTGGCGGAAGCCAGGGCCGGGGATGCGGGATCGCAAGCGGAGATCGGAGACGGAGGGAAAAAGCCGGAATCGGGATGGATCACAGTCGGGTGTGGGGGTTGGAGCAAACGCAAGACGCTCTATGGGAGCGATCGCTGGACGGAGCGCGAGGACGAGCTTCTCGACCCGCAACATGACGCGGCCAAGATTCGGGCCTTCTTCACTGATCAGGCGTGGGCGCGACGCGGGATCGGGAGCAGAATTCTTGAAGCATGCGAAATTGCGGCCAGCACGGCTGGTTTTGCGAGCTATGAAATGGGCGCGACCTTGACCGGAGCGAAGCTATTTGGAACGAAAGGCTATGTTGCCGTGGAGAAGATCGAGGTTCCCTTGCGGAACGGAGTGTCGCTTCCCGTGGTTCGCATGGCAAAACGAGCGTAGAGCGCGACAGGCCAAGTAAATTTCATACCAGCATGATCAGCAGCCGGCCAGCTTCAAAAAGCGGACTCTGGAGTTTGTTCCCACCGGGAGCAGATTCCCGCGCAATATGCGAATCAGCTGCCCATGATGAAGAGGGGCTTCTTTTGAAAGCTGGAGAATTGCGGGCGGAGACGCTCGGTGTTGTAGTGCTCCTTGATGTCGACAACTTTTTTGGTCGAGGTGATGGTCTCGATAGGAATGTTACCGTAGCTACCGTTGTGAAGAACGACGAGACGGCCATGTTCGCCCTTGAGGAGCAACTCTAAAGCGATATTGCCGTAGGCCATGGGAACGATGGAGTCCACTACATCAGGGTCACCGCAGCGGGCCAAATAACCGAGCTTCTGGTTCACCACTTCAACGGTCTTGCCCTTGTTGAATTTGGCGGAGAGCTCTTTGACTTTGTCGGACACGAGATCGCCGATACCACCAAGCTTTTTGTGGCCATAGGCATCGGCGGCATCGTTTTCAAAAACCATTTCACCGCCTTCAAACATCGCACCTTCCGAAACAAGAACGGTCGAGTAACGGCTGGGATTCCTATTGCGGTCATGGACGAGAATCTCGGTGAGGCGCTCGATATTGAATTTGTACTCGGGGATGACGCAACGGTTGGCGGCGCCGGCCATCGTGGGGAGCATGGCGGTATACCCAGCGTAGCGTCCGAAGACTTCGATGACCATGAAGCGCTCATGGGAGCCGGCGGATGTGCGGAGGCCGTTGACGAGTTGTAGAGTTCGCGTGACACAAGTGCTGAAACCGATGCAATAGTCCGTGCCGGGGACGTCGTTGTCCATGGTCTTGGGGATAGCGATGACCTTGAAGCCTTCTTTGTGAAGGCGGACTCCGTAACTGAGGGTGTCATCACCACCGATGGGAATGAGCGTGTCGATGCCGAGCCAAGCGAGATTTTTGAGGACTTCCGGGGTGAGGTCGTTCTTTTCAGCGTTGAATGCATCCTTCAGATGGGTGGGCACGCTCGATTTGCCGACGCGGCCGGGGTTCGTACGCGAGGAGTGGAGGAAGGTGCCGCCAGTGCGGGCGGCGCGTTCGACGACTTCTTGTGTGAGGACCAGGAAATTGTCGGAATTGTCGTAGTCCTTTTCCCTAACCATCTCGACGAGGCCCGCCCAACCGCGACGAAAGCCGATGACCTGATAGCCTTCGTGAAGTGCGCGGATGGTGACGCCACGGATTGCAGGATTTAGACCGGGGACATCGCCCCCACCAGTGAGGATGCCAATGACGCCCTTTTTGGTGTTGATGTTTGCCATGAACCTAGAATCGCCCTTTCCAAGAAATAGTGAACCGACAATTATCCATGCGCGACACGTATTTAGGAAGCGCAGAACATAATAGAAATTTCAGGCGGAGCCTTTCTAAACGGCACGGTTCCACCCATCTCAGGGCTGAATTTGCGTTCCGAGGACGCCGAGGAGCTTGGCGAGCCAGGAATGTAGCGCAGGCCAGGCCGGGCCAGTGACCAGATTGCCGTCGACGAGCGCGTCCGTCATGGGAAGGCTGACATAAGTACCGCCAGCGATAGTCACGTCAGGGCCTGTGGCAGGATACGCGCTGCATTTCTTTCCTTTAAGGACGCCGGCCGCGGCAAGAACCTGCGGGGCGTGGCAAATGGCAGCAAGGGGTTTGTTGGCTTTCGAGAAATGATGGACGATCTCGATGACTCGCGGATTGAGGCGAAGGTATTCCGGCGAGCGACCACCGGGAAGTAGCAGCGCGTCGTAGTCTTCGGGCTTGATCTGGTCAAAAGTGGCGTTGAGCTCGAAATTGTGGCCGCGCTTTTCGGTGTAGGTTTGATCTCCTTCGAAATCGTGGATGCAGGTCGGCACGAATTCGCCGGACTTTTTTCCAGGGCAAACGGCGTGAACAGTGTGCCCGACCATCAGGAGAGCCTGGTACGGAACCATCACTTCGTAATCTTCCACGTAATCGCCAACGAGCATGAGAATAGATTTCTTCGACATGGAACCTCCACCCAGGGATTGTAACCGAGGAAGGAGGATGGCCAAAACGAGGTAGGAAACTCCGGGAAGAAAAAAGCGAAGTGGGCCTCTCGGAGTGTAGTGATGCCGTCAAAAGCAGCATAAGGAACAAGGGTGAAACCGTCTCAAATCGAGACGCGAGAATTTAAATCGATTGAATATGAGATATTGACGGGTGAGGGGGGCGGACGAAGGCGAGGTCCCTCACATCGAGGATCCTTTGTAAATCTTTGAATCTAGGGGACGTAGTAGAAACTATTTCTATGCTGGCTTTTATGCGTACTCTGGCTTGCTAAATGCATTTACCAGCGCGGCGTTAACTTCGCCGGACTATCCGGCTCAGAGGAAATGATCGTGAAAGATTTCAAGCGAATACTAGTTGTGTGCCTGTTGGTGGGGCTCGCCGCGGTACGGATCGGATCCGTTTTAGCGGGCGCGCAAATGGGAGACATCCCGGAAGCTAGGCGAAGGGTCAAAGTCCTGGCAAAGCCTCAATATCCTGATCTCGCCAGAAAATTAAACCTTTCGGGCGTCGTGAAAATCGAAGTGACTATAGAACCTGACGGCAAGGTGAAGAGAACACACATTGTGGGTGGCCATCCGGTTCTCGCAGCAGAAGCCGAACGAGCGGCCATGGTAAGTGAATTCGAGCCAGGACCGAAGGAAACTACCGAGGTGATCGAATTTAAGTTCAGTCCTCAATGAGCGGCCGGCGTTTACGGATAAAAGAGGGCGGCTATCCTTCCCGCGGATAGCCGCCCTTTGCATTATCAGTGTAAGGTTACTGTACGTTGACGGTAGCAGCCACGATAGGCTCGGCGGAATCCTGAATGGTGAGCATGTCGGTGCGCACCTTCTCCCACTCCAGCAGATTCAGGCCGTAGGAAGTGAACAGCTTGCGGATGTGCGCGGAGTCCCAGTTTAAGACCTTCTCAAGCACTGGAACGAGAACGCTCATAGCGTTGTCGCTGAGTACAGTGCGTTTCGCGACGCGTGAGATGAACTTGGCTTCAGACACGGCGATGGTGAGGCCGTCGTGCTGGTTGACGTGCATCATCACGGGGAGATCGGAGCTACCGTCGCCCATGTAGATGATGTGGTCGTGGCTGATGCTGAGTTCGGCGCGGCGCTCCTCGAGAATGGTAATTTTCCCCCATCCGGCGGAAGCGCGAATGATGGATTCGACTTCACCCGTGGACTCGTTGTAGCGGAATCGCGTGCCGAAAATATTTTGGGGCGGCACGATCCCTTCGAGCGCGGATTGGATAATTTCCTGCGGCGCCGCGGAGATGACGTTGAAATGAAACTTATAGCCCTCCGCGAGATTTTCCAGTGCGCGCGCGAAAAGAGCGACATTGTGTTTCAGACGGATGCGTTTGCCAGTCTCGACGAGATGTTCGCGGCGAACGCGGCGGAATTCCGGGTCGTGCAGAATCAGATAGCTGAGCTCGGCGCCCTGCTGGACGAGGTTCATCTCCGCAAGGCCTTTGACCTTGTCGTGGAACCCGTTAAAGCCGATGAGCTCGGATAGAACCACTCCTGAGTCGTTGAAACTGAGTGTCTGGTCAAAATCGCTTGCCAGAAGATACTGCTTAAGCATGTTCTAGTACTCCTTCTTGCCTTTTGATTGACCTGCCTTCAGCGAGTTTGGCCCCTCCTGGGCGCGGTGCCAGAACCCCTACCTCTATACGATAGCCCTCTTCCCTAGGAGGGCCCCACGAATTATTTTGATGGGTGCTATGCGTCAAAAGCGTTAACGAACCATTATACGTCGATTAGATGTGTCCTGCCGTTAAAGGATACAAAGGAAAGGAGATGGGTACCATTTTGTGCATTGGAAATGAGCAAGGCGCGTGTCTGCAAGGAGATACCGATGGCGAATAAAAAGTGAACAAGTTGATGCAAGCTATCTATGGGGGAGGCTTCAGAGGCCCAGGGCGTTCATTTTGGGTTCTTCGTAAACCCCGTCCTCGCCGGGGTACCGGAGACGTGCCGGGAAACGGCCCGTCTCCTTGGCCAGCGCCCAGACAAGGCTTTCGCCCGCCGGAAGGGTTTTGGGGACGCTGCGGAAAACTTCATCCTGGTAAGCGAGAGACGCGTCGATCCATTGCCAGCCAGCTTTCTCGAAGGCGGTCATCACGTCTGGGAGGACGAGCGCGTTGAGCGAGTTGTAATGAAGCAGGAGGGTGTGGCGAATGTCGCGGCCGAGGACATCAATGGCAAGCTGGCGGTAGAAGGAAGCGCGATCGAGGAGGTGAGCGACGAGGTAATCGCGATAGGGCTGGATGCTGGCTTTGGGTTGCTTTGCGAGACGGTCGCCCATGCGCTGGTCGACATACCAATCCGAAGTGTCGATGGTGACGTGGCCGACGCGATAGCCGCTTTCTTTTAGAAGGGCGCGGAAGCGGTCACGCTTGTCCGCGGTGTCTCCCTCTTTAAGGAATGGGTAGCGAAACAAAGGCGTTTTATTTTGATAGGGGGCGATGATTTTTTCATCTTTCAGGAAATCGACGGCGAAATCCGCATAGCTTGTTGGGCCGCAATAGTTCAGGTGGGAATAGGAATGATTGCAGATCATGTGGCCCGCCTGATCCCACGCGGAGAGGAGCTTTGTGCCTTCGTATTCATCGACCCGCAGGCCGCAAACAAAAAGAGCGGCTTTGATGCTACGACCGTCGAGAGCTTTCAGAATACGGGAATTGGCCTCCTGCCATTGGAGGCCAGTCTCGAGCTTCAATCTTGGGTCGTCCATAGTTAAGGCCAGCTGGGGCGGTTGAGCATTGGAAGTGCGCGTAGGGCCGGAGGCTGGCTGCGGAGCGAGCACGTTAAGAGCGTCGGTTAAAGGCACGACGCAGGTGGCGGCCGAAACGGTTTTGAAAGCGGAAGAGAGGAATCTACGACGATTCATTGGGTAACCTCAGAAAAAGGAATAGAGCCATGAGCGGGCTCGAACGAAGACGGAATCCAAAGAGGTCAACGTGGTCGAGGAGGAAGAGGTACTGGGCTGGGAGCGCAGCTGCCCGACAGGTTCATCGGTAACCGAGTAGAACGCGCCGTTGCTAGAACGAAGATAGAGGCGCTGCATTTCCGCGCGATTGAACGGACGAGCGCCGCGGCGGCCGAAAACAGCAAGCTGGTTGCCAGATTCATCGACGGCGCGGTCGCGGTCGATGCCTTTGGAAACGGCGAGAGCTGGCCCGCGAGTGTGCGCGGTAGCGATGAGTTTTGGCGTGGGACGCGGGCTAAATCCGGAAAAATGCGCAGGGTCATCCCACGGAGAAACGATTTGCAGGACGCGCAGGCCGTTTCTTCCATCGGCGACGAAAGCGTAGGCGCTGCCAGCTACCATGCCGATTTTCACGTCGTTGACGTCGTTGAGCTGGCCATTTGACGAAAATAGCTGATCGAGTTTTGGAGCGTCCGGTTTTTCCACGTCGATGATCGCAAGGCCTTGTTTGCCTGCGGAAACGTAGGCGTAAGTTCGGGCCACATAGATATTGCGGGCGTCTTCGAGAGGCACAAGCGCTTTGGCAATTGCTTTGGGCTGCGCGAGATCGGTGACGTCGAGAACTTTGAGGCCGTCGCGATCGACGACGAACGCGTAGCGGAACTGCACAGCGATGGCGCGCGGGCTGTTGAGTGTAGGGGCGCCGATTGTAGAAGTGATGCGTGGCGCGAGCGGATTATCAAGATTAACGACGACGAGAGATCTGTCTGTGAGGATATAGGCGTAAGTGCCCGCAATCGTTATGGCGCGTGCGCCGGCGAGGGCACCATTGGGATTGAAAGCGAGGGCGCGCTTGAGAAAATTGTTGGCGGGATTGCCATCAAGGAGAGTGCCGACGCCGGGGCTGCTGGATTTCAAATTGGGATTGCCGATGACGACTAGGCCTTCTTCTTTATCGGCGACGTAGAGAAAGCCGTAGAGGAGATGGATGGGTTGCTCTTCGTTTTCGGGCAGTTGCTGGCGAAGGGGATCGACACCGAGGGTGGTTGGCGATGCGACCGCTACGGCGTCCTCTGTAGGCACAAATAAACGTTGGCCCGCTGGAGAAACGGGTGCGGTGATGATGCGTTCAGAAAATCCCTTATTGTCGATATTGGCGATGTCATAGATTCGAAGGCCGCCCGGCCCGGTGGCCGCGTAGGCATATTCGCCGCGGGCTTGGACGTCAAGGACGTTGCCTTCGTGGCGGAAGGAAGTTGAGATTTCGCGATGGCGTGCGACAAATTTCTTGTAGTCGTCAGGATAGGCGATGCGCTGGAGATCACTTCCGTAGATGGCTTCGGGTTCGTCGTGCTCGGCGACGGCCACGGCTTCGAGGCCTTTCTTGCCGGTGGCGACATAGATATAGCGGCCCATGAAATTCATGAAGTTGGTGCCTTGTAACAAAAGCTGAGCCATCCAGGCATTGTTGTCGTTGGCGGCGGAAACGTGGCAATCGCTGCATTGTTTCGTTTCCGTGGCGCGAACGGTATGGGGAACAAACGTGCTAAACGCTTGGCCAGAGAAACCCGGCGAAGAAATGGTTTGTTGCGTGTAGTAGAGCCAGTCCCGGTTCGCGTTTTGCGAACTGACGAGGATGGCGCAGGAAGAACGCGCGGGCGCAATGCGGTGGCCGGTAACGGTGCCATCGACGCCGAGCATGAAAATGTCGTCGCGAAGAACCTGAAAATTATAGCTGGTGTAATTGCGCGTGGTGAGGCCCTCGTTGTGAAGCATGGAATTGCGAGCATTGGCTGTCATTTGCAGATGGCAACCGAAGCAGGTAGGGGTCCAGGACGTGTGACAGGAATAGCAGGTCATGGACGAGTTGGCGTGGGCGAGATGTTCGTCGTCCTGCGGCATTTGCTTGGCGACGGCGCCGTCTTTGGTCATTAGTTTGGCGCGAAAAGATTTCATGTTGAAGTGAATGTTGCCGGGAGTGACGGAGTCCGCGGTCTGAACGATCTCCCACTCTTTGTTTTCTTCAGACATGGAGCGCTGAATCAGCGCGCCATCGCCACGCCATTCGAAGCGGCGAAGTCCCCATGGAGTGCGCAGATTATCAAGGTGACGTCCGTCCTCGGGAGCGGCAGGCCCGGAAGTGACCAGCGTGGCTTTGTTACGAATCGTGCCGTGGCAATCGATGCAGTCGATTTCGACGGCGGCGCGTGGTTCGCCGTAGATTTTTCCATTGCCGTGATTGTCTTGCTCGAAGTGGCAGTCGTTACACTGCATGCCCTTTTCCAGGTGTATGTCCGCTAGATGGACGGCTTTAGAAAAACGCTGCGGATCGTCGAACGGGATTTGATTGCCTTCCTTATCGAGCCAATTGCCTTTGCGATCGTGTTTGAAGACGGATCGGAAAACCCAACCGTGACCGTGGAAATCGGCGAATTGTGTGGTTTTTAATTTCGCATTGAAATCGGGGCTGCCGAGATTCTCCAGAAATTTTTCATCGCTCCAGAGTCCGCGGGCTGCGGCGGCTTCAGGGTTACGCAAGAAAGATTGGTAGCGTTGCTCTTCCGTCGGATTACGCTGTTGCGGCGGATACATTTTATCGCCATCACTTTCATTGTCCCACCAGGTGAGTCCGAAATAGGTGGTCAGCATGTTCGTGCCGGGATGGATGTGGCAGACCATGCACTGGCTTGAAGGAATGGAGCGAGTGAAAACGTGCTTGATAGGATGGCCGGGTTCGTTCTTTGGAATGGTCGGATCGGAAGAGGCGCTTAAGCCGGAGTGGCCAAACTGCGCGTACGCGCCGGAATGTGCTGGGTCGCGATCGTTTGCGTAGATGACGTGGCAAGCGCTGCAGCCACTGGCGCGATAGTCGCCGGGATGATCGTTGGTGCCCGTCAGCGACATCACGGGATCGACAAGACGCGTTTTTTGTAAGCCGAGAAAAACAGGATCGGTGCGGAGTTCGGTGCCGAAGCCGCGATCGCTCAGCTTGTCATCGGGCTTGCCGGGGTCCTCTTCGCGATTGGGATTCCCAAGCTCGGACTTTTTTTCGCCGCCGCGCTCAAACACTCGTAGGACGTTTCCTGGTTGCGAAATTTCCCAGCGGAAAAGTGGTTCGAGTTCCGGAAGCACGCCTTTTGTGCGCGTCTCCTGGGGCGTGGGAGGCGGAAAAGTCCTGATAGATTGAGGCTGGCCGTTCCGATCGTAGCTTTCGCCGAAATGAGTGTCTTTGTAGGGAGAACCACCGTTGTTGTAGAGCGCCGCGCCCCAGAGAAGGCCCGTGTGGGTCATCATGCTGGTCGAAACCGCGCGGACTTCCTGGGCGTGACAGCCGGCCTCACCACACGTTTCCGATGCGACGCGAAGGTCGCCCGGATTCACAAACTTTATGAATTCGGGAGATTCTTTTAGCCATTTTGTATAAGTACGTTCGGGCAAAGCGGAGCGGTCTTTGAAGCTGGGATCGCGCGGTTGGACGTGTGCTTTTTCTTTCGCGGCGTTGTACTCGGCGGAGTTCGGCGCCGCGCCAGCTGCTATAAAGATGGAAGAGTTACCGCTGTGGCAATCGGTGCAACCAAGAAAAACTGTTTTTGTCGGGTGCATGGTTGGCTCGTCGGTTGAGGTGTGGCAAGAAATGCAGCCGGAAGATTTTCGAGCGGCTTCATCCGGTGATTGGCCGCGGACAGAGGAGGCCGCTGGCGTCGCGTTAACCTTCGAGGGCGATTCGGCGTAAAGAACCAGGAGAAAAGATAACGCAGAGGCACCGAGGGCGCAGAGGTTTCGCAGAGCAGGGCGGCCGAATTTGCGAGGCGAAATCATCCGTTGCGTTTCCTCAAAACGTAAATTTTGCGGAGCCGAAAAGTGAAAAAAGTGTGCGGCTCGTATAAATGTCTTTAAATCCATCGCCAGGCTGCAAGGCGGAAGCGCCTGCCGTGAGAATGATGTTTTCCGTAAGCGGCGGGCGATACGTCACGCCAATGCCAAAATCTTCGCCGATGTTGTGGCGAATCGGGGACTCGAATAATAGATATTCGAGTGATTCGGTACGCTCGAACCGCAGATAGTTAAAATTCACAAACCCCTTGAGCTTGGGAGTGATGTCGAAATCCGCGCCAGCGTTGGCGATGAAGATGCCCGGATTTACGAAATTGGCCTGGCCTTCTTCTTTTGTTGAACGCAGCGACGGGATCAGGCTGCCGTCCGTCGTGAGCGACACCCCGGAACCAAGAAGACGGATGTCCTCGCAATTCCAAAAGCTGAACAGGCCGCCCGCGAAATTCGGCAGATCGTCGATCGCGTCGAAGCCGCGGGCACGGCCATCGCGAGGATTTGCATCGCCGGAAGTATAGAACGTGGAAACCCGGTAGCGAATCCAGTCACGATCGTAGGAGATCTCGATAGCGGCCATCTGCGCGTTCACAGTCACGGGCCTTCCGGCGATGGGATTGAAAGTGTCTTCGCCGATAGCCTGATAAAAAGCGTGCGTGAGGTTGATGCGGCGAATGTGGCCGCTGCCGAGCCAGCCGAAATAGCCGACACGAATGCCGTGGGCGAGAGGCCCGCCTCCTGGCCCCTGATTGATGACGTTGCCGATAGGGGCTGGCCGAACCAGAAAGCCGTTGTCGTCGTAATGAACGCTCGGATCATCCTTATTCCAGGCCCCGACAAATTCCGCGGTGTAGCCGGGAAAGAAAAAGTCTTGAACGTACACGTTTGCCAGGAGGACTTGCTGATGTCGCCGGTTAAAAGTGTTGAGGCCGCTGTTGGTATTTTTTTCGAGTAGTTGAAAATAGGCGGCGTTGTACTCGACGCGATTACTGCGTAGATCGCCGAAAATGCGCAGGCCGGGCTGCTCGTCGACGAAAAGGAATCCGCGGAAATCGGCGTTGAACTGTTGAATCCCAGCGCGAGCCGAGACGAAATCGTAATTGTCACTGAGGTCGTGGAGCTTCACCTCGACAAAGGCTTCTTGAAAGCCGAGATGGTCGTCGAAGCGGTTGGTGCCTGCCAGCACGTTGGGGCTGACGATGCCAAGTTCTCGAACATCAAGATCGTTCAAGCTCAGCTCCGGCGTGATGCGAATGCGCCAATCGACGGGCTTGAAGGATGCGTCGCCGTGAAAAAGATCGAAGCTAAAACGCAGAGTCTGATCCACAAATGCTTGTTCGCCACGGCCAAAAAAACCAGAGCTACCGGGCTCGGCGGCGCTTACGCCGCTGGGCGAAGGGACGCGGCGGCCATCGAAGAAAGTTTCGGACGAAGCGGTGAGGTTCAAGAAAACCTGCTGGCCGAAAAGTTCGGGCCAGATGGGCTCATCGCCCTTCAAGCGATTGCGGTTGAAGGGGTCGTACCAATGCGGCCTGGTATAATGATATTCGCCCTTTTGCTGGTAGCGGCGATAATCAGGTTGACTGAGCGCCCATCGATTGGGCACAGCGTTGAAAACATCAGCCACGGGAGGCAAGTATTCCGGCGCGAGCTCCGCGATATACTTCGGATCGGAATCGAGGCGATGGCGAAATTCACGATAGCTACCGAGC
>Ga0187805_10000721_pt1 | contig 11329 bp, 9 predicted proteins | sample NC_wetland_sal_i_6_FD_132965 | JGI IMG/M metagenome (GOLD analysis project Ga0187805, IMG submission 132965) | Wetland sediment microbial communities from Neuse River Estuary, North Carolina, USA - Control_5 | ecosystem: Environmental > Aquatic > Freshwater > Wetlands > Sediment | place: USA... | reverse complement strand
TGGGGATCGTGCTGCGGACTTCGTCCGCCATACTTTCGGCCTTCTGGTTGATCTGCTTCTCGGAAATCGCCAGCACCTGGTTGAAATCGCGCTGAAATGCGGCTTCCACGCCTCGGTCACGCTGGACTTCATTCAGGTGCAACGCGCTCAGGATGACCAGGGCAGCAGCAGGCAACACCACGGCGAGTTCCAGCGTCAACATCAACCGGGTTCGCTCGCTGCCACGCCGCTTCGATTTCATTATGCGCTCCTGATCCGGGTGAGTATTGGACCAGCCCGGAAACAAACATAGTTGAACAGGCAGGTGGATGTGTCAATCCAGGGTAAAAACAAGTAAAAAGTTGTGAACTAATTGATTCTGGAGGTACCGGGAGTAGAGGTACCGGGAGTAAAAGAGATTAAGGGAGCCGGAAATTCACCGTCACGTAGGTCTCGGCTTCAACGGCTACCCCGTTTCGCAGATAAGGCTTGTACCGCCATTGCTTGACCGCTTTTACTGCCGCCTGGCCGAGCAGCAGGGAGCCGTCGACTAGTTTCAAGTCTCGGATGCTTCCATCTTTGCCAATCCACGCCTGCAAAATCACCGCGCCTTGGAGGCCGGCCTTCAAGGCCTGCTCTGGGTAACTGGGTGCTACTTTCTGTATGAGCAACGTTTTCGACGAATCTTCAGACAGGCTCACCGGTTCCACTTGGCTAAGCAGAGGTGGGGAACGCCTGAGGCTGACATTTCGCACCGTTGCCGTTTCCGGCTGTGGCATGCTCAAGCTCTCCGGGATCAAAACCCGCGAAGCGCCTGCGGAAAGATCCGGCCGGGCATTGGCCTGCAGCGTTTCCGCCGAGACCGTCGCAATTTGGTCCGCCAGAGGCAATGCCTGGACAGGAGCCGCGCGCAGTCCCGAGGACAAATATCTGCCAGACCCCGAGTGCTGCATTGCGGCAGTTTTGGCTGGCGCCGCGGAGTCCGGAGTAGTGTCAAGTTCAGTCGACTGCAGCTTGCTCGATTTGGTTTGCAATGCTTGCTTATAGGCGGTGGCGACGCTGGCGAATACGCTCTCGATCCGCAGGGGCTGGCCAAAGATGTAGCCAACCGAAACGAAAACCAAGCTGAGGACACTGCCCCACAAAAACCTATTACGACTATATCTTTTGACCTCGCCAACTGCATGCTCCCCGCGATTCCGCAGGTTCAACGACCGGAACAGTCTCCGGTCGAGGGTCGCAAAGGTGAGATTCAGCCCTGCCGCGGCCGCACCGTAGCTGTAGCCCGGCGTTGGGGAGGGCTCAGCCGGGCGTGCGGCTAACGGCGTGAAGGAGGGCTGTTGTGGCGGCCGCCTCTCTTCAATGTTCTCTGAATTCTCGACAGCGGGATTCGTTTCCGGGGGATGGGCAAAATCGCCTCTTGCGATCCAAGCCCTCAAACATCCCAGAAAATGGTCGTTGCTCAGCAGAGCATACTTGACCTGATCCGGGATCAGCGGCTTGGTCAAGGTGAGATCGGGGCCGTTTTCTTCGTCCGAGGCACTGAGCGCCCTGCTCGTAAGCGCAAGCGTGAAAGCCGCCTTATTTAACTTCAGTTCACGCGCATTCTTCAGCAGAAATGCCGCCTCCGGCCCGCTGTCGCAATCGGCCACAATGACGTCAAAGCTCCGGCTGGTAAGCCACTCGATGGCAGTAAAGATGTCGGGACAGGGTTCAATCTCTAGCTCAAGTTCTCTTAGAGCCTGCACTAATCGGCGCGAGGTGTCCTTGTCGAGTGAAAACAAAAGAGAGACTGGTGACATCAACTATCAGGCTAATTTTCAGACGCCCGGGTGACAAGTTACGAACTACCACCATTGTGCTATATCAGAAGACGGGGTAACCAACGAGGCCATTACCTGTACTATTGGACCACTGTGCAGAGCGTCAGACAAAGGAGGGCGGCAAACAGGCATTGCCATCGACTTCGCCGGGCGCATAGAATCCTCTGTTACCGAGCGAAACGCATACTCATTAGCGACCGTATTTGAACACCAGACTTGAAAGAGGTTCATTGAAGAAAGTCATCGCTATGTACCCCGGCTCGTTCGATCCGCCGACCAACGGGCACCTGGATTTGATCGCGCGGGGTAGTAAGATCTTTGACGAGTTGGTGGTAGCGATCCTCCGCAATGCGGAGAAGGATCCTCTGTTCAATTTGTCCGAGCGGCTGCTGATGCTGGAGGCGATGACTGCGGACTTCAAAAACGTGCGCGTGGATACGTTCGACGGCCTGATGGTGGACTATGCGGCCAAGGTTAAGGCTAGTGCGGTGCTTCGCGGCATTCGCGCCATCAGCGATTATGAGTACGAATTGCAGATGGCTCTGATGAACCGCAAATTGCAGCCTGATCTGGAGACCGTCTTCATGATGCCGGCGGAACAGTATTCCTACTTGAGTTCCCGTCTGGTGCGCGAGATTGCTCAATTGGGTGGCTCGGTCAAAGACCTGGTTCCGGAGTTGGTTGAACAACGGTTGAAAGAGAAGCTAGACCCAGCTATCAAGCTGGCAAATGCCAGAAAACCGAAGTCGAGGAAACGAGTATGACTCCAGTTACGGAAGCGAATCTTGCGTTAAAGCTTACCGAGCGCATCAACCGCATTGAACCTTCCGCCACGATGGCGGTCGTGGCCGAGGCCGACAAGCTGCGCCAGCAGGGGATTGACGTGGTGGATTTCGGCGCGGGCGAGCCCCACTTCGCCACGCCCCAGCACATCAAGGAAGCTGGCATCGCCGCGATCCAAGGGAACTTCACAAAGTACACCGCGGTCAGCGGCACCACCGAACTGCGCGACGGCATCGCGCATCGCCATGCCGTTGATTTCGATTCGGATTACCGGCGTGAAGAGGTGATTGCCTCAACCGGAGGCAAGCAAGCTTTGTTCAATGCCGTGCAGGTTCTGGTCGACCACGGGGATGAAGTGATTCTGCCGGTTCCCTATTGGGTTTCCTTCAAAGACATTGTCCGCTATGCGGGAGGAAATTGTGTATTGCTGGAAACCGACGAAGCTCAGGGGTTCCGAGTCACTGCGGAGATGATTGAGCGTCTGATCACTCCCCGGACCAAGCTCATCATCTTGAATTCACCATCCAATCCCTCCGGCGCGGTGATGTCGCCGGGAGACCTGACCGAAGTTGTGCGTCTGGCGCACGAGCGCGGCATCTGGGTGATTTCCGATGAGTGTTATGTGTACCTGAATTACACCGCAAAACGATTCTCAGTGGGATCGCTGCGCGAGTTCCGCGAGCGCATGGTGATCATCGGATCGCTCTCCAAAACTTACGCGATGACCGGCTGGCGATTAGGCTATGCGCTGGCTCCGCCCCCAGTTGTGAGCGCGATGCAGAAGCTGCAGAGCCAGTCCACGTCGAACCCCACATCGATTGTGCAGAAAGCAGCAGTAGCGGCGCTCAAAGGCCCTCAGCAATGCGTGACTGACATGCGCGCGGAGTACATCAACTTGCGCGATCACGTGATCAACGGACTGCGGTCGATTCCCGGGGTGAAGTGCACGCTGCCCGAAGGCGCGTTCTATGCGTATCCGAACGTGTCCGCATTCTTTGGACGCAGCGGAGTGAAGTCGGCTTCGGATCTTGCGGGAAAACTGTTGCGCGAAGTGCACGTGGCCACGGTTCCGGGCGAGGGTTTCGGAACCCGCGACCATATTCGCGTGTCCTACGCTACCTCGATCGCAGAACTGGATCGTGGCCTGGAACGAATGCGAAAGTTTCTCGCGGCACTGTGACCCTCCGCATGTAGCGCCGCCGTCCCAGCGGCTGTCGTGGGGGCGTCCTCGCCCGCACTTCCGAGGGCAAGATGCCCTCGCAACAGCCGGCAAGGTGCCGGCGCTACGGGGTTTGACCCCTGCGACCTCAATTTATTTTCTGCCACATGAATGATCTTTACCCACTGTTAATGTCTCCGGCATTCGACCCGCGTCCCTGGGGTACGACTGACTTATCCCCCATTTATCCCAATCATCGTTTCGAGGAGAAGATCGGAGAATCGTGGCTCACCGGAGATGACGGCAAGGTGGCGAATGGGCCCTTGAAAGGAAAATCGCTTGCGGAGTTGAGCACCGAATATGGACGGAAATTAGTTGGGGAAGCCCCTAGCGATCCCCGTCGCTTCCCATTGCTCACAAAGTTTCTGTTCCCTCATGAGAAGCTTTCGGTGCAAGTCCATCCTGATGACGAAGCCGCGCGCCGCGTGGGTCAACCCTGCGGCAAAACCGAATGCTGGTACGTAGCTCACGCCAAACCCGGGGCACAGATCGCCTTGGGTCTGAAGCCGGGGGTTACGCGGACGCAATTTGAGCAAGCGATTCAGCACGAGCGTGCGGAGGAATTGCTGAATTGGATCAATGTATTTCCGGGCGAAATGATTTATGTAGCTGGCGGTACGGTGCACACGCTTGGTCCAGGCTCGATCATCGTCGAAACCCAGCAGCAGTCGGATACAACCTATCGTTTATATGACTACGGGCGCGCGCGCGAGTTGCATCTGAGAGAAGGCCTGGCGGCTGTGAAAGAGAGAGTGGCTTCCGGGAAGGTGATCCGCCCGGCCCCGACAATGGTGAATGGCACGAAGAATCGACGGTCAGCCCTGGTGGCTTCTCCTTTTTTTGTGGTGGAAATGTTCGAATTGAAGGAACCGCTGGGCTTCAGAACCGGAAATGACGCCAGCAAGAGTTCAGTTCAAATCCTGGTTGCGATCGACGGCTGTGCCGTGATCGAAGCGCGCGGCGCTGAACCCGTCACCCTGGCGAAGGGAGATGCAGTGGTCGTGCCCGCGTCGATCGAAGACTTTCACGTGCGTCCGCAGTGGACGGTGGAATTCCTGAAAGCCGCATTGCCCGGCATTGCCCTGCCGGAGCCCGCAACCAGGATATAAACGACAATCGAAGGAGCGGTGAGAACCCGTGGCGAAAACGAAATCAAATTTCTATCCTGTAATTCTCGCGGGCGGGCGTGGAACCCGGTTTTGGCCGTTGAGCCGCAAACGCCGGGCCAAGCAGTTGCTGGCGCTCAATGGCAAGCAGACCATGATCCAGCAAACGGTTTCGCGCCTGCTGCCGCTCGCCGCGGCTAAACATTTTTGGATTATCACCAATGAAGATTCGCAGCGCGAAATCGCCCGCCAGATTCCGCGGCTCAGCAAACCACAGATCATTGCTGAACCGGTGGGACGAAATACCGCACCGGCCATTGGCTTGGCTGCTTTTATTTTGCTGCAAAGCAATCCCGATGCGGTGATCGGACTGTTTCCCTCCGATCACGTGATTAGAGACGAAAAACGCTATCGCCAGGTTTTGCAGGAAGGCATCGAAATCGCAGCCTCGGGCGAGAACATCGTGGTACTGGGGATTCGTCCAACCCGGGCCGAGACGGGATACGGTTATATCGAAGTCGACCTGGCGACGGAGCGGGAAGCGTACCCGGTGCGCCGGTTCACCGAGAAACCCTACGCCGAACGTGCGGCCAGGTTCCTGGAAGCGGGCAACTACTTCTGGAATAGCGGCATGTTTCTTTGGAGCGCGCGAACCCTGACCAACGCGCTGCGTGAGCATTTGCCGAAAACCGCGCCGTTCCTCGAACAGATCGCGCAAGCGTTTGGAACACGCAAGTTTGCCGGAACATTTCGCCGGCTGTATCCCCAGTGCGAAAATATCAGCATTGATTACGCCGTGCTCGAGCCGCGCTCATCCAAAGGAGAGCAGAATTCCAACATCTTCTGCCTGCCCGCAGATTTTGGGTGGAACGATCTGGGATCATGGACGGCATTGCATGAGCACCACGTTGCCAAAGGGCAATCACCAGATGGCAATGTAACCTCCGGCGAGGGCCTCTTTACCCTGAATGCAGCAGGGAATTATATTCACGCACCGGGCAAATTTGTGGCGGCGGTAGGTGTGAACGATCTCGTGGTCGTGGAGACTGATGACGCATTGTTGATTACAACTCGCGAGCACGCACAGGACGTAGGTAAGATCGTGAAATATCTGGATGAGAAAAAATTGCTCAAATTAGTTTGAGGAAACTGGCGAGTGTGTTATGAAACCGACTGCTTGGTGGACATCCTCGTAGCGCCGGCATCTTGCCCTCCTCGGTGGGGGCGGGAAGCCCCCACGACAGCCGCCGAGACGGCGGCGCTACTTTTGTCATTGCAGTCCGGATCGCAAAATACGAGGCTGTGAACAGTCTGCCAGCGACTAACGACCAATGACCACCCCCATTAAATTCGGCACCGACGGTTGGCGAGGCATCATCGCCGACGATTTCACCTTTGACAACGTGCGCCGGGTGGCGGGCGCGATCGCCGCCTATGTTCTCAATCACGAAGACTCACGGCGCGGGTTGATTGTTGGTTACGACACTCGCTTCGCTTCACCGCGCGCCGCCCGAGTCGCCGCGGAAGTCTTGGCTGGGGCCGGGATTCCGGTAAAGTTGGCCAGCGATTACACGCCCACGCCCGCGATTTCATTTGCCGTAAAGCACCGCGGCGCCGCTGGCGGCGTGGTGGTCACATCCAGTCATAACCCGTGGAACTGGAATGGCGTGAAGTTTAAAGGCAAGTTTGGCGGCTCGGGCACTCCGGCGATCATGAAAGCGATCGAAGACGAGTTGGGCGCCGGCGCGATCCCCAGCGGCCAAAAAGCGGCAATTGAAGAAGTTGACTTGAAGCCAGCCTACGTAAAAGCCATCATCGACTTCGCCGACCTCGACGCGATTGCTAAGGCCAATTTCAAGTTTGCGGTGGATTCGATGTATGGCTCTGGACGCGGTGTGTTGACAGGAATTTTCAGCGAGCGTGGCGTTCAGCACGTGACTATCCGCCAGGAACTGAACCCTCTGTTTCCGGATATTAATCCTGAGCCGATCGAGCCGCACGTGGCCATGCTGCAGCAAACCGTGGTGAAAGAGGGCTGCGATGCCGGACTTGCGACCGACGGCGACGCGGATCGTATCGGCGCCGTGGCCGAGGACGGCAGCTTCGTAGATTCTCACAAGATTATCTCCGTTCTCCTGCAGTGGCTGCTGGTAAGAAAAAAATGGCCCGGAGAAGTGGTGCGCGCTTTCAACACCACGCGCATGATCGATCGCATTGCCGCCAAGCATGGCCGCAAACTGAATGAGTGTCCCATCGGATTCAAGTACGCCGCTGACTTGATGATGGAGCGCGAAATTGTTATCGGCGGCGAGGAATCCGGAGGCATCGGCTATTCGCGATTTTTGCCGGAGCGCGACGGCCTTCTGAATTCGCTGCTGCTGGCCAATGTCATGGCCGATGGACGCAAGCCGCTGGGCCAACTGGTCGCGGATCTGCAGCGCGAGTATGGTCCGCACTACTACGGACGGCGCGATCTGCATATTCCAGAAGACGTGAAACAACAAGCGATCCTGCGAGCGCGATCCGACTCAACCAACCGTTTAGGGAGTTATGGCGTCTTAAGAAAGGAGAGCCTCGACGGGATAAAGTTTTTCCTGGATGCGCCCTCCAACGGCAATGGCGCCGAGGCGTGGGTTTTGTTCCGAGCCTCGGGGACCGAGCCGCTGTTACGCGTGTATGCGGAAGCCGCGTCACCTGAATTGGTGAGCGAGATCTTGTCCAAGGCCGAAACATTTGTGAAAAGTGCATAAGCCGTCGCACAGCCCACGCGTTCACAGCACTTTTGAGTCTCGCATTTAGTGCCGCCGCATACGATAATCAATAAGTCCAGATGAGCAATGCAATCGCCTCAATACCTACTCCCACCGATTCGCCTGAAGCGCGGCGTTATAACCGCATTCGGAGATGGCTCGGTATCGCCGATTTTGTCCTCGGCCTGCTCCTGCTCATCGTGCTGCTGGCAACGGGATGGAACGGCACCCTGCGCGATTTCGCCATGCATGGAGCCTACGAACATTACACCCTGGCAGTTTTTCTTTATGTCTTGATGCTCATGCTCATCGGCAAACTGCTTGGACTCGGACTGGACTACTACGGATTTCAGGTGGAGCATCGCTACAATCTTTCCAATCAAAGGTTGCGCGCGTGGGTGTGGGACGAAACCAAGGGTTTTCTGGTGGGCGTGGCGCTGGCGTCAATTGTGGTCGAGTTGCTCTACTTCATTATTCGTCAGTTCCCGCAGCATTGGTGGCTGATCGCATGGGCCGCCTTCCTGGGATTGTTCGTACTGATGGCGCAGCTTGCCCCGGTGGTTTTGTTCCCCATCTTTTATAAGTTCGAGCCGCTCGACAATGCCGAGCTCAAATCCCGTCTCGTGGAACTGAGTGAGCGTGCCGGAACGCGGGTGCGCGGCGTCTACAAGTGGAACCTTTCGGAGAAGAGTAAGAAGGCCAACGCGGCGTTAACTGGACTCGGCAACACCCGCCGCATCATTCTCGCGGACACGCTCCTCGAACATTACTCGGCAGACGAAATTGAGGCCGTGCTGGCGCACGAGTTGGGCCATCACGTACACCGGCACATTTTGAAAAGTATCGCCGTGCAGGCGGGGATCACCCTGGTTGGGTTCTGGGCCGCAAACTGGGTGCTGCACTATGCGGTGGAACGAACCCACATGTTTGAAACCGTCTCCGACTTTGCCAATCTGCCGTTGCTGGTGCTCGTTTCGACAGTGCTGTCATTCCTCTTGCTGCCGGCCCTCAATGCGTACTCCCGTTACAACGAGCGCCAGGCTGACCGTTACGCATTTCAGTCCATCGCCAGCGTCGATCCATTCATTTCGTCCATGAACAAGCTCGCTGAACAGAATCTTGCCGAGCGGTCTCCCGCCCGCTGGGTAGAATGGTTTTTCCAATCGCATCCCGCAATTTCGCGGCGCGTATTGGCCGCAGAGGCATGGGCGAAGTTACAACCCCCGCCTGCAACTCGAAAATAAAAGTTGTGCATAAATACTTCTGTAGAGACGGAGCTCACTACGTCTCAGAGTACAGGATTGTCATCCCGAGCAAAGCGAGGGATCCGGGTTTTACAGCGGCATGGATTTGTCATCGACCAAGACGTAGCTTGCTAGGTCTCACGCTGCCTGAAAATCTCTTCCACCCTGCGCAGATCATCCTCAGTATCCACGCCAACAGTATCGTACGGGGTTTCCCCAACCTGAATAGGAATTCCGTTTTCCAGAAAGCGCAACTGCTCGAGCCGCTCGCTTCGTTCCAATGGCGACTCGGGTAACGCGCAGAACCGGTCGAGTGCCGCCTTGCGATAGGCGTAAAAGCCAAGATGCTTGAAATACTTGGGACCCGTGGCGTCGCGGTCGTAAGGAATAGTGCCGCGTGAAAAATAGAGCGCTCTCCCGGCGCGATCAGTGACCACCTTCACTGCATTCGGATTGTTGATGTCTTCTGCTGACGCCGGAGTCTTTAAGGTCCCGACCTGAACATTCGCATCTTTCATCAGGTCGATCAGCGCCGCAATGTGTGCGGACCGGGTTAGCGGCTCATCTCCTTGCACGTTGATGTAAACATCCGCCGCAACCAAATCTGAAATTTCGCGCACCCGCTCCGTGCCACTGCGATGTGCCGCCGAGGTCATCCGCGCATTCCATCCATGCTGACGGCAGACCTGCATGATCTCCTCGGAATCGGTGGCAACGATAACATCGTCCAGCAAAGGTGAGGATCGCACGCCTGCGTACACGCGAGCGATCAGAGTTTGCCCGGCAATCGGGCGCAGCATTTTTTGCGGCAGCCGGGTCGATGCAAGCCTCGCCGGGATGATCGCAATCGCTTTCATCCCAACAGTGTCAATTTTCTGCTTGCCGGTTGCAATAGAGGACTCGGTGCGCTTCTGAAAGTTTGTCCCTAAGGTTAGCTTTCTGTTTGTAGGAGAGAGGCACTCACGGTCGCGAAGTGTTCCAGTGCTTTTTGTAGTGATGCATCGTCGGCGACGTTGACGCAGGTCTTTGAACGGTCGATCTGGCGCATGAGTCCGCAGAGCACTTTCCCGGGGCCCACTTCCACGAAAGTCCGCACGCCTTGGGCGATCAGCACACGCATGGATTGCTCCCACTTTACTGCGCCGGTAACCTGGCGGATCAGGGCATCGCGGCACCGATCTCCATCTTGAAGCAATGCGGCGTCGACGTTGCAGACCACCCCGGCTGCTGGCCTGTTGAAGGTGATGGAAACAAGATCTTCACTCAAGCGATCCTGTGCTGGCTTCATCAGCGAGCAATGAAACGGGGCACTGACCGGCAAGAGCTTTGCGCGTTTCGCGCCCCGGTCGTCGGCGAGGCTTGTTGCGCGCTCCACGGCCGCGGTGTTACCCGAAATAACAATCTGCTCCGGCGAGTTGATGTTGGCGGGTTCGCAAACCTGGCCCTGCGCGGCGTCGTCGCAAACGGCAGTTACTTTTTCGAACTCCATGCCGAGAATGGCCGCCATCGTGCCCACACCGACGGGAACGGCTTCCTGCATATATTTGCCGCGATGACGTACGGTGCGGACTGCATCGGCGAAACTCAGAGTTCCGGCAGCGACGTGCGCCGAGTATTCGCCCAGGCTATGCCCGGCGACGAAAGCGGGCTTGAGACCCTTTTCGTTCAAAACGCGCCAGGCCGCTACGGACGCGGTCAAAATCGCCGGCTGCGTGATCTCGGTCAGACGAAGTTGCTCTTCCGGACCTTCGAAGCAAAGTTGGGAGAGCTTGTAGCCCAGGGTCTCGTCGGCTTCTTCAAATGTCTGCCGGGCTATAGGATGTTTTGCCGCCAGCTCTTTGCCCATGCCGATGGCTTGCGATCCCTGGCCGGGGAAAAGAAACGCGAGATTCCCATTCGTATGTGAAGCTCTTGTCATGGTTATGCGATGGTCGTAGAGACGTTGCTGGTAACGTCTCCCAATCCGCTGCGTGCCGCTCTCGCCGCCCGAATCCCCGTCAACGTTCTTTCTATCTCTGAGTTAATCGGGTGCTCCGCAAACTCCGCTGCCACGCGGATCGCGTTCTTGATCGCATTGGCGTTCGACGATCCATGAGTGATGAAGCACACCCCCTTCACTCCCAGCAACGGCGCACCGCCATATTCCGTATGGTCGAGGCGTTTCTTGAAATCAGCAAAGGCGCTGCGCGAGAGCATATATCCCACCTGGCGTGTGATGGTAGCCTTCAGCGACTCTTTCAGAGTGAAGCGAACCAGGTTGGCCACGCCTTCTGAAATCTTCAGCGCGACATTGCCCACAAATCCGTCGGCCACAATGACATCCACTTCGCCGTTGTAGAGGTCGCGCCCTTCCACGTTGCCCACAAAATTCAGCGGCAGTTGCTTGAGAAGCTGAAATGCCTCCCGGGTCAATTCATTTCCCTTG
>Ga0187805_10000720_pt1 | contig 11336 bp, 14 predicted proteins | sample NC_wetland_sal_i_6_FD_132965 | JGI IMG/M metagenome (GOLD analysis project Ga0187805, IMG submission 132965) | Wetland sediment microbial communities from Neuse River Estuary, North Carolina, USA - Control_5 | ecosystem: Environmental > Aquatic > Freshwater > Wetlands > Sediment | place: USA... | reverse complement strand
GTGACGATCCCGCGTAATGGCCGAAGTTATGCCTTCGACATGAGCATCGAGCCTCTCTTTGACGCGGAAGGAAATACGATCGGAATCACGGGAGCCTGCATCGACATCGCTCGGCTGCGCGAGATTACCGACCGCCTGCAGGACGCCACAGACAGGCTGGCGCAGGAGAAATCTTATCTGGAAAACCAGATTCAGACCGAACTGGGGTTCAAGGAAATTATCGGGCAGAGCCCGGCGCTACGGGAGGTGCTGAAAAAGGCGCGAGTCGTGGCGCCCACCGATTCGACAGTGCTGGTGCTGGGGGAAACGGGCACGGGCAAAGAACTGGTGGCGCGATCGGTGCATTCGCTCAGCGGAAGGCACGACCAAACATTTGTCAAACTGAATTGCGCCGCGGTGCCCTCCGGGTTGCTGGAGAGCGAGTTATTCGGTCATGAGAGAGGGGCGTTTACCGGCGCTGTGAGCCAGAAGGTCGGGCGAATCGAACTGGCCGACAAGGGGACGCTGTTTCTGGACGAAATTGGAGAACTGCCTCCGGAGTTGCAGCCGAAGTTGTTGCGAGTGCTGCAGGATCGAGAATTCGAGCGGCTGGGCGGAGTACTGACCAAGCGGGTGGATGTCCGGATCATCGCGGCGACGAACCGGGATTTGCGGCAGGACATTGCGGATAAGAAATTCCGCGAAGATCTGTTCTACCGGCTGAATGTTTTTCCGATCGAATTGCCTCCGTTGCGCGAGCGGCGCGACGATATTGCGATGCTGGTGCAACATTTTGTGCGCAAACACGCCGCGCGGATGGGGAGACAGATTACCACAATCCCGGACGAGACGATGCGGATCCTCAGGAATTGGAGCTGGCCGGGAAACATTCGCGAGCTTGAGAACATGATCGAGCGCATGGTCATCCTGACCAAAGGGCCAGTGCTGACGGCGCCCCCGGCAGAATTGGAAATATTGGAGTCGAGCGAAGATAATCTGACGGACATGGAGCGCGATCATATTATTCGCGTTCTGCGAGAGACCAATGGAGTGTTGGCCGGAACCACTGGAGCCGCCAGCCGCCTGGGAGTGAAGCGTACGACCTTGCAATCGATGTTGAAGCGATTCGGGATCGAGCCGCAGGAATTCCGACGAGGCAACGGAACGTTCGCGGGAGAGTAGCGTTCCGACAATAGGCGCTGGAGAGACTCCTACTATCTCAGAGGACCCGTTTTTCTCCACGATTTTCTGCCATAACTATTTTTCCAAACGGTTGTATTTTTTCAGGACTTCGCGCAGGCGATCGTGAGGTAGAGCGATCGCGGTGTGGTTGTCGATGCCAGTCATGGTGTCGGCCGCAACCATGGCGTTGATCACGGCTTCCTCGGTGGCCTGGACGGTGGCCAGGAAGATGGGATCCAGAGAATCGTTGGGCAGCATGGTTAGTTGGTGCAATCCCTTGGTGCCAACGGCGCCGGGATTGGCCGTGGAAAAGGCGATGAAGATGTCGCCGGAACCGTCGCCGGAATAACTGCCATCACGTCCCAAGCCGAGCGAAACTTTCCTGGCGACGCGCTTGAGTTGAGTGGGGATCAGAGGAGCGTCGGTCGCGACGACGACAATAATGGATCCGGTGTCATCGGTATTGGCATAGGCGGGGTGGTCAGGGATTTCTTTCCCGACAGGAACACCGGCGATGCGGAGCTGATCCCGGCGACCGTAATTGCACTGCACGAGAACGCCGATGGTATAGCCGCCGAATTTCGCGTCGAGCACGCGGGAGCTGGTGCCGATCCCGCCTTTGAATTCATTGCAGATCATGCCGGTGCCGCCGCCGACATTGCCCTCTTCGACGGGGCCGGAATGAGCGATGTCGAGAGCGTGCCAGGCGTCTTCGGGCTTGACGTGAAATCCGTTGATATCGTTGAGCCAGCCGTCCCAGGTTTCGGCGACGACGGGCAATGACCACCAGTATCCCTCCATGTCGGGCGAGCCATGCTTGACCTTCCAGGCGATGACGGCATCGCGGACGACGCCCACGCTGTGCGTGTTGGTGATCATGACGGGACCGTTGAGAAATCCGGAGTCTTCCACCCATGTAGTGCCAGTCATTTCGCCATTGCCGTTCAAGGTGAACCAGGCGGCGAAGACGGCGTCGTTGGACCTTTTACCGCGAGGATGAATGGCGGTGACACCGCTGCGGACCGGGCCTTTTCCGACCTCGAGTTTGCCGCTGCCGGAAATCAAGGTGGTATGACCGACTTCGACGCCCTTGACATCGGTGATGGCGTTGTTCGGGCCGGGCGTGCCGTCGAAGGGAACTCCGAGATCACGGGCGCGAGGTTTGGTTTGAGCGGCAAGACTGGCGGCGAAAAGAGCGAAAGCGAGAGCGATTCTGGACTGGCGGACTTGCGCGAGCATGGGCCCTCCCGGGATTGAAGCAGGCAAGTATAAAGGATGAGCCGTGGCGCGGTCTTCAAATCGCAGAGTTTGGTAGTAGTGCAGTTTGATGTTCAGCGCAAATGGAATTTACTTTTGCTCGGTAGCCTCTCTCACGATTCGGGCAGCGGCTTGACTGTCGTCCTCATTGGATAGAGCTACTCGCTCATCGTGGCAAACCTTCGTTGAGACCCACGCCCCCGGCGCCGTCTTGATGCAGTTGCCCACTAGCTTGCAGGGTTCCCCTCGCTTCGCGTGACACTTGGGGCACGGAACCGTCAGACACTTCTTGATCGCCATGTCCATAGCTTCCCACAGGCCAGAGCCGATCGCCAGCCCCGATTGCCAGCCCCTGTGAATTTCTAACTGCACCGCTACCCAGCTTTTTTCGCTGCAAAGTGCTAGAGGACGGGGCGTACATGCAGACCTAATTCTGCCGGAGTAGAATGTCAACCAACATAAATTCCCTTGGGGGTTGAGATGGAGAGTTGGAAGAAGGCGGCGGTGCTGGCATCGATTGGGGCGGCGGCAATTCTTTTTATGAAGAAAAGATATCCGGCGGGCGTGCTGGCTACGGGTGCGGGGTTGGCCCTGTTGGCGTCGGAGTATCCAGAGAAGTTCGAGAAAGTGCGCCGAGCAATGCCCGAATATTTCGACCGGGGCATGCAGGTCATGGAGATGGCTGCCAAAGCCGGCAAGCGCATCACTGATGCGGCTGGACGCAGCGCCGTGGATGCGTGGGAAGAAATCGGCGGATAAGATCTGCAGTGGATAATCGGATTGCGGCCCCCCGGGCGGACCCGGGTTCACTCGATGCCGAGTTGTTTCCGCGCTTCGGGGCTGAGGCGTTCGGGCGTCCAGGGCGGAGTCCAGACAACATTTACGGCGGCGTTGCGGATGCCGGGCAATTGCTCCAGGCGGGATTTCACCTGCATGCTGATATTGACGTGCTCGGGGCAGCCCTGGGCGGTGAGGGTCATGTCGACGGCAACGTCCTGCTTTTCGTCTTCGGCAGGCGTGAAATTCACTTTGTAAATTAGGCCGAGGTCGACAATGTTGACCGGGATCTCCGGATCATAGCAACTCCGGAGCGCACTCAAGACATCTTGTTCGGTGACGGCTGGCATCGCGATTCCCTCATACATTAGTTTACCTTAGAGAGTTGCCGAATCGCGCGCCGGCCGGAAAGAGAGTTCGGTTGACGATCATGAGTCCCGAAGCCAGGAAGAGAGTGCAGTTGGCGCTGCTGGCAGCGCTGGCAGTAGCGAGCATTCGGGCTGGGTATATCTTCTACCAGCGGCATGAAGACCGGCTTGCGGAGGAACGGCAGAAGCAAGCCCGCGACGTGGGATATTCCAATCCCGATTATTTCGTCAGCCCGAAAAAACTTTATCCCTACGATGTGAAGAGCGCGAAACAGCTTACCCAACAGCCGGTGTGGGTAAAGGAAGGATATCGCTACGCCTACTACCGGTATGACGCGGCAAGCAAGCGCGTCGAGTTCGGGCATGAAGCGGGATTGCTGGGGCCAATCGAGAAGCTCGCGATTACGGATGTGGTGACGGCCACGGCTCCCGGGACAGAACCGAAGCGGCAGGTCATGGCAGTTTTCCGGAAGGAAGAGAAGACGTGTGCGGTGCCGATTGGATACGAGGCGGACGGAGAGTACAAAATCTATTCGGACGAAATGTTCTTTATCGAAGATCCGCACGATCTGTACAAACATTGGGCACCCGATGTTTGGCAGGCCGTGGAACAGCATCAAGTGAAGCCGGGGATGAACGAATTGCAGGCGGATTTTGCCGTCGGCATGGGTAGGCCGGACGCGGGAGGCAGTTCTGAAGAAAAGACGGTGCATTATCCGAATGGGGGCAAGTCGCTGGTGATCACGTACCACGATGGGAAGGCGGCCGAGATCAAGGCGGATTCGTCAGGATCGTAGGGACAGGACTTCGATGCGAAATTCCGGATGTGAAATTCTGATGGAGCGTATCGAAAATTTCGTTCCTGCGATCGAGCAAATGTGTTGACCGGAATTTCGACAACCCATATTCTGTAAGCGAATGCAGTCTCACGTCCATCACCGCCATCACCATCATCACGCGCACAACGCGCCGGCGGAGATGCATACCTGAGATTGCAAACTTAATCTAAAAAACACTTTTCAGGTTTGGCCCGCTGAGGCGATAAAACTCAGCGGGCTTTTCGTTTTTCCGGGAGGAATGGCTTTATGGAAACGCAACTTGATTTCGAAAAGATGGATGGACTGCTGCCAGCGGTGGTCCAGGACAGCCGCGACGGAGAAGTCCTGATGGTGGGGTTCATGAACCGTGAAGCGATGCAGCAGACGATCGAAAAAGGATATGTGACGTTCTTCAGCCGCACCCGCGGGAAGTTGTGGATGAAAGGCGAGAGTTCGGGCAACCGGCTGCGGGTGATCTCGGTGTACACGGATTGCGACCGGGATACATTGCTGCTGCGCGTGGAAGTGGAAGGGCCGGGCGTGGTCTGCCATCGGGGCACGCGGTCCTGCTTCACCGAAGCCGTGCCGGTGCGACCAATGGGAGCCGAGGCCAGCCTGACGACGGTGACGCGATGAAAGTGCGCATCGGGATTCCGAAAGGTAGCCTCCAGGAAGCAACGTTGCAATTATTCGCGCGCGCGGGGCTTCCCGCGTACACCAATGGCCGGTCGTATTTCGCGACCACTGCGGATCCCGAGATCGACTGCATGCTGATTCGCGCGCAGGAGATGGCGCGCTATGTGGAGCACGGGGCAATCGATGCCGGACTGACCGGGCTCGATTGGGTGATCGAGAGCGGGTTGGAAGTGGTGACCGTGAGCGATCTGATTTATGCCAAGAGAAGCCGCGGGAAAGTGCGATGGGTGCTGGCGGTACCCGAAGATTCGAGTGTGCAGCGCGCGGAAGATCTGTCGCAATGCATCGTTGCAACTGAGTTGGTGAAAGTCACGCGCGACTATTTTCAGAGAAAAAATGTGGACGTCCGCGTCGAGTTTTCCTGGGGCGCGACTGAGGTGAAGCCTCCCATGCTGGCCGACGCGATCGTCGAAGTGACCGAGACGGGTAGTTCGCTCAAGGCCAATCGGCTGCGCATTCTGGAAACGGTGCTGGAATCGAACACGCAGTTGATCGCGAACAAGAGTTCTTATGAAGATCGTGACAAGCGCAAGAAGATCGACAACATGGCGCTGATGCTGCAGGGCGCGATGGAAGCGCAGGATCGGGTAGGGCTGATGCTGAATGTGCGCAAACAGAATCTCGCCGCGGTATTGGCTGTGCTGCCGGCCCTGCAGAAGCCCACGATCTCACATCTGAGCGATGAGGATTGGCTGGCGGTAAACACGGTGATCGACGAGGGCGCGGCGTGGGAGGTGATTCCGCGCCTGAAGGAAGCGAGCGCGGAAGGGATTGTGGAATATCCGCTGAATAAGGTGGTGCTGTGATGCGCATTCTCCGCAGCCGCAGGGCGGCAGCAGAGGTTGAGCGACTTGCCGCTCGGGGCGCCAATTTCGCGCGACTGGAGGGACGCGTACAGAGGATCGTGAATGAGGTCCAGCGGGAGGGGGATCGGGCATTGCGGCGGTACGCGGAGCAGTGGGATGGACTTACTTCCGGGCAGCCGCTACTGGTCTCGCAAGCGGAGATGAAGAGCGCGTTGCGATCCCTTGCTCCGCTGTTGCGCGAGGCGCTGCGTTGTGCAGCGGTAAATATCCGGCGCTTTTGCGAATGGCAGAGGCCGAAGTCGTGGATGAGAACGCACAGCGGAATTTCATTAGGGCAGGTGGTGCAACCGCTTGAGTCGGTGGGATGCTATGTGCCGGGCGGGCGGTATCCGCTGCTTTCGACCGTGCTGATGACCGTGATTCCAGCGCAAGTCGCGGGAGTGGAAAACATCGCTGTTGTTTCGCCGCACCCATCGACAGAAGTGCTGGGCGCGGCCGCAATGCTTGGTGTGAAGCGGTTCTATCGGATGGGCGGAGCGCAGGCGATCGCGGCATTGGCTTATGGTACGAAAAGTATTCCACGAGTCGACAAGATTGTCGGTCCGGGGAACGCGTATGTGACCGCGTCGAAAAAGCTGGTGTCGTTCGATTGCGCGATTGATTTCCTGGCTGGACCTACGGAAGCGGTCATCGTGAGCGATTCTGGGAATCCGGAATTCATCGCCGCCGACCTGGCGGCGCAGGCTGAGCACGACGCGGATGCGTTGTCGGTATTCATCACAACTTCTCGCTCGTTGGCCGAGTCGGTGCGGTTGAACCTGGAGCGGATGGCAGAAGGAAACCGTACGGCGCAGGAGTCATTGGAAGCTCGCGGCGCGATCTTCATCGCTGCTTCGCGAAAGCAAGCGCGGGAGTGGATGAACCGGCTGGCTCCGGAACACATTACCGTCGAGAAGAGGGATTTGCCGTTCGTCGAGAACGCAGGCTCAATTTTTGTCGGTGACTACTCTGCGCAGGCGGCGGGCGATTACGCGTCGGGGCCGAACCATGTGTTGCCGACTGCCGGCCAGGCTCGATTTCGAGGAGGGTTAAGCGTGTTGGACTTCGTCAAAATCATTACCGTGCAGAAGGTTTCTGCTGCGGGGCTGCAGAGAATGGCTCCGGCCATTGAATCTCTGGCCGCGGCGGAGGGATTGCCAGCGCATGAAAACTCGGTGCGCATGAGGTGCGAGCATGCTTAGCCCACGGGAAGCAGTACGCACGCTGCCTTCGTATCATCCGCCGCTGGCGGGACGGGAAGGGTTACGCCTGGACTTCAACGAGAACACGGTGGGATGCTCACCGCGAGTGCTGGAAAAGTTACGGCGGATGACGGCGGACGATTTTACGAAATATCCGGAGCGGCAGGCGGTCGAAGGTACAGTCGCAGGATTCCTGAAGGTGAGTGCGCCGGAGACGCTGTTGACCAACGGCGGAGATGAAGCGATCCATCTGCTGTGCCAGACCTACTTAGGGTCAGGGGACGAGGCCTTGATCGTGGCGCCGACCTATTCCATGTACCGGATTTATGCGAGGGCTGCAGGGGCGAACGTGATCAGCGTTCCCATGGGGAAAAACTTCTGTTTTCCCGCGAATGAGTTGAAAGAGCGCATTACATCTCGCACTCGCCTGATCGCGGTTGCGAATCCGAACAATCCGACGGGAACGGTGGCGACGCGTGATCAACTTCTCGAACTTGCCTATCTCGCACCGGAGGCCGCGGTGCTGGTCGACGAGGCATACTTCGAATTCTATGGACAAACGATGCTTGACTGCCGAAATGAGTCGGCCAACCTGTTTGTGGCCCGGACGTTTTCGAAGGCCTATGGGATGGCCGGGTTGCGCGTTGGTGTGCTGATCGGGGATGCGGAGCAGATGCACGTGGTTCGGCTCGTGTGTTCGCCGTACAACGTTAATGCAGTGGCGCTCGCGTGTGTGCCAGAGGCGATTCAAGATCAATCGTACCTCGCGGAATATGTGGAGGGAGTTCTCGAAGCGCGCGCCTGCTTGCAGATTATGCTGGGCGCGAGCGGGATCGAATTCTGGAGCAGTGAGGCGAACTTTGTGCTGCTGCGAGTGGGATCGTCGAAGACGGATTCCGCAAGATTTGTCGAACAGATGCGGCGTCGAGGCATTCTTGTGCGCGACCGATCGAGTGACCCAGGATGCGAAGGATGCGTCCGCATCACTGTGGGGCCGAGAGAACACGCCGACCGATTACTGGAAGCGCTGCAATCGACAATCGAGGAATGCGGCATCGCGCAGGGAGTGTCGCGAAGATGAGAAAAGGGAAGATCAAACGTATCAGCAAGGAAACGCAGATCGAAATCTCGCTGACGATTGAAGGTCGCGGGAGGTACAAGGTCTCGACCGGGATCCGTTTTTTCGATCACATGTTGGAGTTGTTCGCGCACCACGGAGGATTCGATCTCACCGTCAAAGCGCGTGGCGACCTTGATGTTGATCAGCACCACACCGTGGAAGATGTGGGAATCGTGCTGGGACAGGCGTTCGATAAAGCGCTGGGGACGAAACGGGGCATCCTGCGGGCTGGATATTTTCTCATGCCGATGGATGAGACGATGGGCATGGCCGCGGTGGATTTCTGCGGGCGTACGGCCGCGGTGGTCGAGACCAAAGTGAGTACGCGGCTGGTAGGAGATTTGCAATCGGAGTTGGTGCACGACTTTTTTGAAGGCTTCGCGCGGGGAGCGCGGGCCAATGTGCATACGCGCGTGTTGTACGGCCGATCGAGCCATCACAAGGTTGAGGCGCTCTTCAAGGCGTTCGCGCGGGCGCTGCGCGCGGCGTGCTGGCGCGATCCGCAAATGCTTCGGCTGTTACCGAGCACTAAGGGAGTGCTCTGATGATTGCGATCGTCGATTACGGCGCTGGCAATCTAGTCTCAGTGAAGAAAGCTTTCGACTGGCTAGGGCAAGAGTGTGTGATTACATCGGACCCGGCGGAAGTTGCGAAAGCGGTGAAGGTGGTGCTGCCGGGAGTCGGACACTTCACATCGACAGCCGCGCTCGAAAGTTCGGGGCTGCGCCAGGCAATTGCAGACGCGATTGTGCGAAGCGTGCCATTCCTGGGGATTTGCGTCGGCATGCAATGGATGTTTGAGCGCAGCCGCGAATCGGCGTCCGTCGCGGGATTGGGAATATTGAAGGGGGAATGTGACCGGTTTCCCGAGTCCGTGAAATCTCCGCATGTAGGCTGGAACTCGTTGGAGATCGATCCGCGCTCACGACTATTTCGGGGCGTGCCATCGACTTCGTTTGTGTATTTCACGCACTCTTTTCGCGCGCCAGTTGACGATATGACTGTGGCTTGCTGCGAATACGGCGGGCGATTCTCAGCGGCTGTGGAACGGGATCATTTGTTCGGAGTGCAATTTCATCCGGAAAAATCCGGAGAAGTTGGATTGAAACTGCTAAGCAATTTCTGCGCGATCTGACATGCTGACGAAACGCATTATCGCCTGCCTGGATGTGGACGGCGGACGTGTGGTCAAAGGCGTACAGTTCCTGAACCTGCGGGATGCGGGCGATCCGGCGGAACTGGCGAGGGCGCACAGCGCGTCGGGAGCGGATGAGATTGTATTGCTCGATATTTCAGCGGCTCATCAGCAGAGAGCGACTTTGCTCGAGACGGTACGGCGCACCGCCAAGGAGTTGTTCATCCCGTTCACGGTCGGTGGCGGCATTCGTACGCTGGAAGAAGCGTCGGGGGTGTTCGCGGCGGGCGTGGACAAGATCAGCATCAATTCTGCGGCCCTGGCAAATCCAGAACTCATCACACAAATTGCTTTGCGTTTCGGGTCTCAGGCGGTGGTGGTTGCCATCGATGCGAAGCGCCGCGAGGACTGTTCCGGATGGGACGCATTTACCAAAGGTGGAAGGGTTCCGGCTGGCCGTGACGCGATCGAATGGGCAGGGGAAGCGGAAAACTCGGGCGCGGGAGAAATCCTGCTGACTTCGATGGATCGCGACGGCACCGGAGCGGGATTCGATTGCGAATTGACGCGAGCGGTCGCTACTGCGGTGCGCATTCCGGTGATTGCTTCCGGAGGGGCGGGCGGGGCGGCACATTTTGTGGAAGTATTTCGCGAAGGACAGGCAGATGCGGCACTCGCTGCCTCGATCTTTCATTATGGATTTAATCGCCTCGCTGACCTGAAACAGGAACTCGGGGCCGCGGGAATTCCAGTGAGGTGGCCATGCTGATCCCATCGATTGACCTCATGGGCGGAAAAATCGTTCAACTGGTGCAAGGCAAGAAGAAAGCGCTGGAGTTCGATGACTTTGAGGAATGGACGGAGCGCTTCTCCAAGTATCCGCTGGTGCAGTTGATTGATCTGGACGCGGCTATGGGGCAGGGAAGTAATGCGGCTCGCATCGCGGAGATCGTTCGCCGTTTGCCGTGCCAGGTGGGCGGAGGCATTCGGTCGATTGAGGCTGCGCAATCTGTGCTGGAGGCGGGCGCACAGCGGGTGATTGTGGGCTCGGCATTGTTTGCGGACGGGAAACTGGACACCGAGTTCGCAGAGCGGCTGACGGGGACGGTGGGTGCAAGCCGGTTGGTTTTCGCATTGGATGCGATTGGAGGACGAGTTACGACCCATGGATGGCGTAAGGTCTCTGAGGTCCGGCCCATCGAGATGATTAAAGCGCTCGACCGGTGGTGTACGGCGTTCTTGTATACACATGTCGATACGGAAGGTTTATTGCAGGGATTTCCGCAGGAAGTGATTGCTCCCTTGCGAGCGGCGACGGAACGGCAGTTGATTGCGGCGGGCGGGATTCGCTCGCAGCAGGAAGTAGATGCGCTGAACGAAATGGGCGTGGATGCAGTGGTCGGCATGGCAATCTATCGCGGGCTGATTTCCGCGTAGCCTAGAACACCTTAACCGCAGAGACCGCAGAGGATTTCGCAGAGATCGCCGAGCAAATCCCGTGGGCTACGATCAGACTGAATTACCCAATCCACGCGTGAGTTGCCCGGTTTTTGCGTGAAGCTTATCTTGGATCTTAGCGTTACGGGAAGAATCGTTGCCATGAACGTTTTAGTCCTGAACTCCGGCAGCTCGAGCCTCAAATTTCAAGTCATTGCCACCGATCTCGAACAGATCAAACAGCATCAGGATGATCGCATCTGCCGCGGCGAAGTGGAAGGCGTCGGCGGAGAGGCGATCATTCGAACGCAGTACCGCAACCAGCAAGGGCACACGGAGACCGCACCCATCCGGGACATGACCGCGGCGCTCGACTATCTGGTGCGATATATTGCGTCTGATCGGTCGGGAATCAAGGAAATCAAAAGCACCGCCGATGTGCACGCGGTCGGCCACCGTGTGGTGCACGGCGGCGAGTTGTTCAAGGAATCGACTCTGATCGATGATCGAGTGCTCAAGG
>Ga0187805_10000719_pt1 | contig 11338 bp, 7 predicted proteins | sample NC_wetland_sal_i_6_FD_132965 | JGI IMG/M metagenome (GOLD analysis project Ga0187805, IMG submission 132965) | Wetland sediment microbial communities from Neuse River Estuary, North Carolina, USA - Control_5 | ecosystem: Environmental > Aquatic > Freshwater > Wetlands > Sediment | place: USA... | reverse complement strand
TGCGCACGTGGGCGATATCAGTCCCGGGATGTACGGGCCAGTGCCCACCCCATCGCCGGCCGGTCCATCTCCCCCATTTCCCATGGTGGCGCCATCCTTGGACCCGATGCCGTGCCCCTTTCCGGGACCCGGAGAGTTTGTCTCCTTTTCCATCCATGGCAAACCTAACTTATCTGTCGCCGTCAATGTGGGCGCTGCCTTGGTGTCGAAGATCGTTGGTGGCTCGGGCAGACTGGGATGCTGATCCTGCGGAAGGGTTGGCCTCACCAGCACCAGGGCGGATCGTGGCGGAAGATTCCCATGCGTTGGGGGAATCGGGTTTTGGTCGCCGCTCCTGCCGCCAGGGTCCGAGGGATGCTCGCTCGTAAGGCTGCGAAAGACCGCCATGGGAATGTCAACTGGACCGTGCGAGGTTTCGCCTTTGGTAATCGGCCGCGTCGGTTTTGGTCCCTGCGCAACCAGAAATACCAGCGCGGCAAAAGCCGCGGCGTGCGTGATCAGAGAAGCGCCTTGCGCCCGTGCTGGGCGCCGGCTTTTCTCGAACCTCAAGAGATGGATGGGCGCGCCATTTGCCGGAGAGGGCTTCAGGTGCGAGGGGATAAGCAATTGCCCCAGATTTTCTCGCACTCGGCTCACCCAGGATTCTTCCGAAGTGGAATTCGCGGACGCATCGTCGCCGAAAAAAGAGCGCAGGAGTGGATCGCGCATGCGCAGGCCTCCGTCTCCGCCTCGCCATTCGGCCCGACAACGTTAGCGGGCGGGCACCAGTCGGCTACTCAGAAGTCTCGAAACAAGGTTTGGTTGCCTACGGAGTCAGGATATGAAAATTCAGGAAAAGGCGAGCTGGCAATCCACAAAATTCACATTGAACAACTAGAGGGTCTAAGCTGAGGGAATTAATACAGCCGGAACGTCACTTCGATCGGCACAATTACCGGGACAATCTTTCCGTTTGGTCCCGCCGCTGGACGGAACCTCCATGTGCGCACAGACTCGACAGCTTTTTCGCCCAGACCCATCCCGGGGTCTTTCACGATGGAAATGTTGACCGCCCTCCCATCGGCAGTCACCGTCACTTGCAGCACCACCGATCCCATATATTTCGCTTTGCGCGCATCATCCGAATAGAGCGGTGGAGGGCAATAGATGCATTCGGGCACGCCAACTCCATTCACTCCCGCGCGGAACGCCCCGCCACCAGTCCCTCCGCCCTCGCCTGGTCCCAGACCACCGCCGGTGCCGCTCCCAATTCCCGTCCCATTCCCGTGTCCGAGAGAATCGCTCGCTGCCGAAGCCAGCGGATCACCAAACGTCGAGGCGTTCAAATTCGGCACTTTCAGGTCTGGCGGACCTAGCAGCGACGGGTCCATGGCCAGCTTGGGATGCTCATTCTGTATCTTCACCTGCGGCGGAGTGAACTGCGTCCACTGGAACTTGGGTAGCTTCCCTTTGTTGACGGGAGTCAACGTGTGGTCGTTTGCTCCGCCACCCCCGCCGGCTTTCTTCGCCCCCGCCGGCAGTTTCGCCATGTAAGGCGAAATATCAAGTGGCGTGACGTCCACAAGCTTGTTCTTCGCTTCCGTGGGAGTGAAATGCCAGAGCAAAGGAATCAGAATAATCAGCGCGAAAACACTTCCGTGAGCCACGAACGAGACCGCCTGCGTCCAGCGGAAATTTTCGTCTTTCGACCAGATATCCTTTACCCGCACCGGCTTGCTGGTGAAGTTCGCCGGCGGAAGCTTCTCGGGTGAAAAAAGCTCCTTGATGCGTCCGCCAAACCCGCCGAAATTTGCTCCCCAGGAAACCGCCAGACGGCTATTAATCGGGCCTTTCGGGGCCGGCCGCGAACTTAGAAAATCCCTGAAATTGTCAACGACTCCAGCCCCGAAACGTGGTTTCACGAACGGCGCCCCGGGCCGGTTCGTTACTTTCACCGGACGCTCGGTCAGAAATTGTTTGAGGTTCGACCAAAAATTCGTGGGAATCAGGATCGCAGGCGCGCCAAATCGGGGAACTGCGGACGCTGGCACGGGAACGGCTTGGTCGCTGGGGGCAGACGCTCCCCGCTTCTTCGCATCATCGGGAACGAGATTGACGATTAACCCCGGCACCATCTTCCCCCTGATTTAGACGCACTTAGACTCTGCTGGGTGTCCTGAAACCATATGATTCTCTCGAGTCGCGAAAGGTTGCGCGACCCCAGCCGCTGACACCAGCTCCCAATCATTGTAACATACCGAATTACACCGCTTTACGATGTTTCTGCCAGGGTAACGGAACCTTGGCACTGCATCCAACTTGAGCAAACGATTCCGCGGGCACACTTTTTCATGGGCGAACCTCTCGAACTCAAGAAAACTCTCAACCTCCCTCAAACGGACTTTCCCATGAGGGCCGGGCTTCCTCAAAATGAGCCGAAACAGCTTCTGACATGGCAGCAATCTCATCTATACGAGCGCATCCTCGCGTCGCGAATGGGCCGTCCACTCTTCGTTTTGCATGATGGCCCTCCTTATCCGACCGGCACGATTCATCTGGGCACCGGCCTCAATAAAATTCTGAAGGACATGATCGTCAAATCCAAGAGCATGGCGGGCCATTACGCGCCGTATGTGCCAGGCTGGGATTGCCACGGATTGCCGATCGAGACGCAGGTGGAAAAAGAACTTGGCGGAAAAGGCAAAGTTACCCCCTCCGAATTTAGACGCCTTTGCAGGGAGTTCGCCGCGCGTTATGTCCAGCAACATAAGCGAGACTTCCAGCGATTGGGCGTGCTCGGCCGGTGGGATGATCCGTATTTGACGATGAGCCACGATTACGAGGCCACCATCGCCGCCGCTCTCCTCGATTTCATGGAGAAAGGCTTCGTCTATCGCGGTCGGAAACCGGTTTATTGGTGCATCTATGACTCGACCGCTCTCGCAGAGGCGGAAGTCGAATACCACGATCACACGAGTCCCTCGGTTTGGGTGACCTTCAAGCTTCTGGGAGGCGTTTTCGACGAAGGCCAATCACGCGCCGATCTTGGCGGCGGCGTAAACGCCGTGATTTGGACCACCACGCCTTGGACGCTGCCTCACAATCGCGCGTTGGCCTTTCATCCCGATTTCGAATATGCAGTCGTGGAAACGGAGAAGGGCACGCTGCTGCTTGCCGTAGGTCGAATCCCTGCGCTGCAAGCGGAATGCGGGATCAAGGAAGTTCGTGTACGTTGGAAGGGGGTGGGCCGGGATTTTGAGGGCGCGAAATTCCAGCATCCGTTTTTGCCGCTACAAGTCCCGGGGATACTGGCGGACTATGTTTCGCTGGATCAGGGCAGTGGGATTGTGCACACCGCGCCCGGCCATGGTTCCGATGATTTTCTTTCCGCCCAAAGATATGGACTCGAGGTTTACGCGCCCATCGACGACAAAGGCGTTTACCTCGAGGGCTTGCCGGAATATAAAGGGAAGAATGTGTTCGAGGCGAATCCGATCCTCGTGAAGTTGCTCGCGGATCGCGGCGCGCTCCTCGGCCATCATGATTACACGCATAGCTACCCGCATTGCTGGCGCTGCCACAATCCCGTCATTTTTCGCGCCACGGAGCAGTGGTTCATCAAGATGGACCAGTCGGCGCACGGCCAAGAAAAAACACTTCGTGCCCAGGCGCTCGGAGAAATCCCCTTCGTGAAATGGCTTCCCGCGTGGGGCGAAGAACGTATGCATGAAATGATCGAACAAAGGCCGGATTGGTGCATCTCGCGGCAGCGATTCTGGGGCGTGCCGATCATTGTTTTTTATTGCTGCGGCTGCGGCGCCCGCCTCGAGGATTTTGCCGCGCTGCGCAACGTTGTGAAGTGGTTTGAATGGGAAGGTGCGGACGCATGGTACAAGCACTCCGCGGAGGAGTTGTTGCCCGCGGGGACGAAATGCCTGTGCGGCGCAGGCGCGTGGCGCAAAGAGAACGACATTCTCGACGTTTGGTTCGACGCCGGTTCCTCGCACCTCGCCCTTCTGAAGGCCAACGAGTGGCCCGCGGATGTTTACCTCGAGGGCCCCGACCAATATCGCGGCTGGTTCCAGAGTTCGCTCCTGATCGGCGCGGGGTTGCGCGGTCGCGCGCCCTACAAAAGCGTTGTCACCCACGGCTGGACGCTGGATGAGCACGGCCGCCCGATGTCCAAATCCCTTGGCAACGTCGTTCTGCCCAGCGAGATTTGCGACAAGTGGGGAGCGGACTTGCTCCGTTTGTGGGTGGCCTCGCAGGAATATCAGGCGGATGTGAAAATGAGCGAGCGCGTGATGACGCAGCTCAGCGAGTCCTACCGCAAGATTCGCAATACCTTCCGGTTCGCCCTTGGAAATCTGTTTGATTTTGACCCCGCCCGCGACGCTCTTCCGGATGAGCAACTCGAGGAGATCGATCGCTGGATGCTGGATCGGACTGCGGCCCTCGTGAAGGAATGCCTCGAGTGGTATGCGGCGTACGATTTTCACCGCGTGTATCATGCGCTCCACGATTTTTGCGTCGTGGATTTGAGCGCGTTTTATTTCGACGTCCTGAAAGACCGCCTGTACACAAAGGCGGCGAAGAATCGTTCGCGGCGTTCCGCCCAAACGGCAATCTGGAAAATTACCGGCGCGCTGGTCCGTCTCGCCGCGCCTATCTTGGTTTTCACTGCGGAAGAAATCTGGGCGTATTTGCCGAAATTGCCTGGCCAGCCGGAGAGTGTGCACATGGCTCTTTTCCCGGATGACGCCGGGCTGAAGCCGGACCTCGACGCCAGCACAAAAACAGAATGGGGCAAGCTTTTCGCGCTGAGATCGGACGTATTGCGAGACCTCGAACGCGCGCGCGCGCGCAAATTTATCAACGCATCTCTCGAGGCCAGGATTCGGTTGCGCTCAAAAGGAGATTTCCTGGAGCTCTTGCAACGCCACGCGCGGGATTTGCCGGGGCTGTTCATTGTTTCGCAAGTGGAAGTCCTGCCGTTCGATGGGCCGGTGTCCAGCGATCATCCCGAACCGTTCCATATCGAAGTCTTGCGCGCCGAGGGCGCAAAATGCGAACGCTGCTGGAATTACTCGACGCATGTGGGAGAAAATCCGCGCTACCCCAGCGTGTGCGAACGTTGCAGCGCCGTTGTCGCGGAAATCGAAGAGTCGGAACCCGTCCTCCCATGAGATTCCCCGCGCGCCTTCGATGGCTCTGGCTCACTCTCAGCGTTGTGCTCCTCGACCGCGCCACGAAAGCCTGGTTCGAAACGCAAACGAACGAAGGCTGGCGCCACGAAGTAGTGCGCCACTTCATCTATCTGGTTCACAGCCGCAATCCGGGTATCGCGTTCAGCATTTTTGCGGATTCCCATTCGCGGTGGCTGCCCATTTTTCTGATCGGTGGCTCCCTCGTGGTGATCTGCGTCCTCGCGTGGCTGCTGGTCGCCGGGCAGAGCGGTGCGATGGCGTGCGCCGGGCTGGCTCTTCTGCTTGGCGGCGCCACCGGAAACCTCACCGACAGGATTCTGCACGGCGCCGTGACGGATTTTCTCGAGGTGTGGCTTGGCAATTACCGCTGGCCGGCCTTCAACATAGCCGACTCGGCCATCACCATTGGCGCTATCCTCCTGATTCTTGATCTTCTATTTGCCTCTCGGAATCCCGGCAGAGAGAAGTAAGCAGGGTTAGGAGAGGGCGGGATCCCGTATTTCCGCTCTACTGTTTGCGCATATTTTTTGCTACGCTGGAGGTTGTCGAGCAAGCGAGGAAGCCGTGGCTGAGAAGAAAAAGACAAGCGCTGAAATCGTTTCCGAGATGACGGGCCTGATCGTTGAACATTTAGAAGCGATGCCCGTGGAAGAAAGAAAAAAGAGGGTCAAAGCCTTTAAAGAAGCGATCAACCATGGCGGGAAGCGCGGGCGTGCTCGTCCCAAAGTTGCATCAGCCTTTCGTACCCGGCAGAAGTCTCGTCATATCCCAGCTTAAGAAGCGCTGCCTTGAATTTGGGGAGATTCCTCTCGTCCACAGCCCGTTGAACTAATTTTTGTATTTCACGGCTTTCTTCGATTGACATCCCGACGAGAGATGAGTGTCCAATTGGTTCGCTCTCTCTGCCCGATTTCTTTTTCCGCTCAGTCATGGGCGCCAGCCGTTCTCCTTCGATTTCCGAGAGCTTCAGTGCCATTCGGATTACGTATATTAAGTCTAAATTACGTAGACATATACTTAATTTATTTCTCTACCCCAGAATAATCCGACCCCGCCTTTGATCTTGCCACGCATCTGCACAAGAGGAATGACAGCTGCCGTGTCTCGCAGCTTGTCAGAGCTGCTAGAATCCTCGCGTGCCCCCGCCAATCACACACCAGCTGGACGTTGCGGAAGGCGATGCCGGAGTGCGGGTGGACCGCTATCTGGCCGCTCAACTGCCGGAGTTGAGCCGCACTCGCATCCAGGAACTAATCGCAGCTGGGCTGGTCCTAATCGACGGCAACCCTACCAAGGGCTCGCACCGCTTGCGTGTCGGCCAGAAAATCGCGGTAACCCCACAAGCTCGCCCGCCGATGCGCGCCGAAGCCGAATCCATTCCGCTGGAAATCCTTTACGAGGATGCCGACGTGATCGTGGTCAACAAACCCGCCGGCATGACCGTCCACGCAGGAGCGGGAAACACGCGCGGCACGCTCGTGAACGCCTTGCTGGGTCGAGGCCAGGCGCTTTCGACAGGCGGAGATGCTTTGCGGCCGGGAATTGTGCACCGCCTCGACAAAGACACCTCCGGAGTCATCGTCGTGGCGAAGAATGATTTTGCGCATGCCAGGCTGGCGGAAGGATTCCGGCAGCGCACGGTGAAGAAGTTGTATCTCGCTCTTGTGGAAGGCTTGCTCGAGGAACGCCAGGGACGCATTGAACTGCCGATTGGCCGCGACTTGCACAGGCGTACGCGCATGGCCGTGCACCAGCAGAAACCAGGGGCCGCGCTGCCTCACAACACGCACTCGCGTAAAGTGCTACCGGGCAATGCACGTGAGGCGCGGACGGATTGGCGAACGCTCGCGGAGGTAGATGGCGCGACGCTCATCGAACTGCACCTCCACACCGGGCGAACGCATCAGATTCGCGTGCATCTGTCGGCGCTGAAGCATCCCGTGGTTGGCGATACACTTTACGGAGCCTCTCCGCGGATTCACGTTTCCCGGGAATCCCGTCGCGGCTCGGCTCGCCACTCCGAAGAACTAACCATGCCGCCGCTGGGCAGAAATTTTCTGCACGCGGCCCGCCTGGGATTTTCTCAGCCGAGAACCGGCGAGTGGCTGGAAGTCCGCGCTCCGCTTCCGCCCCAGCTGCATGACTTCGTCCGCAAGCTGGCGATTGCCGCGGGTCAGGATTCCAAGCGAATTGACGCTGCGCTCGCTCCATACCTATAATCAACTGACATGTCCAGGGGAACGGTTTCCGTACTTCTCGTAGCAGGATTGCTGGCGACCGCGGTCAGCGACCGCGCGCAGCAGGCAGCAGCGCCGCCCGCGTCCCGCCTCCAGGCAGACGCGAAAGCCGCCTTACAACAAACCAAGCCCGAGCCACCGGGCCAGCAAGCAGCGCCGGCTCAGAGCCCGCAAAAGATCGTCCAGGTTGTCAACCTCGTCGACGTCCTCTTCACCGTCCTCAACCGCCGCAACAGACTCGTCCCCGACCTGCAAAAAGACGATTTCAAAGTATTCGACGATAAGCTCCCGCAGGACATTCGTTACTTCAGCAAACAGTCGGACCTGCCTTTGCGCATCGGAATGCTCGTGGACACTTCCAACAGCATCCGCGACCGCATCAAGTTCGAGCAGGACGCCTCCATTAATTTCCTCTTCAGCGTGCTGCGCCGCGGCAGAGACGAAGCCTTTGTTATGACCTTCGACGACGAGCCGCAAGTGGTCCAGGCGTTCACCGGCGACGCAGGCCTCTTGCGCGACCAAATCCTTCAAACTCGCGCCGGCGGCGGCACAGCCGTGTACGATGCGATTTATGAGGCTTGCCAGAACCAGCTGAGCCATCCGCCGCGCCCGCCAGGGGATCAACCCGACGTCGTGCGTCGTGTGATGATTCTGATCAGCGACGGCGACGACAATCTTTCAAACCACACGCGCTCCGAGGCCATCGAAATGGCCCAGCGCACCAGCGTCGTGATCTATACCATTAGCACCAGCACGCAGTGGATCCAGCTTTCACAAACCGATCCCGACAAACTCGCCGATCGCAAAACCCATTTGACGGAAGGCGACAAAATCCTCCAGGACCTTGCCGATGAAACCGGAGGCCGCGCCTTTTTTCCCTATCACGTTGACGATCTCGATCAATCCTTCCAGGACATCGGCGACGAGCTCCGCAATCAGTATTCCATCGCTTACATCCCCACCAATTATGTCGTGGACGGCCGCTACCACCGTATTCGCATTGAGGTGCCCGATCATAAAGGCTATCAGGTGCGAGCAAGGCGCGGCTATTTCGCGCGCGCCAGCCGCGAATCCAGCCCGCAAGCCAACCCCTCTGGCCCAGCTTCTCCCTGAGTGTTTTCCTCTTTGATTTCTTGATCGCGCCATCCGCCGGGAAGGATGTTCGTGGACCCGTAGACGCTTGTCTGCACACGCATTCCTAACGCGTCGTATCGCGAAGCAGGACGGCGTCCGATTCCAGGTGGCCCCGCTCGATGCCGATCTTTGTGCCATCCGTGGAGAAGAGAAACTTTTCAATCCCCTCAGATATGAAATGGGTGAACTGCTTGGCCTGGGAGCCATCCAGAGGCTGCAGCCACAGATTGCTTACTCCCTTGTCGCGGATGGCGTAGACAATGGACTTGCCGTCCGGCGCAAAGGCCAACGGCCAGGTCGCGCGCGAATCAATGTCGTGGTAAGTGACCTTCTTGTTCTCGAGCGAATAAGTATCCAGCATGAGCTTGTGGTCGAGTTCGCGAACTTCAAAATACGCCAGGCTCTTGCTATCCGGCGAAATACTCACCTGGCCTTGCGAGGTGGCCAGGATGGTTTCCGGCGAGCCCCCGTCGATCGAGACACGCTTCAAGGCCGCGTTGTCGCCGAAATCCGTGTAGTACACCCACTGCCCGTCGGGTGAACAAAGAGGATCGGATTCCGCCGAACCGAAGGTGAGCTGCTTGAAGTCCGTTCCCGTGGTGTTCATCCTCCAGAGATTGAAGGAGACCTTTCCAGCGCGGCCGGCCGCGCGAATCACGTAATAGCGGCCACCAGGCCCGCAAGAGGCGACCTGATCGGAAACGTGCTTGGCGTCTGAGTAGACCACGCTCTCCGCACCCTCCGGCTTCACCACTCGTATGTCAGGAATTTGCGCGAACACGATCCGGCCATCGCTCGTCCAGTCCCAGTTCCAGATCGTGCTGCTCATGGACAGTGATATCGCGTGAACCTCGTCAGGCTGGGACGCTGGTGCGACTTCCAACTGATATTTCGGTTGGGTCTGGCTGGCAACGATGGCGCGCCCATCGGCAGCGATCGATGGAAAAAGATAAGAGTTGGTGTCGTTCGTGATGCGCCGGTATCCACCATTCGGATAACCCACAATCCCCAGTTGAGCGTTCATCACGCCGAAGTCGCCGAATTCGGAAACAAGCAGACCGCTGCCGTCGGGCATCCAGACCGGATTGCGGTAAATCTGATTTGTGGCGATCGGCAGGGTTTGGTGCTTGCCGGTGGCCACATCCACCGCAAGCAGAGCCGCGGTCACTCCCTCGGCTAGCTCGGACACCGTGATTACGATGGTCTTGCCGTCGGGCGACCACGCAGGGCTGTAGTTGCCTACGCTGCCGGCGAGTGGGACATCTTTGAAGAGGCTGCGGTCGAACGAGCCGTCGCTGTGCGCGATGATCAGCTCGTAAGTCGGAGAGTCGTGGTCTTCGCGCAAGAAGGCGAATCGTTGTCCATCCGGAGAAAAGGTTACGGGGCTGTCGACATCCTTGATGAGCAGCCGCGGAGTCCCTCCAAAAACTGGCGACGAGTAGAGAGACGCGAGAGTATGCTCCGACTCATCGCGGCGCACACTGTAGATGTAATTCGAGTCCGGCGAAAAAGTGAGTCCGGCATAGCGAGTGGCGGCTGGCGGCAGAATTTCCGTGTTGCTTCCCGTGGGGATGTGCCGAAGCCACAGGGCTTGCAACCCGTTTTCATCGCGAACGTGAACGAGGTAGATCCCGTTGGGAGAAATGGCCGCAAGCGTGACGTGCCCATTGTTCGTAAGATTTTCAATGGTGAATGTGTCGAACGGTACGTGGCGCGTGCGCAGGAAGATCGAGTACATGCCGTACGCAGCGGCGGCCACCACCACGAGGAGACCGAGCAGCGTAAGTCCCGTTCCGAACTTGTGCTTTCTGGCGGCTTCGACAATAGCTGAGCTTCCCGAAGGCGCCACTCTTGGTTTCGAAGCCTCGCTTCCGGAAGGGGAAGAAGTTCGCGCAGTGGTGCTTTGAGTGCTCGCAGCCCGGCTCCCGGAATCGATTTCGCGTTGGAGGCGCCTGAGGTCCGCCCGAAGTTCGGCTGCGACCTGGTACCGGACCTCGCGGTCCTTTTCGAGCGCCTTGTTGAGAATCCGCTCGAGTTCGGCCGGAACACCAGGATTGATGGTGACCGGCGCGACCGGAGCATTGTGGAGGATATTGTCGAAAACGACGGCGCTCGTCGACCCCGGAAACGCCTGCTTCCCGGTCAGCATCTGGTACAGAACAGCGCCCAGTGAAAAAAGATCACTTCGGGCGTCAATTTCTTCCCCGCGAGCTTGCTCCGGGGACATGAAATGGATCGTGCCAACTGCCATTCCGGGGCTCGTGAGCAGCTTGTCGGCGCGAGAATCCACTGTGTGGCCGGCGAGATCTTCTGAGTTGCGCGGAAGAAGTTTGGCGAGGCCAAAATCCAGGATTTTCACGGTCCCGGATTCCATCACGAAAATGTTTGCCGGTTTGATGTCGCGATGCACGATCCCTTTTTTGTGCGCGGCATCGAGCGCGTCCGCAAGTTGTATCCCTATTTCGACGGTGCGGTTGATGGGCAATGGGCCGTCGGCCAGCACCTTGTCGAGTGATTCGCCGACGAGCAGCTCCATGGCGATAAAAGTTCGCCCGCCTTCGCCTTCGATCGCGTGGATGGTGCAAATTCCGGAATGGTTGAGAGCCGAGGCTGACCGGGCTTCACGCAGAAACCGTTCGAGAGTTTGCGTGTCGCGTTGATTCTCCTCGGGAATGAATTTCAGCGCGACGCGGCGTCCCAGTTTGGTGTCTTCGGCTTCGTAGACGACACCCATCCCTCCGGAACCGAGCTTGCGGAGAATCTTATAGTGGCCGACGGTCT
>Ga0187805_10000718_pt1 | contig 11338 bp, 13 predicted proteins | sample NC_wetland_sal_i_6_FD_132965 | JGI IMG/M metagenome (GOLD analysis project Ga0187805, IMG submission 132965) | Wetland sediment microbial communities from Neuse River Estuary, North Carolina, USA - Control_5 | ecosystem: Environmental > Aquatic > Freshwater > Wetlands > Sediment | place: USA... | reverse complement strand
ATCTTGGCGCATGGCCCTAACACTTATCCCTCCAGCAGCCCCGCGGCGTCCCGAACTCACAACGCAGCACCGCGCCGCTGGGTTTATGGCCGAGTGCCATCCCGCAAACCGAGGATGTAAGCGGCGAGGTCGGCAAGCTCGGCCTTGGTGAGGGGGATTTGCGGCATCGGATGCTTGGGCAAAATAATGCGCCCGGTGATGGCGCCCGCCGTCTGGCCCTCTCGGTTGGCGATCTCGTGAAAGCTCGGGACGTCGGAATTGGCATGCGTTTGCGTGGCACTGTCGACGAGATGGCAATTGGTGCAGAGCTTCTCCGCCAAGGCCTTGCCGCTCACCGGGTCAGGTTGCGAGGTCACCCCGGCAGTGGCGAGCGGCACAAAGAGAAGCAGTGAAATGATAGCGAGCACATAACGAAGCACGGCGATCTCCTTTTATCAGCACGAGCTTCGTAACCCTTATGCACTCATGGCGGCAAGCCGTTCCGTGTCGAGCAAATGCACGCGTCGGGCACCTTCGAGCCTGATCGCGCCCCGCTCCTTAAGCTCCGCAAACATGCGTGAGACGGTCTCAAGCGTGAGGCCGAGATAGTCCGCAATATCGTGTCGCGGCATGGCGAGCTCCACGACCGAGCCAGCCTTGGTGCGCTTGGACATGTACAACAGAAATGCCGCGACGCGCTCTAACGCATTCTTACGCCCGAGCAGGAGGAGATGCTCCTGGGTATCGCGGAGGCCAACCATAGTCAGATTGAGCAGATCCCGGACGAGGCTCGCCGAGCGGCAGCCAGCGGCAAGCAGGCTCTGCCATTTATAGGCGATCACCTTCACGGGCACGACCGCTTCGGCCGAGACGTGGTGCAGCTCGTCGGGTTCGAAGCCGAACATGTCACCCGGCGTATGGAAGGCGCTGATCTGCCTACGCCCATCGGAAAGCAGCTTGCTGATCCTGACCACGCCCGAGACCACCTTGTAGACGTGACCGGCAGGCTCGCCTTCGGCGTAGATTTCCATGTTGCGGCCGAAGCTCATGGCGAGGCCGAGGGCGCCAAGACCGGAGGAGTCCCCGTTGCGCTTCCCGCGAAGAGGAAGGGCGATGTCCGGTGTGCGCGTGAGGGGCGTAGCGTGGGCAACTTGCGTCAGCATCGTTAATCCTCCCTGAGGAATCGGTGGCTGACGCCTTTGGTAGACCTACTGCCCGGCCGCGAAAATTCGTGCCGTCACCCTACGGGAAAATACGTAGTCTCGCGTAGTTACGGATATTCCTGCGATTTTCAGATGACGTCGGCGGCGCCTTGAGGCCAGAGCAGCCAGTCCCGCGCTGCTTCAACCTCCCCCGGCGGGAAGTAGGCGACCTCGCAATCGATGAACGGCTCGGCGATGGCAGACAAGACCGAGAGAAACTTAGCGTCGGAAACGATGGCGCAGCGGCTGAAATGGTTGAGATGCCTGAGGCTAAACTTCAAATCGTGCCAAAACGCCTTCACGTCCATGCCTTCGAAGTGATGGATGATTTCGAGCACGCGCACCCGCCCATGGCGGGCGATGAAGGCTTCGAGCTTATTCGCCGTCCGGTCGAATTCCTCGGTCGAAACCCGTGCCGAAATCTCGATCTCGACCGCGGCAAGATTGTCCATTTCCTTGTAAGACAGCATGCGTCGCCGTTCGGCCCTTTGGTCTCTCGCGAAGGGCCCTTTGGTCTCTCGCGAAGATTGAGGCGGTAATTTCCGCTTAGCCGGTATTTCCGTCCAGTGCCGATCGTATTGCGTCGAAGAGAACGCCCCCGAGCAGAGGCTTCTCAACCACGGTGGTTACGCCCGCTGCCATCGCATGGTCCATGAGGCGTTGGGTGCGCTGGTTGACCATAAGCACCGTCGGCAAGCCAAATCGCGTCAATACGCCGGTACCTCCCCTTCCCCACAGGCTCGCGAAAACCTCCTGGTCGAGCAGGAGACAGGTCCTCAGCTCGACGTCAGCCGGCCGTTCGATGGGCGGCTCGCAGAGCCTTGCCTCATAGCCCTCGAGCTCCAAGGAAAAGCGCAAGGAGTCGGCCAAGACCGAGTCCCTGACTGCAATGAGGACCGTACCCGCGTCTGCCAATTGACACTATCCTCGCCCTCGCGCGGCCCCCCGCCCGGATAAGCCCTGACGCAACTGGAGCGAGGGTATGGCGGCGTGACGCAGCCAGCTTTGAGCTGTGTCAAAACCGGTCTCGCCGGTCGGCATTGGGATTCTGGGCTAATCAGTCGGGCGTGCGAACAGTAAGGGTCATGCGGATAAGCTCGGAGAGACTCTTTGCCTGCATTTTTGTCATGAGATTCGCCCGGTAGACCTCGACGGTTCGGGGGCTGATGCCGAGCTCGTAGGCGATGGTCTTGTTCGCGTTTCCGGCCACGAGTCCGTCAAGCACTTGCCGCTCGCGTTCCGAAAGGGAGGCGAGCCGTGCCGCGGCCTCAGCGTCCTCCTCAGATCTCCGCCCCAGCTTCTTGGCGCGATCCTCGGCGGAACGAACCGCCCTAATAATGGCCTCCTCCGCAAACGGCTTTTCGATGAAATCGATAGCGCCGGATTTCATCGCCTCGACGGCGAGCGGGATATCGCCATGCCCGGTGATGACGATGACGGGAAGCTTGATTTGCTTGGCTCTCAACCGCTGCAGAAGCTCGATGCCGGTCATATCTGGCATGCGCACGTCCGTAATCAGGCAGCCAGCCTGGAGCGATGCGAGAGCGGCAAGGAAAGACGTTGCCGACTTATAGACGCGGACCGGGATGCCGGCCGTGCTTAACAGAAAGGCGAGCGATTGGCGTACCGCCTCATCATCGTCCACGATGTGCGCCACGAAACTATCCGGCATCGCGGCGGCCCCTCAAATCGCTCGATGGCTCGAGCGTGAAGCGGAACAGAGTGCCCCCGCCAGGATTTGGCTCTGCCCACATCTCCCCGCCATGGGCTTCGACGATGCGCTTCGAGATGGACAAGCCTACACCCATGCCCGCTGGCTTGGTGGTGACGAAGGGTTGAAACAGGCGCGGGACGATCTCGTCGGCAAGACCGCTTCCCGTGTCGGCAACTTTAACCTCGACTATGCCGTGGTCCAAAAGAGCCGTTTCCACCACAAGCTCCTTGCGCGGGCAACCGTTCATGGCCTCGATCGCATTGCGTATCAGATTCACGAGAACCTGCTGAATTTGCACCTTCTCCACAAGGACGGGGCCCGTGCGCGTGTCGAAGCGGAAGATTGTTTTAACACCCTGCTCCTTAGCGTCGACAAGGGCCAAGGCGCTTGCTTCCTCAACCAGCTTGTTGACGTTTTCAGGCCGCTTCTCCGTCTCTCCCCGCGCCACAAATTCGCGCAGCTGCCGGATGATCTGTCCTGCCCGCAGCGTCTGGTGCGTGGTCTCTGCCAAGGCATCATGAATCTTCTGCGCGTTCGGATGCTCGATGCCCTCGGTCAATCGGCTGCATCCCTGCAGATAGTTGGCGATGGCCGAGAGAGGCTGGTTGATCTCGTGGGCAAGCGTCGAGGCCATCTCGCCCATGGCGGTGAGCCTGGACAGGCGCGCCAATTCCGATTGCAGCTCTTCGAACTGGCGCTCGGTCGCCTGGCGCTCGGTCAGGTCGCTGATAAAGCCGGTAAAGAACCTCCGGTCTCCGGACCGCAGCTCGGCAACTTCGAGCTTCATGGGGAAAGTCGAGCCGTCCTTGCGCTGTCCCGTGACGACCCGGTCGATGCCGATGATCCGCTTCTCGCCGGTTGCGAGGTAGCGGGCGATGTAGGAGTCATGCTCCTCGCGAAACGGCGTCGGCATGAGCATTCTCACATTCTGTCCGACCACCCACGCCTCCCGATAGCCAAACAGACGCTCTGCGGCGGCGTTGAAGGATTGAATGATGCCCTTTTCACAGATCACCACCGTGGCGTCAGGCACGGTATCGAGAACCGACCGCAGATGCGCCTCGCGTGCCCGGAGATTGCGCGCGGTCTCCTGATCGTGGAGGCGGGTGCGGTAGAGTTGCTCGCCGAACCAGGAAATGCCTATGCCGATGCTCGCGAAGATCGCGGCTTCCACCATCTCCGGCCTAGTCAGGTTTTCGACACCGCCGACGAAAATGCCCGAAATCAAACTGAGTGCGGTGGCCACCAAGCCCGGACCCAATCCGCCGACGCCTGCTGCGAGCAGAATGGCCGCGATGAACAGCAGGAACGCCCCGTGACCGTGCAACCAGGGCCCAAGCCCAAGCCGCAGCAGAAGCAATAGACCAACCGCAGCGACGGCGAGCCAATAATGCGCCGCGGCGGATGACGGACTGAGGATTGCCTTCGTCACTCTCGCCAAGTGGCCGGTTTCGGGGGGAAGGCTCGCTGAGGACACCATGTTACGCGATGCGACTTTGCCTTTTTTTGGTGGTTGCCGATGGGGCAGCAGCCACGCGCAAGATCGAGCCGGATCAAAGCCTCCGCCGAAGATGCATGTCAATTGGCGCGGAACTGACATTCAAGCCTCGGAGGCTCTCACGATGGGTAGGATCGAACCAAACAAAACCGGTCTTGTGCTGGGCGTCTTGCTCGGAGGTTGCTTTGGTCGCTTCTGGTGGCGCTTGGCGTCGCGCAGCCGCTCATCGACTTTCTGTTTTGGATTCACTTCATCAAGCCCATTTACGTTATCGAGCCGTTTGCATTCGGCCGGGCAGGGACACTGGTCCTGGTCACGGCCGCCATCGGATATGTCACCGGCATCGCATTTGCCATGCTATGGAACCGCGTTCACCGTTAGCTTGGCGACGATAAAGGAGAGCGACCATGGCTCCGAATGACGCCGAAATGCTAGCTGCACAGGGGCTCCGCGAGGACCTGAAGCAGCTTTCGAAAGATTTGGCCGGCCTTCGTGCCGACCTCAAAGACCTCACTGGCGATGTGAAACGCCTGGGAAGCCATCAGCTCGATCAGATGCAGGATGCGGCGAGTGCGGCCGTAGACGAGCTCGCCGGCGCGGTCCGTCGCAATCCGTTTGCCACCATCGCCATCGCGCTTGGTGCAGGCTTCCTCTACGGCGTGCTGACAAGGCGCTAGCGTCTCGAGGCGCTAATGCGACATTAGAACTGGCACCGCCGTGTTGCGAAGCACGTCTTGGGTGACGCCACCGAAGACCCATTCGCGCCAACGCCAATGACCATAGGCCCCCCCACGACCAGCCTCGGCACAACGCTGATATCGGCGACCCGAGCCCGGCTTGCCATGGTCGGCGTGAGGAAGCCCTCGATGGTTGCAGTTTGAGCGGTCGCGCTGGAATGGACGCGGACGGCTTGCTCAAACCACCCCTTCGCCTCCGACTGCTCAAGCAAGACTTGCTTCCGGCCGATGTCGACAAGCTCCTGGGAATAGAAGGGGCTGAGTTCCGTCGGTTAAGGTAGGCGTTGCCAGGGCGCCGCACAGAGATGCAGAACTTCAAGACGCGTGCCGAAGCGCTGCGCGAGTCCGAAGGCCGTCACGCGGCAGGCCTCGGTCGTGCCCTGCTGGCTACCGGACAGGAGAATCTTGCTCAGCGTGGCGTCGATCCCTCACGGCCCTTGAGGCTGAGGATATAGGCAATAACGTTGCGCATGTCTCCTGGCGCCACGATGATGTTGGGCATGGTGGGATGCGAGGTTTGCATCCAGACCTGCAAGGCCGTCGCTGTGATCCCAGGTTGATCGGCCACTTTCCTGAAGCACGGCGCTTGCGGCAGAGGCGACTTCTCCTCGGAGATGCCGTGGCAGGTCGCGCAGTAGGTGTGCGCATAGGTGAATCCCGCTTGCGGGTCGCCTGCCTCCTCGGCAGCCACGGCCCCAGCGGGAGCCGCAAAGGCGATGCCGCCACTAAGCGCCACCAACAACAAATGCTTCATCGCGAGCCTCCGTGCTTTGACAGCTCCGGCCATGGCGTTTCCGCAACCAAACGTTAGACAATAAGATGGCGACTTCGCTCTGTCGAACTTGATGCTGGTCAAACTTCCGGAGCTCACGCGATCACCAGCACGATCAAGGTGAGGCATTCGCAAAGCTGGCTGGCTGCGCCGAGCACGTCTCCCGTCTGGCCGCCGAGGCGGACGAGTGCCACGCGGCCAAGCACGACGGCAGTCACAACGGCGCTCAAGATCATGAGCAGCGCAACACCGAAGGGCAGCAGCCACGTTGTGACGAAGGTCAGTCCCAGCGCGATCGCTGCAAGCCTTGCGGTCGGACTTCCAACCGATGCAGAGAGTCCGTCTCTCCGCGCCGGCGGCAGCGCGGCCATGATCAGGACCGCGCTCAAGCGGCTCGCAGCGTCGGCGGCGATCAGCGCCGCCATCACGGCGCGAGGCCCGGCGATGATCGCGATGGCGGTCGCCCGTATGGCGAGAGAGAGCACGAGAGCGATGACACCATAGGTGCCGATCTGGTGATCGCGCATGATGGAAAGGCTCCGCTCTTTCGTGTTCCCCGCGAGGCCGTCGGCGAAATCGGCAAGCCCATCCTCGTGCATAGCGCCGGTGACGAGGATGACGGCGACAAGCGCGCAGAGTGCAGCAAGCGCGGGCGGGCAGGACAGCCAGTGGGTGAACCAGTAGACCCCGCCACCGATGGCGCCGACCACCGCACCCACGATCGGATAGGCCCACACCGCCTCGGACGGCGCCGTCGCGCGTGGCAGTGGCAGGCGATGCACTGGTAAGCGCGTGAGCAGCGCGAAGGCCACAGCGAGCTCGGCTAGCCTCTCGCGAAGCATGTCATTCGCGTTCATCGACGTGCGCCTCATCGAAGGTGGCCATCCCGAGGTGACAGGCAAGCGCGGCCCTGAGCACAGACACTGACAGCGCCGCGCCGGAGCCTTCGCCAAGCCTCATGTCGAGGTCGAGGATCGGCCTTAAGTTCAATTCTGCACAGAGCCCGCGATGCCCAGCTTCGGCGGAGCAATGCGCCACCTGGGCATGATCGAGAGCGCTTGGGTTGAGGCGCGCGAGCGGCGCCGCGGCCGCCGTGGCGACGAAGCCGTCGAGCACTACGGGGATGCGATCGCGGCGGGCGGCCAGCGTGGCGCCGAGAATAGCCGCAAGCTCGCGCCCACCAAAGATCACGCTCGCCGCGAGGGGATCGGCGCGATGCGTTCGATGCCGCTCTAGGCCTAAGTCGATCGCCTCGCGCTTCCGCGCCATCCCTGCATCGTCGAGGCCAGTGCCGCGCCCAGCCCAACGCGCGCCGCCGCCGCCAAGAAGCGCCGCCGCAAGAGCCGACGCCGCCGTGGTATTGCCGATCCCCATCTCGCCGAGGCAAACGAGATCGGCGTTTGCAGACACTGCATCATAGCCGGCCGCCACCGCCTCGATGAACTCGGGCTCGGACATGGCCTGTCCTTGCGTGAAATCCGCAGTGGGTGCGTCGAGCTTGAGCGGGATAACGCGGAGGCTGGCGCCAACCATCTTACAGATCTGATTTATAGCCGCGCCGCCACGCTCGAAATTTGCCACCATCTGGGTGGTGACGGAGGCCGGGTAGGCGGAAACGCCACGCGCCACCACACCGTGATTTCCAGCGAAGACAAGGACTGAGACGTCATCGAGGCGCGGGGTTTCGCGCGCCTGCCAGCGCCCAAGCCACGCCACAAGCTCCTCTAGGCGCCCGAGACTTCCTTGCGGCTTGGTCAGGCGTGACTGGCGCTCGGCGATCGCCGTGGCGGCGCTGTCATCGCCTTGCGGAAGATGGTCGAGCAAGGCGCGGATGTCGGACAAACTGGCAATGCCGCTCATGCAAGCTTCGCCAATTTCTGCTGGGCCTCTGCCGGGAGATCTTCCTCGCGGGCGATGGCGTGGAAGAAGGTGCCGGTCACATACCCGCGCCGTCCGCCGATCTGTCCAAGCGCTCTGCCCTCGGCGTCGAACAGCTCGGCCAGTGGATCATCAGCGCCTGGGTCGTTGAGCGAGGCGTAATGGAACTCGTGCCCGCGCAATCGCGTGGCCGCCGGCCCGAGGGAGCAGTCCTGGAGAAGCGTCGCCGCCCGGTAGCCAAGATGCAGGTGCCGCTCGGCGAAGCTCGTGACATGAGAGAGGAGTCCAGCCATGGCGTGGCGCGCGCCGTCCGTATCTACCAGGCCCTGCCCCAGCACCATGTAGCCGCCGCATTCGCCATGCACCGGCCGACTCGATGCGAAATGCCCGAGGTCTGCCTTGAAGCGCTCGGCGTTGGCGAGCTTACCAACATGCAGCTCCGGATATCCGCCAGGAAGCCAACACGCGTCGCAACCCGTGGGCGGCGGCTCATCGGCAAGAGGCGAGAAGGGCACGATCTCCGCGCCTGCGCGCCGCCAGCCGCTCAGCAAGTGCGGATAGATGAAGGCGAAGGCGGCATCTTGGGCGAGCGCGATGCGTTGCCCGGGCGGCGGCAAGGCGGCGACGGGGCAAGAGTCGACTCTGAGAGAGGTAGCGAGCTCCTGGATGCGGGCGAGGTCGCAATGGCGTTCAGTAAGGTCGGCGAGGCGATAGAGGTGCGGTTCGAGATCGTTATGCTCGAGCGCTTGCACCAGTCCGAGATGACGTTCGGGAAGATGGATCGCTTCGTCCCGGGGAATGGCGCCAACGACGGGAACATCGAGCGTGGCGATGGCGCGCTCGATTGAAGCGCGATGGCGGTCGCTGCCGACCCGGTTGAGGATAATACCGGCGATGCGAATGCGCGGATCGAAGTTCGCAAAGCCGAGCACGACCGCTGCTGCCGATTGCGCCTGCCCCGCGACATCGAGCACGAGCAGAACCGGCAGGCGTAGTTGGACCGCAAGCTCCGCGGCGGCGCCGTCCCCGATCCTGCCTCCACCCGCGCCATCGAACAGGCCCATGGCAGATTCGACGATCAGGAGATCAGCACCGGCCGCTGCCTCATGGGCGACGCTGTCGAGGAGCGCAGGCCCCATGGCCCAGCTGTCGAGATTGAGGCAGGGCGCGCCGGACGCGGCCGCGTGGAAGGCCGGGTCGATATAGTCTGGGCCGCATTTGGCGGCGCGGACGCGCAAGCCGCGGCGGCGAAAGGCGGCGAGAAGCGCAAGGGTCACGGTGGTCTTGCCCGCGCCGGAGCGCGGCGCCGCGATGAGGATCGCCTTCGTCTTCGCCCGCATCACCCCACCATCTCCGGGACGCACGCCGCAAGGTCGAGAAGCTTCTCCCTCACCGGCACGATGGCGCCGATGGCGATGATGGCCGGCGCCTCGAACTCAAGCTCGCGCGTCTCGGCGGCGACACGATGCAGCTCGGAGATGAGGATGCGCTCCTCGGGCAAGGTTGCTGACGCGATCAAGGCGACCGGCTCATGGGGATCGACACCTCCCTCCATGAGCGACATCGCGATGCCACCGAGTTTGCGCAGACCCATATAGAGGACGATCGGCTGGCCGGTGCGCGCCAACGCTCCCCAATCCACCGTGTCCTCGCCATTGCCGCAATGGCCGGTTACGAGGATGAGCGCCTGGTTCACCCCGCGCAAGGTCGCTGGGATCAACGCCATGGTGAGCGCTGCGAGCCCGGACGTGACGCCGGGAATGATGCGGAAGGGAATGCCTGCGGCAGCGAGCGCCAGCGCCTCTTCGCCGCCGCGCCCAAAGACGCAAGGATCGCCGCCCTTCAAGCGCAACACGCGATGATGGGCGCGAGCAAGCGCGATAAGCCGGTCGGTGATGTTGGCCTGAGATGGCGACGGCCTCCCCCCACGCTTGCCGGCAGATTCGAGGACGGCGCCTTGATGGGCGAGCGCCAGAACGCGCTCATCCACCAGCGCGTCATGCACGATGACATCGGCCTCCGCGAGACCCGCGAGCGCATGCAAAGTGAGCAGGCCAGGATCGCCGGGCCCTGCGCCGGCAAGCCACACATGCCCCGGCTCTAACCGCGGAAACCCGGCCGTGGCATTACGCAAGTAGTCGGTCATGCCGGATTATCCCTCGCGGTGACATGCAGGCGCCAAAGTTCTATTGCGTTCCCATGGATGACGGACGCCCCCTTCGCCGCGGCTGGACCACCGGCGCCTGCGCGACGGCCGCGTGCAAGGGCGCCTTCACCGCGCTCGCGACGGGCGAGTTTCCCGATCCGGTGGAGATCACCCTTCCGGGCGGCCAGAGCGTTGCATTCTCCCTCGCCGTCAATCGCAAGGAAGTCGGCTCCGCCACTGCCGGCGTGATCAAGGATGCCGGGGACGATCCAGACGTGACCCATGGTGCTCTCGTGCTCGCCACGGTGCGGAATGGTGCGGCCGACAGCGGGGTAAGCTTCAAAGCTGGACCCGGGGTCGGCACCGTGACGCTGCCCGGGCTCCCAGTTCCGCCGGGAGAGCCGGCTATCAATCCCGTGCCGCGCAAGATGATGCGGGCGGCGATCGCCGAGGTGGCGAATGCGTACGGGCATCCTGGCGACGTCGAGATCGAGATTTCCATTCCTTACGGCGAAGAGATGGCAGCCAAGACGCTCAATGCGCGTCTCGGCATTGTCGGTGGGCTTTCGATCCTCGGCACCACCGGCGTGGTGGTGCCTTATTCCTGCGCGGCGTGGATCGCCTCGATCCAACGTGGCATCGACGTGGCGCGGGCCACCGGGCTCACTCATGTTGCGGGCGCCACGGGTCGCACCTCGGAAGCCGCAGTCAAGGCGCTCTACGATCTTCCCGAGACGGCGCTGCTCGACATGGGCGATTTCGTGGGCGGCACGCTGAAATATCTGCGCACCCATTCCCTTCCCCGCGTCACTATCGCCGGCGGCGTCGCCAAGATGACGAAGCTCGCGCAAGGGATGCTCGATCTCCATTCGGTGCGGGGACGCGTCGAGCTCGGCGCGCTGGCGCAAGTTGCGCGGGAAAGTGGCGCGTCTGAGGAGCTTGCGCGTCGCATCGTAGGCGCCAACACCACGCCAGAGGCCTTCAATCTCGCAGCGAGCGAAGGCATTAGACTCGGCGATGCCGTCGCGGGGCACGCCTGGAACGTCGCCGCGGAGGTGCTGGTCGACGTCGACACCGTGCTCGACATTGTGATCTTCGACCGGGAGGGTATGTTGGTCGGTCGCTCTCCGCCGAAGGCAGTTCATGCGACGCCTCCCAAGCGGTGGCGGCGCCGGTAGTTTGCATCGTAAAGAGCGCTGTCGCGGAAATCGTCGGCCCCGAGCACCGGGCCGACCAGGATCAAGGCGGTGCGCTCAGGCAGGTCGTTGGCTAGCTCACCTAGGAGCGTGCCAAGCGTCGCCCTGATGATGCGCTCATCCGGCCAACTTGCACGCACGACCACGGCAGCCGGACAATCGGCGCCATAGAAGGGTGTCAGTTCCTCGACCGCGCGGGAAAGCGCATGGATCGAT
>Ga0187805_10000715_pt1 | contig 11349 bp, 11 predicted proteins | sample NC_wetland_sal_i_6_FD_132965 | JGI IMG/M metagenome (GOLD analysis project Ga0187805, IMG submission 132965) | Wetland sediment microbial communities from Neuse River Estuary, North Carolina, USA - Control_5 | ecosystem: Environmental > Aquatic > Freshwater > Wetlands > Sediment | place: USA... | reverse complement strand
GCGTTGCGGCTCTATCGCGCGGCGGCGAATCGTGGCCGCGCGCTTGCCGGGCTTGCGATTTTGGTGGCCAACCCGCTGCGGCCGCTGCTGCGCGCGCCGTCGCTCAGCATTCATCTCAACGCCACCGGGGACGACCGCTGGGATTGCATCGCCATCGAGCATAACGGCTTCCTTTCGGCGCCGACCGACCAGCCCGCGTTGATCGAGGCGCTCGGCGACTGGTTCGCTGCCGGCGCCGACGGTCTCGGCGATGAGTTGCGCCTGCCGGGTGTGCCGGCCGGCCTGTCTGCCGAGCAATTGGCCCGTCATCGTTTGCTGCACAGCAGCCAGACGCGTCCAGGATTCTCGGTGAACCTCGAACGGGTCCGCGCCGCCGGCGATTTCACGGCCGTACTGTCGGGCAACGCGCGTCAACAACTGCGGCGTGCGCAGCGCGATTTTGCGCAGGACGGCACGCTCGCCATCGCCGAAGCGCGCGATGCCGAAGAGGCGCTGGCGTTCTTCGACGCGCTCAAAGCGCTGCATGTGCGCTCGTGGCAGCGCCGCGGTCAGCGACACGCTTTCGCCGTGCCTTATTTCGAGATCTTCCATCGCGCCCTGATCGAACGCACGTTCGCGCGCAAGGCAGTCCAATTGCTGCGCGTGAGTGCGGCGCAGAAGGTGCTCGGCTATCTCTATAATTTCCGGCACCGCGGACACATCTATTCCTATCAAAGCGGTTTCGACGATGCTGATCGCAAACGCCGTCCCGGCGCGGTGAGTCACGCGATGGCGATCGCGCATAACACGGCGGCCGGCGCCCAGGTTTACGATTTTCTCGCCGGCGAGAATCAGCTCAAAGCCAGTTTTGCGACGGACCGCTACGAGCTGACATGGCAAGTCGTGCGGCAGCCGCTGCTCAAGTACCGGCTGGAATCTTCGGCACGCCATGTGAAGCAGCGCCTGTTCGGTCCGGCGCCGTCGTAAGCGCAGCAGTGGCGGCGCGCGCCGCTTGTTCGCCCGACATATAGGCCCCGTGCGCGGTGCCGAAATGGGCGACCGAACACGCTTCGCCGGCGAAAAACAGGCGATCGTCGACCGGCGCCGCCAGCCTTGCGCGATCGTCGACGTGGCCGGGCAGTGCCATCGAATAGGAACCACGTGCGCAGGCGTCGAGGCCCCACGACGACGCCGTAATCGGCGATAGACGTTTTCGGATGTCGGCGCCGAATAGGCCGGCAAGCTCGTCCACTGCGAACGCGGCAAACGCCGCGAGACCGCCGCGCTCCAGCTCGGCGGACAGTTCGCCGCCGTAGAATCCGGCGATCATCGGCCATCCGTGCGGCCGGATCTGATAACTGCCGGTCTTGACGCGATCGAGCGCGCCGACGAGATGGCGGTCGGCCTCGCGTGCCAACTCGCGTGTGCCGGTTTCGTCGAGCCGCAGGAACAGTTTGTTAACGACGCCGAGCGGCAGGCCACTGGCGGCCGCGACTTTCTCCGGCAGAGCCGGCAAGAATTTTACCTTCTCCTCGGCGATGATGGTCGTGGGTAGAGTGACGATGACAGCGCGGGCGGACAACGTGCCGCGGTCGGTAACGATGCGGACGCGCGGACCACCGTGCTCGATGCGCTCGACGCGCGTGTTGAATTCGACCGGCAGGCCCTCGCCGTAGCGCGCGATCAACGTGCCGTAACCTTCGAGCACGCGCCAATTGATATAGGTTGGATCGTAGCGGCCGTAGTCGCGCACCGAAACCTTGTCGAGCTCGGCTCCGTTGGCCCAATTGCTGATCGCCCCGAGCAGCGCGTTCCACTTGCCGTTCGGTTCGAGCAAGCTCGATGCCGGCATGTCGTCGGGCGCCTCGGCGGCTCGGTCGAGCCGCGCGTAGAACGCGTCCATCGCCGCCTGCCATTCGCGCTGTGCCGCATCGCCTTCGAACCAGGCGACGCGCCGGCCCCAGTCCGGCAGCTTCTCGTCGATCGTGAGGCCGAGTTTTCGGGCGATCGGCACCCACGGATTGATGTTGGCGGAGTGGAGCCATTCGCAACCGAGATCGACGGAAAAACCAAGCCCGGTCGGAACGGTGTAAGCGCGGCCACCGAGGCGTTCGCGTGCTTCGACGACCTTGATCGCCAATCCCGCCGCTACCAAATGCTTGGCGGCGGCGAGCCCGGCCGCGCCGGCGCCAACGATCACGACGTCGAATTCGCCGGCACTTTCCGCCATAGTGAGCCCTTCCGTCGCATCTATCGAAAACCCATTGTCACAGATACCCGATCCCGAGGCCGTCGCCCTGCTCATCCGCGAGACCGCGCAGAGCGTCATACTGCCGCGCTTCGGCACGCTCAAGCGCGAGGAAGTGCGCGAGAAAGCGCCGGGCGATTTGGTGACCATCGCCGACCTTGAGACCGAACGCCGGTTGGCGGCACAGCTGAGCGAATTTGCGCCCGGTTCGGCGATATTGGGCGAGGAAGCCGTCGCCGCCGACCCGGGGCGCATGAGCCTAGCTGCCACCTGTGACAGTTTATGGATCGTCGATCCGGTCGACGGCACCGCGAATTTCGCGCGCGGTCAGCCGGGATTTGCCGTCATCGTTGCGTATGTCGAGCGTGGCCGCACACGTGGCGGCTGGATTTACGATCCGCTCGGCGACCGGCTGGTCTGGGCGCAAGCCGGCGCGGGCGCCTGGTCCAACGGAAAGCGTCTGCGAGTGGCGGTGGCGCCGCCGCTGCCGGTCGGTGCCGCGTATGGCCGCACGGCCGGCGGCGTGCGCTCGGCCAAAGCGATCGAGAAGGCGGGCATGCGCACGCGCAACGTCGGTTCGAGCGGCATTGAATATATCAATCTGGCGTTAGGCGAAGCGCACTTTGCGCTGCATTCGCGCTCGCTGCCATGGGATCACGCCGCCGGCATGCTGATCGCCGCGGAAGCCGGGGGCCACGCCGCGTTCCTCGACGAAACTCACTATACGCCCGGCATTCACGACCGGCCGGTTCTGGCCGCCAGCGACGCCACCTGCTGGATGCGCGTGCGCGATGCGGTCACCACGCCAGTGCAGGGGGTGGCGGCGCCATGAGCTCGATGCACGGTAAGATCGTCGTCGTTACCGGCGCGACCGCTGGTATTGGGCGCGTCGCGTGCGAGCGTCTCGCGGCAATGAACGCGACGCTTGCACTGGTGGCGCGCGACCGCGCGCGGGCCGAAGTGCTGGCGAAGGAGCTCGCGCGCGCCGGAGCGCCGCACGTCACCGTTCATATCGCCGATCTTTCGCGTTTGGCCGAGGTGCGGCGGATTACCGCCGAACTCGCAGCGCTGCCGCGCATCGACGTACTGTTGAACAACGCCGGCGCGATTTTCAACCAGCGCCAGCAGACCGCCGATAGCTTCGAGCGCACATTCGCTCTCAATCATCTGGCCTATTTCGCGTTGACTGATCTGCTGCTGGCGCGGCTGAGGGCATCGGCGCCGGCGCGGATCGTCAATGTCGCCTCCGAAGCGCACCGCGGCGCGACGCTGGCTTTCGACGATCTGCAGACGGCGCGCGGTTACAGCGGCTGGCTCGCTTATCGGCGGTCGAAACTTTGCAATATTCTTTTCACGCGCGCTCTGGCGCGCCGGCTTGCCGGGACGGGCGTGACTACGAACGCGCTCCATCCAGGCTTCGTCGCCACCGATTTCGGCAACAATAACGGCGGCGTTTTCCGCTTTGGCCTCGGCATTGCGAAGCAGTTCATGGCGATCCCGCCGGCGGACGGCGCCAAGACGCCGGTCTATCTCGCCTCGGCGCCAGAAGTGGCGAACCTTTCCGGACTTTATTTCGACAAGTGCGCGGTGCGCGAGCCATCGCCTGAAGCGCAGAACGATGAATCGGCCGAGCGCTTGTGGCGCGATAGCGCGCGCATGACCGGGCTCGCCTGACGCTGCTGCCGTCAGTCGAGTGGGAAGAAGTTGACGGCTTCGGCAACGAGGTTCTGGCGCGCGGCTTCGCTCGGCGGTCCGTTCGGATTGGGGGCATAGATGGTGGCGCCGAAAATACCATCGCTGTGAATGCCGTCCGCTGCCAACGGCATGATGACGCGTTCGCCATTCCCATAGCGGCCGGCATGGATGAACACCGGTCCGGTGCCGTGAGCGAAGGCCGGCTCGCCGACGACGCGTTTGTGCCGGGCAAACATCATGTCGTATTGCCGGCCGCGGAAAAATTCCTTCATCGGCTTGCCGCGCAAGCTTTCGCCGAACGCCTCGACGATGAGATCGCCGGCCAGCCGTCCGGTAAACGTGTCGGTGGCGCTGTCGTATTTCCACGACCAGACGATCGGCAGGAACGGCGCGATCGCGGCCGGGTCGATGTCTTTCCAGCCAGGCATGCGTTTGCCGCCGCGGGCTGCAGCCCAATGCAGCGCGATGCTGCGCAAATCCGACGAAAGGATCGCCGCAAAGAAAGTCTGGAAGCTCATCTGCACCACCTAGCCGCGGTGATCGTCGTGCGATTGGGCCCCGATCCATTGGCGGCGCTGTTCTTGGCGCACTCTCGGTGGCAGCATACATCCGTATGACAATCGGCGCGATGCACGATTTGTTGTTCGGTGTTTCGCTCTGTCGTCCGCCGATTGAGGGGGGATCAATGTTCCGCGGGCTGGTTCTATGCCGCCGGCGGCGAGCTCAATATCGCAGAATATTCCGATGGGCGGAGCAAAGTCGCGGTTGTGGGAATCAAGACGGGCCAGCAACCGACCTCGATCACTTTCGCGCCGGACGAATGGCATGCGTCAGTCGCGCTTTGGCCCGAGGCGCGCGGCACGCATGCAGCGATCTGGCAAACCGGCGGGGCACCTTGAGGGGAAATCCAACACCAATGACATGGCGCTGCGCGGGTAAGCTGTATTTGACGCCGCGTGAAGCGCGTGGTGGGTTGGCGCGTACACTAGTCGGGCGACGGCCAAGCCCTTATATGATGGTGCCATGGCGCGGAACCCGTATGAAGTGCTGGGCGTAGCACGCGATGCGAGCGAAGAGGATATTCGCCGCGCGTATCGTCGCCTGGCCAAGCAGCATCACCCCGATCTCAATCCCGGCAACAAAGAGGCCGAGGCACGCTTCAAGGAAGTGAGCGCGGCCAACGATCTACTGTCGGATGCGGCCAAGCGCGCGCGCTACGATCGCGGCGAGATCGACGAAACCGGCGCCGAGAAGCCGCAGTACCACGCCAACTACCGAGGCTTCGCCGAAGGCCCCGACGGCGCAAAATATTATACGACCGAAGGCGTCGCGCCCGAGGATCTCGAAGATTTGTTCGCGATTTTCGGGGGCCGCGGCGGAGGTTTCCGCGCGGCCGGCGGCGAGGGGTCGTTTTCCCGGCGCACACACGTTCGCATGCGCGGTGCCGATCAGCATTATATGCTGACGATCGATTTTCTCGAGGCAATCAACGGCGCCAAGAAGCGGCTGCAGCTCGCGCCTGACAAGAGCCTCGACGTCACCATTCCGCCAGGCCTGCGCGATGGCCAAATCCTGCGGCTCAAAGAGCAAGGCGACGATGGTGTCGGCGGCGGGCCCAAGGGCGACGCGCTGATCGAAGTGCATGTCGCGCCACATCCGCTGTTCCGGCGCGACGGCGACGACATTCACGTCGAGCTGCCGGTGACCATCGCCGAAGCGGCACTTGGCGGCAAGATTTCAGTGCCGACGCCGAGCGGCGCGGTGACGATGACGGTGCCGGCCGGCTCGAACAGCGGCACGCGCCTACGGCTGCGCGGCAAGGGCGCACCGAAATTGGGCGGCGGCCACGGCGATGAATACGTGACGCTCAAGGTCGTGCTGCCGGAAGGCGGCGACAAGGCGCTCGCCGACTTCCTGCGCGACTGGGCGCCGAAGCATCCGTACGACCCGCGCCGGGAGATGGGGTCGTCATGATTAGTTTCGAGGCCGTATGCCAATTGGTCCGGCTCGAGCCGATCGAACTCGAGCGGTGGATCGCCGAGCGCTGGGTTTTGCCGGAGAGCGAGGGCTCGACTTATGTCTTCAGCGATCTGGACGTTGCGCGGGTGCGGTTGATCGTCGAGCTGCGCCACGACCTTGCTGTCGGCGAGGATGCGATGCCGGTGGTGTTGCGACTGCTCGACCAGCTCTATGCGACCCGCCGTCGGATGCGCGCGCTGCTGCACGCGCTCGAGACGTTGCCGGAGGAACATCGCGCGGCGGTGCTCCGGCGCTTCGGCGAGAATTAATCGCGCGGCAGTAAAGGCGGGTTTCGCGTCGGTGCGGATGACGCTAGACTGCCCGCCGCCATGATCTTCGCACTCATTCTTCATATTCTCGGCGCCGTCATTTGGGTTGGCGGCATGTTCTTTGCCCATTTCATGCTGCGACCGGCGGCGGCGCCACTTGAGCCGGCGCTCCGCCTGCCACTGATGCAGCGGGCGCTGGCGCGGTTCTTTCCGTGGGTATGGGTTTCGATTGCGCTGTTGCTGTTGTCAGGCGGCGGCATGATCAAGCTCGGCGCGGCTGGCCTCCCGATCGAGATCATGATTGGGCTTGGTCTGGTCATGATGATGGCGTTCGCGCATTTGTACTTCGCGCCGTGGCGGCGCTTTCAGCGCGCGCTCGGCGCCAGCGACTTGCCGGCAGCGGCGGCGCAGCTCAACCAGATCCGCTTCATTGTCACCGCCAATCTGCTGCTCGGATTGGTAGTCGTTGCCATCGGCGCCACTGGGCCGTATTGGTGATACGGTCCCATGCTCAAGCTGTTTGATCTCGCCGGCGCGGACGACAATCTCCGGTTCAGCCCGTATTGCTGGCGCGTCAAGCTTGCACTGGCGCACAAACGGCTGCCGGTCGAAACCATTCCCTGGCGTTTCACCGAAAAGGATCGGATCGCGCAGTCGGGGCAGGAACGCGTGCCGGTGCTGGTCGACGGCGACAAGTGGATCGCGGATTCCTGGACCATCGCCGAATATCTCGAGGATACCTATCCGGACCGACCGTCGCTGTTCGGCGGCGGCGCTGGTCGTGCCTTGTCGCGTTTCTATGTCGGCTGGGCGGACACCATCCTGCAGCCCGCGATGGCGCGGTTGATCGTGCGCGATATCCTCGACCGAGTTCACGCTAAGGACCGCGCTTATTTCCGCCAATCGCGCGAAGAGCGTTACCGCAAAACACTGGAAGAAATCGTGGTCGATCGCGACAAGAACCTGCCGGCGTTCCGCGCCAAGTTGGCGCCGTTGCGAACGGTCTTTCAGACCCAGCCCTTTCTCGGTGGTACTGCACCGCTGCAGGCCGATTACATCGTCTTCGGCAGCTTCCAGTGGGCGCGCACCACCAGCGCCTTCGAGCTTCTTGCAACCGACGATCTCGTGCATGCTTGGCGCGGACGCATGCTCGATCTTTACGACGGGCTGGCACGTAAGGCGCCGGCGGAAGCTGCGTAAAACACTGAAAACATGGGCGATTTGACGTTTGGTGCGGGCCGAAAGCCTGTATTATCCTCGGCGTAAGGCCGGCGGCGACGAGCATGAACGCGCGGCTGGAACACAGGGGAGGGGTCCATCCATGAATCGACGTAAATTTCTCGCGGCCGGCAGTGCCGGCCTCGCAGCGACAGCTGTCGCCGCGCCGGCCATTGCGCAGCAGACGCCCACACTCAGCTGGCGTATGACGGCAAGCTGGCCAAAGAGCCTCGATACTATCTTTGGCGGCGCCGAATACCTGGCCAAGCGCGTCGCGGAAATGACCGACAACAAATTCCAGATCCGTGTCTTTGCAGCGGGCGAAATCGTGCCCGGCCTGCAAGTAGCCGATGCGGTGCAGAACGGCACTGTCGAGATGGGCCACACCGCCAGCTACTACTATGTCGGTAAGGATCCGACCTTCGCCTTCGATTGTACCGTGCCGTTCGGCCTCGACTATCGCCACCAGAACGCTTGGTACTGGCACGGCGGCGGCCGCGAGGTGCTCGACAATTTCTTCAAGGGCTACAACATCGTCAGCATCCCGGCGGCGAACACCGGCGCGCAAATGGGCGGCTGGTTTCGCAAGGAGATCAAGACGGTTGACGACGCCAAGGGCCTCAAGTTCCGCATTGCTGGTCTCGGCGGTACGGTGTGGTCGAAGCTCGGCGCGGTGCCTCAGCAGCTGGCGGGCGGCGACATCTATCCGGCGTTGGAGAAGGGCACGATCGACGCCGCTGAATGGGTCGGTCCCTACGACGACGAAAAGCTCGGCTTCTACAAGATCGCCAAGTACTACTATTACCCCGGCTGGTGGGAAGGGCAGGCGAATCTCGCCCTCTACATCAATCGTGACCAGTGGAACAAGCTCTCGAAGCAATACCAGGCGGTGATCGAAGCGGCCGCGGCCGAAGCCAACAACTGGACGCTCGCCAAGTACGATGTCGACAACGTGCCGGCGTTGAAACGGCTGATCGGCAATGGCGTAAAACTCCGGCCATTCAGCCGGCCGCTCCTCGAAGCTTCATACAATGCGGCGTTCGGGTTATATGCCGATCTGGCTACGAGCAACGCCAAGTGGAAGGCGGTCTATGAGCCGTGGAAGCAGTTCCGCGAGAACGAGCTCGAATGGTTCCGCGTCGAAGAGTGGAACTTCGACAACTTCATCTATTCGCACCGGCTACCGGCGAAATCCTAAACGGCTCCGGCGGTTCGCGAATGCGAAAGCCCCGCCGTAGCGGGGCTTTCTTTTTGTGCGACCGGGCGATCAGTGATCGCCGGGTGGCGCCATCGGATTGTCGGGATTGGGCGCGGGCGCGCCGAAATCCGATCCCGGCAGACCGGGGCTCGCGCCTTCGGGAATCTCCGGCGCGATGATCTGGATCTGGTTGATGTCGATATGCTTGGCCTCGACCGAAGCCAGGACCAGCTGCGGAAAGGCGATGACGAGGCCGACCATGACGAGCTGAATAACGATGAATGGGATGGAACCCCAATAAATCTGTCCTGTCGTCAGCGGCGCCAAACGCTTGCCGGTGACACGGTCGGTGTATTCCTCGCTCGGGGCGACGCTGCGCAGATAGAACAGCGCGTATCCAAAAGGCGGATGCAGGAACGATGTCTGCATCGTGACGCCGAGCAGAACGCCGAACCAAATCAGGTCGATGCCGAGCTTCTCCGCCACCGGACCGAGAAGCGGCACAATGATGAAGGCGAGCTCGAAGAAGTCGAGAAAGAACGCCAGAAGGAAGGACAACAAGTTGACGACGATCAGAAAGCCAATCTGTCCGCCCGGCAGGCTGGTCAGCAGGTTTTCGACCCAGAGATCGCCGTTGACGCCGCGGAACACCAGACTGAACACCGTCGAGCCGACAAGAATGAACATGACGAACGACGACAGCTTGGCGGTCGTGTCCATGGCTTGGCGCAGCAGCTTGCGATCGAGGCGGCGGTTGGCGAGAGCGAGGATGAGCGCACCCGCCGAACCCATGGCGCCGCCTTCGGTCGGCGTGGCGATGCCGAGGAAAATGGTGCCGAGGACGAGAAAGATCAGCGCCAGCGGCGGCATCATGACGATGATGACCTGTCGCGTCATCAGGCTGAGGACGCGGAGCTTGAGGTATTTGTCGGCGAGCGCGACGATATAATTGATCGCTCCGACCAGCGCGCAGGCCCAGATCGGGTGTAGGACATCAGAAGCCGACAGCGCCCAGGCCGCGGCAACCGAAAGGGCCACCATGACCAACAGAGAGCGGTAACCGGCACGGTGGCCGGGCTCGCGAATGGTTATGGCCTCCAGCGGGAGCACCGGCGTCCATTTGGGTTTAGCCATCGTGACGATCGCGACGTAAATCGCGTAAAGCACGGCCAAGCCTATACCCGGTATGAATGCGCCCTCATACATGTCGCCGACCGAACGACCGAGCTGGTCGGCCATGACGATGAGCACCAGGCTCGGCGGAATGATCTGGGCAAGCGTGCCGGAGGCCGCAATCACACCCGACGCGAGCCGCCGGTCGTAGCCATAACGCAGCATGATCGGCAGCGAGATCAGGCCCATCGAGATCACCGACGCGGCGGTGACGCCGGTCGTCGCAGCGAGCAGCGCACCGACGAAGACCACAGCATAGGCGAGACCGCCGCGCACCGATCCGAACATCTGCCCGACCGTGTCGAGCAGGTCCTCGGCCATGCCGCTCCGCTCGAGGATCAGGCCCATGAAGGTGAAGAACGGGATCGCCAGCAGCGTCTCGTTCGACATGATGCCGAAGATGCGCTGCGGCAGCGCCTGCAGCAGATCGGGTCCCAGCAGGCCGTAATGCATGGCGATGGCGCCGAACAAGAGGCCGTTCGCCGAAAGCGAGAACGCCACCGGATAGCCGATCATCAGCAGCGCGATCAGCATCACGAACATGATCGGCGCGATGTTGGCGAGAAACAGCGCCGTCATTGTTTACCTTCGGATTTGATGACCATATCCTCGGTGATGTCGGGCGCGGCCGCGCCGTGCGCGTGGCGCGGCGTCGGATCGGGTATCAGGTTCATCAAAAAAGCGATGCGCTTGATGATCTCGGACACGCCCTGCAGCGCGAGCAGGAAGAATCCCACCGGCATCATCAGCTTCACCGGCCAGCGCAATAGTCCGTTGGGATTAGGCGAATATTCGTGCAGCTTGTAGGACTCGGTGAACACCGGCCACGACAGCCACATGAGCAGGATTGCCATCGGCATCAGGAACAAGACGCCGCCGAACACGTCTATCCAGGCGCGGGTGCGCGGCTTCAGCCGGCTATAGATGATGTCGATGCGGACGTGTTCGTTGCGCAGCAGGGTGTAGCCGGCGCCCACGAGAAAGAACCCGGTGTAGAGGTACCATTGGATCTCGAGCCAGGCGTTCGAGCTGGTGTCGAACGTGTAGCGCACGACGGCGTTGCCGGAACTGACGACGACGGATGCCAGGACCAGCCAATAAACCGTCTGTCCAATCTTCTCGTTGAGAAAATCGATTGCGCGGCTGAGCCGCAGCAAGAACCGCAACCAGACGCCTCCCCCTCGATGTCGCGCCGCCAACCCTGGTGTTTACAGGACGGCCAGCGGCCAGCATCGCAACGGCACACTATGCCATGCGGGAGCGAACGAATACCAGCCGTCCGCTAACCGGCGTTCGCATTCGTCGCCGTCTGGTCGACCACGGCGAGCGCGATATCGGGCGCGACCGCCGCCGTCGCTTGAGAATGCACGGGCAACCGGACCATAATTCAGCGGCCCGGTATGACCGGGCCGTAACCGGTTCGACAGCGGAACCGAATTTCGCCGCGGGAGAAAAGACCCATGACCCGACCGCCACGAGAAGGCCGCGATTGGAGCTGGTGGCATCTGCTTTTCGTCGTCTTGTTTGTCATCGCCCTGTGGGTGCCGTTG
>Ga0187805_10000714_pt1 | contig 11349 bp, 6 predicted proteins | sample NC_wetland_sal_i_6_FD_132965 | JGI IMG/M metagenome (GOLD analysis project Ga0187805, IMG submission 132965) | Wetland sediment microbial communities from Neuse River Estuary, North Carolina, USA - Control_5 | ecosystem: Environmental > Aquatic > Freshwater > Wetlands > Sediment | place: USA... | reverse complement strand
GATAGCGCCCTACAAAACCAGTATACCATATTGGGGGGAGCTTGCGGGTGGTGTAGCGGTAATTAAACTCTACAAGGTACTTGTCCACATGTCCTTCAGAGATGCGATGATACGTACCATCAATAGATCGCTTCAGTTAAGAGAAGTAGCATTCAGTCGTGTTCACATAGGCCTTACCACCTGTCAAGCCCGATATACTAGACACTAAAACAAGGTAAGAGAAGGGGCACTGCTTAGTTGCTGATCTTTGGCCTCGTACACAACGATACAATTTAAAAAATGAAAAGATACAGTGGCACAATTCTGGCATCATAGAGCAAATTTTTGGCAGAGAATAGATGTTACACTCACAGCAGGTAGTAAATTCAAGTAGGTAGTACTCATTCCTTAGAACAGAAGTTTGAGAACAGGAGTTTGAATATGCCACTAGACTTTACCGTTATATCGATGTTGATAGCTTTGTTAATTGGTCTCATAGCAGGAATCACATTGGGACGTTCAAGGAGCAGCTAGCTATTTGGGAGTAAGAGACCTGGAATGGGTCGTACTGATATCTCTCAGAAAGGAGGTGAACATGATTATTAGTATTGACTGGGTAATAGTTTGTGATTTGGTTTCGTTAATCGGCGGTATCGCGATGGGTGTATCTCTGATCAAACCGCGTTATTACTCAGGCAGGTCCAATCGATTGTAGTTACTTTAGTGAGCAACCCTTGTGCCTTGTCTCATTTGACATAGGAGCTTTGTATCAACCAACCGAATTCCTCAATGCTAAAATGAGGCTAAATAAGGAATTGCCTGGGAGTTGTTCTCCCGGCAAACTGATTAGATGGCCGAAAACTCAGGAACTTGTGAGGTCACTCACAATTGTAAAAATTGCTCCAGGCAGCAGAAACCTGGAGCAATTCACTGAGTATGTAAAAATAGGTTAGGGCTACACTACTGATAGCTTGAAGAGTTCGATAAGCCCCACTATGGAGCCATTAGTAGTGGGAATGCCAAATCTCCTCATCGAAAAAGGAGGAGGATGTACACGAGATGCTCCTTCTTCGCGTATTAGCGCCCCACAAGTGCAGGTTCCTGCTCAGTTACATGAGAAGCTCTCTCAGATTGCTGACTCTCCTGTCTCTTTCGAATTCTCAATCGTCTAAGAGCGCCATTAGGAATAGGGTTCGCTTTCAGAAAAGCTAGAAAATCCTTCATCGTTTCTGGAGACAGGTCCCCTGGGTCTCGTTTCGACAACCATAACAGTGCGGAAATAAACTGTTCGTGGCTAAATACCACCATCTTCTCAAGCCCTATAGATTTGAGACGGAGCTTCACCTCACGAACGCGCTTTATAAATTGTTCAAATGACTCAGATCCTAGACCATCAACATAGGATGGGTTGCAGATCTCCCAATACGCATCCACGAGAGGATGTCTCTCTTCGACCGTTGTATCTTCTTTCCAATAAGAAGGCGCGAGATACGTGAATTCATGCACCGGCCATTCTTCCTCGGGAACGAATGGAAAGACTAGTCTTGTTGGTGCTCCTGTTTGCTTCGTGCGCAGGTATGACGAGGTTACGATAAGGTCTGGAGAAGGCTGAGCTTTAAGAATCCTGGCAATTTCATTGGCCTGTTTGAAGCCCTTGGCCGTAAGCTCTACAAATTTAGGATCTGAAGTTGGTAATCCCGCATTCGATTGGCTCTCTCCATGACGTATTAATAAGACTGTGAGCATATCTCCACTTACTACCTCCATGAAGTTTTATGGGAAGCCTTACTAATAATAATATACTCGATGCAAGAAATTCGTACCAATTACTGCCAATTTTATGCCATTCTTAGTGTATTAGGTAATCCCTGGCAACTGCCAAGCATTCTTCTAAGGAAATGTTAGTGTATACTTCTAGTCTATCGGAAGGCAAGTGCTTGAATTGTTCGAGGTAGTCAATGATGGTTGCTGGATCAACTCGAATTGTCGTGATTTGTGCAGGTCTATCTCGTAGTCGACGGTTACGCAGGTCGCGATCAGCGACACAAAGAATAACCTTGAGGCGAGTATTCTCAACGCCGCGTACAATCTCCTTTGCATTCTCTAAGATGAAAGTTTGGAGGGAGGCTGTATCAAAAATAACTGACGCCCGTTGCTTTGTTAATACATTGCGAATGGTCTGAAAAGATAGCTCATATGCAAGGATACCAGCTTGCTCGTTATCCAGCCCGTGCTTCAAAAGCACTTCTTTCTGCTCATCTTTGTCGATGACATACCACTGTAGCTTTCGACCCAGTTCTAAAGCAAGGGTTGTTTTACCCGCACCAGGCAGTCCAGCCATCAAAACCAAGGTGAGTTCGGCAACTTGCATTAAAACCCCGATGCATAATAAATAACTTGCCAACAAATATAGTAGCTTTTAATATAAAAGACGTAAATGGGGTCTATATATAAAAATTTTTAGAAGGGTCAGAAAAATCTCGTAACGAAGTAGCTAAATTTCGTAGCAAAGCCAAAACATCGCTTACGCTTATTCATAATAAGTGGCCAAGATTGTTGCTCATTCGAATTGAAAATAACTCATTTCCATTTATTATTCAGAATCGAAACTCATTTCCATTTCAATAAGGATGTTCAATAGAGCTTCAATAGCCTTCTTGCGCTCCCGAAAATAATTCCGTGAGCTGGAGAATTCAAGGCGAGTTTCTATTTGCCCATGTTTGAAATGATACCGGAAGTACCGATAGTACAAAATGTTGTAAAGCCTCCATTCCAGGTTGGAGTCTGTGCGAACTCCGTGGCCTTGTAAACGTTCTAATGCTTCATTGAGAATCTCACGAATCACTTTGCCTCTCTCGACCGGTTTTGGCAACACATCTTTTCCCAGGCGCTGGGAGACAGTCTTCATCAGCCTCAAATTGGTCTCTCCTAAGGATTTATGGTCATTCATCTTCTTCAGAGCATCTTCCAATTCAACTGCAGTCATTTGGAACAGCCCTGCCTGGCAAGTTTTACGCACGAATTGCCTGAAGAAGGCGCTTTCACTCAATTCAGGCAGTAATCGCTGCTGATTATTTTTCTGCTGTGCCTCATCTTGAAGCAACATTTGCTGCTCCTGTGATAAGCGTTCCCAAGTGTCAGCAAAATGTGGCAAGAGGTCTTTATAGGCCATATTCCTGACATCCAGAAGTTTGAATTCACTGCCATCTAACTGTTTTTTCACATCAAAGAGAACATAGCAGACGCGCTGGATGAAGAACGGATGGAGACCTGCATACTTTAACACCCACTCAATCTCTGCATCTGTGAATGGCATACCCGCTCGTTGCGCGGGCACGCTGATGAGTTCCACTGCTTCTTCGTATGAGAGCGCATCAAGCGTATAAGTATAAAAAATGTTGAAGAACGGAGAACTCATAATCCCCCGATGGCATACTTCTTTCAGGGGAGCAATGGAGGCAGTGACATAGGAAACTTTGCCAGTAGTGGCATGTGCGCGTAAAAACGACAAAAACTCAGGACCGAAATGTTCATTGAGTGTGATCGTGTCGAAGGAGTCCAGTAGCAGGACTGGGAAAAACTCGTGCTCTTCGATTTGATCCAGGATATCGCTAAATTCATCATCGCCACTACTCCAGGAGCGTAAAGTAAAGCTCAGTAATCTACGGCTCTGAAGAATAATTTCCTGGCTGACGTTATGGAAGAAATCATCGGTAGTCTTGTAGAGATACTCGCGCAAGTCAAGAGGAACAAAGATATGTCGGCTCAGGTCAAAAGAGAAACGCGCTTGAATCTCCGGTAGACATGCGTACCGGAGGAGTGATGATTTACCAATTTGTCGCGGACCTATCAGGGAGATAGATTGACGATTAGAGAGAGTTTCATAGAACCGCCTGAGTAGGTTTGTGTGTCCAAAGAACATATCTGCGTTGCGAATCGCCGCTTTGTTGAAGTAAGGATTTTGTGACTGGGTCTCCATTGTTGATCTCCTTGTGCAAAGAGCATAGAATCCTCCCCTAAATTATATTGCCAATAATGTTCTAATTTGTGACAAATCTGTGACAAATCCTGGCCTTGTTATCACTCTTTAACTGCTGGTTCCATTCTATCGGCTATAATACTCCCAAGATGTCAGATTTTTGGCATACATTGTCTACTATTCACCCATATACTATAAAGTAGCATATTGATCCAATAAACGGAAGAGTTGTGGAAAGGAGGCAAATTATGCCAACCACTACGATCAACGACCTGCGAGACGCCATCGGACTGGGGCTTGGTATCGTCACACGTGTATGGGATTTTAAGACAAGAGACTGGGTAACCAGCGTATTTGCCGCTGATATTGATAACGATGGTGAAGCTGAAGTAGTTGCATGCTCGCGCGATGGTCGTGTGCATCTGCTTACTGTTGAAAAAGGTGAATGTAGGTGGGAACGTGTGATAGGAGCAAAGGTTTGGGTTGGTACCGGCATGGTTAGCGGTTTCTCCACAGAAAGGCAAGATACTCGGGCGCGTATCGTTGTTGGAACGCGCGACGGCAAAGTTTTCATTCTGGATAAGGATGGCAGGACCCTCACTAAAGATGGGAAAGCTCTTCCTTTTGATAAGGACGGCTGGGCCATCGATAAGAAAGCAGAAAATGATGCCTATTGGCATAAAACGGATTATGTGATTCGCCAGATATGTATTGATACTGAGAAGACCTCTACGATCATTATCGGTTCAGAAGATCGGTGCGCGTATGGACTGGATTATAAAACCGGTGAGCAACGCTGGAAGCTTCAAACTAATGGATGGGTGCGGGCGGTATTTTCCTATGATATCAACAAGGATGGAAAGGCTGAAATATTGGTCGGCTCTGTTGATAAAAATCTTTATGTGCTCGACTTGGAGGGCAACCTGCTTGTAAAACACGATATGAAATTTCCAGTTCATACAATTTGCGCAGCAAATATAGACCAGGAGGGTCATATCGAGATACTCGTCGGGACGGATGGAAAAGACCTGGCAGCATTAACGTATGATACAAGCTGCGGCGTTACTGAAAAATGGCGCCAGCATTTTAATAACCGCTTTCTCTCCATGTGTGTGACCGATATCGATGGTGATGGGCAGAACGAGATTATTGCTGGCTCTGAGGATAAGCATTTCTATATACTCGACATGCAGGGCAACATTATATGGCGGCACAATCACAGGTATCGGGTTTTCAGCATCTATCCTTACGACATCGATAATGATGGCCTCCCGGAACTACTGGTAGGTTCAGACAATAACATAGTGCGTGCTATGCGTATTCGCCTGCACAGAGGAATGGAGAAAAAAATTCGGAGATACTATCGGCTCCTAGGACAGCCGGAGCCTGCCAGTATTGCCGAGCTGAATGCCGGTGAGCCTGAGCTACTCAGGGATATTCTTAGCCTAGATAGAAGAGAGCATGTTACCTTAAGGCAAGCCGAAGACCTAATGGACGAGGGAAAGTATAAGGATGCCATCGTGATCTTGCTGAAGCTGGAGCAGCAGAGAGTGCAGCAGTTCTGGTATAAAGATAGGATTGGCTATATTCGCAACGTCTGTCTCAGGCATGTCGTCGGTGATCCTAAATGCGAAATCATTGTCGGGACCACCGAGGGTGACATTCTGGCATTTCATTTCAGTGGCAAGCGCCTATGGTCCGCTCAGCTTGCTGATCGCATTGTCGATGTGCAGACAGGGTTCATTGACCATCATAGGCTGGAAGAAATAGTGGTCTGCTCGTCGGACCATAATGTCTATGTCCTCAGTGGAACAAAGAAACGAGAACAACGCAAGGCTCATATCGATACGTGGATGTCGAGTATCTGCGTCGCAGCCCCCGACAAACGAGGCCAGGCTGAGATTATTATCGGCTCAGAGGATAAGAAGCTCTATATTTATGGAAGCGATCTGAAAACTCCCATTGAAATGATCAAGACTAATGAGGGAATCCGGGTTGTTCGCGGACATTCGCCAAACGAAGAACAAGCGCTGGAAATTGTTGTTGGGGGTCTGAACAATCACGTGTATGCCTATACACGAGATGGGGAATGTTTGTGGGAGTATGAAACCAGGGATAATATTCGAGCAGTCTGCCTCAAAGATATCGACGGAGATGGGAACATAGAGATTCTTGTCGGTTCTGAAGATCGCAATATCCATGCCCTGGACAACGCTGGTCACCTGCTATGGCGCTACTTCCTTCCCCACAGCGCCTTATCTGTAGATGCAGCTGATATCGATCGAGATGGTAAAATTGAGATAGTTGTCGGCTGCGCCGACGGTTACCTGTACGTGTTTAATCGAGAAGGTGAGTTCCAGTGGAAGTATCAGGCCCATGACCGCATCCATGCTGTGCGAATAGAAGATATCGATGATGATGGGAATGTCGAGATAGTAGTGGGATCGGAGGATGAACTCGAACTGTTACAGGTAGTGAACCAGCGTAAGGTTCACACACTGATCGATCAATGCTGGTCAGCTCTCTGCGAACACGAATCAGTGAACTTGGTCATCAGCGAACTCTTATACAGCCACGATCCTTTCTTGCAATCCCTCGTGCTGGATAAATTCGCAGAGCAAAATTCTTTCTCATCAATTGACTTTGATATCCTTGAACAGTTCGTGAAAGATAGCGCTGTAGTGGTACGCAAAGCGCTCGTACGTGCAATGATTGCACTTTATCAGGTCGACCCCGACAAAGCAAACCAGATTCTTCACACGTTGTCGGTTGATGCCGACGAGGATGTGAGAAATGCGATTGTCGAACATATTACTACGCTGATGAAATACAATTGGGAGAATGGTTTTCTCTATTTGAAGCGTTATTCAGAGAATGATAACCGGTATCTGCGGCGCCTGGTATTGCGCAAGATAGATCAACTGATTGACACAACAGTGGAGATAACAAAGGGCCGTCAACACGAAATTTTTGATCTGCTGCTTGCACTAGCTCAATATAAGGAGTCCGAGTGGGTGCGCCAAGAAGCAGCTCGGGTACTGGCTCATTTCCTGGATCGGTATCCAGGAAGACTTGTTATTAATATCCACTTGCTTATTGTGAATGGGATTCAATCCGAAATCTTAAAGCACATCGCCCGAGCTGCGACGATGCCAGTCGTCAAACATTATCTCAACGCGGTTATACCCATGCTTATTGACCTTAGTGACGAGAATGTACTGGAGAGGACACAACAGGTCATCAATGCGCTCGAAGAGACAACGGGGCTTGTCTTTAGCAGCGATGTCCGCACAATCTATGCTGAATTATGTCGTCTCCTGACTATCCGCTCAATATCTGATATTGCGCAGTATCAGTGTCTACTCACTGAAAACCAGTTTACCCCTGATAATGAATTTGCCCGAATCATTCTTGATGTGCTCAGAAAGTTGAGTTCTATTAGCCGGGCACTGCGCATTTATCTGAGACGAGAAGGGTTGCCTGATCGCTTGTCTAGTTTGTTGGCTGCTATCGCAGCTATCGACAAAATGAACAAAGATCTGAAACATTCTTACGCTCAACTCTTGATGGGAAAACCGATCACAAAACTTCCAGACCATCAGGTGTTCAGCTTGCTTCTGCAACGATGGCATGACATGGTGTTTGCAAAGCTGAACGAGCTACGTGGAAAGGCGAAACTCAAAGCGGAACTGAGGGCCAAACAAACGCGCTATGAAGATCAGGTAGGCATCTGGCTGACAGTAAGTAATGAAGGGCACAGTTCGGCGAGTAGTGTAAAAATAACACTCTTGCATGGTGACAACTTTTCTATATTGGGAAAGAACTCTTTCGAGACCGAACTTATTCTTCCCCAAGAAGAGACGACTGTAGAGTTCATTCTGAGTCCACAAACGGCAACGTTGGACCTGCACTTTGAGATCGTCTACAGTGATGCCGAGCAAGACACAAAAATAGACGAGTTTGAAGACCGCCTGGAGTTGAGTGAGTCCCTCCAGGAGTTCCGCTACATTCCAAATTCCTACTCGACCGGCGCGCCAACACACGATAGAAAGATGTTTTACGGCCGCGAAGCAGATATAGCCTTTTTGCAAGATAACCTGACGCGCAGTGCGAAGACCGTGATTGTCCTCTATGGCCAGCGACGCTCCGGCAAGACGACACTCTTGCTCCAGTTGATTAATGCATCTGCTTTTGGTGAGCATATTCCGGTGCTGGTCGACATGCAACGTGTCTCCTATAATATCAACATTCACAATTTTCTCTATAAAGTTGCCGATTTCACAGCTCAAGCATTAAAGAAACACAATCTCTACATCTGTGAGCCGAAGCTAGAGGAATTCGATGCCGACCCGACTGGTGCGTTCGATATCTTCCTGGACAATACGGAGGAGCAGCTCAAGGAGCGAAAACTCATCCTCCTGGTGGATGAGTTCGAAGTGCTGGAGGAGCAGGTTGTTAAAGGAAAGTTAGAACCAGAGATCTTCGATTACCTGCGCGACATTTTACAGCATCGGCAAAACATTAATTTCTTGTTCTCAGGTACCCATAAGATTACGGAGTATACAAAATGGTACCGATCTATCTTCTTTAATATCGCCCGTCACTATCAACTTTCCCGGCTCAGCCCACTGGCGGCGGAGGCTCTCATCCGGCAGCCTGTGGCAGGCTTCCTGGAATACGAACCGCTCACTGTGGCAAAAATACGCCAGTTGACATTTGACCAACCGTACCTGATTCACCTGATATGCCGGGCTATCGTTGATTACTGCAACGATAAGCGCAAAACATATGTGACGATCAATGACGTGAATACTGTGCTGCGCGAAGTCATGCAAACCATCCATTTTCACCTCGACTGGCTCTGGGATCAGATTTCCCCTGAGGAGCGTGTGGTACTATCTGCTCTGGCAAGGGGTAGCAAAGAAGAGGGGCGCTGGCTCACGCTTGACGAAATCGTAGAAATCTACCAGCGTAACCATATACCTTTCAAACGCGAATACTTGCTGACTTCCTTGAGAACGTTGATCGATGCCGACATCATAGAAGATAAGCCGAGCGGCTACACGGCGCTCGACAGCAGCAGATTCCGCATCCCGGTGGGTCTTACAAGGCGGTGGCTGCTGAGAGATAGACCCCTGGAACTGGTGCGCAAGGAACTGAGTGATTAAAGTTCCTCCTTCCCACCAGGAGCAGTACCACGCCCAGCCCGAACAGAACATATCCCTGGCAGAGATCAGGAGGGGTCAGCCGTGAAGGAAGCGGCGATCTCTTTTTAGAGGGAGTTACTTTCTCATGCGCGATCAAGTCTTCATCAGTTATAGCCATAAGGATAAAAAGTGGCTAGAAATTCTCCAGACAGCAATGAAACCTCTCTTACGCAAAAAAAACTTTTCAGTATGGGATGATACGAAGATCAAGGCTGGCACAGAATGGCGAGAGGAAATTAATAACGCATTAGCCTCAGCCAAAGTCGCTGTCTTACTAGTGACTCCCAACTTCCTCGCATCCGACTTTATTGCAGAACATGAACTACCGCCCTTATTAGATGCTGCAAGGGGCGATGGACTAATTATCTTTTGGATAGCAATCCGCAACTGCTTATATCAAATGACAGAGATAGAACGCTACCAAGCCCTAAACCATCCATCCAAACCATTAGCATCTCTTAAAATAAAAGACAGAGACAATGAGCTCGTTAAAATTTGTGAGCAGATTAAATCTGCGGTAGATCAAGATTATGAGAGAACGCAACCTGAGAAGCCCAATGGCACATTAGTAACTCATAATGATTCGGTAGAGGTTATCTTTAAAGATGAGAATATTGCCAACCGAGGGTCAATTCAAGATATCATAGAGTATTCTATAAATGTCGATTCATGCTTCGTTAGGCAGCAAGAACTTCTTCAACTGTTTAATCTCGTCCAAAATGGATTTTCTGTTTTGCTTCAAGGTCCTTATGGAGCCGGAAAAACAGCAATACTTAAGCAATTGCAATTGTTATGCCAAGAAAAGAATATATCTATTCGATATGCTGATCTAGGAACAAAAGATGCTCAATTCCAGTCAACGCTTTGGAGAAACGTCGTTTTAGCACTAGCAAATTCTGATCCTGGCATTATAAAACCGGATGAGGTCGAGAAACACTTGGAAGATGTCGTACAGCAAGCAGTGATCTGTTTGGATAATATAGACGTCTTAGCCAGAAATCCTCGTATTTCATTTGAGCGGGAGATGCTACATCTACGTTCTTTGGAACATGGGCTTAAGTTACATTATAGATCAAAACTTTCCATAATTTTAACTGTTGGTGATGATTTCAACGCCAATAGCTACAATAGCGGTTTTGGAAGTCCTTGGTTTACTATGTATTTCACGTCAAGACTTGCAGAATTATCTGAACAGCGTGCGATACAACTGCTTCATGCTGCCGGTGTCACAGCCGCTATGCAATTGGCATATTGCATAAGCATTGCTAAACAAACACTCCCCCTCGATCTGCTGCTTCTTGCTTACCTGCTCAAGGATAGTACAACAGGAAACCCTATTAACTATGAGCTTATTGAAAAAACATATCTCCATACCAAATCACTGTTATAACAAATCCCTAAATATCCAAATTCGTATTCTTCGCATGACTCTCAATAAACCTTCTTCTCGAGACTACTTATCGCCCACGAGCTTAGTGGAGACCGTATCAGCCCCCACTCTTTCTTCGATGGACACTTTGAGGATGGGGCGTTTAGCAGGGTCCACAGTTGTTTCCCAATTCAAGGCTGTCTTCCCATCCCACTGATTTTCGCTTTATTGGTTGATGTTACCCACATTCTAAAAAGTTCGTGCCAAACTGCGGAATGTGGGTTTTTGCGTAGATGGCACCTTTTAGGCAAAGCTTCTCACTCCACACTACTGCCACTCTCCCACAGCTCCACCTGCTTCGTCCCCTTCACATCGATCCTCTTTGGCTTCGCGACTTCACAACTCACCTCGCGCCCCTTATTGGGCACTCCATGTATTCGTTTCTCGCGGTCTGCGCGTATACGTTCCAAAAGCACGCTGGAAGGCTTATCATTCGGGTCTTGCGGGACGAGGCGACCGGCAAACGCCTCTTTCAGGATGTCCTCACTCTATCCTCCCTTTCCTTGCCTGCTCGCCAAAGGTGACTCGAAGCGGCAGCCTGAATAATTACTACATATCTAGCATCGCCCGTTGCTCGCTGCGACCATTAGCCGACCTGGCAAGAATTCTAGCTATCAGATCATCTTTTTTCTTTACTGAAGCAGGGACGAACACGTTCAGTTCTTTGGCAAGTATTTTCAGTTCAGTTACTTTCTTCTTCTCAAGCTCTTCTCGTGTATAGGATGATGCAGGTGCTGATACTCGCTCTAATGGAG
>Ga0187805_10000713_pt1 | contig 11358 bp, 11 predicted proteins | sample NC_wetland_sal_i_6_FD_132965 | JGI IMG/M metagenome (GOLD analysis project Ga0187805, IMG submission 132965) | Wetland sediment microbial communities from Neuse River Estuary, North Carolina, USA - Control_5 | ecosystem: Environmental > Aquatic > Freshwater > Wetlands > Sediment | place: USA... | reverse complement strand
GACATTCATGACGCGCCGCGGCAGCCTCGTCTATTACCTCGCCTCGTGGATCTGCGGCGGCTTGTTCCTGACGGTCGCGATGTATTTGCAGGAACGCGCTTCGCCGGAGGGAATGGGGATCGGGCCATCTGGCGCGGGCGCCGCGATCATCACGACGTATTTCCTGGTCCTGGTTTTTTGCGCTTTTCTTTCCGTGGTGTTTGCGTTTCTTCTGCGCCTTTCCATGCGCTGGCTGCGCGCCGAAAGCCTCTGGCAGTGGGTTCTGGCGGGAGTCATTCTCTCGTTGCCGATGACTTGGGGAGTGCGCTGGGCGTCTCACGTGGCGGACGCCGCTGGACTGCAAGGCGCCGCCTACCAGGTTGCTGTCTTACTTTTTCTCGGCGTGCGCGGGATCGCGGAACGTCACCCTCTGCTTGGACTGCCGGCCGCCGGGTTCAATGCGGTCGTTCTTTTTCTGATTCATCGAGCTTTCGCTGAAAAAGTCGAATCGTGAGATGGGCTTTGGTGGCGCAGGCTTCAGCCTGTGGGTGCTGGTCAGAGAGGTCAGTCTCGCTGCAACAAAAACCCGCAGGCTGAAGCCTGCGCCACCTTAACTTCGCCAGCGCAGCGTCACCGGCCCATCGAGCGGATGTGCCATGGGCGCGCCGGTCTGCTGTGACGCGAGACACGCCGCCTTCAACTGAAAATACCAGCGCGCCTGGCGGTCGGCATCGTCGATCAGCATCATGCGCGGCTGCACTTTCAGGCCGGGCTGCTGCCGCTGGATCACGTCTTGATCCTGCGCGATGAAGCGCTTTCCGAAGAATTTCAGAAACGGCGTCACAGGAAACCAGCGAAACAAATTCCACGCGGCAACGAAATCCAGGCGGCAAAGGTCGCGGCGGATCGGCGTGACTGTCGTGCGGTTGGTGAACCAGTACGCGCCGCAGCGCACTTGCTCTGTGCGCATATTCGGCAGCACAAAATCGATCTGCGTGGTGACTTCTTCGCCATAAAAACGCAGCAGCTTGTAGGGGCCGCTGTTGGCCGATGGGGCGTGCGAGCTCATGCGGAAGCCCGCCGGAATCGGCTCGAACGTTTTTTGTTTTTCGCGGATGCTGCGTCGGCTGCGCCACCACCACGATTGGTGCACGAACGGGCCGTGCGCCGGATCCATTAGCCCGACGATGCCCGTGTCCATGCTGCACGTGAGGTCGGCGGTGAGGTGCGCGACGCGATACCGCTCGCTGAATTTCGGCAGCTCCGGCGCCGGCGGTGCGGCCGTGCGATCGATGGCGCGGCCCTCTGGATTTGCCAAATACACCCAAACGTAGCCGTCGCGCTCTTGGCACGGAAAACTGCCCGCATAGATGCGGTCGCACTGCAACTTGGAATCCGAGGTGATCGACGGAATCTCGCGGCACTGTCCCGTGTGTGCGTCAAAACGCCAACCGTGATAGGTGCATTCGACCGTCTGCCCATCGCACGAGCCCGCGGACAGCGGAAAGGCGCGGTGCGGGCAGACGTCGCGCAGCGCGAAGGCTTTTCCGGCGGCGTCTCGCCCCAGGACGAGCGGAATTTCCATGCGCGTCGAAGTCACCAGCGCGCGCCCGCGCAGTTCGGCGCTGCGCAGCGCGGGATACCAAAAACCCCACAGCAGTTCGCCGTCGATGCTGGAGGCAGTGACACCCGGGATGGAAAGAGTCTGGTTCATGCTGATGCGCAGTCGCATGCCTATGATATACCGATCACTCGCGCTCGCAATGCCATGAGAGTCGAACGAGTTGCGCTATACGTTTCGACGGCGCGTTTGTTAGGAGTCGGCCTTCAGGGAACGCCAAGAATTCTCTTTGCTCTCGCTCCGGCGGCAAATCCGTTGTGCCGACGGTGGGAAAAGCGTATGCTGCGCGAAATAAAGTTCTGAACAGTAAATTCGCGCGGCAACATTGAAGAAATCAAAAACGTCAGAAAGGAAAGAGCGAAATGAAACCATTTGCATGCTTTGCCCTGCTGTTGCTGGCAGTCATGCCTCTCTGGGCAAAGCCGAAAGTCGAAGTACGGATCAAGGTGAATGAGGGCATCGGAAAGAATCTGCCGCAAGACTCGCTCTCCAGGACCGGCTCTTCCCTGGACGGCTCGCTCGGGGGAACTCAAGTGTTTTACTTGAACGTAACCGTGCTCTCCGACAACGCGGATGCCGTAGCCAAGAACAACGGCCAATGGTGCATCAAAGGCGACGAATTGCTCGGCAGCCTCGAATATCACGGGACCCTTGACGGCAATACTCTGGAGATCGAAATTCCTCAACCGAACGGAAAAACCAAAAAGAAGAGCTACGGAATTTACGATCACAAGTGGCGCAAACTATCGGACCTGTAGCGCAGCTTCCCGAGATGGATTTTCGACGATAGCCATTTCGTGATCCGCGATTTGCTTTCACCGCGATTTCAAGCTATTTTATTTATTAGAAGTAATGTTCACCGCATTCTATTAGCCGCAACTCTTCCCGGATCCCGCCACGCGGGGTCGCCGCACGAATCTGCTCTCTCGCAACAAGGCTCTCATTCCGATTGGAATTCTATTTCATAGGGGCAAGCCATGACAGGGTTAACGCTGTACGAAAAGCTCGATCAGATTGAAAACCGCTACGTCCAAATGACGGCGGAACTTTCCTCGCCGGAAATCCTGAACGATTCGGCGAATTACCAGAAGCTCGCGCGCCGGCACGCGGAGCTTTCCGAAATGGTCGAAAAATACCGCGAGTGGAAGCAGATCGACAAGGAACTCAGCGGGGCGAAGCAGATGGTCCTCGAAACCGACGATCCCGAGATGATGCAGATGGCGGAAGAGGAAGAGAAGCAGCTTGCCGCGCGCAAGGAAACGGTAGAGCGCGAGCTGAAGGTATTGCTTCTACCGAAGGATCCGAACGACGAGAAAAACGTGATCGTGGAAATTCGAGCCGGCACGGGCGGCGATGAAGCGGCCCTCTTTGCAGGCGAGCTGTTCCGCATGTATTCGCGCTATGCAGAGTCACAGGGCTGGAAGGTGGAAATCCTCGAGAGTTCGCCCAGTTCGCTTGGCGGCCTGAAGCAAGTCGTCGCGTCGATTCAGGGGAAAAAGGTTTACTCGAGGCTGAAGTACGAAAGCGGCGTGCACCGCGTGCAACGCGTTCCGGCCACTGAACAGCAGGGCCGCATTCATACTTCGGCGGCAACGGTCGCGGTGCTGCCCGAGGCCGACGAAATCGACATTAAAATCGAGGCGAAGGACTTGCGCATCGACACGTTCTGCTCCTCGGGTCCGGGCGGGCAGTCGGTGAACACAACCTACTCGGCCGTGCGCATTACGCACATTCCGTCGGGCCTGGTGGTCTCACAGCAGGACGAAAAATCGCAGATCAAGAACCGCGCCAAGGCCATGCGCGTGTTGCGCGCGCGCCTGTACGAAATGGAGCAGGCCAAGCAGCACGAAGCCATCGCCGCCGAACGGCTCGGACAGATCAAGACCGGCGATCGCTCGGAAAAAATCCGCACCTACAATTTTCCGCAGAATCGCGTGACCGACCATCGCATCGGACTCACATTGCACCAACTCACCGAAGTCATGGATGGAAAGCTCGGCCCGTTCGTTGACGCGCTGGTGACGCACTTCGAGGCCGAGCGCCTGAAACAGGAGTTGGTCGAGGCGTAGAGTTCATGCCGCACGAACCACGAATGACAAGTCACCCTTCGCCTGCGCTCAGGGGAAGTGAATCACGCTTCGCCCCGGCTCAGGGCAAGGGAGCGACAGACATCCGCTCCACTCTTGCCGAGGGCATCGCGCAACTGGAGCGCGAGAACGTGCCGTCCCTCGCGCTGGCCGCGGAGCTTCTGCTGATGCACACGCTCGGGCGGGACCGCGCGTGGCTTTACGCGCATCCGGATGCCGAACTCGACACCGCAACCCGCGAGCGATATTTTTCTTTGATCGCCCGGCGCGCGAGCGGCGTGCCGACGCAGTATTTGACCGGCCATCAGGAATTCTGGGGGTTGGATTTCGAAGTCACCCCCGACGTCCTGATTCCGCGGCCTGAAACAGAGCATGTGATTGAAGTTGCGATCGAGCGCCTGGGGTCGGGGCCGAGCAGCGGCTCACCGCGACGCGAGGAAACATTTCGCATCGCGGATGTGGGTACCGGCTCCGGCTGCATCGCGATTGCGCTTGCGCGCGAATTCCCTGCTGCACAGATTGTCGCCACAGACATTTCGGCGAAGGCGCTCGAAGTCGCTCGCCGCAACGCTTCGCGCCATGGTGTCAATTCACGCGTTGAATTCGTCGAGTGCAACCTGATGGATGCGCTCCTCCACCAGTCACCGGTCGCCAGTCACGAGTCACCATACTTCGACCTCATCACCAGCAATCCGCCCTACATCGGGCGCGGGGAATCGCCGACACTGCCGCGCGAAGTTCGCGATCACGAGCCAGCCGTCGCGCTTTTCGGCGGCGACGCCGGTACGGAAATTTATTCGCTACTGATCGCGCAATCCGCAAAGCTACTCAAACCCGGCGGCATCCTCGTGCTGGAGCTTGGTCACAATTCCGCGGAACACGTGTCGCGCCTGCTCGCTGCTCCTGAATGGACAAGCGTCGCCATCATCAACGATCTTGCGGGAATTCCGCGCGTGGCATCGGCTCAGCGCAATTCCTATTGATCTCTGCTAAGGAATGATTGGTATTTCTGTGCATCCTTTACTTCCTCCACCTCCTTTACTTCCTTACCCATCTATATTTCTGAGCTAGTATGATTCCCGGTCGGAGAAAATATGGACGAAACGAAAAATCCCTGGACAGTCGTGTCACGCGAGTCGGTTTACGAAAACAATTGGATTCGGGTGGATCATCATGAAGTTTTGGGGCCTTCGGGCAGCGCGGGCGTGTACGGGACGGTTCACTTCAAGAATCTGGCCACTGGCGTCGTCCCGATCGACGAAAACGGGAATGTCATCCTGGTAGGCCAGTACCGGTTTCCCCTTCAGGACTACAGTTGGGAAATTCCTGAGGGTGGAGGCCCGCATTCGGCCGGCGCACTCGAATCCGCGCAGCGGGAACTGCGCGAAGAGTGCGGCCTGGCCGCGCGGCGCTGGATCGAGATTCAGTCCTTGGATCTTTCCAACAGCGTGTCGGACGAACATAGCACGGCGTTCCTGGCGTGGGAACTTTCCGAAGCGCCCGCTCAACCGGATGAGACGGAACGGCTGCAGGTTGCGCGAGTGCCCTTCTGGGATGCGGTCGATCGCGCCAAGCGAGGAGAGATCCGCGACGCGATCAGCGTCGCGGCCCTCCTACGTGTTGCTCTGATGGCGCTGCAGGGTGAACTGCCGGAACAAATTGCAAGGGCGATCGGCCGCTAGCAGGGATGCTAGACTCCGAACGCTTTTTGGTTTTGGCCCCAATGGGCAGGCTGCGAAAGGCCCAGGTTTTTGGCCGCTCGCGATCGGAATGGAATGTTCTCTTTTTGGAAGCCGCGGGCGCGAATGGTTCTGAGCCGGTTTCTCAAGCGATCCGGATCCATTCCGGCGGAAGAGCAGACCGCCTTGAAATCCGTGTTGTCGTGAAAAAGAAATTGCTCCGCTTTGCGGCTGAAACTTAGCGGCCCGCAAATCCATTCCTCCAAAGTCCTGGTAATCACGGCGCGCCAAAGTCTTTCCTCGGCCGTTCCCCGATCGTTAAAAAGCAAAAGAGAACTTTTGAACATGCTCTAGGCCCCCTGTTCAAATTTGACTTCGGCTGAGTGCGCACCTATGTGCAGGCAAAGGACCACAACTCCATCCAATTCAGAAAGAAGCGGAAAATTATGCGACGAATTCTGGCGCATCGCTCGGGATGATTCGGAATGCGCGGTTTGAAAGGCCTTCGCATCTTGCCTCTTTAGGCACCAGATTGGCGTTTGACAGATTTTGGCGCGGCGAAAGGGCGCACGAATCGAGCTGCCCGCCACGAAAATTCCGGGAATTTTTTCCCGAACGGTGCAGAATTTACAAAAATTTGTACGATGGGTGCGCAGTTATTTCGTGCAGTCACAATATCGAAGCGCGGTGAATCTAGGTTGGGGACGCGCTCTGTCTTCGTCCATCGTAAGAATGAAGAAGCGATCGTACTCGGTGTGCCCGATGGGTGTTATTTCAGGGGCTCCCAGCGCGCGCAGAATCTTCGGAAGCGTGGCATCGTGCCACACGACCAGCACATTGGCCGCTTTGCTCGAACGGATCGCTTCAGCCAACTCATCCGGTTTGCCTATCGGTATCGCCACGGTCTTTATGCCCAGCTTTTGCGCCAGTGGCGCTGCCGTCTGCTGCGTTCGCTGCAAGTCGGACGTGAAGATTTCCTGAATCTGCGCGAACGCAAGCGTATTCGCAAGGCACTCCGCGCGTTTACGACCCGCGTCGCTGAGCGGGGCGTCTATGTCGTCGGAAATTTTGTCCGCGTGGCGCACCAGGTAAATGGTGCGGATTTTTTGGGCATGCGCCCCCGGAGCGGAAGTCAACATGACAAACAAGCAGAAGACAGCAATTGCTTCGAAGTTTCGCATGCTGGGAAACCTACGCCATCTGAAGGATGCGTTCCAGGGGGAAGTTTTCGGCGACACGCGATTCTTCGCTATTTGTTCGCCCTAGTGTATAGTATCGGCCACGAGCCATGCCCAAGTTCGCCACCTTCCGGGCCAAGCGCGATTCCGCCGCAGAAACCTCGTCCTCCGCATCCTCGGCTGCCTCAACCTCCTCGACCTCCATTCTGCACGTCGACATGGACGCGTTTTTCGTTTCGGTCGAGTTGCTGGACCGGCCCGAGTTGCGCGGCAAGCCCGTCGTGGTAGGCGGCCAGCCAGATCAGCGCGGTATTGTCTCAACAGCGAGCTACGAGGCGCGGAAATACGGGATTCATTCGGCGATGCCGCTGCGCACGGCCGGGCGGCTGTGCCCGCACGCGATTTTTCTCGAGCCGCGGCATCATCTTTATTCCGAGTGGAGCGACCGTGTTGCGGCGATTCTCGTAAAATATTCTCCGGTCGTAGAAATGGCGTCGGTCGACGAGGCATATCTCGACCTCGCCGGGACGGAGCGCCTGCACGGGCCGCCGCTTGCGGCGGCGGATGCGTTGCTGCGGGAAATTACGGCGACGACAGGACTGCCGTGTTCCGCGGGCCTCGCGCGCACGCGCCTCGTCGCCAAAGTAGCGAGCGATCAAGCCAAACCGCGCGGCCTGGTGTGGGTTCCCGCCGAAAGTGAGGAAGCGTTTCTTGCGCCTCTGGATGTGCGGCGCATCCCCGGAATCGGCAAGGTCACCGAAGCCGCTCTCAAAGCGAGGGGTATCGAAAAGGTCAGCCAGCTGGCTGCGACTGCGCGTGAAAAACTCGAAAAAGATTTCGGCCGCTGGGGCACGGCGCTCTACCGCAAATCGCGCGGTGGCGACACCTACGAATTTTTCGTGGATGCGGAGCCCAAATCCATTTCTCACAACCGCACGTTTTCCGAAGACACGCAGGACAGCGAATTGCTCGACGCCACGCTCAGCCTGCTGTGCCAGAAAGCGATGAAGCGCCTTCGCGAAGCAGGGCTGAGCGCCCAGGTGGTCACGGTCACGATCCGCTACGCGGGATTTGAGACCATCACGCGCGCCCACACGCTGCGCGAGCCCACGCATCTCGACCCCATCGTCTTTGAAACCGTGAAGAAATTATTCGCGTGCCACTGTGACCGCGCCCGGAAAGTCAGGCTCGTCGGAGTGGCCCTCTCTTCCTTCACGCACGGCGGCGAGCAACTCGACCTGCTCGATGCCTCGCGCCGCGAAAAACAAGAGCGCTTGGCGCGAGCCACCGACGCACTGCGCGACCGCTTCGGGTTCTCCAAGATTCAGTTCGGGGGTTCGATATCGAAAGAGCGGGCCAGAAGCAAAAATGAGCCCGAAGGCTAGCGAGCCTGAGTGCGCCGAGGAAGCTCGACTGGAAGTTTTCAACTGATGTCTGGTGCACACCCGGGGGCGGCTTGCGTGCCACCCTCACGGGAGTCACACCGCTTCAGATCATGTTGCCGCCGTACCTACCCCAAGTTAGTTGCCGTTCGCTCGCGCCTGCGCGGAACGTGAATCAATTTCGTGCACGAGAGCTTTGGCCGATGGTGGAGCTTTGACGCCACCGTCGAGGATCTGCCGGCGCGTCACGTTCTCGCCGTACATTGCGTGGTCGCCGCTCCTATCCGCCTCCACCACCGTGCCGTCCAGGCTCACTCCGGCGAACACGCCGTGAGACCGGGAATAGGTAAGGATTTCCGCTCTCAACCGAATGTCGGTGTCCGCCGCGGCGTCGCGTCCCACTGGCCCCGCAGCCACGGAGGCGTCAGCGCCCAGCTTGAATTTATCGCCAAGAAGGCTTTGTAGAGCATGATCGTTCATAAAAAGCATGACGATGTCGGTGGAAGAGCCGCCGATCTGGTAGCCGACGCTCCCTCCCTCAACCGCCACGAACATCGGGGCGCTCCACCCCTTCGCCGTGCGGCACGTCGCTACGCCACGGCCATAGTTTCCGCCGAAGACAAACGCAAATTTCTTATCCCCCGGAACGATCGCAATGCACTTCGCTGAATCGAGCAACTTGTTCGGGATGGCCTTATCGGGGGTATCCATGATCTCCTTGAAAACCTGAGTGGACCGATCGATTCGAGTCACATCATCTTCGCGGTCAGACGCGGACGCGATCGTGGGCAGACTCAATGACAAAGCAAATAGGGAAGCCACCAGAATAGCTTTCGACATAATTTATCTCACCTCCGGGAACGGAATTTTGGCTCACGCGCAGCCGGGCTGTGCGGCGGAGAATGTCTCCTGCTCTTGATTTCATACTTCCGGGCCACGGTCGAACATACGGCAAAGCACCCATTTCCCGGCGGGATTCCCTGTAAGTTCGCCCCCGCCCCATGGGCGGTAAGCGTTTTGCACGCCACCTGGCCCCCGACGTTCATCGGTTCAGCGCCGCTGCACGCAGCAGCATAGATAAACGAAGTGGGTCGTCGGTCTGGCGGATTCGCACAAATCCCGCCAGGAAGTCATAGTGAGGGACGTAAGTACGAATATCACGCGCGCCCACACGCTGCGCGAGCCCACGCATCTCGACCCCATCGTGTTTGAAACCGTGAAGAAACTATTCGCGTGCCACTGTGACCGCGCCCGGAAAGTCAGGCTCGCCGGAGTGGCCCTCTCTTCCTTCACGCACGGCGGCGAGCAACTCGACCTGCTCGATGCCTCGCGCCGCGAAAAACAAGAGCGCTTGACGCAAGCCACCGACGCCTTGCGCGACCGCTTTGGATTTTCAAAGATTCAATTCGGTGGCTCGATGATAAAAGCGTGGGGGGAAAGGAAGAAAAATGAATGTCATGAGATCGGAAAACTTGCCTACCCCCGCTGCTCTTCGCTTTTAATGGGGGTCGGCGACGCCTTATCCAAAATAGTCGCTACTTTGCAAAGCTTCGAGGTCATGCCCCTCTTTCAATTTCTGTTGCAGCTTCAGGCTCCTGTTGTTCGCCCAGAGCGAGTACTGCAATTTTCTCGGCGTGCTTAGCAGCGGCCAGCGCAGCCGGAGCGATGAATCCGACCAGCTCTTCCAGGGTTGTTTTGTGCGCATCCGTCAAATCCTCCATTGACCGCAGCGCATGGTAAAGTTTCTCGGCGCGCTCCCAGTGGTCGCTGGACATAGGGTTCGCCATGTGACTTCTCAGATCTTCTTTCAATGTTTCGACGATCTCCACATATCTGCTATTGGCCGTACCAATGTGGCTGCTCATACCTGGTTCGCCTCCACAACGCTGCGGTTGTTCCTAGAGCAGTGCGCTTTACTTCGGCGCGTGATGCCCGATCCGCACAAAAGATAGCGGGATACCCATCATGACAATAAAGAAACCGATCATAAAAATAACTGCTGTTGTTGGCGTAGTGAGTGGCGGCATGACGTCCTCCTTAACTTCCGCCCCCATACTCTGTCACACTGTCCAAAACACGCTGTGATCCCAGTAACAGCCTGACGTGATCTTGATCACACTCGGGCCAACCGGTTTTGCTGAATCCTTTGTTCGTCGCGCCAACTGGCGCATAATTCAGGCATGACCCCGCGGGAACTCGCCGAACAAATCTGCGCTACGTTGCGCGCCCATGGGCATCAGGCGTACTTCGTGGGCGGGTGTGTGCGCGATCTGGAGCTTGGCCGCGAGCCTGCAGATTACGACGTTTGCACGGACGCACGGCCGGACCGCGTTCAGGAGCTTTTTCCGCGCAGCCTCGCGGTGGGTGCGAAGTTCGGCGTGATTCTGGTTGTGGATGAGAGCGCGCAGGAAAATGGCGCGCAAGTCGAGGTGGCCACGTTTCGCTCTGACATTGGATACTCCGACGGGCGCCATCCCGACCACGTCGTTTACTCGGATACTCCGCAGGAAGATGTGCGGCGGCGCGATTTCACGATCAACGGATTGCTGATGGATTCGGCGACGGGCGAAGTCCTTGACTTTGTCGGCGGGCGCGCCGATTTGCGCGCGGGGATCGTGCGCGCGATCGGTGATCCGCGCCTGCGCTTCGCAGAAGACAAGCTGCGCATGCTGCGGGCCGTGCGCTTTGCCGCGCGCTTCAGCTTCGCGATCGAGCCGGAGACGATGGCGGCGGCGCAAAGCCTCGCTGCGCGAATCACGCAGGTTTCTCCGGAACGCATTCGCGACGAGCTGACCAAATTGCTGACCGAAGGCGCGGCACGCTGCGGATTCGAGCTTCTCGATGAGACGGGATTGCTCGCCGTCGTGCTCCCGGACATTGCGCGCATGAAAGGCGTCCAGCAGCCGCCGCAGTTTCATCCCGAAGGCGACGTGTGGATTCACACGCGCATGATGCTCGAAAAGCTTCCGCCGCGTTGCTCCCCGACGCTCGCATGGGGCGTGCTTCTGCACGATGTAGGCAAGCCGCCGACTTTCGCGCCGGCCACGGGTCCAGGCACGCGCATTCGCTTCGACGGCCACGTGGAAGTCGGCGCGCGCATGGCCGAACACATCTGCCACGAGTTGCGTTTCTCGAACGAAGAAACCGAGCAAATTGAGTCGCTGGTGGCAAACCATATGCGCTTCAAAGACGTCAAGGAGATGCGCACCGCGACGCTTAAGCGGTTCGTGCGCCTCCCGCGCTTCGAGGAACACCTGGAACTACATCGCCTCGATTGCCTCGCCAGCCACGGAAGCCTCGATGCGTATAACTTCGTCCAGCGCTTTCTGGTGGAAACTCCCCCCGAAAAAGTGTATCCCCCTAAGCTAGTCACGGGCGATGATCTAAAAGGCATGGGCTTGGCGCCTGGTCCCCGATTCAGGGAGATCCTTC
>Ga0187805_10000712_pt1 | contig 11359 bp, 11 predicted proteins | sample NC_wetland_sal_i_6_FD_132965 | JGI IMG/M metagenome (GOLD analysis project Ga0187805, IMG submission 132965) | Wetland sediment microbial communities from Neuse River Estuary, North Carolina, USA - Control_5 | ecosystem: Environmental > Aquatic > Freshwater > Wetlands > Sediment | place: USA... | reverse complement strand
GCGCCTGCTCGCGGAGGCCCAACACGTGAAGGATCCCCATCGCATCGGCGAGATCCATGAGCGGCTGAACGCCATCGATGCGCATGATGCGACGCGGCGGAACGCGCCGGGGCTTCGCGGGCAGACACCGAGCAACGCAACTAGTACAAGCATTTCGATCATGCCCGGGAACCAGCCGGTCCCAGGAGAGTTTTGGTCACCGGGAGGGGACGGACAAACTCAGGAGGGACAGACGATGCGAGAACATCGAGGTCACATCAAAATTGCGGTCGCCACTGCCAACGGGTTCGCCATGCCGTTGCGGACCTCAGCGTCAGCGTCTTGCCCGGACAAGGAGCGCCACAGCCCCCGCCATAAGGAAGTTCAGTCGCCGGTGGCGAAAAGCTTGCCGGACATGAATCCTACCTCAAGACACGAGCCTAAGGTGTGAAGTCCGGCGGTGGTGTTGGTCTGACCGCACGGCAGGTTAGAGACGCCTGCCGGGAGCGAGCGGTCGAAGATCGTGTGGTCGAGCAGGCTGTAGCGCGGCCACGTGAAGCGCTTAAAAGCGCAGCGCCTTAAGGAAGATGCCCGCGGCGCGGGCGCTAATCTCCTCCGGGCTTGTGCCCCATGGCGAAGGCCGCGGCCATGGCGCCACCACCGCTCGTGCCGCCGAAGAGGTCAAAAGCGATGCCCGCCCCAAGGAAGGCTTTGTAGACCATATGCGCAGCGCAGAGCGCGCCGCCGCCGGCGGGCGAGGCGGTCGTGGCCGGAGGCATCGTCCGCGACGAGATGGTGATGCATCGCCACGGGCCTCGTGTCGAGCCAGCGGGCCGTGCCGGAGAGAGGCCTCCGGCTTTTATGCAGCAAGACGAGCCTTCGCGCGCAAACCGGGTGGATGTCGAGGGCAAAGCGTTCAAGGGCGCTGAGCTCGGTCACAGCCTAGTCGGCATCGCCGAGAGTCGTTGCTCGCGTTCGGCGAGTTGGGCCGGCGACAGATCGTGGAAGGTCCGACCAGCGCCAGCGAACTCGGCCCAGGGTAACCTCAGGCTTCGAAGACACTCCGTGCGGCACCAGGTGATACTCGCTTACCAACTGGTGGTATTCAGCGAGGATAGCGCGGAGGCGTGCCGGAGGGCGGGGGGCATGCTTGAAATGACAAGCGGGCCGCCCCTGTCGAGCCGCCCGCTGCAAATCGTCACAAATCGCCGCAATCCTCGAGCGCACTATTTCGGCGCTAAAGCAAACATCTCCTCGACGTGCTCCCAATTGATCAAATTTTCGAACCAGGCCTCGAGATATTTCGGCCGCAGATTGCGATAGTCGATGTAATAAGCGTGCTCCCACACGTCGCAGCCGAGCAATGGCCAGCCGCCATGAACAAGCGGGTTCTCGCCGTTCGGAGTCTTGGTGACTTCGAGCTTGCCGTCCTTCAGCGTCAGCCAGCACCAGCCTGAGCCGAACTGAGTTTTACCTGCCTCGATGAACGCTTCGCGGAACTTGTCGAAGCCGCCGAGGTCACGGTCGATTAGCGCCAGTACCGATCCCGGCACCTTCTTGCCGCCGCCGCCCTTTTTCATCCAGGGCCAGAAATTGTTGTGGTTGAAGTCTTGGCCGGCATTGTTGAACACGGCTTGGTTCTTGCCGTAGCTCGCCTTGACGATCTCCTCGAGACTCATGCCCTCGAATCCTGAGCCGGGGAGCAGCTTGTTCAGCATGTCGACATAAGCTTGGTGATGCTTGTCATGATGATATTGCAGCGTCTCGGCCGACATGTACGGCTCGAGTGCATCGTAAGAATAAGGGAGTTTCATGAGTTCGAAGGCCACGGCAGTTCTCCGACGGTTTCTTTGGAAAAAGTCGCCGGAAAGCTAAAGGTTCCCGCCAGCCGAGGCAAGCAAGCCGATGATTTGTCAAAAGGCACAAAAGCGCGAGAACCTTGAAGGCCCTCGCTTCCGTAAGCAGGAAGGTAATTGGGCGTGCCAGGAACAGCCTGGCAGAAACGCCATGAACCGCGCATGAGCGCAAATGAAAGCTAAATGAATGGGTTGTGAGAGGGATGGGCGCGGAGCCCCTGAACTTCGCGCCCGGTGCCGAGGAAGGTTCACTTCATCAGTTACAGGGATCTGACGCTTTGGAATTTGGGGGAGTGCGGCTGAAGCCGGCATGAACCGGCAATACAGGATCGGTTCAGGAAAGAGGAAGCGGCAAAGGTCTACTTCACAAGACCTTGCAGCTCCTTGAACTCTGGCGTGCCGGCCTTGCCCAACCACTCGAACACGACCATTTCGCTATCCACCACATCGACTCCGGTCTTGAGCAACCTGGCAAGTGCAAGACGACGGCTTGCCTTTGCTCGCGAGGAGACGGCATCGGCGACCACGAAGGCCTCGAAGCCCTGATCCTCGAGATCGATCGCGGTCTGGGTGACGCAGACATGAGCTTCAATGCCGCCCATCACCACTTGCGGGCGGCCTTTGCGCCGGAGCTCATGCAGACGTTCGCGCAAGGGATCGCTTTTCAGGCAGGAGAACTCGACCTTTTCGACGACCGATCCCTCGTAGCCGAGAGCCTCGCGGAGCGGCGCGACGGTCGGCCCAAGCCCACTTGGATATTGCTCGGAGAAGGTCACCGGAATTTCGAGAGCCCTTGCCGCACGCACAAGACGCACGCAACGCTCGACGACCCGCTCGGAGTCCGACATCGCCGGCAGGAGTTTTTCCTGGACGTCGATGATGAGCAGCTGTGACTTGTCGCGGATAAGCAGCATCGGGATTCACGCGCGGATAGGGAAACGACCGGCCACTCTGGCACAGGTCACGTCGAGCCGCCTAGCCCTACGATCTTCAGCGCAAAGGCATAAGAGAGCGCTACCTCTTTCAGCCGTTCGAAGCGGCCGGAGGCGCCGGCGTGACCCGCCACCATATTGGTGCGCAAGAGCAAGAGATGGTCGTCGGTCTTCAGCTCGCGCAGCTTCGCCACCCACTTCGCTGGCTCCCAATAGGTGACGCGCGGGTCGGTTAGTCCGGCGAGCGTGAGAATGTGCGGGTAGGACTGCGTCTGCACATTGTCGTAAGGAGAATAGGCGGCGATGGTCCGGTAGTCCTCGGCGCTCTCGATCGGATTGCCCCATTCGGGCCGTTCGGGCGGCGTGAGCGGCAGGCTCGCATCGAGCATGGTGCTGAGCACGTCGACAAACGGCACTTCAGCAATCACGCCGAGAAACAACTCTGGCGCCATGTTGGCGACAGCGCCCATCAGCATGCCGCCGGCGCTGCCGCCATGAGCGATGATGCGGCCGCATGAGGTGAATCCTGCGTGTGCGAGATAGTCGCCAGCGGCGATGAAGTCGGTAAAGGTGTTCACCTTCTTCTCGCGTTTACCATCCTTGTACCAGCGATAGCCCTTGTCCTTCCCGCCACGCACATGGGCAATAGCGTAGACAAAGCCGCGATCGACGAGGTTCAGCGCGTTCGTAGAGAAGCCCGCGGGAATTGATATGCCATAAGCGCCATAGCCGTAGAGGAGGAGCGGGGTCGAGCCATCGAGCGCAGTGTCTTTGCGGTAGAGCAGCGAGACAGGAACTGTCTGATCGTCTTTGGCCGGCGCCATGACGCGGCGGGTGACATAATTGGCGGGGTCGTGGCCGCTCGGGATCTCTTGCGTCTTCCGCAAAGTTCGCTCGCGCGTCTCCATGTCGTAGTCGAACACCTGCGCCGGCGTCGTCATGGACGAATAGGTGAAGCGGAGCGTGGTGGTGTCGTACTCGTAGCCTGGCGATATGCCGAGTGCGTAGGCTTCTTCGGCGAAGGCAATCTCATGCTCGGTGCCGTCAGCAAAGCGGCGGATGACTATGCGCGGCAATCCATCTTCGCGTTCGAGCCGCACGAGATGGTTCTTGAAGGCCACAATCTCGAGAATAAGCCGGCCGGTCCGATGGGGCTCGATTTCGCGCCAATGCTCGCGGCCAGGATTCTCCACCGGGGCCTCGACGATGCGGTAATCCTCCGCGCCCTCGGAATTGGTGAGGATGATCAGCCGGTCGCGGTGATGCTCGACGGAATAGTCATGCTCCGGCGCTCGCGGGCAGACGAGGCGCGGGGGCGCTGAGGGATCCTCGGCATCAATCAGGCTCACCTCGGCGGTCTCATGGTCATGTACGCTGAGCAGCAGGAAGCGTCGGCTCTGAGTGACACCAAGTCCGAGAAAGTAGCCAGGGTCGGGCTGCTCATGGATGAGCGCATCTTGCCCATCCGCGCCGATGTCATGGCTCAGAACCTTGCGGGGGCGGTGCTCGTCGTCGAGCCAGACATGAAGCAGCGTTCGGTTGTCGGACGCCCATTCGAAGCTCCCATTGTTGTTCTTAATCCGGGTATCGACGATGGCGCCCGTCTCGGCCTCGATGACGTGGACCGTGTAAAACTCCGAGCCCTTGGTATCGACGGCGTAGGCCAGAAGCCTGTGGTCGGGGCTGTGCGAGACATTGGCAATGCGGAAATAAGCGTGGTCCTTAGCGAGCGCATTGCCGTCGATGAGGAGCTGCTCCCGTCCGCCGTCCCGGGGCACGCGGCAGAACAAAGGGTGCTGACCGCCGGTGACGAAGCGCGTGTAGTAGGAAAATGCCCCGTCGGGCGACGCGACCGAAGCATCGTCTTCCTTGATGCGCCCCTTCATCTCGGCGAAGAGCTGCTGTTGCAGCGCTTCGGTGTCGGCCATGATGCCTAATGTGTAGGCATTTTCGGCTTCAAGTTGGGTGCGAATGTCCGGAGCGAGCGCATCGGGATTTCGCATCACGGCCTGCCAATTGGAGGCACGCAGCCAGGCATAGTCGTCGACGCGATAGATCCCATGCTGGATCGATGTGAGCGGCCGGCGCGGGGCGCGGGGAGGCGTTACCCTTGTGCGGGGCAGCTTGGCATCCATCTTGGAAAGTTTACCTGGAGCTGTCGCCAGACTCGTCATCGTGCTTCAGGGCGACGCCGTTGATGCAATAGCGCAAGCCGGTGGGATTGGGACCGTCGGGAAAGACATGGCCAAGATGTGCCTCGCATTTGGCACAACGCACCTCGGTCCGACGCATGAACAGTGACCAATCCTTGTGCTCGCTCACAGCGCCGCCTTGGGCCGGAGCGTAAAAGCTCGGCCAACCGGTACCTGAATCGTATTTAGTTTCAGAGCTGAAGAGCGGGGCGCCGCAGCAGACGCAGTTATACATGCCCGCGAGCTTCTCCTGATAATAGGGGTGGCTGAACGCCCGCTCAGTTCCGTGCTCGCGGGTGACGCGAAACTCTTCCGGGGTCAGTGTCTTCCGCCACTCTAGGTTTTTGCGCATGGGGAAGGAACCTTCTTTCTGTTTATTGCGTTGGGTTGCCCGGAATATAGTACTCGAAATGCTTTTCGATGAGGGTCCGAACAAGGTGCTCACGCTTGCTTGATACAGGTCCTCGGTTGAGTCATGCGATAAACGCCCTCCGCATCAGAGAGAAATTTTCCGAATGATTGTAGACCTCTTGAATTAGACTTACGCAGCGGATGCGAAGCAAGGAGGGTAGTGGCAAGTCGCGTATTCGTCGATGATGTTTATTCAGTCTATAGTCTTCATGAGAAATGATGCATTGCGTGCTCAGGAAAAGGTGCTATATATACGCAGTTGCATTGTGTACCTAGAGCGTGTCGCATTTTAGTTGCGAAAAGAACGCAACTTCCCGTAACAAGATCGGCATAATCTGGTGCCTAAGAGTTGCTTGGCTCGTAAGATGACAGAGCATTTGCAACTCAGTTGCCTGGCTTGTCAGGTATGGGGACTGTGCTTGATCCGAGGAGGACTTAATGGAACAAAACCTGGAGAAGAATGAGCTTGTGGAGCTTACGGCCGACATCGTGTCTGCTTATGTCAGCAACAACACGGTCGTTGCCTCCGACCTGCCCAGCGTGATCCACAACGTGTTCGATGCCTTGAGCAGGGCGTCTGGCACCAGCGGGCAGCCCGCCCGCGAAGAGCTCCGGCCCGCAGTGCCGCTAAAGAGATCCGTCACGCCCGAGTACATCGTCTGCCTTGAGGACGGTAAGAAATTCAAGTCGCTGAAGCGACACCTGCGGACGCATTACGATCTTTCGCCCGAGGAGTACCGAGAAAAGTGGGGCCTGCCCCACGACTATCCGATGGTGGCTCCGAACTATGCCGCGGCACGGTCCGATCTCGCCAAGCGCATGGGTCTGGGGCAGCGCCGCAGATAGCCAAACGAATCACTTGTACCAGCGCGGTGAACCGTCGCGCGCATCTCCCTTGGTTGAGAGCCCGGCGCCCCTCCAAATCAAGTAGAATGCTTAGCACGTCACCACAAGCTATTGCGACTCTTCAAGAATTTCCTCTTGAGGCTTGCGCAGGGGCGCCGAACTCCACATAGTCATGGTTAACGTGGCGATTAGATGAGCCTGAGCAAGGGCTTATTTCAGGGAAGGCCGATGCCGTCCGGACGCGCTTTTCGGGCACAGTTGGTGACGCAGGGCCAGCGTGAGCTCTACGACTATTGGTGCCAAACCGCGGGTTCGCGCTCGATGCCGGCCCGCTCAGATATCAATCCCTTCAGCGTCCCGAAGCTCCTTCCCTGTATCGGTTTGATCGACCTGACCGAAGGGCTGGGGGAGGCGAGGTTCAGGTTGGCCGGGACGCGCCTCCGCGATGTTTATGGCGAAGAGATCACCGGCAAGCGGATCGACCGGGTCTTCGCCGGCGTTTGCGCTGATTACTGGCATCAGGTTCACGCCCGCGTGGCAGAAGAGGGCGCGCTGCTACACGGTGTGGTGCGGGGCCCGGTGCAGGGCCGTGAGCATATTGTGCTGTTCTGGTTGCGGTTGCCGCTTTCGCAAGATGGCATCGGCGTTGACCGGATCCTTTGCTACGACACGGCGGCTCCAATCGAGACGGTTCGCGAAGTTGCCGAACCTCCTTACGCCACTGTTCGGCGCCTGAGCCGCAAATGTGGACCCCGCGCGGCGGCGGGCGCATTGCGCCTAAGTCGCAATTTCGCCCGGCGCATCTGCCCAAGCTCGGCCTTATAGGTTCATCAGGCCAAGGTGGCGATTGAGCTCATAGCTCCAATGGCCAGCGAGTGCGCGCCGCCGCTCGGCGCGCAGCGCCCGTCTCAGCGTCAACAGGATTAGCACGCTGCTTTCTGGACTTTGGCCCGCAAGCTCATGCGGCCAAAGCGCGATCAGGCGCGGCAGGGAGCGGGCCCTGCTGTGAGCTGAAGGGGGCTTGAAGAAGCGGAGAAGAGCCATGGCTGGCAAGGTCGGGCTGCAGTTCGCGCTCACGCGGCTCGCCAGACATTACGGGCTCGAGGTCACCGACGGGACGGCCCGGAGGCGCAGAGGCATTCGCTACTGGGGGAAGCGAGGACTACCGGCCGACGCTCGACGCCTGGAGTGGCCCCAGCGATCAGTGAACTGTGGGCGCCTTCTCGATCGCCTGCCGCGCGTCTTTGCGGATCCGCTCAACCATGGCGAGGAGACCGTTCGACCTCTGCGGCGTCAGATGTTCCTTGAGATGCAGGCGGCCAAGCACGGCGTTGGCGTCGACGTCGAGAATGGCGTCGGCGGTCTTGCCCGAATAGAGGGCAAACAGGATCGCGATAAGACCGCGGACGATATGGGCGTCGCTGTCACCAATGAAACTCAAGCGCGGGGCGCGGTTGTCCGGATTGACGGTAGTTGAAAGCCATACCTGGCTCACGCAGCCTTGCACTTTATTAGTGTCGTTGCGGTCGGCCTGAGGCAGCGGCTGAAGCTTCCGGCCGAGCTCGATCACGTAGCGATACCGGTCTTCCCAGTCCTCGAGCAGGTCGAAATCGGCAACGATCTCGTCGAAGCTTACGGCCGATTGGGATTCAATTGCCGGCGCGGGTCGTGTGGTCTCCATGCCTTCAATATAGGTGGATTTGGCGAGAGGGGCGAGGTGTTGATGACGCAGGAGCGCGCACTCCGGGTGTGAAAGGGCAGGGAACCACCCTCGGCGCGCTCTCGGCAGATGCGGGCTGCCGAATCCCGCTGCTCAGACCCGGCATCGTCCCGGGACTTAAGTGCCGGCCGACTGCCGTCCACTCCAGGCCGGCAGTAGGTCGTCTGGGCTGAGCGTATTTTGCGAATTGGTGGCCTCAACGCTTGTAGGCTCGACGGTCACTGCCGGCATCCAGGATCCCATGCTCGCCTCCGCCGCGCCAGGTTGGTCGAGGCTCGACTGCTTGCCATTGGAATCTCCAGCGGGAGCGTTGTCCTCGGTGCTTGGCGACTCGGCATTGCCCGCGTCACCGGCGCCCGCGGCCTCTCCATGCTCGTGGGCGACAAGCCCGGTCTGCCCCTTGACGAAGCCCATCAGCATCTCGGCGCCGAACCGCGCCTTCTGCACGAAGACCTCGAAGGCATCTTTACCGGTGGCGCAAACGCTAGGGTTCCGCTCGCAGAAACCGCTCACGTCCTTTACGGCGGCCTGCGCAGTTCCGTAGACCTGGCTCTGCTGCTGCGCGTTGGTCGGCAATAGGAGAACGAGGATGATGAGCCAAAAGACGGTCCGAATGAGAAACATCTCAGTGCCCCTTTCAACTAGCTGACGGGCGGTCCCGGCAGCACCTTCCCACAGGTGGAGACACTATAGCGTCGAGACAATAAGCGACTTTCGCTACTCAGCATCAATTTCGCCTAGAAAATATATTTAAGTTTAAGAGATGTCTAAAACGGTCGACATTGTTAAGCTTCTGACAACAAGTCTTAAGCGCGGGAAAGATTGCATAAAATTTACCTAAGGACTCCGCAGAGCCTGCCGGACTCTGCGATCTCATCCACCGCAACGTCATTTCCTTTTTAAGCTTCCTTAAGCGGGCGGCGGAATAATCGAGACCGACGACAATCGGGGACGAAAGCGGCAATTGGCCTGCTCCAAGATGCGCTTATTGGTCCATCACAGTCTGCGCGAATTGGGCGCCTATTTCGGCTCGCTGGTCCATGCCTCCATGCGCGACGATGTCATCGGCGCGGCGCGCCAGCAGTCCTTTATCGCTGCGCATCTGCTCGCAGGTCTGCTCGCACTCTGTGTCCTGCCCATATATCTGATGCTGACGGGCAAGCCGACGCTGCTCGACGCGGTCGCGTTCCTCTGGTTCCTGTCGCCGATCGGCATTGCGGTGTTCCTGTCGCGCACCGGCAAGTTCGGTGCCGCCCATCTGATCTCGGCGGCGAATTTCGCCGGTCTTATTACCTTCTCGGCATGGCTTACCGGCGGCATCACCTCTTTCCTTGCGCCTTGGATGGTAGCAGTTCCCTTTGAGGCTGCGCTATCGACAGACCGGCGCGTGGTCGGCTGGTCAGCAGGGCTCGCCTCACTTGGCCTGATCGCGCTTGCCGCCGGCGGGGCGCTTGGCCTTGTACCGCCCACACCGCCACTCCCGGTATCGATCACTGTGCTCGCCCTTTTTGGGGCGATGAGCGCCGCCCTATACGCCGCAGCCCTCGCCATCAGCGTGCAACTCGTCTATCGGCGCTCCGAAGACTCCATCCGCGTCGGCGAGGAGCGCTACCGGCTGCTCGCCGAGAACGCGACCGACATGATCACGCGTCACGACGAAAGGAGCCACGTCCTGTTTGCCTCGCACGCGTCACAGCAGCTGTTGGGCGAACCGCCGGCGAAGCTCGCGGGCGATGGCTTATTCGAGCGCGTGCATATCGCCGATCGGCCGGCCTATCTCACGGCGCTGTCCCGGTGCTCCGCTAATTGCGAACCGAACACCGTGGAATTTAGAGTGCGCCACTCAAGTCCTTCTGGCCAGGAGCGATATCTCTGGGTCGAGATGCGCTGCCGGCCGCTGCAAACCTCCCGCTGCGCCGCGCGTCCGCCGGGGGTGCTTGCCGGCACCAGAGACATCTCGGAACGCAAGGCGCAGGAGGCCGAGCTGTTGCGGGCGCGCGATGAGGCCGAGAGCGCGAACCGCGCCAAGACGCAGTTTCTCGCCAGCATGAGCCACGAACTCAGAACGCCGCTCAACGCTGTAATCGGCTTCTCGGAGATCCTCAATCGCGAGCTGTTCGGCGCTTTAGGGGAGCAGCGCTATCGGGACTATGCCCGCATGATCCATGAGAGCGGCGAGCACCTGCTCCATGTGGTCAACGACATTCTAGACATGTCGAAGATCGAGGCCGGCAAGTTCAAGCTGGTCAAGGAGCCGTTCGACGTGGGCTCGCTCATCACATCCTGCGCCGAGGTCATGCGACATGCGGCAGAGGCAAAGCAGCTCACGTTGGTGACTGAGGTGCCGCGAGGCATGCCCGAGCTTGTCGCCGACAAACGCGCCTGCAAGCAGATGCTGCTCAACGTGATCTCGAATGCCATCAAATTCGCCGATGCCGGCGGCTGGGTCCGCATCTCGGCGCAGGCGGAGAATGGCATGATCGAGCTGGTCGTCGCCGACAACGGGATTGGTATCGCCGAGGAGGATCTGCCGAAACTCGGCAATCCCTTCGTGCAGGCCGACAATGCTTATAATCGGAGCCATGACGGCGCCGGCCTCGGCCTGTCGGTGGTGAAGGGGCTTGCACGTCTGCATGGCGGCAAGCTCAAGATCGCCAGCAAACTTGGCCACGGCACTGCCGCCACCATCGTGTTGCCAGTGGAGCGCTCACAAGCCGAATCAGGCGAGGCATTTTCGCAAAACCCCGCCGTGACAGCGGCATAATCGCCGGCCCGTGCCTGTCTTTCGCGGCCAGAACCCCCGTTTATTAACTCTTTAGCTTCGACAGCGAAGATTGCATCGGAGGGACTCTCGGGGGACCCTCGATCAAGCAACCTATTGATTCGGCCCTGAGCGATGAGTGTCGTGGCGACACGCCTTGTGTTTCTAGCCTTTATCGGCCTGACCGGCTTCATCACCTATAACGCCCTCTATCTGCAGGAGCGGCGCAACGCCGCCGTTCTGCCGGTGGCGGTGCCCCCGAGCGTGCCATTGCCGAGCGGTCCAATCCATGTTGCCCCCGCACCCGCACCTAGGCCCGTTGCGGTCGCCACCGATCTACCGCCGCTACCAGGGCAGGGCGCACCTCAGCAGCTCGTAACTGCAATTCAGCGCGAGCTCGCGGCAAGAGGTTATGGAAGCGGGCCTGCCAATGGAAAATTGAGCGGCGAGACGCGAAAGGCGATAGCCGCCTTTGAAAAGGACCATGGACTTCCCATCACCGGCGCGCCCTCCGACGAGCTGCTTCGCCGCATTCTGCTTGGTGAGGCGGTGGCCCCGGGAGGGAGCACCGGATCGGTCGCCCCCGCGGCTGCTCCGCAGGCTACACCAAATGCCTTGGCAAACGACGAGGCGACCGTGAAGCAGGTGCAGCAGATTCTCGC
>Ga0187805_10000711_pt1 | contig 11360 bp, 9 predicted proteins | sample NC_wetland_sal_i_6_FD_132965 | JGI IMG/M metagenome (GOLD analysis project Ga0187805, IMG submission 132965) | Wetland sediment microbial communities from Neuse River Estuary, North Carolina, USA - Control_5 | ecosystem: Environmental > Aquatic > Freshwater > Wetlands > Sediment | place: USA... | reverse complement strand
GTCGGTCGGCTACGTCGACCTCGCCGGGGCCGCCCCGGACCCGCCGGAGTGACCCCCACCCGGCTCCCCGCCGCCACCGCCCGGGCGCTGCCGGCGGGTGTAGACGAAGCCGAGCATCGCGAGGGTCACCGCGACGCAGCTGAATCCGGCCGCGGCCAGCGCCGAGGGACCGGCTACCGAGTGGTGCGCCGCCGCCCGCACGGTCGGTGGGCGCTGCGGGGCGGCGGCGGCCGGGGCGCCCTGCTGCAGCGGGCCGACCAGCGTCCCCACCGGGGTGACCTTGCCGTCCGCCGCGAAGCCCCAGTCGAGCAGGGTCTCGGCCGAGCTGATCTCGGTCAGCGCCGGGCAGTGCAGCAGGGTCACGATGAGCGTGACGCCGTGCCGCCTGGCCATGCCGACGTACGTGGCGCCCGCGGCGCTGGTCCAGCCGATCTTGCCGCCGAGGGCCCCGGGGTAGCTGGTGAGCAGGGAGTTCTGGTTGTACAGGCCGACCTCCTGGTGCCTCTTGATCTGGAACAGCCCGCCGGTCGTCTCGTCGTACTTCAGGAACGCGGGCATCGCCAGCGCCTGCCGGGCGAACAGGGCTAGGTCGTAGGCGGAGGTGTGCTGGCCGGGGGCGTCCAGGCCGTTCGGGTCGACGGCGACGGTGTCGTCCGCCTGCAGGTGCCGCGCCTCGGCGTTGATCAGCGTCATGCCCTGCCCGTAGGACCCCACCGCCTGGGTCAGCGCGATCGCCGCGTCGTTGGCCGAGATGGTCAGCAGCGCGGTGAACAGCGCGGAGACCTTGTACGGGTGCCCGGGCAGCAGGCCGACCACGTTCGGCACGGTCGAGGTGGCCTGCTTGCTGGCGACCACCAGGGCGTCCGGGTCGAGCAGCGGGATCAGCGTGATCGCGGTGAGCATCTTGAGCGTGCTGGCCGGCAGGTACCAGCCGTGCGGGTCCTTGGCCGCGAGCACCTGCCCGGTGCCGGCGTCCGCGATGACGAACGCCGAGGCGTGCACGCCGGGCAGCCGCGGCACCCCCGGCGCCCCGTTGACGATCATGCCCCGGCCGGACAGCAGCGACCCGCCGATGGCCTGCGGCAGGTTGGCCGTGGCCGGAGCGCCGGAAGGGCTTCCGGAAGGACCGCCGGACGGAACGCCGGACGCCGCGACGGCCGGGGCCGCGACGGCCGGGGCCGCGACGGCCGGGGCCGCGACGGCCGGGGCCGCGACCGCGGCCAGCGCCAGCAGGGCGCCCGCCACGGCGAGCGCGGCCCGCTGCGGGATCCGGTCCGGCATCAGCCTGCGAGCTCCCGTCCTGGGTGGACTACCCAACCGCGAGTTAACCTGGGTCAATGGAACGAACGTCGGAATCCGGGCTCCCCATCAACGCCGTCTACGACGACAGCCAGCTTACGGACTTCCGGCCTTCGGAGAAGCTTGGTAAGCCGGGAGAGTATCCGTTCACTCGCGGAGTGTATCCGCGCATGTACGTCGACCGGCCCTGGACGATGCGGCAGTACGCGGGGTTCGCCACGGCCAAGGAGTCCAACCGCCGCTACCACGAGCTGATCGAGGCGGGCACCACGGGGCTTTCCGTGGCCTTCGACCTGCCGACCCAGATGGGATACGACTCCGACGCGCGTGTCGCCCACGGCGAGGTGGGCAAGGTCGGCGTGGCCATCGACAGCACCGATGACATGCGCGCGCTGTTCGACGGGATCCCGCTCGGCGAGGTGTCCACGTCGATGACCATCAACGCGCCCGCCGCGGTCCTGCTGCTGATGTACCAGGCGGTCGGCGAGGAGCAGGGGGTGCCCGCGGCCCGGCTGACGGGGACGATCCAGAACGACGTGCTCAAGGAGTACATCGCGCGGGGCACCTACATCTACCCGCCCCGCCCGTCCCTGCGCCTGGTGGCCGACACGTTCGCCTACTGCAGGAACGAGCTGCCCCGGTGGAACACGATCTCCATCTCCGGCTACCACATGGCCGAGGCCGGCGCCACGCCGGTCCAGGAGATCGCGTTCACGCTGGCCAACGCCAGGGAATACGTCCGGGCCGCCCTCGCGTCCGGCCTGGGGGTCGACGAGTTCGGGCCCCGGCTGTCCTTCTTCTTCGTCGCGCGGACCACGCTGCTCGAGGAGGTCGCCAAGTTCCGCGCCGCCCGCCGGCTGTGGGCCCACATCATGAAAGACGAGTTCCACGCCAACGATCCAAGGTCGCAGATGCTCCGGTTCCACACCCAGACCGCGGGCGTGCAGCTCACCGCGCAGCAGCCGGAGGTCAACCTGATCCGGGTGAGCCTGCAGGCCCTGGCCGCGGTGCTGGGCGGGACCCAGTCGCTGCACACCAACTCCTACGACGAGGCGCTCGCCCTGCCCAGCGCCAAGGCGGCCCGGCTGGCGCTGCGCACCCAGCAGGTCATCGCCTACGAATCCGACCTGACCGCGACGGCGGATCCGTTCGCCGGCTCGTACGCCATCGAGTCGATGACCGACGACATCGCCGACGCGGCCCTCGAGCTGATGGACCGCGTGGAGGACATGGGCGGGGCCGTGGCGGCGATCGAGCGCGGCTTCCAGAAGGCCGAGATCGAGGGGGCCGCCTACCAGGTCGCCCGCGAGATCGACGAGGGCGAGCGGGTCGTGGTCGGCGTGAACAAGTTCACCTCCGACGGCGAGGAGCCGTACGAGCCGCTCCGCGTCGACCCGAACATCGAGGCCGAACAGGCCGGCCGGCTGGCCCGGCTCCGCGAACGGCGCGACCCTGCCGCATTCACCCGCGCAATTGCGTCACTCAAATCCGCCGCCGCCGGGACCGAAAACGTGCTTTACCCGCTCCGCGACGCGCTCCGGGCCGATGCTTCCCTGGGCGAGGTCTGCGATGCATTGCGGGAAATATGGGGTGAGTACCAGCCCGGAGAAATCTGAGCGCCTGACTATCCGGGCTTGGAGGCCGCCATGGTTATCGAGTGGAATCCCTCTCGCGGTGCGACGCTCGGCGTCGAATGGGAGGTGCAGCTGGTCGACGCCGAGACCAAGATGCTGCGCCAGGAGGCGGGCAAGCTGCTGGCCGAACTGCCGGTGCCGGGCGACACGGGGGAGCACCCGCACATCAGGCACGAGCTGATGCAGTCGACCCTGGAAGTGGTCACTGGTATTTGCAGCACCGTGTCGGAAGCCAAACAAGACCTGGCCAGGACCATCTCCGAACTCCAGCGCATGGCGTCCGAGCACGGTATCCTATTGGCGTGCGCCGGGACCCACCCGGTGAGTGACTGGCGTGACGCGACGATGGCGCCTATCCAGCGCTATGCGGAGCTGGTTGAACAATTGCAGTGGCTTGCCCGCCGGATTCAGACCTTCGGCGTGCACGTACATGTTGGTATTCGGGACGGCAGCAAGGCGATTCCGATCGTCAATGCGCTCTCCTCTTACCTGCCGCATTTTCTCGCGATAACCGCGTCGAGCCCGTTCTGGTGCGGGTACGACACGGGGCTCGCCTCCAGCCGGGCGGTGACCTTCGGCGCGCTGCCGACGGCCGGGCCGCCGCACCGGCTGACGAACTGGAAGCAGTTCGAGGAGTACATGGACACGCTGCTGCGGGCGGGGACGATCCGTAGCATCAAGGAGGTCTGGTGGGACATCCGGCCGCACCCGGACTTCGGCACCGTCGAGATCCGCATGTTCGACGGGCTGCCGACGCTCCGCGAGGTCGGCATGGTGGCCGCGCTCTCCCAGTGCCTGGTCCAGCTCTTCGACACCCAGCTGGACCGGGGCTATACGCTCCCGGCCCCGTCGTCCTGGATCGTCATGGACAACAAGTGGCGCGCGGCGCGGTACGGACTGGATGCGGTCGTGATCACTGATGAGGCGGGCGCGACGGCGCCGCTGCGTGACGAGCTATACGAGCTTCTGCGCGAACTCGAGCCGGTAGCCTTGAGGCTGGGCTGCCTCGAGGAATTGTCCGTGGCCTTCGAGGTGCTCGAGTACGGTGCCTCTTACGAGCGGCAACGGGCCGTCTACGCACGCACGGGGGATCTGACGAGCGTGGTGGACGCCCTGGTGACCGAGTTCGCGGACGACCGATTCTGCACGCACGGGGATGGTGGGCATGGCCGGTAATGATCTAGCCGCGGATCTGGACGCGTTCCTCGCCGAGCACTCCGACGAGCTCATCGAGTTCCGCCGCGACCTGCACATGCACCCCGAGCTCGCGCACGACGAGTACCGCACCACCCGCCGGGTCGCGCTGCGCCTGGCCGCGGCGGGCCTGCGCCCGGTCATCTTCCCCAAGGGCACCGGCCTTTACGTCGACCTCGGCTCAGACCAGAATTCTTATACCGAACGACCGGTGGTGGCTCTTCGCGCGGACCTCGATGCGCTCCCGATGGCCGACGAGAAGGACGTCCCCTACGCCTCGACGACGCCGAGCGCGTGCCATGCGTGCGGCCACGACGTGCACGTGACCGTTCTGGTCGGCGCGGGCCTGTTTCTGGCGGCCCAGGCGGCCGAGGGCCTGCTGCCCGGGCGGGTCAGGCTCCTGTTCCAGCCCGCGGAGGAGACCGCGACCGGCGCGCTCGACGTGATCGAGGCCGACGCCCTCGCGCCGGTCGGCCGGATCTTCGCCCTGCACTGCGACCCCCGGCTGGACGCCGGGCAGCTCGGCGTGCGCTCCGGCGCGATCACGGCCGCCTGCGACAAGATCGAGGTGCGCGTGTCCGGGCCCGGCGGGCATACCGCGCGGCCGCACCTGACCGCCGACCTGGTGTACGCGCTGGCCAAGATCGTCACCGACGTCCCCGCGGCGCTGTCGAGGCGGGTCGACCCGCGGTCCAGCCTCAGCCTGGTCTGGGGCCGGATCAGCGCCGGCACCGCACCCAACGCGATCCCCGACGCCGGGGTCGCCGAGGGAACCGTCCGCTGCCTGGACGACGACGCGTGGCACAGCGCGCCCGACCTGCTCAAGGGGCTCATCGACTCGATCGCCGCCGCGTACGGCGTGAACGCCGAGCTCAGCTACCGCCGCTCCGTGCCGCCCACGGTCAACGACCAGGCCAGCGCGGCCATGATCGCCGCCGCGGCGCTGGACGTGCTCGGCGCGGGCTCGGTCGTGCAGAGCCCGCAGAGCCTGGGCGGCGAGGACTTCGCCTGGTACCTGGAAACGGTGCCCGGCGCGCTGGCCCGGCTGGGCACGCGGGTCCCGGGCGCGGCCGTCTCGTATGACCTGCACCAGCCGACCTTCGACGTGGACGAGCGGGCCATCGGCGTCGGCGTCCGGGTGATGGCGGCGACGGCGATCAACGCCCTGTGGGACGACGGCGCCATGGTCGCCCAGCCTCTGCCTGGTGTCACCGGCGCCTAAGCCGGTTAGGCTGGACGGTATGGCAGCTGACTCCAGCAGCCCGCTCCAGGCTCGGCGCTCCAAGAATCAGCCTGGCCAGGTGCAGACCTTCCGCTCGGCGACCGCCGTGGTCGTCTGGGTGGTATGGCTGCTGTTCGCCGTCGGCAACTGGATCGACCTGGCCGTCCAGGGCCGGGATCACACGTCCGCGATCGCCGCGGCCATCCTGCTGCTGGTCACCGGGATCGCCTACGACACCGCCCAGCGCCCCAGGATCATCGCGGATGAGACCGGGGTGACGGTCAGGAACCCGCTGCGGGACCACCAGGTCGGCTGGGCGTCCGTGACCAACGTGGACCTGACCGACCTGCTGCGGGTGCACTGCGCCTCGCCGGGGGAGCGGCCCAGGATCATCAGCTCGTGGGCCATCCACTACTCGCGCCGGCGCCAGTTCGCCGCCGACGCCAGGTCCCGCCGCGCCAACCGGGGCCGCCGGTCGGCCTTCGGCCTGGCCTACGGCACCCAGCCCAGCTCCGCGGGTACCTCAACCTCGGCCGAGGCGGAGGCAGAAAAATGCGTCCGCGCGCTCAGCGAGCGGGCGACCGCCGCCCAGGCCGAGGCGGTCTGGGCGGGCGGCACCGTGCCGATCTCCGGGGCGAGCCAGCCGGGCCAGACCGGAGCGCTCGACGCCACGCAGGCGGCGGCCGTCGGAACCATCGGGGCGCGCGGCTGGCTGCAGCCGGTGCGCAGCACCTGGAGCTGGCCGGCCGTCGCCGCGCTCGTCATCCCCGCGCTCATTCTTCTGGTGGTGTGGCTCGCCTGAGCCCTGAGCCCTGAGCCTTGAGCCTTGAGCTTGAGCTTGGGCCCGGGCCCCCGGGTTTACTCGGTGCCGAGGAGGTGCCTGGACACGCGGGCCAGGTGGGTGCGCATCGCCGCGGTGGCCCGGTCGGCGTCACGCGTCTTGAGGGCGGCCACGATCTCCTCGTGATCCCGCCGGTATTCATCCCGCCGGGCGGCCGAGGCGCTGCGCCGCTTGAGGTCGCCCCACATCCGCCCGTGCCGGGCCCGCTCCACCTCGGCGTACAACCGGATGAGCAGCGGGCTGCGCGTGGCCGCGATGATCGACCGGTGCAGCGCGGCATCCCAGACTTCGAACTCGTCGTGATCCGCCGCGCGCTCCCCGCCCAGCAGGCAGCGATCCATCTCGGCGAAGTCGCGGGCGGTCGCCCAGGCCACGACCAGGGACATGGCGGTCGGCTCGAACAGGCGCCTGACCATAATCACGTCGGCCGGGGAGTAGCCGTCGGATCCGGACGAGACGTCCGGCCCGGGGAACCCGCCCGCCGGCCCGGGGAACCCGCCCGCCGGCCCGGGGAACCCGCCCGCCGGCCCGGCCTGCTCATCGCCTGCGGCCTTAACCCCGCCCGCGGGTGTCGCCGCGCCCGTGGACGTCGCCCCGCCCGTGGTCAGGTCCCGGCCCGGTGCCTCCGTGGCGCCACGCAGGAACGTGCCGCGGCCCACCTCGCGGGACACGTGCCCCTCGGCCTGCAGCATGGCCATGGCGTGCCGGATGGCCGCCCGGGAGACCCCGAGATCGATGGCCAGCTGCCGTTCGGTCGGCAGGCGCGTGCCCCGGCCCGCGCCACCCCGCTGCGATTCCGCCAGGATCAGCGCCGCGAGGGCCCTGCGCCGCAGCGCCGAGTTGTCGCCGGCCATCTCGTTCAACCAATCCAACCAATCGATCGTGCTAGCAGATTCTCGCACCAATTTCTCGTCATGTCACGTATTGACCCGCCTTCCTCGTCAAGCCTATGATCAGCGGATCAAGCGCTGTGAACCAATCAGCTTAATAAACCAAAATGGTCTAGACCGATGGCCGCAGCCCAACCAAGGCGGGCCAAAGGTCCGAGCCGAGCCGAAACGACGCGACTAGGGAGATTTGGCTCGTGAGACTCGCCACCCTTATTACTACCAGCGGGCCGCGCCTGCACGTCCGGGCGCTGGGCGGCGGATACGTCGACATCGGCGAGGCGACCGGCGACGAGCGGTTCGCGGCGTTCGGGTCGTTCATCGCCGCCGGCCCGCCCGCCCTGGAGGCGGCCCGCGGGCTGCAGGACCGCACCGGCCGCGACTACCTCCCCGCGGCGTTCGGTCCGGCGGTACCGGCCCCCGAGCGGATCCTCTGCCTCGGCCTGAACTACGCCGACCACGCCCTCGAGGGCGGTCGCGCGGTGCCGAGCTGGCCGGATACGTTCGTCCGGGGCCACCAGACGCTGCTCGGCCCGTACGCCGACCTCGTCAAGCCGGCCCTGACCTCCTCGTTCGACTACGAGGGCGAGCTCGGCATCGTGATCGGGGCGGGCGGGCGGTACATCCCGGCCGGCAAGGCGATCGACGCGATCGCCGGGTTCACCGTGCTGAACGACGCGTCGGTGCGGGACTGGCAGCGGGCCGGGACCCAGTGGACGCCGGGGAAGAACTTCGATGGCACCATGCCCATCGGCCCGGAGATCGTCACGCCCGACGAGGTCGACGTCTCCGACCTGGCGCTCACCACCGTGCTCAACGGCCAGGTCATGCAGTCGGCGCGGACCTCGCAGATGCTCGTCGACGTGCCGAGCAGCGTCGAGTTCTTCTCCTCGTTCACCACCCTGCAGCCGGGCGACGTCATCGCCACCGGGACGCCCGCAGGCGTCGGCTTCGCCCGCCACCCCCCGGTCTGGCTCCAGCCGGGCGACGTTATCGAGATCACGATCGAGGGCATTGGCACCATCCGCAACCGCGTGGTCGCCGAGGAGGGCGATCGCTCCGGCTGGCGCTGGCGACCCAACGCCTTTACCGGCGGCCTTTAGCCGCGGGTCCCACCGGGCCCCGCCGGCCGGCCGCGCTCCTGGCCGAAATCTCACCCGCAGAGGGGACGATCATGTTGACCACCCGGAGAATACGCAGACCAGAAAGACCCGGGTTGGGGGCGCCCGGCCCGAAGCCGGGCGGTGCGCGGCGCGCCATCGCGCTCGCCGCCGCGGTGCTCGCCGCCGCCGGGCTGGCGGCGTGCAGCAGCAGCAGTTCCAGCAGCAGTAGCCCCAGCAGCGGTACGAGCAGCAGTTCGGGGGCGGCGCTGGTCGTCGCCGACCTGGCCCCGTTCAGCGGCCCGGACGCCGCGCTCGGCCCGACCTACCTGGTCTCCTGCGACGGCGCCACCGCGGCGATCAACAGCGCCGGCGGCGTGCTCGGCCACAAGCTGAGCTGCAAGGGCGTGGACACCCGCGGCGATCCCGCCGACGCCGTGCCCGCCACCAGGCAGATGTTCGCCACCACGTCCAACCTCGCCCTCGTCATCGGGTGCACCTCCGACGAGGCGGCCAGCGTGGTGCCGATCATGAACGCGAACAAGATGGTGTCGTTCTGCATGACCGGCCAGTCCGAGTTCGACTCCGTCCACTTCCCGTACTTCTTCCGGCTGGTGCCGCCGGACCTGGAGGAGTCCTACGCGATGGTCGCGATCGCGCAGCAGCTGGGGTACCACAAGATCGCGCTCGCGTTCGGCAACGACATCGGGTCCCAGACGTTCATCGCACCGGCCATCAGCTCCATCAGCAAGGCCGGGCTGTCGCTGGTGGCGAACGAGACGCTGAACCTGCAGGCGAGCACCTTCAGGACGGAGGCGGACAAGATCGTCGCCGCGCACCCGGACGTGATCTTCACCGAGGCGCTCGGCGCGACCGACGCGACGTTCCTGTCTGAGGTCAAGCAGCTCAACGGCGGCAAGATGATCCCGGTCATCGGAACGTCGGCGGACATCTCCCCGGACTGGTACAAGTCGGTGGCGGCAGCGATCGGCGCGTCCACGCTGGCGACCAGCTTCCACGCGGACAACCTGGTCACCGAGACCAGCGGACCCGCATACAGCCCGTTCCAGGCCGCGATCATGTCCGAGCAGGGCAAGGTGGGCAGCACCGGCGACTTCTCGACCTACCTGACCGCGCCGGGCGCGGTGCACCTGTACGACGGGATCAACCTGGCCGCGCTCGCGATGGTCGAGGCGAAATCCACGGTGCCGAGCGTGTACGCGCCCTACATCCTCACGATCGGCGACGGCACGTCGGGCGCCGAGGTCGTCTACTCCTACGCGCAGGGGATCGCCGCGCTCAAGGCGGGCAAGGCCATCCGCTACGAGGGGCCGGGCGGGCCGACCAGCTTCGACTCCTTCCACGACTCCACCGGCATCTTCCAGATCGACGCCTACAGCGCCACCGGCGCCGTCAACGTCACCGGCAACATCAGCGCTGACCAGCTGCGAGCGGTGTCGTAGGGGAAATCCATGAGCCTGTTCCTCGCGTCGTTCGGCTTCGGCCTGGTGACCTCGGCGGTGCTGGCCATCGCCGCCGTCGGGTTCACCATGCAGTTCGCCGTGACCGACGTCCTGAACCTGGCCTACGGCGCGGTGATGATCGCCTCGGCGTTCGTCGCCTACGCGGTCAACCAGGCCGGCGTCAACGTGTGGATAGGCATGCTGGCCGCTGCCGCGGCCGGGGCGGTCGGGTCGGTCCTGCTCAACCAGGGGATCTACACGCCGTTCCAGCGCCGCGGCAGCGCGCCGATCACGATGGTGATCGTCTCGCTCGGGATGACGCTCATCATCGAGTTCGGCCTGCAGGCGATCGTGGGCGGCACCAACGTGTCGTACACGATGGGCCAGGGACCGACGGTCAAGGCGGGCGGCCTGATCCTGACCGCGGTCCAGTTCGTGATCATCGGGCTGGCCGTCGTGGTGATGGGCGGAGTGCACGTGCTGTTGCGCTATACCAAGCTCGGCAAGGCCATGCGCGCGACGGCGGCGAACCGCTCGCTGGCGCGTAACTGCGGGATCAGGACAGACAGGATCGTCACCACCACCTGGGCCCTCACCGGCGCGCTGTGCGGCATCGCCGGGACCGTCCTCGCGATCAACGACGGCAGCTTCGGCGCGACCAGCGCCGACCTGTTCCTGGTCGTGATCCTCGCCGCGGTCTTCCTCGGCGGCCCCGGCCAGGCCTACGGCGCCATGGTCGGCGCGGTGGTCATCGGGCTCGCCACCGAGATCAGCGCGGCCTACATCACGCCGTCGTACAAGGACGTCATCGCCTTCGCGGTGCTGCTGATCATGATGGCGGTGCGGCCGGGCGGCCTGCTGGGGGTCACCGCGTAATGACCAGCGCGCAGCTGTTCTACCTGCTCAACCTGCTGATCTACGCCGGCGTGGACATCATCGCGTGTCTCGGCCTGAGCCAGCAGTTCGGCGTGGCCGGGGTCACCAACTTCGGCTTCATCATCTTCCAGGCGGCCGGCGCGTACGCGGCGGCGATCTTGTCGCTGCCCAACCAGTCCGCCAACGGCGGCTTCCAGGCCTACATCGCCGGGTGGAACCTGCCGTTCCCCGTCCCGCTCATCGGCGCGACGATCGTCGGCGGGCTGATCGCGCTGCCGTTCACGTTCCTGGTGGGCCGGCGGCTGCGCGGCGACTTCGCGGCCGTCGGCCTCCTCGTGACGGCGGTCATGGCGAACCTGCTGGTCACGAACTACCGCCCGTTCCTGAACGGGGCCGCGGGCCTGTCCCTGGTGCCCTCGCCGCTGCAGGGCGAGTACAACCCGCAGTCGACGGGCTACCAGTGGGTCTACGCGGCGGGCGCGCTCCTGCTCGCGGTCGGCGCGTACCTACTGGTGCGGCGGGTGACCGAGTCGCCGTACGGGCGGTCGCTGCGGGCCATGCGCGACAACGACCTGGTGGCCGACTCGCTGGGCAAGAACCTGCTCGCGCAGCGCGCCGCCGTGCTCGTGCTGGGCGGTGCGCTGGCCGGGCTGAGCGGCGGGATCCTGGTCGGGTACATCAACTTGTGGGCGCCGTCCGCGTGGGGCTATGCGGAAACGATCGTGCTGTTCGCGGCCGTGATCATCGGCGGCTCCGGCAGCCATCGCGGCGCCGTGATCGGCGCCATCCTCGTCCCCGTGGGCTTCGAGGAAGCGAGCAGGTATCTTCCCCCGTTCGGTCCGCC
>Ga0187805_10000710_pt1 | contig 11362 bp, 7 predicted proteins | sample NC_wetland_sal_i_6_FD_132965 | JGI IMG/M metagenome (GOLD analysis project Ga0187805, IMG submission 132965) | Wetland sediment microbial communities from Neuse River Estuary, North Carolina, USA - Control_5 | ecosystem: Environmental > Aquatic > Freshwater > Wetlands > Sediment | place: USA... | reverse complement strand
CGGCAAGAATTCTTCCTCTTCAGGCCACAACTAACCGCATTGCAAACCACAATTCTTTAGGAGTACGCTCCCGCAAGCCGCATCCCGCCGTTTCCACCTCCGCGGGTTGTGAGGCCAGGCCCATCTCTTTGGAGTTCGCACCGGCTCCAGCGATGGAGGACTACATGTCAACAGAAACCAAGGCCGTGATACGACGCCTCTATGAAGAAGTTTGGAACAAGCGCCGACTTGAAGTTACAAGTGAAGTGATCTCCCCCAGTCACGCGCTTCACGACCCGCATCTCACCGGGTCGGCCGTCGGCCCGGAAGCTTATAAGCGTGTTTGCACGCAGTTCATCGCCGCATTTCCTGATCTGCACTTCACTGTGGAAGATTTCATCTCCGAGAAAGACAAAGTGGTCGTCTCGTGGACCATTTCCGGCACGCACAAGCGGGAGTTCCGCGGAATAGCCGCGACCAACAAGAAGATCTCGGTCGAAGGCATCACCATCCATCACATCGCCAACGGGAAGATTATGGATTCCTTCGTCAGTCTTGATTATCTGGGCATGATGCAGCAACTCGGCGCCGTTCCTGCCCTCGGCCAGTCCAGAGGTGCCGCCGCCCGCTGATCTGGCTTTGGGACCTCAGCGACCTCTTTTCTTGCGAACTCTTTGGTCAGGCAGTTTGCCGCCTGGCCCTGCGCGGTCGGAGGGCTCCCATCTCGTTTCTCGCCTCTGCAGTTATAACTACAAGAACAAACCTGTACCTCGGACCAAGTTCTCGGGCGCGGATAACTTCTAAAATTGAGGTATGACCAAGCCTTCCAAAGGGGCCGCTGTTTTTCTGGCATTTTTCGGATTGATGTTTCTGGTCCCCGGGCTGCTCGCGCTGTTCACGTTCCTGGTGAATGGCCGCAATACCACCGCCAGCGGGACGATTGCAGCCGCCGCCATTGCATTGTTTTTCTCGGCAATCGGGGCAGGTTTTCTATTCGGCGCTTTCTATGGTTACGGGCGCTTAAAAAAGCAAGCGGCCGTGGAAGAAGCCAATCCATCGTCGCCCTGGTTGTGGAGAGCGGATTGGGCGAGCAGCAGGGCGGAGAGTCTGCACAAGAAAAGTGCAATCACCGCGTGGGTGATTTGCATCGCCTGCAACATGGTGCTGATCCCCGTAGCGGCCGCGACCATCCCACAATTGGTCCTCGGCAATGATCCGCGCGTATTTGTGGTCGCCGGTGTTTGTCTTCTTGGAGTGATTCCTTTCGTCTACGCGGTGCGCGCCAGCCTTCGCCATCGGCGATTTGGCGACACGTATTTCCAACTTGATGCGCTGCCGTTTACTCCCGGCGGCGGGCTGACGGGAAGAATTCATCTGAAGCTTGATACGGATGCCTCGCACGGCATCGATCTGAGGATAAGCTGCGTTCGCAGAACGATTACCGGTACTGGCAATAACCGCACCACGGTGCAAACCGTCCTTTGGCAAGCCGACAAAAATGTTTCCTCCGGCGCGATAGGGATGGACCCGCTAGGCAGGACAATTCCGGTGGAATTCGCGATTCCGGCGGATGCTTACGTGACCGATCACGACATTCCTTCCGATCAAGTTTTGTGGCTGCTTCATGCGCATGCGGATGTTCCCGGAGTGGATTATTCCGACGATTTCGAGCTGCCTGTTTTTCGGACTTCTTCCGCAGCAATCCAGTCGCCCGAGAACTCTCCTCCGGAGAACTACGGATTCGCAACAGCAACGCCGAGCGGCGCAGAGACGGCGCTGGTAGACGCGCCCTCGCATCCAAAGGTCGTTATTTCCTCGCAAGCAGGCGGAACGGAATTTTACTTCCATGCGTTTCGAAGTCCGGCCCGCGCTCTTTTTCTCTTGGCATTCACGGCCGTTTGGAGCGGCGTCGTGTATTTTCTTTTTCGCTCCAGCGCGCCCTGGCTTTTCGCCGTGGTGTTCGGATCGTTTGACTTGCTGCTGATTTTCGCGGTGTTTCATTCCGTTTTGGGGACCGCGCGAATCAGGGCTGGCAACGGTGAAATCGTTTCCGTCACTCGCGTACTCGGCGTGGGGAGGGCAAAGCGTTTTCCGGTTTCCGAGATTGACGCCATTGTTCCGGTCACAGGCGGACAGCAAGGGAGCAATTCGGGGAACACAACGTATGCCATTCGACTGCGCACGAAAGATGGCCGCCGCATCACGCTGGCTGATGAAATCGACAGCCGCCAAGAGGCGCGCTGGATCGTTTCGCAAATCGAAACTCTCGCAGGTTTGAAAATCGATACGCGCGTGGAGGTTACTGCTCCCTTTGGCGTTCCTTCGCACCCGCCACAGCCAGGAAGTGGATCCGCGCAATTTGGGGCAACGCGCACCGGTTGGCCGCAGTCGCGTCCCCAATCGCGAACGGCCACGATTCTTTCGTTCGCCGTGTTTGCATTGTTCGCCGGAGGTATGTTTGCGTGGCAGGGCTGGCGGTTCGCGAATCTTAAATCGGTGGCGGGCGCGGCGCGCGCGAACCGGGCGCGCGCTGCGACGACGGCCGCCGTTCCGGCGCCACGACATTTCGCGAAATCCATGACCGACGAAGACGCCGAACGCGTGCTGGCACTGCCGGCGCAGGACCAAGCGGAGGAATTGCTGGAACGCGCCATCGAACACGATCCGCGGGCTCTGGAACTGTTTGATCAACAGGTGGAAAGCTGGGTGGGCCACATTCGTTTAACTGACCGAATGAAACAGCTTGAGCGGCGATCGGAATATTCGAGCGACTTGCGCGTCCGTTATGCCAACGCGGATATCAATTTGACTTTGGACGGCTGGCAGAAAAACGTGCAAGCCGCGGACATGCTGATCGAACGCGCTCGAACGGACTTGAAGTATCGCGCTGCGGCCGTCTATTTTCTGGGCATGCTGGCCGGGCGGGGCGTCGCTTACGAGAAAATTCATCCGGTGCTTCTCGAGTACGCAAAGCACGACCCGGACGCTTACGTCCGCCAGTGGGCCGTCGAAGGAATGCGTTATATGGGAAAGGACGAAGCGCTCGACGAACTCTTCGAATCCTTCACGCAGGACCCCTCGATGAATGTTCGCAATCGCGCGGGCTGCAATTTATCCGATTGCGGTAATTTCACACGCGCGCAGCGCATGCGCATGGTGCCAAAATTCCTCGGGCTGGTGTCCGATCCCAGCACGAACGCGCAAGTGCGCAGCTGGTCGTTCCTGGCTCTGCACGAAATTACAGATGAGAATTTACCGGCCAATGCGGAAGCTTGGCGAACGTGGTACAGCCAGCACGGCGCGGGGAAACTGGGAGAATTCGAACAGCTCGATTGGTGGCAAGTCCGCGGCGACGAGTGAACTCCGAAGTTTGAGGGAGCGGCGGAGAGCCGGAACCGGCGCTGATCATGCACTGCGAGGGATAATCGTTATTTTTTCTTCGCAACGATGTTCTCGACCTGCGCAAGGTGATTGAGATCGTGTCCAGCCATCATGTGCAATATCCGTTCGAGAGTTTCTTCGCCGCGCTCCGCGTGCATGCCGAAGTGCTTCCATTGTTCTGGCGATAAGGATTTGTAGAGCGCGAGATTCGCCTCGCGAACGCCACGAAATTGCTCGAGGCTTTTGCGCGGATCGTGTTTTGCGTAATTGCGCGCGGCAGCCAGCGCGTCCTGGTCATAGGCTTGGATTGGGGTGCCGGGTGCAGCGAGGATAGCGCGAAGACGCCACCCTACGACGATTTCGGCGTCAGCCAAATGAGCGAGGATTTCTCCGACCGACCATTTACCGGGCGCGGGACGCTTGCGCAGTTTGGATGCAGGAGCGCCTTTTATCAATTTGGCCAAGGCTTTGGGAGTTGATGCTTGCGTCTTCAGCGGATCTTTTCCTGCGACGTTTCCCAGAATCCGTTTCGTGTACTCTTGGGCTGTTTCCGGCATGACCTTGAGTTTCCTCCTACAAGATTTCTCATGATTCCATCGGCCCGGTTTTCCTTCAAAACGTATCGAAGAGCCTCTTCCACCGAATTTCGCTTGGATGAAGCACGGCTTTGCCGTAGGCCAGGAAACGCTCGCGGATTTGACCGGGTTCCCAGGCGTCCGGCGATGCTTCGAGCGACATGTAAATGATCACGGGTGTTCCGATGATGTTCTTTCGCGGGACGCAACCCGTGAACCGGCTGTCGTAGGAGTTTCCTCGGTTGTCGCCCATCACGAAATAACAATCGCTGGGAACTTTGTAGGGTGTGCGCATGCCATAAGGCTCGCTCGGCCCGGTCGTGTAATTCTCGGCGAGTTTTCGTCCATCGATCCACACGGCGCCGTCATGAATGTCCACGGTTTCGCCGGGCAAGCCAATGACGCGCTTGATAATGTCCGACGTTTCCTGCGCGACAAACGGGGTGAAAATCACGATTTGTCCGCGCTTGGGATTCCGCCAAAGCGACACATGCCAGCGTGTGAACGGCACACCAGCGTCGTAGCCGATTCGGCTCATGATGAGGTGGTCGCCGATCAGCAGTGTATTTTCCATGGAACCCGAAGGAATTACGCGCGCCTGGCCGATGGTTCCATTGATGAGCAAGAACAGGAGAACGACCCACATCCAGGCGATGATTTCGCGCTGGACACGCTTCGTTCGCGACAGATTCTCTTCGGGTTTCCTGCTTTGCTGTTTGCCGGATTTCATTCCTCACCCCGTCCAGCTATTCTACCTGTTCTCTCCGCCCGCCGAGCGTTAAGACGCGTTGGAGCTCGGGACGTGAGCGGCGGCTTCGCGCCGCGCGATATCCACGATGATCGTCCTTGAGCCCATGTACAAGACGAACGCGAGCGTGATGCAGAGTACCGGGATGATGAGCATGGCCTGCTGGAGGCCAACGGCGCGGAACGCTTCTGTAATCGTGGCGGAGCCGGCGAGCGTCGCGGCACGGTGAGCGAGCACATCGCTCAATTTCCCGGTCAAGAGCGGCCCGAAGGAGGCTCCGCACAGATACATGGCCATGAAATAGATGGCCATGGTGGCACCACGCTGATCCGGCGCCACGATGTCCTGGATCGCGGAGTACACAAGGCCGTAGTACGTCGTCAATGCAGAATACGTCAGCCCCAGGAACACCATCGCCGTATACAAAGAGCCCGCCGGTTGGAGAATCCCGACGCACGCGAAGGGAATTGCGATGAGTGCCAGCACAGCAGCGCAAAGCATGCGGCCGTTTTTGCGCCTGTGAACAATCCAATCCCCAAGATAGCCAGCGAACACGCCGCCGGCAACGCCGCCCGAGAGATAAACGATGCCGGTGGCGATGCCCGAGTTGGCAAGCGAGAGGCCATGGACCCGGCTGAGAAAGGCGGGCAAGAAGGTGGCGAAGGCGTAGGCGTTGAAATTGAGCAGAGCGCCGGAGGCGATGATCCACCACAACGTGGGGATGCGCAGCACGCTCCACATGGACTCGCGTGTGAGTGGCGCGGCATAAGTTTCGCTTGCGCCGCGGTCCGGTTCGCGGAGCAAGAGCAAGGCGGGAACCAGCAATAACGCAGGTGCGGCTGCGAAGACCATCGCGGCGCGCCAGCCGTAGGCTTGGGCAAGCGGTCCGCTGAAAAAATAGCCCAACGCGCCGCCAACCGGCACGCCGAGCATGAAAAGCGCGAGAACGCGCGAGCGCTTTTGCGGCGGAAAAAGATCACCTAGCCAACTCGTCGCGGTTGGCGCGCAAGCGGCCTCGCCGACGCCAACGCCCACGCGTGAAAAGAGCAGCAAAGCGTAGGTTGTGACAAGCCCAGCGGAAGCGGTCAGTGCGGCCCAAACGACAACTCCCCAAGCGAGAAGTTTCTTGCGGCTCCCCGTATCTGCGATGCGGCCGAGAGGCACACCGATGATGGCGTAAATCCAGATGAAAGCGCTGCCGAGAAGGCCAATCTGCGTGTCGTCGAGATGAAACTCCTTGCGCATGGGCTCGACAAGGGCGCCGGGGACGTGGCGGTCGTAGAAATTGAGAATATTGATGGCAAAGAGGACTATGACGGAGAACCAGAGGCTCTGCTGCTGTGATTTTTTTGACAAGGCCCAAGAATCCTAGCACAGCAGGAGTGACTGCTTGGTGGTTCGTACACGACAGAGGGCCATTGCTTGCTATGGCCGCCCTTCGACCTTGCTCGGAGCAGGCGGGAAGAAAGAAGAGATTTTGGCTTGTGTGTGGCCGGAATAGGACGGAACTAATTGTCGCGGGCTACGTCTACTAACCAGAGCTGAGAAGTATCGTCGAAAAGGTGGATTGGAGAGCCGGCGATACGAACAAACAGTTGCTTGCTCGAACTTCAACGATCTTTGCTTGTACTCTCCTGCAAAAGGAGGTTCGTCGTCCGTCTATGGGACTTATGGCATCTTACGGAAGGAGGCGCCTGTGAACTCGCTGCTTTCCGATTTGCGGTATGCGGCCCGAGAGGTGCGCAAGCGGCCCGGTTTTACGTTGACTGCAGTGCTCTCGCTGGCGCTGGGAATCGGAGCAACAAGCGCGATGTTCAGCGTGATTTACGCGGTGCTGCTCGATCCCTTCCCGTACCAGGATGCCGCCCGCATGATGGAGATTCGCCTCAAGGACAAGGCAGGGCATGAGCGCTTCTCGGGTGTGAACGGTCCGGAAATACAACTTCTTCGCAAGACCAAATCACTCGAAGATGTGGTGGGGATGGGCGGCTGGAACCTCACGACGACTGATGGCGGCCTTCCTGAAGACGTCATAGGAATGGAAATTTCCCCGGAAGCGCCAAATCATTGGGGCACGCGCGCTCTGATGGGCCGGTGGCTAATTCCTTCCGACGCGCCATTTGGCCAGGAACCACAGGCCGTCGTCGTCCTCAGCTATCCGTTTTGGCAGCGCTACTACGTGGGTGATCCGAATGTCGTGGGCCGCACGATTCGGTTTGTTCACAAGCCTTATAAGATCGTTGGAGTCATGCCTCCGCGGTTCCGATGGGGCGAGGCGGATGTCTATCTGCCTCTGAAGCTCACGAGCGACCCAAAACTTTACTTTGGCGATTCGGTGAAGCTGCGGCCGGGAGTTACTGTCGCTCAAGCGAACGCCGAACTCCAGCCGCTCATGCAGGAATTCGCCAAGCAAGCGCCGGAGCGATATCCCGATACGTTCCGCGTGAACCTGCGCAGCATTATCGACATTTATGCCCGGCCGCTGGGGCCGATTTTGTACCTGTTGCTCGGCGCGGTCGCTTCGCTGTTGCTGATCGGGTGCGCCAACGTATCGATCTTGTTGCTGGCGCGTGGCACAGAACGCCAACATGAACTGGCAGTACGCGCTGCTGTTGGCGCAAGCCGCTGGCAGATGATTCGGCAGTTGCTGACCGAATCGCTCTCTATCGCCGTCGCTGGAACGCTGTTTGGAATGCTGTTGGCTTGGAAAAGCCTGGGTTTGATCACGGCTTGGTTGCCCGAGCACACGTTCGCGGCCGAATCGGTCATCAAAATGAACGTGCCGGTTCTGCTCTTCAGCATTGGATTGGCGTTTGCCACAACTATGGTCTTCGGTCTATGGCCCGCGCTGCAACTTTCGCGCCCAGACCTTGCCCGCTTGATGCAAAGCAGCACGCGGCGCATCAGCGGAAGTTCGCGGGCGCGGCGCACGCACAGCGTTATGGTGGGAGCGCAGGTGGCGCTCACGCTGCTGATGCTCGCGGCGGCGAGCGCGGCGGGCAAAGGTTTTCTTAAGATGGTGAAGACGAATCTCGGCTACGACCCCCATTTTGCAATGTCCGTGCCCATCCCGGTGCGTGAAAACACGCACTTGTCCTGGCAGGACCGCGCCGAATACTTCGAGCAGCTTCGGGCGCGGCTCGCGGCGATGCCGGAGGTCGAAATCGCAGGCATCTCGAGTAATGCCACGCCTCCTTCGAACGGCAACGACAATCGGATCGAAATCATGGGCAGCGCGGACGCCGAGAAGCCAACCGTGAGGGTGAATTTCGTCAGTCCCGAATACTTTCCGCTGCTACACATTCCGCTGGCCCAGGGCCGTATTTGGGATCATGCCGAAACGATGCGCGGGGCTCCGCTCGCAGTCATCAACGAAACCATGGCACGCGAGTTCTGGCCGAACGGGAACGCCATCGGACAGGAGTTGCGCACCGACGGACTCAAGGCAGAGCTGCCCTTTGCGCCAGCCGCCCCAGGCAGCGACGGCTGGCTGCAAATCGTCGGGATTGTCGGGGATGCGCGAGACGATGGCTTGCGCAACCCGATCAAGCCGGCCGTGTATATCCCCTACACTCTCAAGATGTGGATGTTCACGCAGATCCTGGTACGCACGCGGATCCCGCCGTTGTCGGTGCTACACGACATTCGCGAACAGATTGTGAAGGTTGATCCCGACCAGCAAGTGATGGGCGATGTGCGGAATCTGGAGGGTTGGATTAAGGAGCTGCCCGAGTATGGACAGCAGCGGTTGGTAGCATCGCTCTTTGGAATCTTCTCGGTCCTGGCGCTGGCTCTCGCCGCAGTGGGACTGTACAGCGTTGTCTCCTACGGGGTCGCCACGCGAACCAACGAGTTTGGGATTCGCATGGCGCTCGGCGCGAACACGGCGGATGTGTCGCGCCTGGTGCTCTCTTCGACGGCGGTCAACCTCGCAGGTGGTGTGGCGGCGGGCCTTCTGCTGTGCATCGCCTTCAATAAGCTGGCAACGAAGTGGGTGACGGAGAGTTCGCGAGATCCGCTAATTCTCGGCGCTGTAACGCTGCTGCTTGTTGCTACCGCCGCGCTGGCGTGCTTTGTTCCCACGCGCCGCGCCGCCTCCGTCGATCCGATGGAAGCACTTCGCTACGAATAAATCATGGTACTTCGAAGGAGAGCGGTTTAAAAGAGACAATCAGCAACCATCGAAATTGCTCAAACAACGCTTCTTACTTTGCAATGCCGGCCGCAGATTTTTCCCTCCAGGACGAGCAGCGCGGACGCAGCCGGACGTGATTAGCCGGGAGTGATAAGGCCAGTATGGAGCAAGTGTCCGGCTCCGAGAGTACTGGTTTGCGCGTGAAGGTGAGCGGGCAACGCGCGATGCAGAGGCTGGCATCGCAACATATGACGTAAAGGCAACATAAAACGACAGCGGAGTGAAGAGGGGCAGCAGGCTGGATCCGGCCATACGGGGACTGGTCGAGAAGGAATCCTGAAACAGAATAGGTGACCAGTAAGAGCCTGAGGAGACAAGTGTTTTTTGTTAGGAAAAACCTGATGAAACTTGCCGTCTGCCAGCCTGAAGGAGAGAGACCGTGAAATGGACATGGATTCGTGCGAGTGTGGCGCCCATGGCGGCCACGGTGATGGCGCTTGGAATTTGTGCCGCCACGTTGCCGGCGCAGGACGTTTCCGGGAGTGGCGGAATAGCGGGCACGAAAGTGGCGACGATCAACATGCGCGCGGCAATTGCTAACACGGCGGAAGGCAAGCAGGCCGCGGCGCAACTGGAGACCGAGTTTATGCCCCGGCGGAAGGAACTCGAGGATCTGGACAAGCAGATCAACGACATTCAACAGAAGCTCAAGGCGGGAGCGGATATCGTCAGCGACGAGGAGAACGAGAGGCTGACGCTCGAAGGCCAGAAGCTCACACGGCAGCTCGAACGCAAACAGAACGATCTTCAGGAAGACTTGAACGACGCACAGAACGAAGTAGTCACACGAATCAGCCAAAGGCTCATGAAGGTTTTGAGAAAGTATGCGCCGGACAACGGATATGGCGCCGTGCTAGACGACTCATCACAGACTACGCCGGTACTGTACGCGTCAACGGATATCACCGAACAGATCGTAAGATTGTATGATCAGACGCATTCCGTGAAAAGCGCGTCCGATGCGGGAGATCCAAAACCGGCGGGGAAGGCGGGCGCGCCGACAGCGGGAAAACCGGCCGCCCAGTAGAGCCTGGTGAGCAGTTAAACCGCAGTGAGCTGTGCGGCGGAAGCGCGCGAATGATGCTCGGTTTCCAGGGCGTGTTTGACGAGGTTGACGAGGGCCTCGCGAGAAAAAGGCTTTTGCAGGAAGAAGGCGCCTTCGAGTAGTTCTTCCGCACCTTCGTTCTTCTCAAGATAGCCGGTCATGTACACGATTTTGACGCGAGGCAGAAGAGCGCGAAGGCGCTGCCCCAGTACGAGGCCACGCATTTTGGGCATGATCATGTCGGTCAAGACGAGATGAATGGATTTGCCCATACGTTCGGCGGTGGCCAGAGCGTCGAATCCGCCCTCGGCGGTGAGCACGCCATAGCCGGCGGCGCAAAGGAATTCCGAAGCTAGCTCGCGCACTTCTTTTTCATCCTCGACAATGAGAATCGTTTTTCGCGGTGATTTGGCTTTGGCCGCGGTGCATGCCCCGCCGACGCAATCACTTTCGGCCTGCTCTTCGATGCGCGGGAAGTACAGCTCGAAACGGGTGCCTTTGCCCGGTTCCGACTCAAGCCAGATGAAGCCGCCGCTTTGCTTGACGACGCCGTAAACGGTGGCGAGGCCGAGGCCGGTGCCTTTGCCGGGATCCTTGGTGGTGAAGAAAGGTTCGAAAAGGCGGGCTTTGGTCGTTTCGTCCATGCCGCAGCCTGTGTCGGTGACGCTGATGAGGATGTAAGGGCCGGGCTGCGCGGAAGGGAGCTTGCGCGCGTAGCTCTCATCCACAACAACATTTTGCGTTTCGATGGTGAGCTTGCCGCCAAGGGGCATGGCGTCGCTGGAGTTGACAGTGAGATTCAAAAGAACCTGCTCGAGCTGACCGGGATCGGCTTTGAAGCGGCCGAGCGAATCGCCGAGGCGAAGGCTGAACTCGATGTCTTCGCGAACGAGGCGGCGCAGCAGTTTTCCCAAATCGGCGATAAGGTCGTTGACGTCGAGAACTTTTGCCTGAAGCACTTGCATTCTGCTGAAAGCGAGCAGCTGGCGGGTGAGGGAAGCGGCGCGGTCGGCGGTTTTAAGAATTTGTTGAGAATGGTTGTGAAGAGAATCGCCGGGCTGAATGCGGTCGAGGAGAAGTTCGCTGTGGCCGCGAATAACGGTAAGTAGGTTATTGAAGTCGTGGGCCACGCCGCCGGCGAGGCGCCCCAGGGCGTCCATCTTTTGCGCCTGGCGAAGCTGCGATTCGAGTTGTTCCTTTTCGGCGGCGTTTGCATGGAGGGCGCGGCGCATGGCACCGAAGGCCAGGGTCAGTCGTGCCATTTCGTTCTGCCCTCCGGGATCGAGCGGATAGGCGAAGTCGCCGCGCTCGAGAGCCTGGACGCCGCGGACGAGAGAAGCAAGGGGGCGGGTGACGGTGTCGGAGATGAGGTAGATCAGTCCAGCGCCGATGAAAATCGTGACGAAGGCGATTTTCAGAAGCAACTGGTCGAGGCGTTG
>Ga0187805_10000708_pt1 | contig 11393 bp, 8 predicted proteins | sample NC_wetland_sal_i_6_FD_132965 | JGI IMG/M metagenome (GOLD analysis project Ga0187805, IMG submission 132965) | Wetland sediment microbial communities from Neuse River Estuary, North Carolina, USA - Control_5 | ecosystem: Environmental > Aquatic > Freshwater > Wetlands > Sediment | place: USA... | reverse complement strand
TAGTTGGTTTAGCCCCATGGCAATGAGTAGAACCGAAAAGCGCTTTCGATTGCCCTCCGGGGTAGTGGACTTCGCTGTAAGTAGAAACACGCCAGAAATCAATGAGCCGAGAACAAATTCCCCGAGAGAAATCCTGCGGCCAACGGACAACGGATGTCCCGACCACCGAAACCAAGCGATCGCTGAACCGGCTAAGAACAATGCAAAGTACAACCTGAAATACAAGATGTATTGCTCTTGGTCAAGGGGCGGTCGTCGGGCTGGAATCTCTTCGAACACGAATAAGGCAGTTTACCAGAACACTTACTCGTGAGTTCAACTTACACCTGATTGCGATTTCACCGATCGAAAGTAACTTATGCCCCGAAGGCGCGCCTTTCAACTCCACTGCCATCGGTGTTTAGAGAGTAATAATCGACTGGAACAACTCTATGCGCTAAAATTCCGAAAGCAGTTTCCCTTCGGGATGTGACGGGCAAATCCATCCAAAAGGAGATACTGCCATGAGAAGCGAATTCTACTTCGAGAGCAGCAGCAAGCGTCGCAAAGGATTCCCCTCGGAGGCGAGGGTGAAGCGCGGCTTTCCGAGTGGTTCATTGCGACAAGGAGCTATTCGAGAAGCTGGGACGGAAAGACCCGTGCCCCTGCGGATCTGGACGTAGATTTCAAGAATTGCTGCATGCGAACGGGCCTTTACGACGGATCGCTCCGCAACCACTACCAACGATAGCTAGCTAGGCACGGCTAAACACCGTGCCTTTTTCTTTATAGGTGCAATCGGCATGTTAGAGCAGTTTGAACGCACCCTGCGTTGTAGATATACTGCCCCGCATGCGCGATAAGAATTCCATGTCAGCATCGACCGAATCGCAAGCAGGCTTTCTTTCCCGTCGCGGCTTCTTTCGCTGGGCCAGTTCGCTGGCCGCGGCTCTGGGCGCAGCGCCTCTAGTTTCTTCCGCCAAGGCTCTTTCATCGTCAACGGCATCATCGCCGCCGGCATCGCCAGATGGCGAGGATTACTATGCGAAGCTTGGGGTCGCGACCATCATCAATGCCGCCGGCACTTATACCACGCTAACCGCTGCCTGCATGCCGCCGGAGGTTCTGGCGGCGGTGCAGAAGGCGGCGCTTCATCCTGTGCGTTTGCACGATCTGCAGCAAAAGGCAGGCGAGTACGTCGCGCGTCGCCTCCGCTGCGAGGGCGCGGTCGTGACTTCGGGGGCTTCGGGAGCGATCAGCCTGGCGACGGCCGCTTGCCTGCAGCATGCCAACAATATCGACATTTTGGACATGCCGCAGGCGATTGACGGCCTGAAGAATCAGGTCATCGTGCAGCGTGCGCACCGCTACGAGTATGACCGCGCTATGTATCTCTGCGGAGCGCGGGTGACCGAGGTGGTCACGCTCGACGACTATAAGCGCGCGTGCGGCGCAGGCAACGCGGTGATGACGAATTTTTTCAACGCCGCGGAAGACGAAGACGGGATCGCAGGCAGCGCACAGATTGGCCGGGAAGAGTGGCTGCGCGTAGCCCACGAATACAACATTCCGTGCCACCTGGATGCGGCCGCCGACATGCCTCCGATCTCGAATCTATGGAAGTACACCGGCATGGGTTTCGATCTGGTGGCTTTTTCCGGGGGCAAGGGAATGCGCGGGCCCCAAAACGCGGGCCTGCTGCTCGGCCGGAAGGTCCTGACCGACCTGGCCCATGCGAATAATAATCCCGGAGGCGGAATCGGCCGCGGCATGAAGGTGGCGAAGGAGCAGATTGTAGGCATGGTCGCGGCGGTTGACTGGGTCCTCTCGCACACCGAAGAGTCGATGCAAGGCGACTATCAGAAGCGGGTCAATCTCATCGCCAGCGCCGTGAAGGGCATCCCTTCGGTCCGGACCGAGACGGTGGTTCCACGGATCGCCAACCATGTTCCCCATCTGCTGATACGCTTCGATCCCGCAGTCACCGGCGTCACCACTGCCCAGATCGTCGACGCTTTGCGCGCGGGGACGCCTTCGATTGAACTGAACCCGAACACCGGCCAAAAGCCCAACCAGGGTATCCCGGCGGACGCAAACACGCTGGTGGTAGGAGTCTGGATGTTGCAGCCCGGTGAAGATGCGATCGTAGGCCAGCGAATTCGCGCGGCCCTCACGAAAAAGGTCTGACACTCAAACCCCCGGTCTCGAGATTTTGCCAATCAAATCTATCGCATCTTGCCAAGCTTCATAGCAGTGAGCTAAATTTCCTGCCGTAAGGTGCTACGTATGGCCAAGCTTGCACCAACACCATACTCACCGAGCCAATTAGCGGTATTCTAAGACTCGACGAACCTATCGAGAGGGGCGATTGTTCCGCGTAGCAGTCGGATGGAGTCAAATGGCTGCCGTGAACTTGATTGGCTCGTACAACTACGCGCTCGTGGCGCTTTCCGTGTTGATTGCCATGTTTGCGTCGTACGCTGCTCTTGATATCGCAGGTCGCGTAACGGCTGCGGGCGGTTGGACTCGCGCGGTTTGGCTGCTGGGCGGGGCCGGCGCGATGGGAACTGGCATTTGGTCCATGCACTACATTGGGATGCTGGCGTTTACTCTGCCGGTTCCCGTGGCCTACCATTGGCCGACCGTTCTGCTGTCACTGCTGGCGGCCGTTCTCGCTTCGGTCGTCGCCCTGGGCGTGGTGAGCAGACAGAAAATGGGTGCGTTCCGAGCGCTCGCCGGAAGTGTCCTGATGGGTACGGGTATTGCGAGCATGCATTACATCGGCATGGCCGCCATGCGTTTACCGGCTATTTGCCAATTTAATTCCCTTCTCGTCGTCCTGTCCGTCGTGTTCGCGGTTCTGATCTCTCTCGCCGCGCTTTGGATTACCTTTCACTTCCGAGACGAGAAAACGGGGGTGGGCCGGGAAAAGTTAGCCGGAGCCGTCGTGATGGGTGCCGCGATCCCCGTGATGCATTACACCGGTATGGCCGCCGCCAGTTTCACGCCCTCGGGCACGCCGGTGGATCTGTCTCACGCGGTGAGCATCACCGCACTTGGCACTGCCGGAATTGCCGCCGTCACCTTTGTCGTCCTGGGGCTCGCCCTACTGACGTCCTCGGTGGATAGGCGATTCACTGCCCAGACCTTGGAACTGCAGGAAGAGAAGCTGAAGCGAAGCGAGGCGTACTTGGCGGAGGCGCAGAGGCTCACGCACACCGGGAGTTGGGCTCGGCGGGTAGCGGGGGGAGAGGCCTTGCATCTATCCGAGGAATGGTACCGCATTTTTGGCTTCAATCCAGAAAATGGCCCGCCCGCTTTCGAACAACTTCTGCAGCGCACTCATCCGGAGGATCGTGCCAAGTGGAAAGGGGCACTCGACCGAGCAATCGATCGAAAGTCGGATTACGAAGTGGAATTCCGAATCCTTCTTCCCGACGCTACAACCAAATACATCCACACCGTCGGCCATCCTGTTTTGAACCCATCCGGAGATTTAGTGGAATTTGTGGGTAGCTCGACGGACATCACCGAGCGCAAGCGGGCAGAGCAGGCGACCCGTTTGCTGGCTGCGATTGTGGAATCGTCGCACGATGCAATTGTGAGCAAAAGTTTGAATGGTGTCATTACCAGTTGGAATAAGGGCGCAGAACGGCTGTTCGGCTACGCTGCGGAAGAAGCGGTTGGCCAGAACATCACACTGATTATTCCTCCTGAGCGTCGTGACGAAGAAAGAACGATTGTTGAGCAGATCAAGCGCGGCGAGCGGATCGACCACTTCGAGACGGTGCGCATGCGCAAGGATGGCAGCCTGATCGACGTTTCCCTGACGATTTCCCCGATGAAAGATGCCTCGGGCCGCGTGGTTGGGGCATCGAAACTGGCGCGGGACATAACCGAACGTAAACGTGCCGAAGAGGCGCTGCGTCAGGCGCAGACGGATCTCGCGCACGCCAGCCGGCTGACCACCATGGGAGAGCTCACGGCCTCTCTGGCGCACGAAGTGAAGCAACCGATCGCCGCAATAGTCACAGACGCCAATACCTGCGTGCGATGGATTACGCGCGATGAGCCCGATCTGAAAGAGGCGCGCGAGGCGGCGTGCAGAGTTGTCAAAGACGCAAAGCGTGCCTCGGAAATCATCAACCGGGTCCGCCTGCTCTTCAAGAAGGGTACTTCGCAACGGGAGTTGGTTGACGTAAACGAAGTTGCTCGAGAGATGATCGTCCTCCTGGGAGACGAGGCATCGCGGCACTCCATATCAATTCGAACAGAGCTGGCGGAAGATCTTCCCTATGTCATGGGAGATCGCGTGCAATTGCAGCAGGTGTTGATGAACCTCATCGTGAATGGCGTCGATGCGATGCACGGCGTGGATGGGCCGCGTGAGCTAACCATCAAGTCGCAGCCGGCCCAAAACAATGAACTGCTGCTGTCGGTCAGGGATACCGGCGTGGGATTGCCCCAGCACGAGGCAGATGAGATCTTTAACGCCTTCTTTACTACCAAGACTCACGGCACCGGCATGGGACTTCACATCAGCCGCTCGATTGTCGAATCGCATGGTGGCCGCTTGTGGGCTGCCGAAAACTCTCCGCGCGGCGCATGTTTTTGTTTCACCCTACCCACCAAAGCCGAGGCGCACGAATGACACACGAAGTCGCCCGCAGTGGTTCGTCATTCATGAGGTTGCCGCTGTGCGTGAGGTCATCCAAGGGGGGCAACGCAGCGATGCGCGCAGAGTGACGGCCACCCACCCACAGCCGGGAGTCGACTCGCGCCACCGAAAATCGCTAACTGAAAACTGAGAACCGAGCACTGAGAACTAAGAACTGGCCACTGACAGTTGGCCGCTGGTTTACGCTCCGACCGCCGCATGATCGGCCAGCCGTTTCTTGTTGTAGCGCAACGCGACGTTCATGAAGACATTGCCGAGGGAGGTCTCGAAGCAGATCATCAGCGCTTCTGTGTCTTCACTGGTCTTGTCGCCCTCTTGTGCGGTTAAAAGGAGCGGGGGATGCACACGGAAATGGAATCCCTGGTCGTTCAAGGCGGAGATGGCGTTGCCCACAACCTGGTTCGCCAGCTCGAAGATGGTTTCCTTGATCAGTCCATCCGACTCCGGCAGCTCAGCCCCGGCATAGTGGCTGGCCACCTTCACCGCCGTCTGCGGTTCCATGTCGAGAATGATCCGGCCTTCAATGTCTCCGGTCAGCGCGATCATGCCCGCTACGCCCTTGCGGCGATAGGCATCCTCTTCCATGGTGAGATTGTCCACCTTGGTCGTCGACTGCAAACCTTGCGACAACACGGCGTCCGCCGCGTTGATGAAAGGTTGGATCAGTTCCATCTTCATGGACTTACGCTCCCGCTCCTGCGGCGTTGGTTACGGCTCCATCTTCGCCCAGCACGTACTTGATGACTTCGTAGAGCACTTCTGGCTTCACCGGCTTCTGCACGAAATGCCGGGCGCCCCGCTGCAACGCCGCCACGATGTTCTCCTGGTATCCCACCGACGAGACCATCACGATGCGCGCTTCAGGATGCTGTTGCACAATCCGTTCAGCCGCTTCAATGCCTTCCATCTGCGGCATGGTGATGTCCATGAGCACGATGTCAGGATGGGTGCGGTCGAACTCGCTGATGGCAGTCAAGCCGTCTCCGGCTTCCGCCGCCACCTGCCCGCCGAACGTTTCGATCATGCGGGCTAAGTTCTTACGGGCAAATACGGAGTCGTCCACGATCAAGTAGCGGACCGGCTGCCCGTCTTTGCTGCGCTTTACTGGTGCAAACTGCTCCATACAGACCTCCCCTGTCTACTGCATATCATGGCCCGCTTCGCCTGAACCAGATCACGCTGGTCACAGCCGGGCAGTGCCCGATCTCTTAATGTCCGGCGCGCACGGCCCGTCCGTTCATGTCGCCGCTGCTCCGGCCGCACAGTGCCTGCAGCGTCGCTCCGATGATGTCGAGCCCGACCACGCGCACGACGTATCCACGTTCGATCGCCGCCTTCGGCATGCCAAATACCACGCAGGATTCTTCACTCTGCGCAATGGTCATGCCGCCTTCTTTCTTAATCGCTCCTAATCCTTCGGCGCCGTCATCGCCCATGCCCGTCATCAGCACGCCGACTGCATTGGTCTTGAATTCTTCGGCGACGCTACGTAGCAGGACGTCCGCGCTCGGACGGTGACCGTTCACCCGCGGCTCGTCGCTGAGCACCACGATGTCCCCCAGAGGCAGGCGCTTCACTTTCATGTGCCGGCTGCCCGGGCAGATCAGTACACGCCCGGGCTGCAGCATATCGCCCGATTGCGCTTCCTTCACCCGCAGTGGACAGATTTCATCCAGCCGCCGCGCGAACATGTCGGTGAATCCATCCGGCATGTGCTGCACGACGGTGATGGTTGCCGGAAAATCTCCCGGCAATTGCGAAAGCACATATTCCAGCGCCTGCGGACCGCCGGTGGAAACTCCAATGGCGACGATCTTGTTGGGAGCTCCGGAGGGCGCGGGAGGTTTTTCCGGCTTGGACCGAATCCCCGAAAGCATGCGCGGCTTCAACTTGCAGTCGGCGGCGGCCTTGACCTTCGCGATCAACTCCCGCGCGGTCTCCGCCATGTGCGCCGTCGCATCTTTCGGCTTGGTGACGAAATCGAATGCGCCCAGCCCCAGCGCTTTCATGGTGACGCTCGCGCCCTCGGTGCTGTGCGAGCTGACCACAATCACCGGAACCGGCTGCCGCCGCATGATCTCCTTCAACGTGTCGATGCCGTTCATGCCCGGCATCTCCAGATCGAGCGTGACTACGTTCGGCTTCAGTTCTTCGATTTTCTTCAGGCAGAACGACCCGTCCATGGCCGTTCCCACCACGTCTATCGATCCATCGGCCGCCAGCATCTGCGGAATCAGCTTGCGCATCAGCGCCGAGTCATCGACCACCAGCACGCGTATGAGGTCTTTTCTCATGCCGGACCTCCTGCCGCCGGAGTCAGCGCCAGCCGCATGCGGTCGGTCTGCGTCAGCAGCAGCCCCGAATTCGCATGTCCCATTTCCTGCGGCCGCAGGCGCGCCACGTGCTCCACCACCGCCGGCAGGTTGAGAATTAAAACCACTCGTCCATCGCCCAGAATCGAGGCGCCCGACACCAGATCGGTCGAGAATGTCTGGTCGTCCAATGCCTTGATCACCAGTTCTTCTTCGCCTTCCAGCGCATCTACAATCAAACCGTACTTCCTCTCTGCCACGGTAATGACTAGCACGAACAACTTCGATTTGCGCTCGTCTGCCGGCGCGGGCCGTCCCAGCCGCAGCAACGGCAGCACCTGGTTGCGCAACTGCAGAACTTCGTAGTTATCGACCTGGTGGACTTCCGTCTCGAAGGTGCGCGCGATTTCGAGCACCGCATTCAGCGGAATCGCGTACAGCCGCTGCTCCACCCAGAACAGCAGCGCCTTGATGATGGCCAGGGTCAGCGGCAGCTTCAGGCGGAACGTCGTGCCTTGCCCCAGCCGCGTCTCCAGGCTCACCGAAGCTTTCAGGCGATGCAGCACGCTCTGCACCACGTCCATACCCACGCCCCGTCCGGAAACCTCGGTGACCTGCTCGGCCGTCGAGAAGCCCGGGCGGAAGATCAGGTTGAGCGCTTCGGTCTCGCTCATCTGCGCCGCTTCGGCCGCGGTCGCCAGCCCCAGTTCGATGGCCTTGCTGCGAATCTTCTGCGCATCGATGCCGCGCCCGTCATCGCTGACTTCGACGATGACCTGGTTTCCTTGGTGATAGGCGTTCAGCCGCACCCTGCCTTGCTCCGGCTTGCCCATCTTTTTGCGCTCCTCCGCCGACTCGATCCCGTGGCTGATGGCGTTGCGCACCAGGTGCGTCAAGGGCTCGGCGATGGCGTCGAGAATGCCCTTGTCGAGGTCGGTATCCTGCCCGCTGATATCGAGTTCCACGTCGCGGTCGCACTGCCGGGAAACGTCGCGCACCATGCGCGGAAAGCGCCGGAACAGCTGGTCCACCGGCACCATGCGGATCTTCATCACCGAGCGTTGCAGATCGTTGAGCACCCGCGCCTGAAATGCCATGGCGTCGGCGAATTTGCCCCGCAGAAGTTCTTTCGGATAGCGCTTGGAAAATTCATTCAGCGCCTGCTGCAGCATCGATTTCCCGATGATCAGTTCGCCCACAAGATTCAGCACGCTGTCGATCCGCCCCGCATCCACGCGCAGGATGTTTTCCACTGCGCTCACCGCGGCTTCCGCGGTAGGAATGGCCGACGGCGCGGCTTCTTCCGCCACTTGCTCCTGTGCCGGAATTTCCTCGAGTGCCGCCAGCGGCGCGGTGACGGGAACCTGCGCTCCCGGCGCGGCGCCCTGCAGAAGCAACTCGACCACGACTTCTTCCGCAATGGTCGGAATCTTGCACTTGGCAATGATCTGCGCCGCCGTCTGCACGCTGGCCAGAACGAATTCCACCTGCCGGGCCGCGGCCGCCGACTTCGCATCCGGACGCACCGCCAGCACCGGACCCATGCTCGAGACCGCGTTCTGGATCAGTTGCCGTCCTGCAATCGGCATGGCGCAGTGCGGATCCATTTTCACCACCACATGCAGCACATCCTGGCCGCTCGCCTGCGCCTGCGTCATAGCCAGCTTTTCGTATTCGGTCCACTCGGCCGCGGTCTTGACCGCGGCTTTGGCCTTCTTGCGGGCCCGCGATTTTTTGGCCGCCGGGCTCGACGTGAGTTCTTCGATCCGCTTGCTCAGCTTTTTGGTGGAAGGCGGCTTGCTTCCCTTGCGATACGCCGCAATCATCTCGGCAAACAGGTCGGCTGCCGCGAACGCGATTTCGGCCACTGCCGCCTGGGTCGCGCTGCCTTCCATCGATAACGCATCTTCGAACTGGTGCGCCAGTTCGCTCAACTCGCGCAGGCCACAGGCCGCCGAGTCGCCCTTCAAGGTATGCACCGTGCGCCGGATGGAGCGCACGATCTCCTCGTCGCCGGGCTTCTTCTCCAGCTTCAAGGCTTCGTCGTTCAGCGCCTGCAGCAGTTCCTGCGAGGTCTCAAAGAAGAGCTCCCGCATTTCCAGGCCGCGTTCATCGGGGGAATTCGTCATGCGTTACTCCCGCACCTCGAGCCGCTGGTACGCCGTCCCGCTGTCCTTGTGCACCATCTGGAATTTCTTGGTCAGCCCCAGCAAGCTTTCCGCATGGCCCACAAACAGGTAGCCGCCGGGATTCAGGCAGCGGTAAAACTTTTCGATCAGCCGCTTCTGCTCCGCTTCGTCGAAATACATCATCACGTTGCGGCAGAAGATCACGTCGTTGCGCTGCGGCAGGTATTCAGTCTTCAGATTGTGGAAGTCGAAGTGCACCATCTCTTTCAGCGCCTTTTTGATGGCGTAGCGGTCGGCCACCTTGTCGAAGTAGCGCAGCCGGTAACCGTAATCGACCATCGACATCTGGTGCTCGCTGTAGGTCCCTTCCTGCCCCGCGCGCAGCACCGAATAGCTGATGTCGCTGGCCAGAATTTCCAGCCGCCACGGCGGAGGCACCAGCGGCTTGGGCAGCGGCAACTCCATGGGCAGCGGATTGCGCAGGTAGTAGTACGCCAGCGCATCGGTTATGAGCATGCCCAAGGTGTAAGCTTCCTGCCCGGTCGAACAGCCCGCGCTCCATACGCGGATCGAATACTCCCGCCGCGCGCTCTTGTGCTTCAGCAGCTCTTCCAGCACGGTTTTTTGAAACAGGTCGAGCTGTGCCTTGTGCCGGAAGAAGCTGGTTTCATTGACCGTCAGGTTTTCCAGCAGCTTGGCCAGCTCTTCTTTGCCTTGCTGGCTGATCAGTAGCCGGTAGTAGCCATAAAAGGAGTCCACGCGGCACTCCTTCAGGCGGCGCAACAGCCGGTCCTGCAGGAAATGTGTGCGGCGTTCGTCGAAGTGCATGCCGCACTCCTGGTAGACGAGCGCCTGCAGCAACTTCAGTTCCGCGTCGGTCAATATGGGAGCTGGTGCCGCTCCGGATGTGCTCATGCGTTCTCTCGTTTTCGAATGCCAGTGGCTAGTGGCCGGTGATCAGTGATGGTAAAACCACCACCACCCGATTCCTCTCCAGCCGACCACCCCAGCGTACTCGCGACCAATCACTGACCACTGATCACTGACCGCTGACCACTTGTTTTTACTTCGCCCCTGCGCCCCGGGCTTCCGCCTTGGGCGCTACTTTTTTCTCCGCTGGCTCGCTTTTGGCCCGCAGGCTCTCCGGCGCCAGCAGCTTGCTCATATCGAGCAGCACAACCAATCGGCCTCCAACTTTACCGAGGCCGGTCACGCAATTCAGCCCGCCATCCTGAAACACGGCCGGCGGCGCTTCCACGGCGTCGGCGGGAATCTTCAGAACTTCTGAAGCCGAATCCACGATCAATCCCGCCAGCCTGCCCGCATGCTCGACCACCAGGATCCGGTTGTGGCGCTTTACCGTGGACGACTTCTCTCCAAAGCGTTTCCGCAGGTCCATCACCGAAACGATCTTGCCCCGCAGGTTGATCACGCCCTCCAGATAATCGGGCGCGTCCGGCACCGCGGTAATCTCCGGCACCCGCACGATTTCGTGCAGGGAAGTGATGGGCACGCCGTAGGTCTCGCGGCCCACCTGAAAGCCCACAATGTGCAGTTCGCGGCTCATGGTCTCGGCTCTCCTCAGCGGCCCTACTGCGATCCGGCACTGGCCCGGCGCGCGTTGCGGTTTGAAGCCTCCGAGTTCGCCTGCGCCCGGGCACCCTCAGCCAGGGCGAAACGGTCGATGAAGTCCAGCAGGCTGCGCGACATCTTCGACATCTGCTCCGACGACGCGGCCAGCTCGGTTGAACTTGACGTCGACTGCTGCACCAGTTCGCGCATGCGTTCCATCGCCTTGACCACGGCCTGCGCTCCGGAAGCCTGCTCTTCCACCGCCGAATTGATTTCGTGCGTGATCTCGTTCAGCCGCGTGGTAGCGCGCGCAATCTGCGACGAGCCATGCGACTGCTCGTTGGTGGCCGCGCCAATTTCCTGCGCGAACTTGTAGACCTCGGTGACCACGTTCGAGATCTTGCGCAGCGCGGCGTTCAACTCTCCGCCCAGCTCCAGGCCCTCGTTGACGATGGTGGTCGAGCGATCCATGTTTTCGACCGCCTTGCGCGCTTCCTTCTGGATGCTCTGAATGAGTTCAGAAATTTCCTTGGTCGACTGCGCCGACTTCTCGGCCAGCTTGCGCACTTCGTCGGCGACCACCGCGAAGCCCAGGCCGTGTTCTCCGGCGCGGGCCGCTTCGATGGCGGCGTTCAAAGCCAGCAGGTTGGTCTGCTCGGCCAGATCGTCGATCACCTCGATGATCTTGCCGATGTCGTCCGCCCGTTGTCCCAGCGCTCCAAT
>Ga0187805_10000707_pt1 | contig 11394 bp, 6 predicted proteins | sample NC_wetland_sal_i_6_FD_132965 | JGI IMG/M metagenome (GOLD analysis project Ga0187805, IMG submission 132965) | Wetland sediment microbial communities from Neuse River Estuary, North Carolina, USA - Control_5 | ecosystem: Environmental > Aquatic > Freshwater > Wetlands > Sediment | place: USA... | reverse complement strand
GAAGCACATCAGCGGGAACGATCTGGGATTTGTCGGCGAGATCTGCTTTGCCGAGCCGTGCTGGATTGAAGCGCTGTGGCAGCAAGGCGGCATTCCGGTTTTGGCTTCACTGGCGCTGGGAGCGGACGGCGAGTATTACAACGTAAATGCCGACGAAATGGCCGCGGCTTGCGCGGCGGCCTGCCACGCGAACGCGCTGATTTTTCTGACAGACGTACCGGGCGTGAAGGATGCCGAGGGCGTAGTGATTCCGTGGTTGAACACGAAGCAGGCGCAGGATCTGGCTGCGGGATCGGTGATCAGCGGCGGGATGTTGCCGAAGCTTGCGGCCTGCACGCAGGCGCTGAAGCAAGGCGTGGGGCGCGTGAGGATATTGCCGGCTGCCGAGGCAGAGGCGCTGCCGCAGTTTTACCTGACAAAGCTGAATTGTGGAACTGAAGTCACTTGTGCGTAAATTGCCGGGCCGTTTGGAGTCGATTAGACATCAGAGACAGTTTGGAAAGAGGATTCAAGTTGAACACTCAATTGCAAAACAAGGCGCCGATCATGCCGGAAACTTTTCCTGGCATTTTCTGGTGTCCGGACCTTATTTCGACTCGGGACTTGGGACCGCAGGGGGTGGAGGCGGTGTTGCATCTGGCGGACCTGATGAAGTCGCGGCCCTCGGTATTTCAGCGCGCGCTTGCGGGGAAGCAGATGGTGATGTTTTTTGAGAAGCCGTCACTCAGAACTCGCCTGACGTTTGAGTCGGGAATGGCGAGCCTGGGCGGCACTACGATGTTCGTCGACCAGTCGCACAGCCGCCTGGATGCGCGCGAGACTCTGAGCGACATCGCGCACAATCTGGAGCGCTGGGTCGACGTCATCGTGCTGCGCACATTCGCTCAAGAAACAATCGAGGGAATGGCCGGTTACGCGTCCGTGCCGGTAATCAACGCGCTCAGTGATCTGGAGCATCCGTGCCAGGCGCTCGCGGACTACTTCACGCTGCAGGAGCGGTTCGGCGATCTCAAGGACATTACGCTCGCTTACGTTGGAGACGGCAACAACGTGGCGCATTCTCTACTGCTGACTTGCGCGTGCCTCGGGTCGTCGATCCGGATTGCGACGCCGAAGGGTTACTCCTGCAATGCGCAAATTGTCGCCGATGCCCGGAAGCTCGCGAAGCAGACCGGTGCGCGAATCGAGTTTCTCACGGAACCTCATGCAGCGGTCGCAGGCGTCGATGCGGTTTACACCGACGCCTGGGCCAGCATGGGGCAGGAAAACGAGGCGGCACAGCGCGCCGAGATTTTCCGGCCGTATCAGGTAAATCGGGAACTGATGGCGGAAGGGGCGCCGCACGCGGTGTTCATGCACTGCCTGCCCGCGCATCGTGGTGAAGAAGTCACCGATGAAGTCATGGACTGCGAGAATTCCGTAATCTTCGAGCAGGCGGAAAACCGGCTGCACGTGCAAAAATCCATCCTTTATTTATTGCTGGGCGGCGCGGTGCGGCTGCCCGTTAGGAGCGCTCATGCGTGAAAAAGTTGTTCTGGCTTATTCCGGTGGACTGGATACTTCCATCATTATTCCGTGGCTGAAAGAGAACTACTCCTACGACGTCATCGCGATGGTCGGCGATGTAGGACAAGGAGACGACATCGAGGCGGTGGTCAAGAAGGCGTACGCGACTGGCGCCAGCAAAGTCGTTGTCGAAGATCTTCGCGAGGAGTTCTTGACCGGCTACGTGTTTCCAGCGTTGAAGGCTGGGGCGGTTTACGAACACAAGTATTTGCTTGGGACTTCGCTCGCGCGGCCGGTGATCGCGAAACATCAGGTTGAAGTGGCGTTGCGTGAGGGTGCGACGGCGGTTTCTCACGGATGCACGGGCAAGGGCAACGACCAGGTGCGGTTTGAGTTGACGTACCAGGCGCTAGCTCCTGAACTGAAGATCATCGCTCCATGGCGCGAGTGGACGCTGAAGTCGCGTGAGGACTGTCTCGACTACGCGGAGGCACACGGGATTCCGGTGTCTGCGTCCCGCGAGAAGATTCACAGCCGCGACCGCAATCTGTGGCACATCAGCCATGAGGGCGGAGAGTTGGAAGATGCGGGGAATGCGCCTTTGGCGACGACATGGCAGATCACTCGATCCCCGCAGGAGGCGCCTGACAAAGAAGAAAAAGTCGGCATCGGCTTTGTGAAGGGAGTTCCAGTTTCGGTGAACGGGATGGAAATGGATCCGGTGTCGCTGGTGGAATTGCTGAATGAGATCGGTGCACGAAATGCTGTGGGACGGGTCGATCTGGTGGAGAACCGGTTCGTCGGGATCAAGTCACGCGGATGCTATGAGACTCCTGGCGGGACTCTATTGATCACGGCGCATCGTGAACTCGAGGCGCTGTGCCTGGAGCGCGAAGTTGCGCACTTCAAGCAGCACATCGGGTTGAAATATGCCGAACTCGTCTACTTCGGCTTGTGGTTCACACCCTTGCGCGAGGCTCTCGACGCGTTCGTCGAAAAAACGCAGACGGAGATGACTGGCAAGGTGACTTTGTCGCTGTACAAGGGGAACGTTTCTGTCGTTAGCCGCGAGTCGGAGAATTCGCTGTACCGGACCGATCTTTCGTCGTTCACGATGGGAGCGGAGTACGACCAGAAGGATGCGGAGGGATTCATCCGCATTCTCGGGCTGCCTTCGCGGTCGCGAGCGCGGAACCGAGTCGAGGTCACACGATGAAGATGTGGTCGGGAAGGTTCCGGCAACCGCTGGACCCTGATTTCGAGCGATGGCAGCGATCGTTTGAGTTCGACCGGAGGCTGCTGCGTTACGAAATCGCGGCCAGCGGCGCGCATGCTCGCGCGCTGAAGAATGCCGGGGTCTTGTCTGCCGACGAATTGATCAGCATTCTGCAGGGATTGGAGCAGATTGGGGAGCGGGCCGCCGCTTCTCCGTCGTTTCTCGACGATGGCGAAGCGGAGGACGTGCATCACTTCGTGGAGAAGCAACTCGTCGCACTGGTCGGCGAGGCGGGCTACAAGTTGCACAGTGGACGTAGCCGCAATGAACAGATTGCGACTGATCTGCGGCTCTACGTTCGGGCCGCGATTGATCAGTTGCGGCACGAACTGGGAGAGTTGTGCGGCGGATTCGTGGATCGCGCGGAACAGGCTGCAGACGCGGCGATGCCGGCGTATACGCATCTGCAAAGAGCGGAACCGGTTCTGGCCGGGCATTGGCTACTGGCCTATGTAGAGATGTTTCTGCGCGATGCCGATCGACTGGCAGACTGTCGCAAGCGGCTGAATGTTTGTCCGTTAGGTTCGGGTGCTGTGGCTGGTGCGACCCTGCCTCTCGATCGCACCTTCATGGCCGAGACTCTGGGCTTTGACGCGCCGACTGCAAACAGCATCGACGCGACGAGCGATCGGGACTTTATGCTTGAGCTCGTCCAGGCGCTGTCGCTGCTCGCCTTACATTTAAGCCGCTGGGCTGAGGAGATGATTCTGTTTTCGTCGCAGGAATACGGATTCCTGGAATTGCCTGAGGCCTACTCCACCGGCAGCAGCGCGATGCCCCAGAAGAAGAATCCGGACCTGCTTGAGTTGGTGCGAGGCAAGAGTGGACGCGTTTTAGGCAATGCGACTGCGCTCATGGTTACGGTGAAGGGGCTGCCGCTCGCCTATAACAAGGATCTGCAGGAAACGCAGGAGCCTCTCTTCGATGCGACCGATACGTTGTTGCAAATGTTGCCGCTGGTAGCGGGATGGATGAAGTCGGTGGAATTCCATCACGAAACTATGCAGCAGGCAGCGCAATCAGGATTCATGAATGCGTGGGCCGCGGCTACGTATTTGGTCAAGCGCGGCGTTCCGTCGCGGCTGGCGCATGAGCGGATTGGCAAGGCCGTACAAATGTGCCTGGAGCGCGGTTGCGAACTGCATCAGCTTACGCTGCGAGATCTGCAGACCCTTAGTCCGGCGTTTGGCGAGGATTTCTTTGAGTCGCTAACGCTCGCTTCGGTCCTTGCTGTTCACGATGTTCCAGGTGGAACAGCGCCAACCCGGGTGCGGCAAGCGATTGGCGCCGCGAGAGAGAAAATCGAGTCGCTTCGCGAGGAGGTCCATGCGCACGCGTAAAGCAATTCTGCCGGATGCAGAGCATATTCACGAATTGATCGGGGCATATTCCGGTGACGGCACACTGTTACCGCGCACGCTGCCCGAAATCTGTGAGAACGTCAGGGACTTCGTCGTACTCGAGGACGACGGGCGCATCATTGGCTGCGGCGCGCTGCATCTTTATGGCACGCACCTCGCGGAGATCCGGTCGATTACGGTCGCGCCCTGGGCTCAGGGTAAAGGTGGCGGAGGGCGTTTGGTGAAGGCTTTGATGGCCGAGGCGAAGCGGCATCGCGTGGATTGCATTTGCTTGTTTACGCGCAAGCCTGACTTCTTCGCGGCGCAGGGCTTTTCGGTTGCTCAACGCGAGGACATCCCAGACAAGATTTACAAAGACTGCCACGCCTGTCCGCGGTTCCATTGCTGCGATGAAGTCGCAATGGTGCGCGGCACTTTACCGAAGTTCGCGATTCTGCCAGAGCCGGCAAACTGGCTGGTGAAGCTGCAGGGATGGGCGCCGAACGTTGGAGATCCGGGGAGTTCCAGCTAACTTCCCGGGTCCATCTTTCGTGATCGACGTTTCACAGTGTCTAGATAATTCCTTATGAACTGTGGCCGGCGCAGTGCATCACGCCAAGATATGCGCTCCATGGACCCACAGTTTCGCGATATTGGTACGCCATCACTCTTGAGATCTGGTGCAGGTGAGTCAGGTCGTGAGCGGCCCAGGTTGCCAGCAACTCGGACAGAGTAACGACTCCGAGCGCAGGATGCCGGCCGCGACGCTCGAAATCCGCAGGCTGCAGATTCATCGCACGAAGTGCGTCCAAGTTCTCCGAGCGCACACGAGCGAATTCATCCAGTAACTGATCAAGCGATTTACCTCGGCTCTCGCGCTTCTGCGCCCAGCGGTCGAAGGCATCGAACGACCGAGCGTCGCCGAACTGCAGGATCATTCTTGCTCGCGGCATCCAATCGGTGCGCTCGCCGTGAATCAGGTGACCGACGATGTCGAACGTGCTCCACGTCTTTTCCCCTTCGTTTCGCTGCGTCCACGTTTCCGGCAGATCACGCAGCAGCGAGTTGAGAGCGGCGGGCGTGCGGGTGAGAAGAGCTATCGTGTTGTTCAAATTGTGATCCATAGTGTTGTCCAATTGTTAGAGGGCATTGTCGGCGCGAGTTTAGTTCTTCTTTTGCGTCGGGCCACTTTGGGTTTTGATGCACGCCGGCCTTCATAAGATCCTTCGCTCGGCCTGAAAAACGACTGCGCTCAGGATGACACCGGTCTCCTGCGGCGGCACTACTAGTGGAGATTCAGATCGAGGTAGTGGCCAAAGCTTGACAGAGAAATCTGATCGCCGCCGGGCAGGTAGAAACCGAATTTGCCCGAGGAGAGATTCGTTCCGGCCTGCGTCCACCGATCGAGAATGACCCATGTGTCCCCTACTTTGATCTGGTGCACGATCTCTGTTGGGGAAACGTGAACCTGCAGGGTGCGAAAACTTTTCTTGTCGCTCTTATGAGAAATTTTGGCGTCGCTTATTTTCTGTCCGTTCCGCACATCCGTACGATAGAAATTATTGTCGTCGATCTGAAAGAGGTCGTAGTTGTTCGGGTCGATGTAGTGCACAACCCACTGCAGGCGGTGGCCCTTCGTCAGCATGGCGGAAAAGACGAACGTTCCGGACGTCGGGGTAAGGCCATACAGGATGTAGTCGCCGCCTTTGCGAACGAAGACGCCTTTGTCCTGCCTCCAACCCTCAGGGTCGTCCCACTTGGACATTCCGGCCGGAGCGAGCGATAGGTCAACGGTTCGCGTCTGGCCGGGGTTAACTTCGAGGTTTGCGGTCTGGACAAAACCGTCGGCCATGCGAGCGGAAAAAGTGTATGCGCCTGCCGCCACATTGACGGGGCTGCCACTCGTCACCTTAACAGGCTGCTCGCCCTGCTTGGTCAGAGTGATCACCGCGTCGGCGGGAGAATAATTGATTTTCAATTCGCCGGGCGCAGCTTCCAGAGCGAGATCGGTGCCGGTGAGAGTTACCGGGGTTCCGGCGACGAAGTGCTTTTTGATCTGCCGTGGTTTGAAACGTTCTTTGCGAACTTCAATCACGTGGTCGCCGGGAGAGATGGAGGAGAGGTTGAGGGTGCCGTCTGATTGCACGGTACCAGCGTTCGTCTGGTCGATGAGTATCGTCGCTCCGGCGGGCCCGCCCTGAATGATCAGCTGAGCCATGTGCGTAACGGGCAGAAGACCGAAGACCAGCCGAGTTTGCTGACCCTTGCGGATGCGGATTTTCTGCTCGACGACATCCTGATAACCGGCCTTCGCAACGCGCACGACATACTCTTTTGGCTCAAGATTGGCGATGCGCAGTTGACCTCCCTGGGTCTGTTGCGCGAGAGCCTTGCCGTTGAGGAATACGCTGGCTTTGTCCTGGCCGGTGACAACTACTAGAGTGCCGACGTTCTGGCCAGACTCGACGAAGGCAGTGAGAGCAGGAGTTGCTGTGACTTCGACGGAGAGTTTGTATTCTTCGCTGCCGCGGCTGACGTTTAGTTCGTGGGTGCCAGTGGGGACGGATGGGAGATCAACGCCGTCCGTGGGAACGTCGATCGGTGATTGTCCATCCAGGCTTAATTTGACAGCGGCATCGCTTGAGTAGAAATGAACGTGGTCGCCCATGCTGCTTACAAGAACGGCGAGAACACCTTTGGCGGTGATTGGCGTTTTCACGACTGGGAGCACTCCAGCAGTCGAGGTGAAACCGAGCGCGAAACTTCCGGAAGGACCGTCGAACTTCAGCGTGTGGTCGCCCGCCGAGAGTTTGTCGAGGGACCACTGTGCGTCCTGCAAATCCGCAGGTGGCTGATCGTCGAACGACACTTTGCCGGTAGCCGTGTCGGACGTTAACTTCATTCCTGGTAGTACGGGTTCCGGCTGCGGGACTGGCGCTGGGACGGGCGCGGTTTGCACAACTGGAGCTGGGGCCGGAGCCGGTTGCTTGTGCCGGAAAAAGAGAAATGCTGAAACGACGATCAGCAGCAGTGCGGCCGAACTCGCGAATAAAACGACAATGACTGGATTGATCGGAGTCCCGGGCCGTGGAGGTGCCGGGGGGATTTTCTTTTGCGGCGGCGCTACTGGTTTGGAAAGCTTTGCGGATGGAGCGGTCGCAACTGGCTCAGCCTTAGGTGGTGCCGGAGGAATCGCCGGTGCAGGAGGAGGTTGAGGAAGCTGCCATTGAGTTTCCGTCGGCCCTGGGTCAACGTTTGGAGCTGCGGCGAAAGACAGCGTCGCCGAAAAAGTCTCATCCACACCACTTGTTTTTCCCGTGATTCCAGGCAAGTTCAACTTCTGCAGAAGACCGTTCGCACTGGAGAGGATTTCTTCATCCTCGAGATACTTGTCAACAATCGCTCGCGCCTTCGCACCGAGGGTTCGCCGCGTATCTGCATCGACGGCGGAATCCGCTTCACTGTCGAGCCGGCGCAACTCCTCGAGATCACGGCGGCGCGTCTGGCGGCGCTGGGTCTGCAGGTCGCGCTGCACCGCGTCTCGGATCTGGAGCAACCGCATCTCGCGCGGGTAGGTCGACAGCCCTTCTTCCACTCGCGAGAGAGCAGCCGCCAGGTCTCCCGAGGTCTGCAGCTTTCGCGCTTGCGAAACGCATTCTCCGACAAAGGTCTCGCGCTTTTGATCTGAGATCAGCGTGCGGAGAGTCTTAGCCATCGGATGGGACGGATTGAGGTCGAGGGCTTCTTTCGCAAGATTTTCGGCGGCGCACCAATCGTTGTCGACCAACCTTCGCGCCTGCTCGACGAGCGCGTTCGCCAACACTGCTTTCGCGAGCGTGTCGTTCTCATTCAACTCGTAAGCCTGGCGTAAGAGCTGAATACCTTCGGTGGTTTTCTGTTGCGCGCACAGTTCTTGCCCTTCCGCCATCAGGCGCTGGGCATCGGCTTTGCGCTCAACCCCCTGATAAGCCAGCTTTTCGAGGGCCTGCAACTCTTCGTCGTTGGGGAATTCGTTCGCGGCGTCCTTCAGCAGTTCGAAGGCACGGTCATAGTCGCTGGAGTGCAGGCACGTGTCGATCTGCTCGATCACGCGTGTTTTGGATTCGATGCGGGATTGCTGGTCGCGGCGCTTCTGAAGCCGCTCGATCTCAAATTTCAGGCCGGGATATTGGCTATAGATGGTTCGCAGAATTTCCCAGTCGTTCAGTGCGTCGCTGAAAGTGCCCTGCTCTTCGTGCAGGTGAGCCCGGGCGACGATGGAGTTCACCAGATCGCGCTTGTCTTGAACCAGGCGCAGGGCACGCTCGAAATGCGACTCGCCGGGATGTTGCTCGAGAGCATCGCGCAGGATGCTGACGCGTTTGTCGAGATCCGGCTCAGCTTCGACCTGGCGATCGACTTGAGCGATCAGTGCAGATAAATCCTGGCGTTGCTGTTCTTCGATGTCATAACGAAGGGCCTGGAAAAGAGCATTGGTCGGGTACTTCGCCAGATAGGTTTGGCAGGTCGCCACTGCTTTGCCAAAGTTGTGGTCCGCGAGAAGTTTGCGCGCCTCGGCGTAGGCCGTGTTCATCGCGTCGTGCTCGGAGCGGACCTCGTTGTAGAAGCTCTGGTAACGCGCTCCACTCTCGCGGTTCACGGAGTCGGGAGCCTTGCGATCGAGTTCGAGCACGACGCCCAGCTTGGCGAGAGCGCTGCTGACATCACCTTTTTGCCAGGCATCCACAGCGGCGCGGTGAACCTGCTCTTTTTCCTGGCGAACCTTGTTGTACTCCTGTTCCTGGCGGTCGACATCGGCCAGCAACTGCAGGGCGCGAGTTTCCTGCGGCAGTAATTGCAGGACATTTTGCAGGGCTTCGCGGGCTTGCGGGTAGGCGCGGTTATCGACGTGCTGGCGCGCAAGACGATACCAGTTGTCGATCTGGCGTTCGCTACGACGGTTCTCGATCTTGCTCTTCAACGCAAGCGCCGTGGCATTGTCAGGTTCGATCTGCAAAGCCTCTTGCAGTTTCTGCAGTGCCAGCGGATCTTCCTCTCCTTCAAAGCGGGCTCGGGCCGCATCGAGTAACTGGGCAAGCGTCTTGCGGCGGACCGCATTGTCGAGTTGGCTGCGCAGAGCACCGATGTCGGCGTCCATGTAGCCTTCGGCCTCAAGTTCGCCGAGAATCTCGCCGGCGAACTGAAGATCTCCATCGGAAAGCGCTTTGGTGGCGCGTTGCAGCCGCGGGCGCGTGCGCTCCGGATCGAAGAATTCGATGTGCTCGTTGCGGAGCGCTTTGCTGAGCGTATCGCCGAATTCGCGTGAGGCAGCGAAACGATGCCACGCCTGTTTGGCCATGCCTTTGTGGACGACTCGGCTGACGGCGGGGGATATTGCGGAATTGACTTCTGAAGCAAGGGGCGGGATCTGATTCAGAATGGCTTCGACTACTTCGTCGGCGCGAGTTCGCTGGAACGGATGCCTTCCCGTCAGTGCTTCGTAGCAGACGACACTCAGAGAAAAAATATCTGACGCGGCGGAGAGCGGCTTCATTTGAATCTGCTCGGGCGACATGTAAAGCAGAGTTCCCTTTTGCGCGCGCGTGGTGTGGGCATCAGCCATGTGAGCAACGCCGAAGTCGATGATCTTGACCGAGTCGTCTTCCATCACGAAGATGTTGCTCGGCTTCAGGTCGCGATGCACCAGCCCGCGTTCGTGGGCCGCCTGCAGGCCACGGCAGGTCTGAGAAATGATCTCGACTATGCGCTCGATCGTAAGGCGTTGGCTCGACTTGCGGACGAAGTAGTCGAGGGTTTTGCCGGGCAAGAGCGGCATCACGAAATAGGGTTTCTTCTTGCCCTCTTCTTCAAATTCTCCGATGTCGAAGATTTCGACGATATTGGGATGGCTCATCGAGGCGAGCACATCGCATTCCTTGTAGAACAATTGCAAGGAAGCTTGATCAGGAAGATCGAGGATCGTCTTGACGGCGACCTCGCGGCGGACCACGGTGTCGTAGGCGCGATAGACCAGACCCATGCCGCCCTGTCCGAGGATCTCCCGCACCTCGTACCGGTTGGCCAGTTTTTTCGGTGATCCGACGTTCTCCATGGCGCGCCCGCGGTTTCAGGGCCCCAGCAGTTTATATGATTTTCGTCCGCGAGGGTTGGCCGTTTCCTGGCAGTCGGGCCCGACTTGGGCCGTCAGGAAGGCCTTTGGAGTGTTGCATGGATGATTGGCGGAGGCGAAAGGATGGTGAAGCGACTCAGCTTATTCCTTGATCTCGCCTGTCGACTCAAACCGAATTCCAGCCACAGCTTTGCCGGACGCTAGCAAGTCACGGATGCCAGCCCGGTTGGGGCCAGCCTGGGTGATCGCGGCGGAGAGGCAGCTGACAGCCTCCTGAACCGGCGTGCCCTGGGGTAGGCGGAAGATCCAAGGGATGTTGGTCGAGGTCAGAGCGCGGTCGGAGGAGATGGCGACAACCGGAACGAATGACTTCACAGCAATCTGCTCGGCGAGATGGCTGGAGGGGCGATCGAGCGCAATCAGGGCCAGGACATGGTCCTGATACACCGCTTTCACGAGATCGTTGGATGCCTTGCCCCACGACGATTCGGAGGGAATCGCAATCAGTGAGAAGCGCTTGCCAGAGGTGTTCAGAGAACTTAGAAGATGAAGCATTTCTGGCGAGCGGACAACGTCATCGGCGTGAGGACCGAAGACGCCGATCTGCAGGTTCCTTCCGCTCTCGTCCGGCGTCGCTGGCCCGACGTAGTGCACGCCGTTTTCTCCCACCTGCGCATACGGCTTCTCCATCGTGATGCGCCGATAGTCGATTTTCCCGTTGTGCACGCGGCCAAGGAATAGAGGAGCAATGTTCTTGCAGTTGGGATCGAACACCATGTCGCCAGTGACACCTTTGTAGCTGGTCAACCCGGTGAGAGCGTCGCGGATTCGGCCTCTATTCAGGCCGGCGCGGCAGATGGAGTCGAGCAAGATTCGCATCTGGTCGTAAGCGAGCGCAGCAAATTGGTCTGGCTTCTCGTGGTAACGCGCTTCGTAGCGAGCGGTGAATTCCTGCCACTGTGGATCGGTCCGGTTGGGATCGTAGGGAAAAACGGCCTCAAAGCCTTCCGCCGCGGAGCCCGCGAGCTTGATGATTTCGTCGCCGATGGTGCGATGGCTGCCGAAGACACGCTGCTTCATGCCCAGTTCCTGCATCTGTTGCAGGATCATCGCGGCCGGGTCGATGTCGGTCCAGAGCACAATGGCATCGACGCGGGAATCTT
>Ga0187805_10000706_pt1 | contig 11394 bp, 9 predicted proteins | sample NC_wetland_sal_i_6_FD_132965 | JGI IMG/M metagenome (GOLD analysis project Ga0187805, IMG submission 132965) | Wetland sediment microbial communities from Neuse River Estuary, North Carolina, USA - Control_5 | ecosystem: Environmental > Aquatic > Freshwater > Wetlands > Sediment | place: USA... | reverse complement strand
TTCACATAAAGGTTTCCGACTTTCACACGCTCCGCCACGAAGTCTGCCCTCGCCTGCACGCGAGTATGGAGCCCGAGCGTCAGCCCGTAGCCGGTGGCGTTGATCGCTTCGCACACTTCGGCCAACCGATCGCCGGCGAAGGTGATCACATGCAGGATCGGCCCGAACACCTCCCGCTCGAGCAGCTTGAGCGACGGGATGCCAAAGATGGCAGGCGCGACATATGTGCCGCGCGCGCAAGTCTGCGGCAAAGGGAGATCGAGCAACTCGCGATTCTCGTGCCGCATGCGCGCCTTGTGCCGATCGAGTGCCGCCTTCGCCTCGGCGTCGATCACCGGGCCAACATCGGTCGCATAGTCGAGGGGATCGCCGATCGTGAGTTCCCGCGCCGCGCCGAGCAGCATGTCGATCATGCTTCCGGCCACGTCCTCCTGGAGGAAAAGGACACGCAGCGCCGAGCAACGCTGGCCGGCGCTGTCGAAGGCTGACGCCAACGCGTCGTCCACCACCTGCTCCGGCAGCGCGGAGGAGTCCACAATCATGCAATTCAGGCCGCCGGTCTCAGCGATCAGCTTGACGATGGGACCGTCACGCGCGGCGAGCGTCCGGTTGATGGTAAGCCCCGTATTGGTGCCGCCGGTGAAGGCGACACCGTCGATGCGCCGGTCGCGAATCAGGGCCGCGCCGACCGTCTCGCCCCGCCCAGGCAGGAGGTGGAGCACGTCGACGGGCACACCTGCCGCATGCAAGTGTTTGACCGCGCGGACAGCGGTGAGTGGAGTCTGCTCCGCTGGCTTCGCCACCACGGCATTGCCAGCGGCAAGGGCGCCCGCGACCTGGCCAGTGAAGATGGCCAGCGGGAAGTTCCAGGGCGAGATGCAGGCGAAGACACCGCGGCCATGGAGCGACAGCTCGTTGCGCTCGCCGGTCGGGCCCTTGAGCTCGAGCGGTGAGGCAAAGGTCCGGCGCGCTTCGGCCGCCGCATAGCGGAGATGATCCACGGCCTCACGCAGATCGCCTTGGGCATTGGCAAGGGTCTTGCCGGCTTCACGCACCATCAATCCGATCAGGGCGGCGCGGTCGGCCTCGAACAGATCGGCGGCACGGTCGAGGATCGCGGCGCGGGCCTCGCCGCACATCGTGTCCCAGTCATGAGACGCGGACTTGGCCGCGGTCAGCGCCGCGTCTATGGCAGCGGGATCCGCATATCGGCAGGTCCCCACAATGACCCTGCGGTCGTGGGGTGAGGTGATGTCGACGGTCTCGCTTCCCCCTTGGACATCGCCAGAGACGACGGGGCCGGCCTCCGCTGGCGACGCCAGCGCGTGCTTGATGGAGGAAAGCAAGGGCTCTCGAATCTTGCGCTCCCAGAGAGGCAGACTCAGACTATTCCGCCGCTCAGGCTCGAATAGGTCCGGAGGGATCGGGATGAGGGGATTGGCCTTGGGCTCGAGTCTCACCGCCTTCTCCACCGGATCGGCGACGATGGCACTGATCGGCGCTTCGTCGTCGGCGAGGCGATTGACGAACGACGTGTTGGCGCCGTTCTCCAGCAGCCGGCGCACGAGATAAGCGAGCAAATCCTTATGCCCGCCGACCGGCGCGTAGATGCGGCAAGGCTTCCCGAGGGCACCCGGGCGCACCACCTCCCGATGCAACGCCTCGCCCATGCCATAGAGGCGCTGAAACTCGTAATCGCCGTCGCCGGCCAGCACGGCGATGGCCGCGATGGTATGGGCGTTGTGGGTAGCGAATTGCGGAAAGAAGGCCTCCGGCCGCTCCAATAGCGCCCGCGCCGCGGCGAGATAGGCCACGTCCGTATTCACCTTGCGGGTGAACACGGGATAGCCGGCAAGCCCCGCTTCCTGTGCCCATTTGATCTCGCTGTCCCAATAGGCGCCCTTGACCAGCCGCACCGGAATGCGGCGCCCCGCGACCTCAGCCATCTGGCATAGCCAGTCGATCAACGGAAGCGCCCGCTTGCCATAGGCCTGCACCGCAAGCCCAAGCCCGTTCCAACCGGCGAGCGCGGGATCGGTGAGCAGCAGCTCGAAGAGCGCGATGCTCAGCTCGAGCTTGTCCTGCTCCTCCGCATCGATGGTAAGCGGCAGCCAGGCCTCGCACATGGCGGATGCGAGCTCCTGCAACACGGGGAGAAGCTCCTCGAGGAGCCGTTCCTCCTGCGATGGCCCGTAGCGTGGATGCAGCGCCGACAGCTTCACCGACAATCCGGGCCGCGTATGCAGCTCATGCTCATCGCGCGTGTGCGGCGATCCCGACCAGGCGGCGATGGCCTCGACTGCCTCCTGATAGCGGGCGGCGTAGCGAACCGCATCCCCGGCGGTGCGTGCCGCCTCCCCCAGCATGTCGAAGGAAAAGTGATAGCCCTCGGCCGCCTCATCCTCGGCACTGGCAAGCGCATCTCCGATGGTCTGGCCGAGCACGAACTGGCTGCCAAGAATGCGCATGGCCTGGCGGAGCGCCTGGCGGATCATGGGCTCCCCGCCCCGCCCAATCAGGCGCTGAATCATCCTGCCGGGAGTGGTGCCCTCACCTTCACCCCAATCGATGACACGGCCCGTCAGTATCAGCCCATAGGTCGAGGCGTTGACGAGGTGCGAGTTTGAGTGGCCGAGATGCCGCTCCCAATCGCCGCTGCCGATAGTGCCGGCAATCAGCCGGTCCGCGGTGGCAGCGTCGGGAATACGCAGCAATGCCTCGGCGAGACAAAGCAGCAGCACCCCTTCGCGTGACGAAAGTCCATATTCATGCAGGAAGGAATCGACGCCGCCGGACTCGCGACGACCAGCTCGCGCCGCAAGCACGAGCTCTCCAGCAAGGCGCGCGATCTGGCGTTGCTCGTCCTCGCTGCACCGTGCCCTTTCGATCAGCGCCGAAACGAGCTTGCCCTCGTCCGCGAGAAGCGCCTCACTCAAGGACGCGCGGCTTGTTGCTGGCGAAGGTGCAAATTTATGGCGCTTCGGCTCGCCCATGGAAAAACTGTAATCCTTTGCCCCTCAACCTCCTATCTTGATCGGGGACATATCGACCCCCGGCGGAATCCAGTATCTAGCCAACAGGCGCCAACCCCTAGGCGGAATTTAAATGCCTCCATTGATCACCACAGTCCGATCCGTAAAAGACCTGCGGGCGCAGGTCGCCAAATGGCGGGAGGCCGGCAACACCATTGCGCTTGTGCCAACCATGGGCGCGCTGCATGCCGGGCATCTGTCGTTGATCGCCGTCGCCAAGGGCCATGCCGATCGCGTAGTCACCTCGATCTTCGTCAATCCCGCCCAGTTCGGGCCGAAGGAAGATTTCAAGCGCTATCCGCGCGACGAGGCTGGCGACGTGGAAAAGCTCGCGGAGGCCGGGGTCGACCTCGTTTTCATCCCGGACACGGTTGAGATGTACCCGCCGGGTTTTGCCACCAAGGTGAGCCTACCGAGCCTGACCCAAGATTTGTGCGGCGCCGCGCGGCCCAATCATTTCGAGGGCGTGGCGACGGTGGTGACCAAGCTGCTCCTGCAATGCGCGCCGGACGTGGCGGTGTTCGGCGAGAAGGACTATCAGCAGCTCCTCGTCATCAAGCAGCTGGTGCGCGATCTTAACATCCAGGTGCGAATCGTCTCCGCCCCGATCGTCCGTGAGGCCGATGGTTTGGCCCTGTCGTCGCGCAACGGCCACCTCTCCCCTGCCGAGCGGACGACGGCTCCCCTCCTCCACCAGGTTCTGAGCGAGGCAGCCGCAGGCTTGGCGGATGGAGAGGGATGCGACGCCGTCTCCGGGGCGGCTCGTTTCAAGCTCGAGGCGAAGGGATTTCGCGTCGACTATGTGGCGATCCGCGATCCAGAGACACTTGCGCCTCTCTTCGGCCCCATCAAGGGACCGGCTCGCGTGATGGGCGCAGTCCATCTTGGCGCCACGCGTCTGATCGACAACGTTCCAACCGCACCTAAAAATCGATGAGACGCAGTTCGCGCAAATCGGCACGCATGGCGTGAGGCATCTCGCCGTCGTCGTCCTCGACCGCCCGCAGATCGGATGGTGCATCGGTCACAGACAGATATCGCCAGCCCTGAAAGGCGCGCCGTGCTTGTGCGCGGGTCGCCACAAGCTCCGGATCGAGCACGATGCCGCAGCAGGCGGTGCCGTCATCCTTGACGTCGGGCCTGAGGTCGAGCACCCGCTGGCGGACGAGAATGATGCCCTTGATCACCCAATAGAGCGATCCGCCATCGAGCACCTCGTTTCGCCGCCGCGGCGCCTGCAAGGTGCGATGGCAGAGTTCCGGCGTCTTCCTGGCACGCTTGAGACGCTTCAGCCTCTCGGTCTGCCAGACTTTGAGCTCCTGAACGGTGTCAACACCGACGCAGAGCTTGACGAGATGGACCGTCATTCGTGGCTCAAGCTCCTGACACGTCATCGTGCCGCCATCCTAGCCCGTCAGTTTTGATTGCCCAATCGGGCCAGCGACATTTCCCTGCGGAAAAATCACGGCAGCCTGACGCAAGCGTGAAAAGGAGTGACGCGAGCGCCCTTCTATTCACGGCTATAGCTTGGGCGGCTCTTGCCGCCATCAATGCCACGACCTATCAAACTCATGCGAGAGGAGAGAAAGATGAAGCTCACGCAAAAGACCGGTGCGAGTATCGCCATGACTGCCGCCGCGCGTTTCCGGGGCAGCGCTGATTGCCACGGCCAATGCCGAGACCTTCAAGGGCCGTTGCTTCGGCGTGAACGGCTGTGCCTGCAAGGGCGCTTGCAAGACCGCCGCCAACGACTGCAAGGGTAAGAACTCGTGCAAGGGCAAAGGCTGGCTCGAGATGCTCAACACCGAGTGCGCCGATCAGGGCGGCACGTTCGAGAAGAGCTAAGGTTTAAGCTCGAGGACAGAGCCGGCTGCGGCCGCGGCCGGCTCTCCATGGCCGCAGCGAAGCCGCCTTTTCTAGGCTTTGGCTTGGGTCTCAGGCCGCAGCATTATGCGGAGATCCTCGCGGGCTCCCCCGCCATCGACTGGTTCGAGATCATTTCCGAGAACGATATGATCGAGGGCGGCCAACCCTTGCGCATGCTCGACCAGATTTGCGAGCGTACGGCGACGATGCGATTCTGGCGGAGATTAAGGACAGCGCCAAGGAAGAGCGGAAGATTCTGTTCGACGTCTACCGTCATGCTTATGTCGCCAGGCTCGCGGAAGTGCTCGCCGATGACTACGAGCAGCTCCATGCCTACCTCGGCGATGCGCGCTTTGCGAAGCTGGTGAACGGCGATCCGCCTCACCTTCGCGACCAACGACGCCGATATCTGGTCTCCCTTGCGCGAAGACACCGCCCTGCCCTTGGCGCGCCTGCTGGAGGAGCCGCAAGCTATCCTTGTCTGGCGGCAGGATATGACCGCGCGCTACAGGCCACTCGCCCCTGAGCAAGCGATGATGTGGGATGAAGCCGCCGCCGGCACGTGCTTCGGCGTGCTCTGCGAGATGGTGGCGACCCATGGCGGCGAAGAGGGCGCGGACTTTCGCGCCGCGAGCTATCTCAAGGATTGGGTCGACATGGAGAGTCTCGCGGACTGCCGGCTCGCGTCGTAGCGAGGTCGCAGCCGAGCCCCGCGACCTTGGGCGCCGGGAACAGCGAGTCGCTCCGTCCAGCAAGCCAATAGGCAAACAGGCCGACCCATTCGCGCGTGGCCACATCTACTCGCCGCAAACCTTCCGAGATCTTGTCAAAGGGGCGGATGAGATCGGCGCGTCCCCGCGTCCGGTAGTCAACCGGCCACGGCTCGACCTTGAAGCCCGCTCCGCGGAAGGAGGCCATGGCGCGCGGCATGTGATAGGCCGACGTGATCAGCACCCAGCGTTTGCTGGGACCGAGCAGGCCGAGCTTGTCGAGTTCGGCCTTGAGATAGACGGCGTTCTCATAGGTATCGCGGGCGCCGGCTTCGAGTATCAGCCGGTCAGGCGCGACTCCCATATCCGTGAGCATGCGCGCTGCCCCTGCTGCCTCGGAGTCGGAGGTATATAGAATGCCGGCATCACCGCCGCTGAAGGTGATCTTCGCGTCCGTAAATCTGCGGGCGAGCACGACCGTCTCCACGATTCGCTCTCCCGCCTCATTCAGCGTTGGCGCCTTACGCGCCTGGCCCACCAGCCTGTCCTCGGCACCGCCGAGCACAATGAAGCCAGTTGGCGGCGGCGGCTCGTCGAGATTGGCGCGCGGGAAGCGGTCTTCCAGCGGCAGGATGAGGGCATTGCCGAGCGGCGAGAGGCCAGCGACCAGCAGCAGGATTGCGCCGACGGTGACAAAACGCCGTCCCCATCGCGCCCATCCAGTCCAGATCAAGGTTGAGCCATAGGCGATGAGCAGCGCGATCAGCGTGGACGGCTGCAGCAGGAACCACAGCACCTTGGCGAGATAGAAGAACATCCGAGCGAAGGCTCCTCACGTCAGCCATAAGGCGGCGAGGCCGAGAAAGGCGAAGAAGCCGACGCAGTCGGTCATCATGGTGACGAACACGCCAGACGCGATGGCCGGATCGAGGTCGAGCGCGTGCAGCCCTAGCGGAATGAGGATGCCTGACAGCGCCGCGACCAGGAGATTGATTACCATGGCGGCGCCGATCACGATCCCGAGCTGGCCGCTGCCGAACCAATAGAAGGCGATCGCGCCCATGATCAGCGCGAACATCAGCCCATTGAGCAGTCCCACAATAATCTCGCGGCCGATGACCCGAACCGCATTGACCCCGCCGAGATCCTGCGTGGCGAGCGCACGCACCGCCACCGTCATGGTCTGCGTCCCGGCGTTGCCGCCCATGGACGCCACGATTGGCATGAGCACGGCGAGCGCCACCATCTGCTGAATGGTGGCGTCAAACAGGCTGATCACAAAGGAGGCGAGGATCGCCGTACCGAGATTGACGAAGAGCCAGATGAAGCGGTGCTTGGTCGTCTGCCAGACAGGATCAGAGACCGATTCGCCCGCGACACCACCGAGTCGCAGCATATCTTCGGACGCTTCCTCCTGGATTACCTCGACCACGTCGTCGGCGGTGATGACGCCAAGCAACCTTCGATCCGGATCGACCACCGGCGCCGAGGTCAGATTGTAGCGCTCGAAGGTGCGCGCCACCTCCTCCTGGTCAGAGGACACGGCGATGGGGTGAATGTCGCTGTCGGTGATCGACTCGATGTTGACCGGCCGCTTGGAGCGGAGCAGCCGATCGAGTGCCACCGAGCCGATCAGGTGAAACGACGGATTGACGACAAAGACCTCATAGAAGCGGTCTGGCAAATCCTCTGCGTCGCGCATGTAATCGATGGTCTGCCCCACCGACCAGAAGGGCGGCACGGCGATGAAATCCGTTTGCATGATGCGGCCGGCGGAATCCTCGGGATATTCGAGGCTTCGCTCGATAGCCGCCCGCTCGAAGGACGGAAGCTTGGCCAGAATGTCGGACTGATCTTGCTTGTCCAGATCCTCGATGACGTAGACCGCCTCGTCCGAGTCGAGCTGCTGCAGTGCTTCGGCGACCGCCTCCTTAGGCATCGCCTCCAGCACCTGGTCGCGCACGCCTTCATCGAGCTCGGAGAGCGCCGCGGCGTTGAAGTCGTGGCCAAGCGTGGCGATGAGAGGTTCGCGCTGGTCAGGGCGCAGCAGCTGAATAAGGTCGGCGAGATCCGCTTCGTGCAAATCTACCGTGAGCTCGCGCACGGTCTTGGCGTCGTCCGCATCGAGCGCGGCTTCGACAGCGCGCAGGAAGTCAGGGCGAAGCACTCCCTCCTCGTCGCGCAAAGTGATCTCGTCTGCCGCGTCCTGCATCCCGCGCTTCCGATTGCCGTGTCCTAAAGGGCTTCAAGCTGGAGCAAGGCCGCCGGCCCGCCCCGGAGGAGACAATCGACGCGAGGGGGTGACGCTTTGCGAGATTGCCGCTTCCGGCCTGCAACAACAGGCGCGGCGGAGGCGCCACTTAAGCCTTGTTCAGGCCGAATCTCCAGCCCAAAAATGGACGCCGATGGGACAGGAATTTAGAGCCCGAAGGCCTCTGATTGAGCGTCGGCGAGGCTCCTACATGGAAGGGAAGTTGGTGCGGTCGAGAGGAATCGAACCTCCACGGGCTGAGCCCACAGCGCCCTCAACGCTGCGCGTCTACCATTTCCGCCACGACCGCATGGGATTTTCCGAGGGTTCCACCCCGGATATGGCTGTAAGTTCGCCCCGCAACAAGCCTTAATCGGGGCCGGGCTGCATTAGCAAACCCGGCCTTGGGGTGCAAGGCGAGGCTGCAAGGATTAGCGTCCGGCTGCATTATCGTCTGAGGTTGCCATTTGGCCAATCCCGCCATCCTTTCGGTTGAGCCCCAAGCGTCTGCCTCGGCGGAGATTGAGTGGCTCTTGAGCCCTGCGCCCGTGCCCTACGAGGCCGCGATCAAGACCATGGAGGGCCGCGTTGCGGCGATCGTCGCGGGCCGTGCGCCCGAGACCGTGTGGCTCCTCGAGCACCCTCCCCTCTACACCGCCGGAACGAGCGCAGCACCAGAGGAGCTTCTCGAGCCATCGCGCCTCCCCGTATTCAGAACCGGCCGCGGCGGCCGCTTCACCTATCACGGGCCGCGCCAGCGCGTGGCCTACGTGATGCTCGACCTTGGGCGCCGCGGCCGCGACGTGCGCGCCTTCGTGCACCGGCTAGAAGATTGGTTGATCGCGACGGTTGCGCGGCTCGGGGTCGAAGGTGAGCGCCACGAGGGGCAGATCGGCGTTTTCGTCGGTGAGGCCAAGATCGCGAGCATCGGCATCCGTGTGCGCCACTGGATGAGCTTTCACGGCGTCAGTCTCAACGTCGATCCGGATCTTGCGCATTTCTCCGGCATCGTGCCCTGCGGGCTGAAGGCGCCCGTAACCAGCCTCGCCGCACTCGGAATCCATGCCGATATGGAACGCGTGGATACTGCCCTGCATGATAGCTTCGATGAAGTTTTCGGCACGACGGCGATCAGCGCCAATTCGTGCCGATGACCCTGAAGCCGGGGGCTACCGATCCACCCTCTTTGATAATGGTTACCTTGGAAACGCGCGCATCTGGCGGCCCGTCGGCGCAGCGCTTCAGCATCGCATCGACCTTGGCGGCAGGACCAGAGAAGACCGCCTCGACGCTGCCGTCGCTCGCATTGCGCACCATCCCTGAAAGACCAAGCCTCCGCGCGGTCTCATCCGTCCAGGCGCGATAGCACACGCCCTGCACGCGCCCTTCGATCTTGACACTCACCGTCCTGTGGGCGGCCTCGGCCATCTCACGCAAATTCGAGGATCACGGCATCGACATTGAGACTGTCGCCGGGCTTGGCCAGCACCTTGGCAACCTTGCCGTCGCGCTCGGCCTTGAGCACGTTCTCCATCTTCATCGCCTCGACGATGCAAAGAGCGTCGCCGGCCCGCACGTCCTGCCCCTCGCCGACCGCGAGAGACACGACCATGCCGGGCATCGGGCAGAGCAGAAACTTCGAGGTATCGGCCTTCTCCTTTGCCGGCATCAGCGCCGCAAGCTCGGCCTCGCGCTCCGTCAGCACCCGCACCGACACCTCGACACCTTCATAGGTGAGCTCATAGCCGTTGAGGATGGGACGCACCTGCACAAAGGTAGACTTGCCGTCGATTGTGCCCTTCCACACAGGATCGCCGAACCACCAGGACGAGGCGAGGCTGATTTTCTGCTTCCCGCCCTCAAACGTGACGATGAACGGGCCGTCGACATTGCCCTCGACGGTGACCCGCTCGGCTGCGCCGGCGAGCTCCACGATGCGCACTTCAGCAAACTTCACCGGCTCGCCGTGCATTTGCAGGGTGATGGCGCGGCGGCGCTGATTGCTCATATGGTCGATGGCGGCGGCAACTGCAACGATCGCGTCCCGCTCCACGCCGGTGGGCAAGGGCGGCTTGAAGCCGCCAGGAAACTCTTCGGCGATGAATTTGGTGGAGAGCCGCCCTTCCCGCCAACGCTCGTTCCGCATCAGCACGGCGAGGAAGGGAATGTTGTGGCGGAAGCCGTCGATGGCGAAGGCATCGAGTGCTTCACCCATATGCTCGATAGCTTCGATCCGCGTCGGCGCGTGCGTGATCAGCTTGGCGATCATCGGGTCGTAATAGACCGGGATCTCGCCGCCCTCGCCCACGCCGGAGTCGAGCCGCGTGGTGATGCCGTCGACCGTGGTGCCCTCTCGTGGCGGCCGATAGCGCACGAGCCGTCCGGTGGAGGGCAAAAAGTTCCGCACCGGGTCCTCGGCATAGATGCGCACCTCGACGGCCGAGCCTTCGAGCTTCACGTCCTTCTGTTTGAGCTTCAGCTTCTCTCCGGCGGCGATCCGCAGCATGGCCTCGACGAGGTCGAGCCTGGTGACGAGCTCGGTCACCGGATGCTCAACCTGGAGCCGCGTGTTCATTTCGAGGAAATAGAAGTTGCGTTTCTTGTCGACGATGAATTCGACGGTGCCCGCCGTGTCATAGCCCACGGCCTTGGCGAGCGATACCGCTTCCGCGCCCATGGCGGCGCGGACGTCGGCGTCGATGAAGGGACTTGGCGCTTCCTCCACGACCTTCTGGTTGCGCCGCTGGATCGAGCATTCGCGCTCGCCGAGATGGATCACGTTGCCGTGCTTGTCGCCGAGCACCTGAATCTCGATGTGGCGCGGTTCCTCGATATATTTCTCGATGAACACGCGATCGTCGCCGAAACTTGATTTGGCTTCTGATTGCGACGAGGCGAAGCCTTCTTCTACCTCTTTCCGGCTATAGGCGATGCGCATGCCCTTGCCGCCGCCGCCGGCTGAGGCCTTGATCATCACCGGATAGCCGATCTCCACGGCGATGCCGATCGCCTCCTTGGCCGACTTGATAACGCCGAGATGACCGGGAACGGTCGAGACGTTTGCCTTGGCGGCAAGCTTCTTCGACTCGATTTTGTCGCCCATGGCCCCGATCGCCCCGACGTTTGGGCCGACGAAGGTGATGCCGGCTTTGGCGAGCGCGCGGGCGAAGGCGGCGTTCTCCGCGAGAAAGCCGTAGCCAGGATGAATCGCGTCGGCGCCGGTCTCCTTGGCGGCGGCGACGATCTTGGCGATGTCCAGATAGGATTGGCTCGCGGCGGCCGGGCCGATGCGGACCGCCTCATCCGCCATGTCCACATGAAGAGCGTCGCGGTCCGCGTCGGAATAGACCGCGACCGTGGGGATGCCGAGCCGCCGTGCCGTTCTGATGATACGGCAGGCGATTTCACCCCGATTGGCGATGAGAAGCTTGGCGAACATGGTCCTTGACCCCCGCTCTGCCCGGCTCTTCTAGAGGCTCGTTGGAATTGAGTAAACCGGTGACTACTCGGCCGCTGGGGTGAGCGGCTTCCGCCG
>Ga0187805_10000705_pt1 | contig 11397 bp, 8 predicted proteins | sample NC_wetland_sal_i_6_FD_132965 | JGI IMG/M metagenome (GOLD analysis project Ga0187805, IMG submission 132965) | Wetland sediment microbial communities from Neuse River Estuary, North Carolina, USA - Control_5 | ecosystem: Environmental > Aquatic > Freshwater > Wetlands > Sediment | place: USA... | reverse complement strand
GCATTTTTATAGCTGGCAGACCTTTTTCCTCTTGCGGCTATAGCCTTTCATATCTAGAAACAGGATCGAAACAATCCGATTTAGGATATTGACCTGGAAGATTTTAGTTCTTATCGTGGTTATGTTCAAGATTCCGTAGGCTCATTCATTATTTTGGGTCAATTGGCGCTTGGCATACCCATTTCGTAGGTGGCGATTTGGGACAAGATCTCATCCATCCCGTCTTTGCTGGAACCTTTCGCAGCCCGCTCCCCGTCGCGGGCTCGAACAAATTTCCCCGCATGTGTGTCCATGAAGCTGATCCGAAAAGTCGAGACACTGGGGGAGAAATGAAGTTTGCAAGAGACTGTGTGCGCGCCGTGACGCTGCTGATGGGCGTGCTCGTTTCGGTGGCCGCTTGGGGACAAACCAGTAACGGCACACTGGTAGGTTCGGTCGTTGATCCCGCGGGGGCCGTCGTGACGAAGGCCACCGTAACCGCCGTCAGCAAAGAGTATGGCCTGCCCCACGAGACACATACGGATTCGGTTGGAACGTACCGGCTGGAGAGCCTGCAACCAGGAACCTATGACGTGACCATTTCGGCTCCGTCGTTTGAAACACTAACGGTGTTGGGAGTGGTCATCAACGGGTCGCTCACAACGACCATCAACGGCAAACTGAAGCTGGCCGCGGCCCAGCAAACGATCGAGGTGCAAGCCACCGCGGCGCAAGTGATAGACACGCAATCCGGGCAGCTTGGAGGAAACATAAGCCAGCAGGAAGTGGCCCAGCTGCCCTATTTCAGCCTGAATCCCGCCGAGCTGGCGATGACGATGCCGGGAGTGCAGGACTCGCCGATTGGCAAAGGCTTGATTTCATCGGGTGCTCAAACAAATGGGATCGCTTACTCTGTGAATGGCACACGCCCCCGAGCCAACAATTTCCTGATTGACGGCCAGGATGACAACGATTACGGAGATACCGGGCAGGCCTATCAGCCGATCAACTACGGCGCGATCCAGGAAGTTGCCATCCTGACGAATTCCTATAGCGCGGAATACGGGCGTGGCGGCGGGTCGGTCACCAACTACATTTACAAAAACGGCAGCAATAATTTTCACGGAAACGTGTGGGAGATCAACCGCAACTCCGCCATGGCGGCCATCCCTGCTCAGGACGCCGTCGCCAACACCATCACCAAGAACCCCTACGACAACGAGAATGCTTTTGGGTTCGACGTGGGCGGCCCAGTCATTAAGGACAAGCTATTCGCTTTTGGCACGGCCCAGTGGGATCGCGAGCGCCTCGCGGCCACCGGACCTGTATTCAATCTGCCTACCGCAGCCGGGATCGCCACCCTGAAATCTCTGGAACCGAACCCCAACATCTCTCTTTTCCTGGCGTCGATCGGCTCACTTGAATCGCCGGGCCAGTCGGGTGTAATCGATATTCCCCTCGGCCTCGGCCCCAGCGGCAACCCGCGTCCGTCCGTGGAGATTGGAAATTTCCAAGTGCAGAACGTCCGAACAGCCGCCAATGCCCTCACCTGGAATTACCGGATGGATTGGCAGATTTCGAGCCATGATGTGCTGACGGGAAGCGCCTTGCGGAACAATCAGAACATTACGCCGGACAATTTCGGAAATCCCAATGCGCTGCCCAATTTTCAAACGCAGCAAGGAGGGCCCTCGGAATTATTTCGAGGCCAGTGGGCGCACACGATTTCTTCGTCCCTCGTCAACGAATTGCGGCTGTCCTACACGGAAGTCAATTTTGCGTTTGCTCTGACGCCGGCGACGGCGAGCAGCGCCCTGGCGAATACTCCGTTCATCGAATTTGGCAGTGACATCAATTTCCCGGCCATCGGGGTCAATAGCGAATTCCCTCAGGGAAGGTCTCACCAAGCCTGGCAGGTCCAGGAATCGCTGAGTTATGTGGCGAGCCGCCATACCATCAAGGCTGGAGTGGACATTACGGTGCTCAGCCTAAACGACGCGCTTGCTCTGAATACGCGCGGAACGATCCAATACAACTTCGGTGGAACAGACAGTACCGGTGCGACCTATTCTTCGCTGGCAAATTTTATTGATAATTTTACCGGCCAAGATCCCGGGACGATCTCCATGGGCTTCGGGAATCCAAACCTCAATACCGGCGCCAATATGTTCGCCCCCTTTATCGAAGACACTTGGAGGATCAAAAATAACCTCACGCTGAACCTGGGGTTGCGCTACGAATACTGGGGCGCCCTGGCAAATGGGCTGGCCTTCCCGGCATTCAATACCAATGCGGGTTTCGGCCTCCCAAACGCCACCGATCCGTCATTTGCCACCAATCCAGCCGCGTACGACAGTCTTTTCTCCTTCAAACAAGTTCCAGATAAGCGAAATTTCGCACCCCGCATCGGCTTGGCCTATGCACCGCGTTGGGGTAAGTTCCTGTTCGGGGACGGCAAGACTGTTCTTCGCGCCGGATACGGCATCTTTTATGACGGACTATTCACAACCATCACCGACAATTCGGCCGAGTCGCAACCGAACACTTATGGCGGTTTCATCCCCTCCCAAACCGGCCGAGGCACGGCGAACGCATCCACCTTCCCCGGGATAGGGCCGACTCTCAATAGCACTCTATTCATCCAAACAATGGCCAGCAACCTGCACAATCCCCTGACGCAGCAATGGAACGTGGACGTGCAGCGGGAATTGCCGCTGGGACTTGTCTTGACACTTGCCTACGTGGGAACAAGAGGCGAACACCTTTTTGTCAATCAGGATTTCAATCCCGAAGTGGACGGGGTGCCCACCAATCCCAATTTCGGGGAATTCGACGTTCGCACTAACGCCGGAGATTCCTGGTATAGCGCGGGGCAGGCTGAGGTGGAACGAAGAATTCGCACGCTCGTTTTGCGCGCGTCGTACACCTATTCGAAGTTCCTGGATGACGCATCGGATATAGTTACAACAACGGGCAATAGCAGTTACTCGCAAATTCTGACCAACCAGCGATCGGATTGGGGCCCCTCCGCGTTTGACCGGCGCCATCGTTTTACTGTGGCTTATGTTTGGCAGGTTCCCTATTCCCATCACAACGCATTCCTTCGAGCTTTGACCGATAGGTGGGATTGGTCAGGCATTGCGACGATCGAATCCGGAACACCGAATACGATTACGTCAGGCTTCGACAACATAGCAAACGGCCACACGAATGGCAGGCCGAATCTAACCAATGCGTCCGCGCCTCTCAATTCCTTCGGCATTGACGGCCAGTTCTACGGGGATGCCGCCGGGACAACGCTTGATTTGAATTGCGCGGGGTTACCTTCGTGTATCCCCCAGCCGGCAAACACCTTTCATTACGTGATTCCATACCTTCAACCCGGCGACGTGGGCCGCAATTCGCTCTTCGGGCCCGGGCAAGTTTATTACGATACAGCTATTCAGCGCGATTTCCCTCTGCACATCTGGAAGATCGAGAATCAGACTCTCTCGTTCCGCACGGATTTTTTCGACGCCCTCAACCACCCCAACCTCTTTACACCCTCGTATAACATGTTCGATCCGAATTTCAACAACACGGCCATCACGATCAACGGCGGACGCCAGATCAAATTCTGGCTGAAATATTCGTTCTAGAGGTCGCCTGTTCGTCTGTCTAAAAGGCCCCTAAGAAAAATATCGCCGCCAGTCTGTGACTGGCGGCGATAGGTGAATTTTTTCTTGTCGATTTACTTGGTAAAGCTGGCGATGGCCGCAGCTTCCGTGGGATAAACGTCAAACACGGTGACCAGTTTGGTGACCTGCAAGATTTCCTGAAATTTCGAGCCGAGGTGGCACAGCTTCAAGGACGCACCTTGCGAACGCGCGCTGGTGTGCGCGGCGACTAGAGCCCCCAGACCGGAGCTATCGATATAGGTGACGTTGTCCATGTTCAGGACGATTTTCTTCTGTCCCGCGGCCAGCAGCGACTTCACTTTTTCGCGCAGCGCGTTGCTCTCTTCGCCAAGCACAATGCGCCCTTCCATCGCCACCACGGCCACCCCATCCACCACGCGGTCGGTCATTTTCAATGCCACGGTCCATCCTCCTGACGAGAGCTTTCCTGTAAAGTTGAACGTTCAGCGCCGGCAAATGGCGGCGTCAATAATAGTCCGAGCAGGACAGGTAATACCCGCACTTCCCGCAAACCAGCTTGCAACGTTTCGGTTCCAGCCGCTCGGAACAGACCGGGCAGAAACTGATGGGATGCTCCGCGGCCCCCGGCTGCTCGCAGGAATCCGCCGGAAGCGCGCCACGATTCGCGTCTGCATGCGTGGTTCGTTCCACGGCCCGAAGGTTATAGCACAACCTAGGTGGCGTGGGAAGGGTGGCAGCAAGAGCCGCCCCTGCGGAAACCGCAATGGATGCGGCGGAATCATTTACGGGGAGGCAGAAGTGCATAAATTGAGTCTTGTGCGCTGATCACTGCAACCGCTGCATCCCCGAGCGCATCTGTTCTAGCAGGGAAGAGAGAATGATTTCAAGGGTCCACTTGTTCGCAGCGGTGCTTGCGGGGGCGCTGATTTGCTCCACAGCCGGAGCACAGCTGCGCAACGGAACGTCCCCGGCTCGTCACTCCTCCACCCACTCAAGGCCCGCGGCGAAGGCATCGGCAATGGTTTCGCCCAAGACCGCGACTGGTGCTCAATCAAGCCAAGTTGCCAGCGCGATCCAAATCTCGCCGAGTGGACGTTTGACCTCGGGTTTCGTTCCCGCCGCCAATTCGTTCAGTTTTGATAGTTTTTCGGGCGTCCCTGGCTTGGGATTCGATTTCCCGCACCTGGCGGCGATCGGCGGGGCACTGGGCAATAACCCTCAGCCCTTCGGGCACAATGGCCTGCGCGGACAGGGTGGCTTTGTCCCGATTTTCTTCGGCGGATACCCCTACTACTATGATGACCTTGCCTCCGATCAGCAGGACCAACAAGCGGTGCAGCCGGCGCAGCCTCAGCCGCAAATCATCGTGATTCAGCAGCCCGTTCCCGCGCAACAGGCAACCGACTCGGGAACCGACGCAGGGAATGTTTCCGCAAGCCAGCCGGAATCTGAAGTCGCCGCATCAATTCCCGATGTGGGCGATTTCATCCTTGTCCGGCGAGACGGGCGCATTCTGTTCGCGTCCATATTCTCGGTCGTCGGCGCGCAATTGCAGTACGTCACTCCGGAAGGAATTCGCCACACCCTCGCTATGGCCGACCTCGACTCCGACGCCACGCAGCAGATGAATGAAGCCCGCGGAACCACCGTGCAGATTCGCAATTAGCCCGCCTGAATTTTATGACTGTTTAATGATCTTCAATCATAAAAAGCATTTGGTGGGTTTTATAGCGCCGGCGTCCCGCCGTCTCTTTTCCCTGATTTACAGACTGCAAAATGTCGGCGAGACGCCGGCGCTTCAAAAAGCGCGCCATCCGTCCGTAATCACCGAGTAGATATATTTGAGGAGAGGATTTTCCGTACTTGTCGCGGGCTTATTTCGAGGTTTGCAGCGGGTGCGGCATGATGTAACCGGCTTCCTGCGGCAGGCCGGCGCGCTCGAATTGAACGGTGATGTGCGTGATGTGGAAATCCTGTTCGAGCTTGGCGCAAACGGTCTGCAGGATTTTTTCGCTTTCGTCCATGTGCATGTCGGGGATGCGCACGTGGCAGGAAAGCGCCACCATATCCGTCCCAATCGTCCAGACATGAATGTCGTGTACTTCCTGAATGCCCTTGATGGTCAGAATGGATCGCGCCACGGTCTCGAGCTGAATTCCTTTAGGCAGGCCCTCCAAGAGGATGTTGCCGGATTCCTGCAAGAGGCTCTTGGTGGACCAGAGAACCATCGCGGCAATGCCCACGCCGATCAGCGGATCGAGCCATTGCGCGCCTGTCATTCGAATGGCCAAAGCCCCTCCCAGGATTCCGATGTTCGAAATCGCGTCGCCGAAGTTGTGAATCAGCAGGCTGCGGAGATTGAGGTCCCTTCGGCTGCGCACCAGCGCGAGCGTAATCCCCCCGTTGATGGCCAGGGCCAGCAACGAGACCCCGATCATCCAGCTCTCATGAACGGCGACGGGATGGAGGAATCGCTGAAACGCCTCATAAAAGAGGCCGAGCGAGACCAAAACCAGCAAAATCGCGTTGGTAAACGCCGCCAGAATGCCGGCGCGCTGGTAGCCGTAGGTGCGTTCGTGGTCCGCTGGCCGCGCGGCCCAGTGCACGGCAATCCAGGAAATCAGCAGCGTGGGGATATCGGAGAGGTTATGGAGCGCGTCGCTGACCAGGGAGATGGAATGGCCCAGGTAGCCGCCCAGAAGCTCCGCCACGACCAGCAAGAGGGTTGCGGCCACCGCACCGGCAAGCACCCCGCTGGTCATTTCCTCATGAGAGTGCGAATGGCCGGCGCCCTGCCCAGGCGGGTCGCAATGCGCGTGGACATGCATCGGTCCCATTGTACCGGGAGTCGCCCCCGGAGGGACAGTCCAACCTTGAAAGGGCGTTGAAAGGGCGCTATTTAGTGACGCGTACAGTTCACGCACATGTGCGCTGGAAGATAATTGACTTACCTGGGGGCCCTCCCTAGTATGAAAAAGATCATCGATTCGAGCTTCCGTGCCTTCCACTTACTCTATCGCAGCCGAACCCGCGGCCAAGCCGTCGCGCAAGGTCGCCCGTGAGCCATCCGCCACGCTCCGTTTTTGGGGTGTGCGCGGTTCTACTCCCACGGTGGACAAGGCCACTTGGCGCTACGGCGGCAACACGGCCTGCGTGGAGTTGACGACTCCCGCCGGGGCGCGCGTGATTCTAGATTGCGGGACCGGGCTGCGAATGCTCGGCCGTCACCTGGAAGCTGCGCAGGAACCGCAGAAGCACGAACCGCACATTTTCGTGACGCACTACCACTGGGATCACATCCAGGGCATCCCGTTTTTTTCTCCCCTGTACGCGGAACAAAACCGTTTTCATTTTTACAGCTTCCGGTCGGAGTACCTCGGGGCGGGCAGCTTGAAGCGCGTGTTTGAGGCGCAAATGGCGTACCCGTATTTTCCCGTGGACCTCAAGGCGATGTGTGCGAAGCGCGAATTTACCGAACTGAGTGGAGGCGACGAACTGAGCGTTCCCGGCGCGCGCGTGACGGCGCGCTGGCTGCATCATCCGCAAGGATGCCTCGGCTTCCGCTTTGAGACTTCCGCGGGAACGGTCGTCTACGCCACGGACAATGAGCCGGGCGATCCGAAGCTGGACAAAAGTTTGCGCGAACTTGCGGCGGGCGCGGATATTTTCATCAACGACGCTCAGTTTACCCCCGAGCAATTGGCCGCGGAGCGCAAGGGATGGGGCCATTCCTCCTGGCTGGAAGGCGTGAAAATCGCCGAGGAAGTGGGTGTCAAGAACCTCGTGCTGTTTCACCACGATCCGGATTCCGCCGACAAAGCGGTGGACAGCATTCTGCGCTTCGCGCGCGGAAGGTTCGAGAATGTGTGGGCCGCGGCCGAGGGCATGGTGATGACGCTCGGAGAAGAAAATCTCGACGTCGTTATTCCGGCCTCTCGCGAAGGACAGCGGCGCGATGCGCATTTTCGCGCGCGCATCACCGGCTACACGGATGCCGGCCACGAGTTTGAAGAGGAAACGGTGATCAGCGATCTCACCTTGCATGGCGCTTTGATTTACCTCGACCACAGCCCCAAGCTGCAATCCGAACTGCAAGTCCTGCTCGAGAACCCCGGCATCGACGGCGCATCCAACAGCCCGCTGCGCCTGCGCGGCTACGTCGTGCGCATCGAAGCGCAAGCCGAAAAAGAGCGCACCGCCGTCGGGATTGTGTTTACGGAGTAGCTGGAATGGCTGGAAGTTGGCACCTCAAAGGTTAAGACCTCTCTATTATTCGTTGGTTCAAGCGCCTCGCTTTTTCATACACAAAACGCCACTCACAATTCTCCAGTTACGATCTTTTCGTTGAATGCTTGACAATATGAACGAGGCACGTTGTATTAGGTCCGCACACGGATCAACAGCAAAATCTTGAGATTGAAATTATTGGAAGAACATTCGGGGGAACGTGTGATGAGAATTCTGAAGATATCGGCCACGTCGTTGTTGGGGATGGCATTCGTGCTGGCCAGCCAGTGCAGCGCGCAACAAGCGGGAAAAGATGCTCCGATGGCTCCGCCATTTACATCGGTGCCAACATTTTCCACGGCCAACATTGCGCGGCAGGGACATTTCTATGTGGGCGGGAAGTGGGTGGGCGAGCCGGGGCATGAAATCATGCGCGGGGCCATGTATGTGGAAACGTGGGTGCCGAAGAAAATTCGATTCAAGTATCCCATCCTGTTCGTGCAGTCGGGCGGCGGTGAAACGAATGTCGCTTTGCTGCAGACGCCGGACGGTCGCCCGGGATGGGCCTACGATTTCGTCAACCGCGGCTACGTTATCTACATGATGGATCTTCCGGGACGCGGGCGCTCCGCATATGTGCCGGGCGTAGACGGCGACTTGATACCACCGCGATCCGGCCCCTTGATGGAAGAGGTTTGGTCGGGCGCACGTCCGCCTTCGACGCCGCAGAGCAGCTGGCCCCAGGCCACGAAGCACACGCAGTGGCCGGGCGACGGTCCGAACAAAGGGAAAATGGGCGACCCGATTTTCGATTACTTCGCCAAGACCGACTCGCAGGCCCCAACGGGCAAGGACATGGAACAGCTTTCAGCGGACGACATTGTGGCGCTCGTGGATTTGATTCACGAGCCGGTTGTCCTGCTGCTGCACTCGGGTGTGGCGCCTTCCGGATGGCTGGTGGCGGATGCGCGGCCGAAAATGGTGAAGGGCATCGTCGCCGCGGAGCCCGTCGCGCCGCCAATCGTAAATGCGGAACGAGGCACGACCGGCCCGGGGCGTGTGTGGGGCCTGACGAATATGCCGATCACGTATGACCCACCCATCAAGAGCGCCTCCGAGCTGAGCACCGTTCGCGAGGACAAGGCGGATGGGCCGGACCTCATTCCCTGCTGGGTTCAGAAAGAGCCCGCACGCAAACTAGTAAATCTCGAGGGCATCCCGGTTCTGGATGTCTCGGGGGAAGCCAGCTATCACCGTCCGTACGCGCACTGCGTCGCGAAGTGGCTGAATCAGGCTGGAGGAAAAGCTACGTTCGTGAGGCTCGAGGACGTGGGCATCCGCGGAAACGGTCACCAGTTCATGTCCGAAAAAAACAGCGCGGAAATTTCCAAGTTTTTCATGGATTGGCTAGAGAAGAATGTCCAGTGATCAATAAAAACCCCACCCTTGGAAAATCTAAGGGTGGGGCACCCGAAATATCAAGATCGTTCAAAGCCTAGCGCACCCGGCAGATTCGAAGAACCCGGGCTTGCCGGGAGAGCGGCGGAGATCATCGCACTACTTCGGACGCATCGAGTTTCAAAGATAATTCTACGTCGCCTGCAAAAGGAACGCTGAGATATCCCCTAGCCGGCGATCGAACCCACGAGAGATATTCCGGGGAGTGGTCGGCGTCGTCGGCGACAACAAACGCGCCCGCGCGCAGGCGTGTTTCGACAAGCGAGAGAATCTTCGGGTAGAGGGCTTTCGCTCCGTCGAGGAGAACGAAATCAATCGTATCCGGCAGATCGTGCGCGAGGGACTGGAGAGCGTCCCCTTCGCGAATCTCGACCAGATTGGACAAGCCTGCAGCCGCGATATTCTCGCGGGCGTGCACGACCTTCGAGGGCTCGAACTCGGTGCTGATGAGGCGGCCACCACCATTGTCCTTGAGGGCAGCGGCGAGATGTAGCGTCGAGACCCCAAAGGAAGTTCCGAATTCGACGATGGAACGCGCTCCGGTCGCTCGTGCAAGCATGTACAGCAACGTTCCGGTGCCGCGGGATACGGCGAGGTGAAAGTCCTTCATGCGGGAATAGAGCGCTTGATATTCGGTCGCGCTACTCATAAGCCTTGCAAGTTCCTCCGGCCGGAGCGTGGCTGTTTTCTGGTCGAGTATGGCGTCCGTTGCCTCTGCGTCGGCAAATAACCGCGAAAGAAGAGCTGAAAAGGGCGGAGAAAGGAGAGTCGCCATGTTGGAACCTCGGGTCGCAGTAGCAGTCGGAAGCACACTCCGATAGAATACGAATGATTCGTCGCATTTGTCAATTCGCATTCCGAAGAGGCATCTATGAAAACCCGGCAAACCCCTGTCATTTCTGTGAGAAAGCGGCCGCGACAGGCCCGCTCAACGCGCCTGGTCACCTATATTCTGGAGGCAGCAGTTCGCGTTTTGGCAAGCGAAGGCGCTCAGAAATTCACGACGGCGCGCGTGGCTGAAGAGGCGGGCGTGAGCGTCGGATCGCTTTACCAATACTTTCCGAACAAGGAAGCCATCCTGTTTCGGCTCCAGACCGACGAATGGGACCAGACCGGCGCTCTGCTGGAAAGCATGCTCGTCAATTCACATGAGCCGCCGATGGATCGACTGCGCTCGATGGTGCGTGCATTCTTCAAGTCCGAATGGGACGAAGCTTCGTTGCGCACGGCACTCGAGGATGCCGCGCCGCTCTATCGTGACGCACCGGAAGCACGGAAGCACAAAAAAACTGTCACGCGCCAAGGCCTCGCGTTTATGAAGGAGGCGCTGCCTGAGGTTCCCGCAAACGAGCGTGCGTTCGTTGCCGCCGTCGTCATGACAGCAATTTCGGCAATCGGGAAGAGAGTTTCCGGGGAGGCTCGCTCGAAATCGGAGGTGGATGCGTGGGGGCTGGCGATAGGAGAAATGCTCTGCGCGTATCTCCAGCGGCTGGGACGGACGGCCCGCCCTTGATGCTTTTCAAGGGCGGGACCCTTGGCTTGAATCCCGATGCCCGAGGAGATTACGTGAAATTCGTACCCTTGAATTTCACAAGTGTGCGGCATCTGAAAGTTCGGAACCTTTCTAAACCTGACACACTCGCCTTGGGAAGAATGTAACTTGAAAAAAAACTGCACCCTTGAACATTTCAAGGGTGCGGCACCCGAACTGCGTCAAATCAATTGCGGCTCAGGATTCTTAGTCCAGCGGCTCGATCTTGACGATCGCTGCGCCGTGATTGCTTCCGGTCCAGATGGTAGCCGGCGTTGTTGAATCGTCGGCGAAAACGCGGCGCATGTTGGTATCGCGGGGCATCAGGTATTCGATGTCCTGGCCGGTCTTGGGATCGATCTTCGAGAGGCGGTCGGTGGTCATGCCGCCGGTGTACAGGTTGCCGCTCTTATCCCAGGTCACATAGTACGGGCCGGACCAGGGAATCGACAGCGGCCACTCGGTGATTTTTTTCGTCTCGGGATCGAGCATTCCGATGCGGTTGCCCTGATATTCGCCGAAGAAGGCGCGGTCCTGGGCGTCCGTGCGGATGCGGCGCGGACG
>Ga0187805_10000704_pt1 | contig 11401 bp, 4 predicted proteins | sample NC_wetland_sal_i_6_FD_132965 | JGI IMG/M metagenome (GOLD analysis project Ga0187805, IMG submission 132965) | Wetland sediment microbial communities from Neuse River Estuary, North Carolina, USA - Control_5 | ecosystem: Environmental > Aquatic > Freshwater > Wetlands > Sediment | place: USA... | reverse complement strand
CTCACCGGCAGACAACCTACTATGCTGCTACTGCCGCCACGAGGACCGCCGAGGGCCCTCAGCGGGGTGCTGAACTCATGCAAAAACTGAAGGAACTTCTGGTCTGCTTACTTTGCGTTCTTTTGTTGAACGCTGTTCCCACCTATCCCGGAACGCATTCGAAAACCGAAGAAAATGCGCTCGACCAGATCCGGGCTTATATTTCGACGGGCTGGGATTCCCTCACTCGATCTCTTACCGAGTGCGACACGGTCGTGGACACGAAACTTGCTTCCGCATCCGTCCTCTACCTTCCTGCGGATTTTGCGGAGCCTGACTCGGTCCAGCAACTTCAGAAACGCTGCAAGGTGGAAGTCTTGCATTTGCCGGCGATGATTCATCACATCGGGGAACTCGATCCCTCCAAAATTGATCCCGCCGGGCTTCTTTATCTCGAAAATCGCTACGTGGTGCCCGGTGGACGATTCAACGAAATGTACGGCTGGGACAGTTATTTCATCATTCGCGGTTTGGTACGTGACGGCAGAATCGACCTCGCAAAAGGCATGGTCGAGAATTTCTTCTTCGAGATCGAGCATTACGGCGGCGTACTAAATGCAAACCGTACCTACTATTTGACGCGCTCTCAGCCTCCTTTTCTAACCTCCATGATTCTCGCGGTCTACGACGCAGAGAAAGCAAAAGGAAGTCAGAACGCCGAGTGGCTGGCAAAGGCATATCGCTATGCCGTCAAAGACCATGAACTGTGGACTAGCGAACCGCATCTTGCGGGATCGACAGGACTCTCGCGCTACTATGATTTTGGCAACGGCCCCGCGGCGGAAAGCGTCAAGGACGAAACGGGCCACTATCGGCAGGTAGCCGCCTATTTCCTGGGGCAACCGGAATTCGCGCGCGAGTACCTGGTGGATTCCAGCGAATCAAAGCCGTCTTCGCTTGCGGCAGGTCCACTTTTTGCGCTCCAGATTTGCGACATCACCAAAACCATGGCCCGGCCAGGGTGCGATTCGGCCGGAACCGTCGCGTTAACCGCCGACTATTACAAAGGGGATCGAGCCATGCGCGAGTCGGGGTTCGACATTTCGTTTCGCTTTGGACCTTACGGCGCCGCAACCCATCATTTCGCTCCCGTGTGCCTCAACAGCTTGCTCTACAAATCGGAAAAGGATCTCGAGCAGATCAGCGCCTCGCTCGGCCTTAAGGAAGAATCGGAAAAATGGCGCCAGCGCGCAGAACAAAGAAAGGCCGACATCCAGAAGTATTTGTGGGACAGCCAGCGCGGCCTCTTTTTCGATTACAATTTCGAAAAGGGAGAGCGCTCGACCTACAACTACGTGACTACGTTTTATCCGCTCTGGGCCGGTCTTGCAACGGCCGATCAGGCGCTGTCGGTTGTGCAGCATATCGGTATATTCGAGCGTCCCGGCGGGCTGGTGATGAGTCCCTACGAAACCGGGGGGCAGTGGGATTATCCGTATGCTTGGGCGCCAAACCAATTGATGGCCGACGAAGGGCTGCGTCGTTATGGATTTAATGAAGCTGCCGATCGGGTTTCGTACAAATTCCTGGCCATGGTCCTGGAGAATTTTCAGCGTGATGGCACCATTCGCGAGAAGTACGACGCGGTAAAACGCTCCTCGGAAACCCAGGTGACTGCCGGCTATCACGTAAACATCGTGGGCTTTGGATGGACCAACGGTGTCTTTTTAGTCTTGCTTCACGATCTTCCACGGGCCGATGCCGCACGCCTGGCCAAGGAACAGTCGCAGGCGCCTGTCGCTGTGCATTAGCGCTTTGTTCATGGATCGCTCATATTTCCGCTGCGCGGACTAAATCGAGCAGGGATTCATCTCGGGTGGGAGTGGCACCGGTGTTGCTCGCGACCCACGACCCCATGCGATTCGCAGCTTCGTTCATCGTCGCAAGAGAATTGCGGCGCAGGTAGTGATATACCAGCGCCGCTGTAAACGCGTCTCCGGAACCGACAGTGTCTGCGACTTGCACCGGAATTCCAGCATGCTCGTGCTTGGCATACTCGCTGACCAGCAAACTGCCTGCAGCGCCGCGCGTGATGCACACCAGCTTCGCCTGGAATGTGTGGCGTAGCCACTGAGCCGCGGACTCTTCCTCGTGAAAAGGAAAACCAAGCAGTTGCACGACGGTTGGTAACTCATCGTGGTTCAATTTGATGATGTCCGCTTGTTTCGCGGAATCGGCCAAGATCTGCGCGGAATAGTAAGACTGGCGAAGATTCACGTCGAAGATTCGCGTCGTCTCCTGCCGGATTGCTCTTAGGAAAGATTGGATGGTCTGGCGGGACTGCGGGCACCGCTGCGCGAGGGAACCGAAGCATACGGCGTCGGTCTTTTTCGCCAGCGCCTGCCACTGGGGCGTCCATTCGAACGAGTCCCATGCCGCCGGTTCTGCGATTTGAAATGTGGGCCGCCCCTTCGCGTCGACCTCGACCTGCACAACCCCGGTGCGATTCGTGGGATCAAGCTGGACATAGGATGTGCTTAGCCCGATGCGCTCGAGGCGGTGTTTTGCTTCTTGCCCTAGCTCATCGTTTCCCACACGGCTGGCGACAATGCCCTCGTCGCCGAGCAGGCTCGTCATATAGGCGAAATTTGCCGGAGCGCCGCCAAGCTGGCGGCAGTCTGGAAAAATATCCCAGAGCAGTTCACCAAGCCCCACCGTCGTGAATTTTTTCAAGGACGACTCGCGTTTTCCCGGCAAGACTTCACCGTTGCCCGCTCCGCTGCGCTGGCAAGTGCTTGTCTCTTAACGCGGAACGAACCGGCACGATTCTTCCCGTCAAAGTCATGAGCCCAGATTATTCGCACACCACTCATCCCGGTCCTGAAACTCCTCGCTACAAAATCCATCGGTTGTCTCTGTCGCGCGGGCCATTCTTGTCAAGGCTTCGCATTCTGCTTGTCTTCCAGTTGACCGGCCACTTTGAGCTCGCGTTCCGCGTCTTCGTTTTTTCCCAAGTTGCGGTAAGCCTCTCCGAGAAGATGATGTGGAATGGGATTGTTGGGATCCATGGCGAGTGCCCGCTGCAGCGCGCGGACGGCAAGTTGCTCCTCACCTTTCTTTTCCAAGACCTTGCCGAGCAAGATATATGGCCCCGTCGAAGTAGGATCTAGCCAGATAGAACGCTGCAGAAGCCGCTCCGCCTCATCGAATTTCTGGACGCGCGAATAACAATCCGCGAGCTTATAGTACGCCGCAGGATAGCCCGGATTAATCTCCAACTCCTTCTGGAATTCCGCAATCGCCTGATCCATTTGCGAATGGTAAAGGTACACTTCGCCGAGAAGTTCATGCGCTAACGGAAGTTTCGGGTCAAGTTCGACAGCCTTGTGCGCGTATTCTTCAGCGATTGGACTGAAATCCTGCCGCAACAACATCCGTGCCGTGAACAAATAGCTGGCCGCCGAATCCGCAGGCACGTCGAACATTTTGGCAAACGCTTTGCGTGCGTTGAGATAATCCTTCGTCTGAATGTAGCAAACACCCAGGATGTACGAGGCATCCACATTCGCGCTCGGATACCATGTCTGGACTTTTTCGAGCTCCGGGATCGCCTCGGTAGGACGCCCAGCCAAATAATAAGACAGCCCCAACAGTTGCTCCGCCTCGGCATCCTCCGGATCTTGTTCCTGCGCCTTTCTCAAATAGCGGATTGCATTTAGGAAGTCGCTCTTCTTGTAGTAGGCGGCTCCAAGTTCATGCGCGAGCCCTTTCAAACTCGGATTTTGAGTTTCTAATTCCTGCAGAACAGAGATCGCCTCGTCATACTTACCTTGTTGCGAGAGCACACGTGCTTGGCTGAAAGCGGCTTCGGAGTCCCGCGGCGCTTTTCGAGACGAGAGTGGCGTATCCGGAGCCGTAGTACTCTGCGGTGCTTGCGTGCATTTCGCTCGCGCCAGTCCACAGACAAAAAGCACGCCGCTAAGGATAGCGATGAATAACCGCGGAACTCTCCCCATGGTCGCGCCCCTACGCAACTACGCAGACGATTAGAGCATAAAAAACGGGGAGCCCGCGAGGGCTCCCCGTCCGTTTGGGGTGTGTTGTCTTTTCTTTGTTAGAAAATGAATCTAAAGCCAAACTGCAATTGGCGCATGCCAGTGGGAGAGCCCGGGGAGTTGTCTCCCTGGATGTCTGTGATCTGGCCGGCATTGGCACCGCAACTGGTGTCTATGCAAGTGTTGCCCTGGTTACCGTTGAAGCCCAAAACTGGATGGTTAAAGACGTTGTAGGCATCAAAGCGGAATTGCGCTTTGTAGCGCTCCGTGATGTTGAACGTCTTCGACAAGGACATATCATCGTAGAAAACGTGCGGGCCGCGATAAGAATCAAATCCAACATTCCCAATCTGGCCGCAAGCGGGTAGTGCGAAGGGCCCCGATGTCGGCCGTGCCAAGGTGCAAGTGTCCTTACCTATAGGCGTATTGGCCGCATACTGCAGCGGGGCAACTGGCGTGTACCAGAATGTTCCGCTAGCATTGTTGACGACACCGGTCTTCAGCTTCTCGCCGGGAACCATGTTCGGACGGCATATGCTAACGTCTGTGACCTCGCTGCATTCTTGGACACTAGGCGTCCACGGCAGGCCGCCGCCCCAGGTCAAAGTGTTGCTGAGTTGCCAGCCGCCAATCGCCAGATCCATCGCCCGGCTGGCGTCGCTCATGAATTTCTTGCCTTTGCCGAACGGCAGCTCATAAATCGTGTTGGCTACGAATTCGTGGGTCCGATTGTCCGGGTTCGGGCCATAGGCAAACTTCTTGTCCACGTCGTAGTAGTTAGAGTCGTACGCGTAGGCTTTGGAGAACGTGTAATGCGCAAGGAACTGTAGTCCGTAGCTCGTCCGTTTTTCCGCCTTGATCTGCAACGCGTTGTAATTGTTGTTGGCGTCGTTACCAAAATAGTTGCCTATACCGAATGAGCAACACGGCGTGTAGCCAGGTATGTTTCCATAGTTAAAGGCGGGCACGCCGTTCAGAAAGTATTCGCGCCGGTTGTTGGCCGATATGCTCGGCGTGAATGCCGCGACAGTGCCATTCCAAGGAGCGGTGCCGGTACCGACCGCAACATCGTTGACGCCATAGGAAGGTCCTGTGCCGGCAAAAACGTGCGTGCCTTTGTTTCCAATATAACTGACGGTCAAATTGATGGTCGGCGTGAGTTGACGTTGTAAAGTAGCATTCCACTGGTCAATGGTGGGAAGCCGCTGAACTCGTGGCCGAATATAGGTCGATGCAGTTCCATCAGGACCGTCAATCGGCAGAAAACCGTTTGTCGTGAGATCGGTTATCAAGTTTGCGAAGCTATACGCGGGTGGGCCGTTCACCAGGTTGAAAACAGCGCTTCGATTATCTGTAAATCCCGTATGCCCCGGCAAGTTTGAATCCGTTAGGTTCTGCGACGCGAGGATTGGCAGGTTCTGCGTGACGGCGTGACCGAAGTTAGAGCCGAACACGCCGATGTCAAACCCGCGACCGTAACCGACGCGTATAACGGTTTTGGAGTCAAACTGATAGGCAAAACTCGCGCGCGGAGCAAACGCTTTGAAGGTATTCGAGACGTTTCCGTTGTTGGATACCCCTCCGTACCCGGCAACGACAAGCTCGCCATTATTCAAGTCTCCAAAACCCGCGTTGCCTTTGGCACTCACCGCCTCTGGGTTGTAAATCTCCCAGCGCACGCCTAGGGTCATGGTGAACTTCGGGGTGACGCGCCAGGTGTCCTGGCCATAAGAGAATTCGCGCCATTGATGCCCGACGGCTTGCACGTTTGGCGGGCTCACGAAGCGCTGAAAGTTACTGACGTCGCCTAAAAGCATAGTAGCCAAAGCCATACCACCGCTTCCCGCGAGGGAAGTGTCACCGGAATCGAAGTTCAAGATGCCGGTACGGCTGGAATCGCTCGGGATGCGAAGGTTCGTGGCATAGCGGATGTCAGCACCAAACTTGAAGCTGTGATTGCCGGTCGTGTACGTCCAGTTGTTCACGAACTGGATTTGACGTTCCCTTTCCGTCAACGGGCAGTTGCAGCGGCCAATGTTCAGCCCGTCTCCGAAGGCTGAAAGGGTCTGATTCCCAGAAAACTGGAAACCCGAGAGACCGCCGGTCGTGGGCGGACCCTGAATGCCGGGGCCGGAGTTGAGCCCAGGAAACCCCAACCCATCCATCGGGCTCGCGCTCGCATCGGAGTAATGCGTAAGGGGGTTATATTGGAACCACCCTATCCGGAAGTCCGTTAGCCACCTGGTGCCGATGGGCTTGGTGAAACCTCCGGCTACGCTGTAGTCGTGGTTGATCGAGGAGCCGTTCAACCCGCCCGGCCCAAATCCCGCACCACCGAGAGCTCCCAAGCCACCGAGGCCAGACAAGTTGAAGTAGTCAAGGCTGAAGCGGCCAAAAACCTGGTAGTTTCGGGGAGCGCTGTAATCAATTCGCGTGTCAAATGAATACTGATTGTAAGGACCGTTGCCCGTGGAAACGAAGTTGTTGTTGATTCCGCTGGTCGTGGGCGTGGGAAACTCAGCGAGGATCTTGCCCATCCCCGCTGGAATCATGCCGATCGGAATGAGGTTGCCTGTGCCTACACAATTCCCAGGCGTTGACGTCGGTCCGCAGAATGGCGTACGGCCCGAACCATCCGCCGGATTTCCAGTGGTAGGATTGTAAATCTGAAAGGGATACTGGCTCAAATTGCAGTAGCCCGGCGTAACGCTGGTGGCGTTTGTTGCCGGATTGCAAGTGCTGAGCACTTCTGCGGTAGGAGTCGTGTACAGGTTGGTGATGCCCTGAATTTGCTTGGTGCCCTGATAATCGCCGAAGAAAAAGAGCTTGTCCTTGATGATCGGTCCACCGACGGACCCACCGAATTGTTTCCAAGTTGCGGGGGCCAGCGGCACGCCCGGCTTGTTCGTAAAGGGATCCCTTGCCTGCTGGTCGCTGTTCCGATAATAGTAGAAGCCACTGCCGTGGAAATCGTTGGTGCCGGACTTGATCGAGACTCCAACCGTGCCGGCGACCGCCTTGCCGGATTCCGCATCGTAGTCCTGAAGAGCTATCTTTGTTTCCGCGATAGCATCGAGGTTGGGGTTGACCACAATGATGCCCAAGATGGCGTCCTGATTGTCCGTACCGTCCAGTTCAAAATTGGTGCCCGAAAAGTGCTGACCATTGACGAAGATCTGGCCGCCGCCCTGGGGGTTTTCGGTCGCGGCGTGGCTCCAGCCCACGAGTTTTTGGGTGCCGGGAGAGAGCAGCTCGAAATTGGTGAAGTTGCGATTCAGCACTGGCAAATCTTGGATATACTGCTGGTTAAACTGAATATCCACGTCGGCACGATCCGTCTGAAGTTGCGGGACTACCCCGGTTACTTCCACCGTTTGTGTCACTGCGCCGATTTCAAGTACGGCATTGACGCTCGCTGCGGTGTCCGCCGATACCGTGACACTTGGAACGTCGTAGGCTTTGAAGCCTGTCGCCTCGACGTGAATCTTGTAGGCATCTGGGATTAAGTGCGTGACGGAATAATTTCCGCTCTCATTGGTGATCGTGTCGTAGGTAAAGCTCTTGGTCGTCGATGTCACCGTTACCTTGGCTCCGACCACCGCGTTGCCTTGCGGATCCGTCACGGTGCCGATAATGCTCCCAAATACCGCTTGACCAGAGGCTTTCGGCGCTTTCAACAAGAACACACAAAACAAAACCGCCAGACTGATTCCTGCCACTCGCTTCATCATCCCACCCCTCCTTGCCAACCCGGTTCCCACCTTTTTTGTAATTCCGAGAGCATTTGCCGAAGAGCGCCGCGCTCGCACAAATCAACAACAGCTTTGCCGGGTTACAGCGCACTTTCGTATTGGTATAAGTACAAGTTAGGAAGGCTGAACTGGAACTCCCAAGAACGAGCCAAGCTCAGCCGTGAAAGGCCCCCCCCAAGCCACACCTAGGCGCCCTCGACTTGCGCCTCGCACAATCGGCCTCCAAAGCTCTTCGCCGCTTCGCCGCCCTCACCGGAAACTTCCCGGCCGCACCGGACGTGTCGCGGCCAATGCCGTAATATTTATACGTACTATTTGTTTTTTGGCTTAGAGTTGGAAGTCTCAATGCGTCTGATACGGTTACATCGATTAACTCTCCATCTTGCACAGACTTGCGCGAGTTGTTACACTCCCGTTACTTCTACGTATCAAGGACTGCTGTGAACGAACGAGAACAATTTCTCGGGCAGATTGACCGTCTCACGAACAGCCATCCTCTTCATGGCTCCGAATCCCTCTGCAAATTGCTCCGCTATTTAGCTAAACACGCCATCGATCACCCGGGTGCTCCCATCAAAGAGTTTCAAATTGCGACTGAGGTCTTTGCCCGTTCAGCGGACTTCGACCCACAACTCGATTCCATGGTTCGGGTGCAAGCTGGCCGCCTGCGCTCAAAACTTGCCGAGTACTACGGCTCGGACGGTGTGGACGACCAGATTGTGGTGGAGCTACCAAAGGGCACTTACCTGCTTTCCTTTCATCACCGCAATTCTTCCGCCTCTAAGTCTGCTTCCGCCAGCCTGAACGGAACGATACGAACTGAAGGCACCGAGAAAAGCCCCGAGCGGAGGCTGGGTGCCGAAGTTATCTCCCTATCTATTTTTCTGGCTGCTGCCATCGCTGTGATTGTCTGGCTGCTTGCCACTCGGAACTCGCCTCCCCTCAGCCTGACCAGCCAACCTGATCCTGCACCTGCTGCGTTTCGCGTTTTTTGGAAAGGATTTACTTCTGGCCCGGATGAGCCGTGGGTCGTTTTCAGCAATGCAGCTTTTGTTGGCCGCCCCGAAACAGGAATGCGATATCGCAATCCAAAACGCGACACAGGGGTTCCCATCCTTGACCATTACACCGGCGTCGGCGAAGTCTTGGCCGTGCATCAACTCGACGGCGTCTTTGCCTTGCTTCACCGCCGCATCCGCGTGAAACGCGGTAGCCTTTTCTCCCTGGACGACGCGAAGAACAATAATCTGATTTTCATCGGTTCCCCGTCGGAGAATCTCTCCCTGCTGGAAATGCCTGGCACGCAGGAATTCGTATTCCAACGGTTGACCTCCGGGCCGCGCAAGGGTGATCAGGCCATCATCAATATGCATCCGCAAGCCGACGAGGCTAAGGAGTTCCTTGCCACTCCTTCAGGCCAGCCTCTCACTGTCGATTACGCCGTTCTTGCCCTTATTAAAGGGATGACCCAGGGGCAATACGTGCTCATTCTCGCCGGAACGACAACCATTGGTACACAAGCGGCCGTGGAATACGTTTGCAAGCAAAGCTCGGTCGAGGAATTGCTCTTGCGGCTTTCGGTTTCGCAGGATGGTGAACTTAAGCCGTTCGAGGCCGTCATTCGGGTAAGGGTGGCCGGCGGTGTTCCTGTGGAGACCGAACTGGTTGCCATCCGCAAGACTGCAACTTAACCCTTGGGATTTTATTGCTTCGGCTACTGGCTCGGTGCTTTCAAGCGTGGGTCCAGTCCAGCCGCCTTTTGAAATTCTGTCTCGGACTCTTCCTTATCTCCTTTTCGCTGCAGCGCCAGTCCAAGCTGGTAATGCGCGGCAGCGTACCCGGGCAGCGATCGAATAGCCGTTCGAAATTGCGAAATGGCGCCGTCCAGGTCCCCTGCATTCAAGAGCCTGCGACCGGAGTTTGTCGCAAAAACCGCCGCTTGCTCGCTTGATTTTTGTTTCAGCAGCTCCATGCCCTTGCGGCTTTCCGCTGCGGCTCCGTCCGCGTCCCCGAGTTGCCGCAGAACCGCTCCCAGATTGGTGTGCGCTCCCGCGAAATCCGGCTGCAAACGAATTGCTTCCCGCAGGGCGTCCGCTGCCGGCTGCAAATCCCCTTTTTGCTTCAGCACTGAACCGAGCGTGTAGTATGCCTCTGCATAGTCGGGTTTTGCCAGGACGGCCGCGCGCAATTCTTCAGCGGCCGCCGCAAAGTTTCCTTGCTGCCATAAAGTTACGCCAAGCGTGTAATAGGCATCCGCCAGCTTCGGATCTAGCTCCTCAGCCTTCTTGAACTCTGCGATTGCGTCCGGCAATCGGTCTTTCATCTTCAGCGCCAGCCCCAAATCGTAATGAAATGTGGCGTTTTGCGGCTCCATTTTTATTGCGGCCTCAAAATGAGCTACGGCAGAGTCAAAATCCGTTCGCTGCAGATAAGCATCGCCCAAATTAGCTTCATAGCCCGCGTCGCTGGGCTTCCATTTCAGCGCCGTCTGAAATTCCAAAATGCTGCTTTCCGCATCCCCGGTCTGAAGCAGAGCGAGCCCTAGGTCGTTGTGCACATCCGCATTCTCTGGATCAATCTTTAAAGCCTGCCGGAATGCGTCAACCGCCTCCTCCGCATTCCCCGCGCGTTGCAACAAAATCCCTAAATGTCTCTGTGCGTCGGCGTTTGTAGGATCCAGCCTCGCCGCTTCCTGAAACTGCCGAAGAGCCTCCTCAGTGGCTCCTTTCAGTTCAAGCGCCTGCCCTAAGTAGCTGTGCGCCAGCGGATTCTCGGGCTCCAGCGTTGCAGCCGCGCGCAACTCAGGCTCCGCTCCCTCGAGGTCTTTTTCTTGTAGCCGTAAAACTCCCAAATGCAAATGTGCCGCCGCGAATTGCGGCTGCAATTTCAACGCTTCGGAAAACTGGTCTGCAGCTGCATCCAGCTTCAATTGCTGGACCAAGATCGAACCGAAATCATCGTGCAGTTCTGGCCGGTTGGGCTCCAGCGCGATCGCCGCATCTAATTCCTGCATGGCGCCGGCGTCATCGCTCGCATACGAAAGAGCGCGCGCCAAAATATGATGCGTTTCCGAGTCTTTCGGAGCCAGCCGAACCGCTTCTTGTGCTTCAACGATCGCGCCCTTCGAATCTCCTCCTTGCAGCAGGGCGCGGGAAAGATTCATGTGTGCCTGCGCAAAATCCGGTTTCAATTTCACTGCGGTCTTGAACTCGGCAATCGCTGCGTCGGTTTTCCCCTGCGCGAGCAAAACCCATCCGAGCGAATTGTGTGGTTCTGGGCTCCTGGGAACTAATTGGAGAGTCTTTTCGAAGGCCGCTCGAGCTCCCTCCAAGTCCCGCCGATCGAGCGCTTGCATTCCTTGGTTGTAAAGCGAATTCGCCGCCGCCACATCAGCGCTCGTCTTCGAATTTTCCCTCTGCGCCCCCGCGCTGCCACAAAAAAACACAAGCGCCCCGGCAAGCGCGCCTATCCTTACCGCGGCCTTCAACCCGCGATGAACGTTTTGTGAACCCACGTCAAATGCCGTAGTGTTTTCCAAGGAAACTTGCCTGTGTCTCAAACTCCGTCTCATTTTCCCAGACAACCCTCGCGAAGCCTTCGCTCGCCTCTTCACCT
>Ga0187805_10000703_pt1 | contig 11403 bp, 11 predicted proteins | sample NC_wetland_sal_i_6_FD_132965 | JGI IMG/M metagenome (GOLD analysis project Ga0187805, IMG submission 132965) | Wetland sediment microbial communities from Neuse River Estuary, North Carolina, USA - Control_5 | ecosystem: Environmental > Aquatic > Freshwater > Wetlands > Sediment | place: USA... | reverse complement strand
GGACGATGCCGAGGTAATCCCATGCGTAGCCGAACTCCGGAGCGCCGGAGTTCTCGCCGATCGCCCACCTGGCCGGATTAATCCGGTAAATGTCGGGTTTGCCGACCAGTCTTGGCCGCAAGAGCGCGCGATCGCGGGCTCCGTAATTTCCTTGGCCTCGAGGATGACGCCATCTTCCTCGACGAAACGCTAGAAGTCCTGCGGAGAGCCATAGGGGAGATCGAGGGGCGGCCCTGGGATCTGGCGACTTGGCCGAGCCGGCTGGGGAGTTAAAGTCCCGGGCCGCCGCGGGCCGTCAGCAAGGACTCCGGCTTGCCGGAGTTCCTCCACACAGGCGGCCGCCTCGGCTAGCGGTGGGGTTTCCAGCCCGAAGGACTCAGCGAGCACCTCGGCGATCCCGGCGACCGTCCGTGGCCCGTCGCACGAGTCCAGAACGACAGCTGCGGTGTTGTTGAGCTTGTGCACCCGCGGCGGGTCGGCCTGGCGCACCAAGAGGCCATCGGCGAGTTCTACGACTTCGATTTCCGGTGCCTGCTGAGGCCGGTCGCAGCCGGGCCCGTCCGGGATGGCCGCGATAGCCGTGAAGGTGCCCACGGCGATGTTGCGGACGAGATAGCGGTCCAGGCTTCCCCAGGCGGAAAGGAATTCGGCCTGACCAGCATGGTCTGCGGGCAGATCAGCGAGCATCTGCTCGTACGCGCGTTCGTGCACGGCCACCGCCACACCGATGAGAGCTTGGCTGCACCAGGGATCGAGCGCTAGCAGCGCCCCAAGATCGTTCCACTCGCCGGTCGGCAGCAGGCACAAGTCCCACTCCCGGTCGGACAGCGGCGGAACATTCACGCCGTCGGCAGGTGTGCAGTCGTCGAGAAGCAGCATGTGCCGATAGCACCGACGCTCCGCGCGCCTGACCGCCTCATGCCATCCGGCCAGCCGACGCTGCTCCGACCCGAGGCTCCGGTCGGGAACGAGTCGCTCGAGCCGCCAGGCGATTCCGGCCTGATCGGCATGCGAGTCAGCAGTTTCGGCCCCGCCTGCCAGGTGGAAAACGCCGTCGAAGACATTAAGGGGATGTTCGGCCTGCTCGCAGGCCCGCTCCAGCAGGGCGTCGACGTCCGGACCGATCAGCTCCCGGTAGTGCGACCGGACGGGGGCCAGATCCCAGCCTATTTCGGACCACGCGATGTGGTAGTTGCGAATGCGGTCTTCCCAGGCATTCGGGTACGACGGGCCCGCAGGCCGGGAAGGGCGGGGTAGCCAGCCCAGCCGGGGATGGCAGAGGACTCGTCCGCCGCGCTGGCGGAACCTCTCGTGCAGGTACCCTTCCTCGCCGCCCCAGCCGCGCAGTCGAGGGTTCAGCCCCGGCCAGGCTTCTCGTAGGCAGGCAAACAAGCCCAGGCCCTGCATCGCGATCTCGAAGGGCTCGCAGTCTGACTCTTCAATACGGGCGTCGCGCTCCCATTGCCCGAACATTCCCGCGCCCCAGGCGGGTTCCAGATGGGTCGCGCGCGGCTCGATGCTGTCGTACAGCATGGGACCCTGCAGAAGGTCTTTGCTACCTGGGTTCGCGCCGAACCATTCCAGCAGATGCGTCAGCGCCCCCGGCCGCAACAGGACATGCGAATCGACGCAGCAGACGATATCGGCGCACGCCTCCCGGAACACCAAGTCCCTGACCGCGGTACCCCGGTAGCCGTCGAAGGGGACGTAACGGTAATTAGGCAGCCACGCTTCCAGCGCTTTCAAGGACGGTCCGGCATCGCCTTCCGGATGATTGTCTATTACCAGGAAGGAAACGTCCGCGAGCACTTCGGCCTGATACATGCGGATGGCCTGGATAGTGAACCAGACGCCATCGAGGTCATCATATGTGACCATGCCGATGCACAAACGATGGTGACCGCTGCCAGACGTGGCAAATGGCGTAGAAAGGGGGGGTTCAGGCCCCGCCTGCTGGTCATCTGGTGAGGCTATTGACATCAGCGGATGGTATATCGGTCCCTGAACCGCCTGTCAAGCTTATCGATGCCGGTAAGCTCAATCTGCGTGGTCACTCGGGGATTCAGCACGTAAGCGTGGTAATGTCCGGCAGCTATTTGCTGCGGCAGGTACTGGTCGATAGCCAGGTACTTGGTTATCCACTCTTCGATCCCATCCGCTTCCGGGATACCGGAGAGGAGCCGGTCATACGCGGTGTGGTTGACCGCGACCCCATGCATGCAGGTCAGGTAGCGCGGGGATTGCAGCACTTCGTGACCGGGGATCTCCACTGGCTGCTCCCAGGTGGCACCCCCCAGGTACAGCAGGTCCCAGGGCAGCCCCTCAAGCTCCGCTATGGCTTTCCGCAAGACTTCTAGCGTATCGTCGAGGAAAATCGCATCATCCTCGAATCCGAGGAAGTTGCCGAGCCCGCGGTTGCGCGCCGTGGCGATCATGAGACGCCAGGACATAGCACATCCCACATGGTGGTTGTCTGGGGTGGGAATTGCCGTGAACCGCTCCACGCGAGCTGCTATCTGGAGCCTAGAGAAACGGCGGACAGAATTTGCCCAGCGATCCGGGCGCTGATCCAGGTTGAGGCAGTAGATTGCCTCGAAGAAACCAAAGGGGTTATCGGGTTGGGCCCGGTCAGCCAGGATTCCTGCGCGGCGGAGCTCGTCTACGCAGGCGACCACCTCGGCCAGCGGAAGATCTTCCAGGTCGAAGGAGTCAGCCATCTCCCCGGCGATCTCGGTCACCGTACGCTGCCCATCGCACAACTCGAGGATCATGGAAGCCGTGTTGTTGAGCCGGTGCACACGCAACGGTTCGGCCTGCCGAACCAGATAACCCTCGGCCCACTCGGCGGTGTCGATGCCCGCTGCTCGTCGCGGCTGATCGGTGCCGGGCGCGGTGGAGTAGGTGTCGGCAGCGTCGCGGGAGCCATCGGCGGTATCTTCCGGCGTATAGCTGTCCATGCTCTCCCCAGCACTGAGAAACCCCGTTTGCGGCGTTACCTGTAGCCGTGAAATACCGGCGTGGGCAGGGTATTCATTACCTCGTCACGGAACTGGTAGCATATCGGGTGGAAGATATCCCCGAGAATTTCCGACCACCGCAGCGGGTATTCGGACACGGTTCCGTTGTGCTCAATCCCTCGGCAATCTTGCGCGAATCTGGCGGGATGCAGCTTCAGGTCGCGCGATCTCTTGTCGAGGACTCGGTGCAGGCGCGTGAACCAAAGTCGCAGGAACTCGGTGTCACGCCTGAATATGTAGGCACCATTCCCAATCAGAAGCTGCCAGCACACGCTCAGCGGGCTGCCCGACTCCGTTGTCAAGTGCACGGGAACGCCTCCTGGGACTTCCCGGTACCCAACGGCGGTCAGCTGCTGATGCGTTTCCATATTCTCGAAAGAATCGACCCAGGACCCTGTTTGCATCTTAATATCCGAGTAGCCCCCGCCGTAGTGAAACAGAAAATAGGCGCGCAGATAGTCGGCCCTGTGGGTCGCACTGAGACTTTGGTAAGCCGTGTGCAACGGATGGCCGGGGCACAGAAAGTTCACAAGAGTAGCCTTGGTGACGAGAACGACGTTGCATTCCGTCGCCTGTGCCATGTTGTCCAGGCACTGCCGCCTTTGGTCACTCATGTCATTATCGTCCGTCCAAAAACACCATACTATGCGCTGAGCGATCGCATCCTTGACGTCACTGCGCCGTTCTATCGCCATGAGGGATTCCCTGTCGTGCATGTCCTGGAATGTTCACGTTGCCTGCGAGATACCTTGACAGGCCGACTAAATCCGCCCGCTTCACACGATGACGCCCTTGGACCACAGATCGGCGATGCATTCCTCGGTCACCAGGTCGGGCACCTCTGTAAGGCCGAATGCCCTGGCCAGCTGCTCGCCGATTTCAGGCACCGTGTTCTCGCCATCGCACAGTTCGAACACGATCGCCGCCGTGCTGTTCAGGTGGTGAACGCATTCCGGCTCAGCTTGGTACACCACGAGCCCGTCATCCACCTCGTGGACCTCCAGGCCCTCGGCGCGAACCGGACGCTCAGGGAGCGCGCTCCCTTCCGGAGCCTGCGACGCCTCAGGCTGCCCGGCCGCGCCCAGGCCAGCCTCGTTGATGGCCAGGGATTTGCGGTTCCACTCCTCAGCCTCATCCAGCCGCCCCCGCCCTTGCGCGACAATGCCGAGTACGCGGTAGTTGATGGTCATGCCGGGCTGGTCGCCGAGTTCCTCGCTGATAGCCAGGGACTTGCGGTACCAGTCCTCAGCCTCATCCAGCCGCCCCCGCCCCTGGGCGACCATCCCGAGCTGGTGATATCTGCCAGCGATAGCTGGCTTGTCGCCGAGTTCCTCGCTGATGACCAGGGACTTGCGGTACCAGTCCCCGGCTAGGGTCTTAACGTGATCCTGCGTCGGTATATAGCTATGCGGTTTCGCAAGCACATCTGCGATGATGTCGTCGGAATACGCTGCCCCGACGAATCCGAACAGGTCACGCAATCTTTGAGTCCGGCAGACCATGTCTGAGTAATCGAGCGAGAAACAATTATCCTTGCCCTGCGCGAACTCCTTGAATCTTGCCTCACCTCTCAGCAGCTCGCGCTCAACAACAAGCGGATCCTGTCCTCTCCACCACGCACTGTTTGCAACTTCCCGATGAGCTCGGGTGAGGAATATGAAACCAGGATTGGGAAATATCTGCGTCAGGAAACACAGGTATCCCAATAGCTCCTGGTCATCAACCTCGATATAGCGTATTTCCTTGAATCCATAACACCGGACGCTGTTGCCCGCATGGTTCTTCCCCATGAGCAGCTTCCTCAGCATAACCTGGCTGCCCGCCAGGAAAGTCTCAGCATCGAACTCCTTGCAGCCGAACCACGCACTTTCTGGCGTTTCTGCGCTATCTCCGATCCAAGGTTTGCCTATCGTCTGGAGCAAGCTTTTGTAAGACAAGTAAAGACCGTAGCAAAAATTGTGATTCTCGCCGCGGATCAGGATTCCGTCGATGCTGTTCAATATACCCTGGAGAAGAGTTGATCCGCTCCGGCCATACGTGATGACAAGTATCGAACCAAACCTGAATGACGGCCCATTATTCGCGAGCTCGTCGTCCGCCTCGTGCGCCTCCAGGCCCTCGGCGCGAACCGGACGCTCCGGCAGCCAGCTCCCGCCCAGCGGCGCCCGCGACTCCACCATGCCCAGCTCCTGACGCAGACCGGAAAGCTGCACGCCCTGGCCGACCTCCAGGCCCGGCGGCTGCAAGGTCACCCTGACCCGCTGCGTCGTCGTAACCGCCAGGCCACCCTGGCCACCCGGCGTCAGCACCCCGATATGCACGCCCCCCGCCCCGCCACCAGTACCGCTCACCGCCACCTCGAAGTCCAGCTCCACCGGGCCGGTCCGAAACTGGACGCGCTGGCCAACACCCGCCGCCTGCGCCGACCCCAACTCACGACCCACCGCCGCGATCGTGTCCGCCAGGCTCGGCAGACCACCGTCACCCTCACCCACGCCAATACACCCCCACCGAGTCTTATCTCGACACCTTAGAGTAATCAAAGAGTAACTTATGGTTAGGTAGGGCTGGGTCAGTTTGACTTGGTAGGCAACCAGCCCGGTGACCCGAAACGCGTGGAGGGACGACCACAGCGCGCCCGCCAGTCCATTGGTGACGTGTGGCGGAGGTTTCCGATCGACTTGGTCATCCGGGCTCGGCGGTGACGGGTCCCTTCGACCAGGTGCCGCGGGCCGCCGGTCACGAGGCCCCGGGTGCAGTGGCTGTACGACTGGTGGGAGCGCATCGACCGGTGGATCACCCAGAACCGCCCCGGCGGCGCTACGGCCCGGCTAGCGGAGCCGCAGGCCTGAATATCATGATTGCGCGCATTCCCGGACATTATTCACCACGGAGTTGAATCACCTGCACGAACCAGTTTCGGGATCGTACGCTTCCTGCCCATGCAGGACGATCAGCCGCAGTGGGCCGCGGACCTTGATATAGCCGAATTCTCCTGGGGCTTCATGGTCCGCCAGGCGGAGCCGTTGCGGGTGCACGAGCTTAATAACACGGCTTCCGCGGTACTTGAGTTGTGCGACGGGCGCACAACGGTGGCCGAAATCGCTGGAGAGATCGCCGACGCCTTCAGCCTGGAAACTCATCCGCTGGCCCAGGTGGCCACCTGCGTCGCCGAACTGCGGCGCGCTGGAATCCTCGCCGATCGTGCAGAGCCGGACGACCCCTTTAGTTTCTTCGAGGCTATCTACTGCCTCAACCTGGATGAGCGCCCGGATCGTTGGGCAAATGCTCTCCGCCGCTTCGCTGGGCTCCAGATAGCAACTCGCGTGGAGCGGTTCCCGGCCATTCAGACCCCCGGTAACCACCATGTGGGATGCGCGAGGTCCTGGCGGCTCATGATAGCCACAGCGCGCGACCGCGGGCTCGGCAATTTTCTCGGCATCGAGGACGACGCGATTTTCCTCGACGATACGCGAGAAATCGTACGGAGCGCCGTTCGGGAGCTTGAGGGGCGGCCCTGGGATCTGCTGTACCTGGGAGGTGCCGCCTGGGACCCGCCCGCCGAGATCCCCGATCTCACCGCGCTACGATCACCGCGAGGGCTGCTGACCTGCACCCATGCGGTCGCGGTCAACCACACCGCGTATGACCGGCTCCTCGCCGGTATCCCGGAAGCGGATGGGATCGACGAGTGGATAACCGCGCATGCGGCTGTCGATCAGTACCTGGCCTGGGAGGTAAATGCCGGGCACTACCGCGCCTACATCCTGGATCCCCGAGTGGCGACGCAGATTGAACTTACCACCCCGGGTGGGCTTGACTGGCAGCTCCGGGATCGCTATACGATCCGCTGAGGACAATGTCCGTAAAGGGCTGGTATTGGGCTTTGGGCCGCTTGCTCCACAGGAGGCACCATTTTGCCGACATGTTAGCGGACTCGTTTTAGAGAAAGCTGGACGGGTAAATATAGCGGCCACTATGCTCCCGGAACATGGAGGAGGGGAGCGTCTCGCCAGATGACCAAGTGGCGGGACCTGACATCCCGCTTTCTGCGTCATTTGCCGCGTCTGGCACCGGTTACCGGCGTTTGTGCGTTGGCATGGCCACATATGACGACTTCGATGGCGTCTGGTTCACCATTCAGGCGATCGGCATGTACCAGCCCGAAGTGCTCGCGGATGTGTCCTTTCTGGTAATCGATAATCACCCGGAAGGTATTGCCAGTCCGCCTCTGAAAGCACTGCAAGCGTGGCTGCCTAATTACCGCTACGTCCCGTTTGATGGCTATCGGGGTACCGCGGTCAGGGACCTGGTGTTCCGGGAGGCGTGCGCCGATATCGTCTGCTGCGTCGATTCGCATGTCCTGCTGCAGCCGGGGTCGTTGGCGCACCTGCTGGACTGGTTCAGCGCGCACCCGGGCAGCAACGACCTCCTGCAGGGTCCCTTGCTGTATGACAGCCTCGAGTTGGGCGCCTCCCACCTGAAGCCCACCTGGGGCGCGGGAATGTTCGGGCAATGGGATCGCGATCCTCGCATGGACCAGCCAGACGCCGAGCCCTTCGAGATCACGATGCAGGGTCTGGGCCTGTTCGCCTGCCGGCGGGACGCCTGGCCGGGGCTGAACCCCCGCCTGCGCGGCTTCGGCGGCGAGGAGGGGTACATACACGAGAAGTTCCGGCAGCGCGGCGGGCGAGTCCTCTGCCATCCCCGGCTGGGCTGGCTGCACCGCTTTCCCCGGCCAGCGGGCGTGTCCTACCCGAACGTCTGGGAGGACCGGATCCGCAACTACCACATCGCCTGGTCCGAGATCGGCTGGGACCTGGAACCCGTCCGGTCGCACTTCCGCGAGCTGCTCGGCCCGGACGTGGATGTGGATGCCACGCTGGAGCGGGCCCGCGAGCAGGCCGAGCATCCCCTGAACGTCTTCGACGGCGTTTTCATCCTGGCCGCCGCTGACCCGGACGCCTATCCGGCCGGGATCTCCTGGCGAATCGAGCGACTCGCCCCGGACGACAGCCTCGAGCCCGAGTACCGCCTGCTGGCCGGATGGCATGACGCGGTCAGCAGGGCGGAGCGCCGGCGCTATCAGCACATGCTGCTCCTCGACGGCAGCACACCCGCTGACGATGTGGATGTTCCGTCGCTGTCCGAGCGGGAGTGGGACCTATGCCTGCTGCCGGCCGAAGAGGGAAGCGAAGCGACGCTTGCGCTCAATCCCGGGAGCAGCGGGCTTCTCGCCGGCATGGCGGTGGCCGTGCACGAACGCGCGTACAAGCAGTTGCTCGCGGACCTGCCCGCGGACCAGGCCGGCCGGACCGAATTCCTTTCCGCCTGGGGAAGCGTGGACCGCTATCTAGCCCACCACATCGCCGACGGCACCTTCACGGCGATCACGGCCAGTCCGGACACGCTCGACGCCGACCAGCCTGTTCGGGCAGCAGGAATCGAAGTCGTCGAGCTCGCCGATGGCCTCATGGTGCGCCAGGCCGAACCGCCGCGGGTGCACCAGCTCAACAACACCGCGTCCATGGTTTTGGAGTCGTGCGACGGACAACGGACGGTCGCCGAGATCGCCGAGGCGCTCGCCGAGGTGTTCGGGCTTGAAACTCCCCCACTAGCCGAGACGGCCGCCAGCGTGGAGGAACTCCGGCGGGCCGGAGTTCTTGCCGATCGCGCGCACCGCCCGACGAAAGCTTGCCTCGTAACCGCTGAGTTCACCCACCAGAAATATGAAAGCAGGAGCTGATGAAAGACAAGCCCGAGAACGACCCGACTGCCATCGAACGGCGTCGGACCTTCCTCAAGCGCATGGCAGCTGCGGGCTTCGTCGCGGGGGCAGTCGTGACCTTCGAGCCCATGATCGCCAATGCGGCGATACCGGGTGAACATCAGGACGAGCCCCTGGGCGATTTCTGGCCTTGGCACCACCACAGGAACACGACAACCACCGCAGCTCCGACCACTCCCGCTCCGACCACCCCTGCTCCGACTACTCCCGCGCCGACTACCCCTGCTCCGACTACTCCCGCGCCGACTACTCCTGCTCCGACTACTCCTGCTCCGACTACTCCTGCGCCGACTACTCCTGCGCCGACTACCCCCGCGCCGACTACCCCCGCGCCGACCACTCCCGCGCCGACCACCACTCGGGCTCCGCATCATCATCACCACCACTACTTCCTGTAGCCCGTGGTAGCAGGAGCTGCCTCGCCGTCGCCGGCGGCATCCTCCTCCTCCTGCTGCTCGGCCGCGCTCACCCCGCCGCAGATCAGAGTGATGCGGCGGGGTGAGCGTGTCTAGCGGCGAGGCGACCTAGCATGACCGGATGAGCTGGGCCGCAACTGTCCCTCACCGGACGAGCAGGGTTCCAGCCCCCAGTAGTCCCTCGCGCGGTCCAACGGAGCATAAATATCGCGATGCGCTTACGCATCGCGCGCGAAACGGCGCTACGCGGTTGCCTTGACTCGTTCGGCGAACCGGCGCCACACCTGCGGGCTGAAGGCCAGCACCGGCCCCTGGCGGTTCTTGGTGTCCCTGACCAGCACCCGGTCGACCCCGGTGGGCGCGCCGACCTCGACGCAGTCGCCGCCGTTCCCGCCGCTGTGGCTGGACTTACGCCACGCGCCGACCTCTACGCAGCCGCCGCCGTTCCCGCCGCTGTAGCTCGACTTACGCCAGGTCACGTCCATATTCCTCAGCTACCTTCATGATCAGGTCGCGCGAAGCCCCGCGCGGAAGCGCTTCGGATCTCAATGTATCGAACGTAAGGATGATCTTGGCCACCGTGGCGGAGTCCTTCGTCGTTTGTCCCTCGTCCGGCGTCTCCAGGTAGACGACTCCGGGAGCATCGCCGTCGAAGCCCGCGATGGCGAACGCGCCGAGCAGCCCGACATGCGCGCCTGCCTCGGCCGGGATGACGTGAACCTTGATCGCCGGCCGTTCGGTCATCTCGGCTAGATGGACGAGCTGGTCCCGCATCACCTTGGCCCCGCCGACGCGGCGCCGCAGCACGCCCTCATCCATAACCGCCCAGAACGACGGCGGCTTCGGCCGGTCAAAGATGTGCTGCCGGTCGATCCGCGCCGTGACGAGGTTCTCGACCTCGTCCTCGTCTCCGGTGGTCTGCCACGCCTTGAACAGCGCCCGGGCGTACTCGGGGGTCTGGAGCAGGCCGGGCACCAGCAGCGGTTGCCACGTCCGCAGCACTGTCGCCCGCCGCTCGGCGTCGACCCAGTCGACGAACCAGCGCGGGTAGCGGCCATCCCACCGCGGGCTGTTGGCGTAGAACCGGGTGAACCATCCGCCCATCTGCGGGAACGCCTCGTCGCACGCGTTCGCGAAACGCTCTGCGGGGCTGAGTAGGCCGGATTCGATCCGGCTCACCGTCGATGCATCGCACGGGACGATCGCGCCCAAGTCGGCTAGCGTCATGCCGGCGGCTTCCCGGGCCCGGCGGACTTCGGCCCCGAAGAAATGGGCCGGAGAGACACCAGGGTCCAGGTCACGTGGGGCAGGCAACGGTCAGCTCCCTTGCCGTGATTTGCGGGTCGGCCCCGGCGTTTGCGTACCGGGGCTGTCCTTTGCGGATGGCCACCAGGCCACTTCTCACCGTAGTCCCGGCCTGCCACCTTGGGTAGCGGGAAACCGCGCACAGGGCGATTACCGCCCTCGTGGTATCCCGTCCAGGCCTCTGTGACGCCGGAATGCCAAGGACCAGCGACCGATGACTGCCGAACCCATGACTGTCCAGCCACCCAAGCACCCGATGCATGCGCTCACTACCTACGAGCTCTCGCGCTATCGGCGGGAACTCGAACACGCCCTCAAGGAACTTCCCGAACACGCGCCCGTACGCGAGCTGCTCCACGGCAAGCTCGCCGAGGTCCTCGCCGAGGAGGACAGCCGCGCCAAGATCGCTGACGTAACCCGATGAGCGGCGCTGTATCAGGCCTATATCAGGGCACAACCGCCGGCGTCACCGAGGCAGGGAACGTGGTGGCGAACTTCGCGATCGAATTCTTCTCGGTCGCGGTCCAGAGCTGATGGGCGACCGCCGTGTTCAGGACGAGTTCACCGTTGACGGTCTGGGTAGGCACGCTCACGAAGGTCGCGGCGCTACCGCCCAGGTGACCGAGTTTCCTGGCGAGTGACAGGACCTGGGAATTAGTCAGGTTGCTGTCCACGGTCAGCGTGCTGGTGATCGCGTTGAGCACATTGATCGCCGTGACGGGGTTGGTAAGCAGATGGTCGCTAGCGATCTTGATCAGGATGGCGCGAAGCAGGTTCTCCTCCCGGATCAACCGGGCCTGATCGGTGAGCGACGGGTCGCGGGCGTAATAGATGGCGGTGATGCCGGTGAGGTGGTTCACCCCGGCGGAGAACGTGT
>Ga0187805_10000702_pt1 | contig 11415 bp, 7 predicted proteins | sample NC_wetland_sal_i_6_FD_132965 | JGI IMG/M metagenome (GOLD analysis project Ga0187805, IMG submission 132965) | Wetland sediment microbial communities from Neuse River Estuary, North Carolina, USA - Control_5 | ecosystem: Environmental > Aquatic > Freshwater > Wetlands > Sediment | place: USA... | reverse complement strand
GCTCCAGAAGTTAAAAGCAAAATCCTCTCCACCAAGAAGAAGGGGCCTGGATGCAAGCAACGATCGAGGCCTCACGGAGAGGAGTGGAGAAGTGTTTTTGCTTGACATCCTCTCTCATAGGATCCTCTCTCATAGGATGAGTGAAATGGGGATGCTCACGACAATGGATTGCCAACTTCGGGTTTGCCCGCTGCTGATCCTTGGTATTATGCTGGCCCTCAGTTGTTCAGGCTGAAAACTCCGAACGAATCAAGAGGAAAACATGTTCAAGCTCAGTGCGCTTGCTTTCGCAGTTCTCGTAGCTGGCCTTTTATACTGTGCCCCTGAGGCGCAAGCCCAGGTTTCCGTCGGCATAAACATCGGACCGGCTCCCGTGTGCCCTTACGGGTACTTCGACTATGCCCCATATGACTGTGCTCCCTACGGCTACTATGGGCCCGATTGGTTTGTGGGCGGGGTGTTTCTTGGAGCCGGCCCCTGGTTTCACGGCCCTCACGGCTTTTACGGCCATGTCGACAACCGCTTTGATCCTCATCACGGTTACGCTGGACCTTTGCCGGAGCGCGGGGCGGAGCGCTTCAACCACTTCCAGGGAAACGAGGCGCGGGATGGACGAGGCCACGTAGGCGACGCTGGGCATGAAGCGAAGGCTGAACACGCCCTCCCCGGATATCGGGGTGGGTCGCATGGCGGGGGGCATCAGGGGCATCACTAGAGCGCGATCCGTTCAAACGAGAGACAGATAGTGCGCCCAGACTCACAAGATGAGACCTGGGCGCTTTCATTGGTCGCTGTGCGAGTCATCGAGGTCAATGAGCGAGGCCTGTTAGCGACAGTTATTTCATTCTGGAGGCCGGCAAGGCCCGAACTGGCTGGACATCTGGCCGATTCGGGCGCTATTGTTCGGCACAGGATTGGAGCGATTAGTTCGGGCCCACGCGTCCGATCCGTGATTCCTCTTCCTCCCGAACGACCCTGAAAATTATTTTGCTATGCACCGCCAAGGTGAGGGCCCAGCTATTGCCGCCGCCTGAATCCTGCGCTGCTCGTTCGAGCCACTGCTTGATACGCTTGATGTGTGCATGGTGACCGCGCCAATATTCCGCTTCCAGAGCGACGAAACGCTGCTCGGATTCTGGCGACAGCTTCCGAATCTCTTCGATCACGTCAATGAAGAAGCCGCTGTTCGCACCGATACCCAAAAACATGTGCGCTCGATGCCGTTCGCCATTGCGGATCGGCTTGTCGTCGTAGCCGCCATACCGCGCAGGTATCCTCCGCTTGTTCTTCCTGACTGCGTACAGTACTCCTTTGGATAAGGCGTACACGGGTTTCATGCGAAGTGCCTCGACCTTCCTCATCAAATCCTCGCTTTTATCAAACATCGTCGCCAGACGAAGCTCACACACGCGGGCACCTCGTCCTTGGTTTGCTGATCCCATTCGGGATGGGCGGCTATCACATCCTCTTTCAGACTTTGCTTGGAGAAGGCACGCGATGAGTGAGGCGCATAATTTCTTCGATGATGTCGCCCGTGAGGGGATGTGTAGCAGATCGACTTCTGGCTCTGCTTTCATCCGTCGATGCAGCCAGCTGGGGCAGTCCGGCGTCGTGCCGACGCGGGAGACTGCGATCACCAATCATCGCTAGCAGAGCTTTGGCTCCATTCATCGCCAGAGCTTCGAATATTACCGTCTTCGAATCTTTCCTGTACTTCTTGAGGTGCAGGAACGGTCGGGACGATGCGGCCATCTTCCATGCGCCACTGGATGATTGCCTTCGGACCCCAACGGGTATAAATTTTCTCGATGAGCGCCACGACGACTGGATCGTCGTGATACTCGCGCCAAGCGGCACGCGTTCGGGAACTCCAGCTTCGTCGGCGGCATAACCTTGATCGGCGACGCCGTCGTCTCGTAAACGATCTTCCGAACGACATTGATCGGATGCTCCGTGATCTCCAGCTTTCTCACGACCCGACCCACCTTCACACGCTCGATCTTTATGGGCGGCGGAACCTTGCCCGTGATCTGCGTGACGCGGGTTCGCACGCCGCGAATGGTTTCGTACCTCGTCCGCGTGGTGAACGTGCCGCCGCCGATCTCGCGCACTTCGACTTTCGTCCTGATCTTCCTTTTCATGATCCCCACCCGTAGCGCCGACGCCGCACTGGACGCACGGTGCGGCCAGCAAGAAACTCGTTCTGGAACCATTCGTGGAATTCGTCCTTCTTGTAGACAACGGCGGGTCCAGGTAGGACGAGCTTCGGCACGCTGAACTCGCCTTTTTCGATCATGCGCTGGAACGTCTTCATCGAGACGGGCGGGTCGTGCAGTAATGCGCAGATGTCTTGTGAGGTGTAGAACTGCGCGAGAAGCGCTGCTCGTTGCTCTGCGATCTCGGGTCTTGCAGCTGCGGTCTTGCCTCCCATAACACCGTTTTTCAACAAAAGAGTTTTGCCGGAACCGGAGTCCCGATCGACGGACGTTGCGCCCGCCGTTCAAACATCCTCTTTCGTCGAAGGCTCTTGGGAAGCCTTACGGGAATGACTGTACTGCCGCTGTCCTTATTATTATGTCAATTGACTTCTTGCAGGGCTACGACGCCGATACGACGCGATAACTAGTACGTGCGAGAAAAAGCCGCATAAACAGCCTATTTCTCAACGTGATGCTCTGACTCTGGATCAGCATATCGGGGTTCGAATCCCTGGGGGGCAGCCAGCTAAAACCCTTATCCCGCACGGCTTTTCAGGGATTCTTCCTTTCAGCAGAATTTAGAGTGCTCAGCCGTGTCAGTGCTGTGTCAGATTCTGGCAGACGAACCGACTGTGGGAGTGCCTAAGCGCGAGCACGGCGCTTTGCTCTTTTTCGCGCGTCGGGCCCGGTTAAGAGCGTGCCGAACCGCTCATGGAACGTCTTGAGGACATGGCTCAGGCGGTCGAGTTCCGGCTTTAGACTGGCCTGCTCCCTCGCGCGCCCGTGCTGCTTTCGTTAAATGAATTCAACTCCGAGACCCGAGCGATTGGGAAGGACCAGTTTGCCCTTGTGGACAGTGACGCCTCGGTACGGATCGTTCGCGACGAGCAGGTTCCCGTCGAGATCTGCATAGTCCACCAGCGGCGAAAGTTGGGCCGCCGCCGTAACACTCACGGAACTGGAAACCATGCAGCCCAGCATGGTTTTCATCCCTAAAGATTTGGCCACATAGATCATGCGAAGGGCTGGTTGGATCCCGCCACACTTGTCCAGTTTGACATTGACACCATCGTAGGCGTCCACCAGTTTCGGGATCGCGCGAGCGTTGACGGCGGCCTCGTCGGCGATGATCGGCAGGTGCACATGGCCGCGTACCCAGCGCGTCTCTTCGATCATCTCGGCAGGCATCGGCTGTTCGACGAACTCCACGCCTTGCGATTCCAGCCAGTTGATCTTGCGGACGGCTTCTTCTTTATTCGTCCAGCCCTCGTTGGCATCCACGCGGAGCGGCTTCTTGGTTACGCTGCGCACTGCGGCGATGGTCGCTTCATCCGTATTCAATCCAACTTTGATCTTGAGAATGGGGAACGGCTCCGCCTCCTGCACCTTCTGCCGCGTGTTTTCCGGGGTATCGATGCCGATGGAGAATGTCGTGATCGGAGTGTCGACGGGATCTAGTCCCAGCAACTTGTATAGCGGGACATTCAATTTTTTCCCAACCCAATCCATCAGCGCGATATCGAGCGCCGCTTGCGCCGCAAACTGGTTCGGCATCTGTCGCGAGACTTCGGCCATCAGCTTCTCGGAGCGCCACGGATCGGCTGTCTGCAGAAAAGGAGCGATGGCTGCAATCGCCTTTTTCCCATCTTCGGCATTTTCGTGATAGCGAACGATGGGTGCGCCTTCTCCCACGCCAACTACATCATCGCTTGTGAGACGGACCTGGATGGTGTCGCGATACTCGCTGGACGACATCGTAGTAGTCCACGTATGACGCAACCGCAGGCGCGTGATACTCGTTTCCCATGTGCAGCCGGCGGGTTCGGCAGCCAGAGCCGCCACTGACGCCAAGCTCGGGAACAGGCAGCCTGCGCTCAAACCTCCGCTAACCTTTAGCCAGTCTCTGCGGTTCATTTGACCCTCCTGCAGGCAACGAGAATGCGCGTCCACGGTTGGTCATCCAGGCGACTGATCTGGATCATGGGATGGTCATGCGTGGTGTCGTGGATGAACTCCCCGTTGCCGATGTACATGCCTGTATGCGTGATCTTGTCGGTCGACGCGCCAAAAAACAACAGATCGCCCGCCCGCAGGTCTTTCCGGTCCACGTTCTCCACTCCGTTCCACGCTGCCTGAAGGTCGGCGTCGCGGGGCATGTTGATGCCGCGACTGCGGACCAGCATCTGGGTGAATCCGGAGCAGTCGTATCCGTAACTCGATCGTCCGCCCCACAGATAAGGAAATCCCAGAAAGCGCTTGGCTAGCTCAATTGATTGCTCGATGGTCAGCGGCTTGGGGTCGCGAACGACGTCGCCGCGCTGAATCCATGCCATCCGCCCGTCGGGCAGACGCACCTCGAGCCAGCGCGCGTTATTGCCAGGCGCGTCATCAATCGCTTCGAGCTGCGTTTCAAAAGGAAGCGTAATCGCGGGCTGATATTGAGTGACATCGGTTTCTCGATAGAGATTGGCAAACAGGCTCTCGACCTGGACCGCGTGTCCCGGCGCGGCGTATGGCGCGCTCGACTTGCGCAGATCTCGAAGTGGCATCCAGCCGGTGTATTGATCGTCCGTGCGAATCTTGGCCCACTTATGGCGCTTTTCAAGCACCGCAACATTGCTGCCCAGGATCGCCTGGGAAACCACATCAGTGTTCTCCGTGGCTGAAGAGTACATGTTGGCCACCGGAACGATTACGACCCAATCAGCGGTTGGAGCCGCCGGACTGGCGGCCAGGGTGACTACAGAAGCAGTCAGGAAAAGGAAGATGTGGATGAAGCGACTGCAAGCGTGGCGTCTGAGCGACAACTTTCGGGCTCCCTTCCGACATTACGAAGAGGATAAAGGTTGTGTGGTGACGACGAGTGCGCCGTCACCACTTTGCAAGGTTTGGAGATCATCAGCAATCAGTTGTAATCAACCTACCTAGTGTCTGGTCCACTCGCCGCATTAGAAGCGATAGATTCCCGCGAACTCCATTCTGCGCGGATTGGTGAGTGTGGAAGTGTAGTTGCCGAAGGTAGCGGGCACATCCCACTCGTCCTGCATCGAGAAAGCGTCAAAGCGGGTGTTGTTGAACACGTTAAACACGCTCCAACGCAGTTCGAGTGAGTGGCTCTCCGTGTGCGGAATCCTCCACTGCTTCGAGAGATTCATATCGGTGGCGAGATAGCCGTCGCCGCGAACCGCATTACGCGAGCCGCTTTCTCCCGGATACGCATAATCGAACCCTGCCCGTGCGCAAGACGCGCTGTTCGACGAGACGCAATTGGGATTCTTGAAGATGCTGGGAACACCATTGAGAATTCCGTTGCCGCTGATCGTTCCGGTTTGTTGGTTCAGAGTTCCGTTGCCGATCGTAGTTCCAGCGCCGATGGGCGCGCCGGTCAAATCCGACCACCCCATTTCGTCCCAGTTCGTGGGCCAGACGTATCCCTGGAATACGCTTACGGGGAAGCCGGAGGTCCAGCGAGTGGTGCCACCCAGCCGCCAGCCGCTAATCAGGGCATCGGCCACGCCATGCACATTGCTGCCTAAGGCCTTTCCGCGGCCAACCGGCATTTCGGCAACCCAGTAGCCGTTAATCTGATGCCGCAAGTCGGCGTCGCTTGGTCCATACATCTGGCCCGGGTTCCATGCATTGATCACGCTGTCGGTCAGGTAGTGCACGCCACGTTCCGCCATGGACTCGATATCCATGTTCTTGGAGTAGGTGTAGTTCAGACCAAACATCACACCGTGGGACATCTGCTTGTTCAGGCTGACTTGCAGCGCGTTGTAGTTCGACCACGCGATCGAGCGCCAATCCCACAGAGAGGAATACTGGCTGTTGTAGAAGCTGTACGGGCCTGTGTTCAGGAAGCTCGGGATTCCGGCCACGTCGATCAGGAAGTTCCCGGTGGTCTCGTTGTAAAGGCTGCCGCAACCCGGGCCAAATGTGTCGTAGACGGCCTCCAGCAGGTTGGTGGTGGAAGCGCCCGACGAGCATGCCAGCTTATACGAGTTGAGGGGTGCAAGCATGTTCTGCCAATAGGCGGCTGTCGGCCCGACGGTTGAGGCATTAATACTGGCCTCTGGCGTGTTTTGGCGCCACAAGGACGACAACTGCCGGGCTGCTTGAAAATAACTGATCCCGGATTTCGGGTCGACCAGGTTCATCGGCGAGGCTACATCATCGAGCACCAGGAGGCGGTGAGAGAAATGGCCCACGTACGCCACATCTAGAGTCATCTTGCCCGGCAACTGCCGTTGCACGGAGAAATCCACGGCGTACGAATAAGGAGTTTTGAGCGACTGATCAATGCCACTCGCAATCAGGAATGAGCCCCCGGGAGGCGTGGCGGGGAAACTAAAGCTGGAGGGAGGGGTCAGACCCAGGCTTGATAAGAGACCGAGGGGCCCGCTGAGGTCGTTCATAGCAGACAGGCTGCCGCCAATGCGAGGTGCGGCGCTCAGCGCAAGCGAGGCGGCAGGATTGGAAACCTGCGTGGAAAGCCCGTACTCGCCCGATGCGCTATAGGACTGTGCCAGTTCAGGGCCGAAGTTCTGGTAGTACATGCCCGCGCCGGCTCGTATGGAGGTCTTATCGTCACCGAAGAGTTTGTTTAACCAGCCCGACTCTGCATGCGGCGTCCAGGCGATACCCAGGCGCGGGGCAAAATTCTTGGTCTGGGAACCGTACAAGCCGGGCTTGCCGTAGGCGGAACCGGCAGGCCCGAAGCCAATGAGCGCGCCACCCAGCACTTGATTGTCCGGGATTCCTTTGTACATCGCTGCCTGGCGCTGATTAAACCAGTTACCCATATTCACGTTTGGCGTCACCTCCTGTCCGGAGGTCTCGGTCATAGGTGTCATGAGCTGGTAATTCAGACCGTAGGTGAGAGAGAGATTGCGCCGCACTTTCCAGGTGTCCTGGAAAAAGAAGTTGTAGTTGTCGACAGCCCAATGGCGGATGATCGGCTTGTTCTGGCCGAGTTGACTCGCGGAGGTGGCTCCAACCTTGTAGTTGAAAGAGCCATCAGTCTCACTTTCAATGCCCATCAATGCAGCTAATGGGAAGTCATAGGCGTGGTTAAAGCCGGTGTTGACCGCAGGGTAAGTATCGCCGGGAGTGCAATTTGAATAGCCTTGCGCGAGGCATGCCGGATTGAGGAAGTCGTTCTTGTTGGCAAAGCCGCCTGACGAAATGTAGTCGGCGTTGGTGAGGGCATCACTGAAATTGGGACTGTAGTCATAAGAATTCAGTCGCGAAAGCAGAAAATTGATGCCAAATTGGAAGCTGTGCGAACCTTTGGTCCAATCGACTGTATCCACAATGTTGTGCACGGGGGCGGTATATCCACTCGAATATGTAATGCCCTGGTCCAGATCGCGCATCAAGACCCAAGGCTGGTTGGAATCGCCTCTGACGGCAAGACTGTCGTGGGTCAGGCCGTAACGCACATTGTTCACGAGATGCGGTCCCCAGAGACTGGTGTAACCGGCGACAAAGCCCTTCGCCAAGTCAACATTTGTCGTCATCGGCGGCCTGCCAGGCAGGAACGGAGCCCCAGTCGTAGGAACGTCGTGTTGATCTACGCCGGTGCCGCGGAGGAAAAGGGTGTGATTGCCGTTCTGGGTGATCTTGAAATCGATGCGTCCGATGTACCAGTTCTCGCGGATCGTAGTCGGGGCCGCAAAACGGTATCCGGCGAAATTCGGTGCGTCTCCGTAGTTGAGATCGTTCGCCACTGGGTAGGTCTGAAAATACGCGAGTGCGCCGCCGCTGGGGCCGATACCCGCCTGGTCCATCTGGGCGAGCTGGGTTGGGCCCAGCGCGTAATAACCCGGCTGAACCGGATAGCTTTGGCCGCTGGCTCCGGTAACGCTCGTGCCGGTACATGCTGACGGCGTGGCGCACTGGTACTGGATAATTCCGTCCTGCAGCATAGGGCTCGGAATACTCCTCTCCACGCTCTGCCCCACATTCTGCCGGTGGCCCTCATAGTTGAAAAAGAAGAACAACCGGTCCTTCAAGATGGGGCCGCCTAGGGTTCCTCCATAGTTGTTCCACACTAGTTGTTCGGGCCGGTTAGGCAGTCCACCAGCGATCTGGCTGCCTTTCAGAAAAAAGTCGTTGGCTTCGCCAGCGCCGTTGCGATTGAACTCATACAAAGAACCGTGGAATTTGTTGGTGCCGCCCTTGGTGACCATGGCGATCTGAGCTCCAGAAGAACGCCCTTCGCTTGCGCCATAGTTGGACGTGGTCACGCGGAATTCTTCGACTGAAAACGGCGTGGTCGGCAAGACCCCGTTGAAAGCGAAGCCTGCAAATTCGTCATTGTTGCTGACGCCGTCAAGCGAGATGTTGTTTTGGTCGCTGCGTTCGCCATTGACCATGCCAGCACGCGTGTCGTAGCTGCTCGCCAGAATGTTCTCGCCGTTGAAGGCGACACCCGGCTGCAGGCTGAGCAGGAGCACGTTATTCTCGGCCGGCAGCGGCAGGTTCTCGATGGCGTTGGTCTCCATGGTTTGGCCCATGGTGGCATCGGTGGTGTTGAGTATCGGCGCCTCCGCCGTGACCACAACCGTCTCTAAGATCGAACCAACCTTCATTTGCACGTTCAAGGTCGCAGGCAGTTCAACCCGCAGAGACACACCGTTCTCCTCGTGCCGGCTAAAACCTTTCGCCTCGATGGTGACGTTATAAGTGCCCGGGAGCAACTCCGGGAGCACATAGGTTCCGTCATTGCCGGTCTCGGTGGTACGAGCGAAATTCGTGCTGGCATTGACCACCGTCACCTGGGCCCCGCGAATTGCCGAGCCGGAAGCGTCCGTCACCGTGCCCCGAAGTGAAGTTGTGGCCTGTCCCCACGCCAACGTCGCGCATGCACTTAGCCCCAAAAAGATGGCCAATTTCGAGAATCTTTGCATGGATCCCCCTCTTTGATTACTTCATCGAGCCTTGCCAGGTAACGCTTGACCGCACGCCTGCTGTACGCAGAATCCGCCAGCCGTTCTGAACACGCCTGTATACAAACAGATCATCGCCTCTGTCAAGAACCAATTTCACAAAATGCAACATTTGTTTCTATGGCAAAGATCAGGTTCTCTGTACAGGAAAAGATCAGGCCGGGAGAGACCCATTCTTCGGCGCAATAAGGGAGCTATTTGGCTGCCCACCGAGCGACTGTGCATGGGGCATGTACCTGGTGTCTGGGACAGGTTCTACTCGACGTACCAGCGGAAGCCGTGGCGCTGTTCCTGATCTGCCTTTTTCAGGATGCGGACGGTGCGGGCGCGGTGCTGATGGGCGCAAACGGTTAGCAAAACGTTCAAAAAGCTCATCGGCGCCGTGTAGGAATTGCTGAGGTGCGCTTCCACCGGCGTCAGGAAACACTCATCGGCAAAGCGCGCAATCGGAGAGAGGAAGGTATCGGTAATGCCCACGCAGTAAGCCCCATTGGCATGGGCCTGCTGCAATCCTTCCACGGTCTGCCGCAGCCCGCGGCGAAAGCTGATGGCGATGACGAGATCCTTCTTGCCACAGTTACGTGCGGCGTTCGCCGCATGCCCCGGTGTGGTTGCGGCACTCGCGGGGAAACCAAGCAGAGTCAGCCGATATTCCAGAAAGTCCACCAGACTGATCGCCAGATCGCCCCCGAGAATGAGAATGCGGCGGGCGCGGTGGATTCTCCTTGCCAGGTCGGCCACGCGCTTCATGTCGAGGGTATTGCGCAGCGCATGGATATTGCGGACATCCTGTTCCAGCGCTTTGTGCGCGTGCGAGAGGATAGTGGACCCATCTGCCATATCGCTGCGCATGACTTCCAGCGACGTCGCGCTCGCGATCGACAGTTCGTGTAAATAAACCTTGAAATCTCGATAGCTGCTAAATCCCAACCCGCGCACAGTGCGCAACACGGTGGCGGGATCGGTGCCAAGTTTGCCCGCCAGGTCGCGGATCGGCAACAAAACGTAATCGCGCGGATGTTCCTGGACAGGGCGGATCAGCTCTCGCCGCTTCTTGGCGAGCCGATTGATTCGTTCGGCGAAACTTGGAATATGGTTCCCAGTTCCGTCTGTCGAAGGGGCGTCTTTCATGGTGCCCTGATTATTGAATATTCTTGCTACAAGGTTACGCTAAACGAGCCAAGTAAACCATAATGCAACAAAAGTAACAAGCCTTGAAACAGGGCTCGGCGAGTTCGCGTCAAGAAATGAAAGAATCCGAATAGCGAGGCTGCTCGAACCTTAAGCGCACTCGCCGGTGACGGAAGCCCGCGAGGATGGTATCATCGTCGCCGCCGTGCCCCAAAATTTCCTGAACAGTGCTGTGCTCGTGAAGTGGCCCGGTGTTCGCCGATGACCAGTCGCGGCTCGGGCAACGTGCGCTGGTTTCTGGTCTCCTGGCTTTTCGTCCTCAGCGCTGTCGCCTTCCTCGACCGGGTGAACATCTCGATCGCGGGAAGCTCTCTCGCCGCTGCCTACCATTTGAGTAATATCCAACTCGGTTGGGTCTTCAGCGCGTTTCTCGCGGGATACGCGATTTTCCAGACGCCCGGCGGAAGGTTGGCCGACCGGTTCGGACCTCGCCGCGTACTCGCAGGCGGAGTGGTGTGGTGGGGCATCTTCACTGCGCTGACAGCCGTGGTGCCGCCGAGCATTCGCGGCGCCGCGCTGCTCTTCATTTCCATACGCTTTCTGTTGGGAGCCGGGGAGGCTGTCGTGTATCCGGCCTCGAATCAATTTGTGGCGCGCTGGATTCCGGCGCCGGAGCGCGGGCTGGCTAACGGCTGGATTTTCGCGGGAGTCGGCGCGGGAGCCGGTTTGTCGCCGCCGCTGATCACCTACATCATGCTGCACTACGGCTGGAGATCTTCGTTCTGGCTGTGTGCGGTGATCGGCCTCATCGTCGGCGGAGTGTGGTTCATCATCGCGCGCGACACGCCGGCAGAACATTCCCGGGTCTCAGCCGCGGAGCGAGAATATATTCTCGCTCATCTTTCCAGCGAGATCTCCGAAAAGCCCGGCCGCAAGCTGATTCCGTGGCGCACCGTTTTGAAGAGCAGGGAAGTGCTGGCGATCACCCTCAGCTATTTCAGCTTCGGATATGCGGCGTGGATCTTCTTCAGCTGGTTTTACATTTATCTGGCGCAGGTTCGCGGCCTGAATCTGAAGGCGAGCGCGTTCTACGCGATGCTGCCTTTTCTGGCGATGGCGGCGTGCTGTCCTCTGGG
>Ga0187805_10000701_pt1 | contig 11416 bp, 9 predicted proteins | sample NC_wetland_sal_i_6_FD_132965 | JGI IMG/M metagenome (GOLD analysis project Ga0187805, IMG submission 132965) | Wetland sediment microbial communities from Neuse River Estuary, North Carolina, USA - Control_5 | ecosystem: Environmental > Aquatic > Freshwater > Wetlands > Sediment | place: USA... | reverse complement strand
GACCGCCATCCAGGCTGCGCACCAGCGCGCCTGCCTCGACGGCGGCGAAAACACGACTAGACACCAACGGGTCGGGCGTAATCCAGCGGATATGGCTGGTGTATGGCCGGGGTGGAAAGCTCCACGTAGGTGCTGAGGGCAACTGGCGCAGTGCCGCGAGTTCTTGCCAGCTGTTGCCTCCGTCCTCAGAGCGGAAGAGTGCGCTTGGCTCGGTGCCCGCGTAGACCACGCCACGGCTGCTCACACGTTCCGTCACGCTGACGGCTACTGCCATGACCGACTCGTGTATGATGCCCGTACCGGCATGCTCCCAGGTGTCGCCTGCATCGCCGCTGCGCCATAACCCCTGATCGAAGGTGCCGCAGTAGACTTGCTCCGGACGCAATGGATCCACGGCTACGCACTGTGGTCGGCTGCCCACCAGGTGCAGATCTGCTACCCATTCTCCATGGCGCTGGCAGACCACTGCCAAGGATTCGTCAATCGCAATATACAGTTTTGTCACTGCATGCTCCTTATATAGTGAACTGTCTAGGTTCAAGTGAAGGGGGAGGCTGGTGCAGGGCCTGGCAGCCGCAAGGGACCAACCACTGCCCCACTCAACTTCCTGCCACTACATTTCAGACGTCAAGTGAACTTTGACAGGGCACTTAGGAATTCTGTCTCAGTATCTTTGGCTGTAGCAGTATATCATACTACTATTTACCTCGCTTGAGAAAGATCCTCATCGTCCGTCAGAAAATCTGCTATCATAGAGGGGTAGTGGTAAAAAAGAGAATGATATGGTAGAGTAAGAACATCAAGGACGATCGTGGCAAGCTGAAGGTGATCGAACGCATCGCCAGTAGATGGCTTCGATGATTTTCGTGATGTCATACACATGGTCCCAGAGCTGGCCACTCTGCTATCGCTTGAGCCTGAAGAGGAGAAAGGGAGCCGATCATGACGATGCCAACCCTTCACATCCGCTTGCTTGGCGATTTCAGCCTTATCTACGGTGACCGACAGGTGACCAACCTCAATACCACGCGCCTGCGCTCCTTGCTCACCTATCTCGTGCTGCATCGCGATGTTCCCCAACAGCGCCAGCGCTTGGCCTTCCTCTTCTGGCCCGACGCAACCGAGGCTCAGGCGCGCAATAACTTGCGCCAACTGCTCCACCAGTTGCGCCAGGCATTTCCGGCTGTGGAGCACTTCCTCTCTGCCGACGCTCACCTGTTGCACTGGCACCCCGTCACGACATTCCGCCTTGATGTCGCTGCGTTCGAACAGACGCTCACGCTCGCAGACGCGGCCACACGACAGCATGACCAGCACGCACTCCAAGCCGCTCTCGAGCAGGCAGACAGCCTGTATCGAGGTGAATTACTGCCTGGCTGCTATGATGAATGGATCTTGCCTGAGCGGGATCGGCTCCGCCAGCACCACCTGCAGGTCCTCGAACACCTGCTCCGCCTCTTTGAAGTGCAGGGCGACACCGTCACCGCCATCCGCTATGCCCAGCGCTTGATCGGACTCGACCCTCTCTCCGAAGACCTCTCTCGCCGTCTGATGCGCTTGTTCGCGCTGAATAACGATCGCGCCAGCGCGTTGCACGTCTACCACACCTGTGTCACCACCTTACAACGCGAATTGGGCGTCGACCCCGATCCGGCGACTCGCGAAGCCTACGAGCGACTCATGCAGCACGAGACGCCTGTCATTCCGGCCAGAGTCCAGCAAACGCTGCTCGCTGCTACCCCAACGCTCATCGGACGAAAGCAGGAGTGGGAGGCTCTGCAAGAGGTCTGGCACGCTGCGAGCGCTGGCGAGCCGCGCTTCGTTCTCGTGACGGGGGAAGCAGGCATTGGCAAATCACGGCTGGGCGAGGAATTCCTGCTGTGGGCGAGCCAGCAGGGTGCCGTCACCGCGAAGGCGCGCTCCTATGCCGCTGAGGGCCAACTCTCGCTCGCACCAGTGACGGATTGGCTCAGGAGCGATGGTCTGCGCTCGAAGCTCAGGCAACTCGAAGAGGTCTGGCTCACCGAGGTCGTGCGCCTCCTGCCGGAGCTGTTAGCTGAGCAGCCAGATTTACCGCGCTGCGAGTCCGTGACCGAGTACGGCCAGCGCCAGCGCTTCTTTGAAGCGCTAGCGCTGGCCGTACTCGGTCACCCCACAGCCATTACTCTTGTTGATCGATGACTTGCAATGGTGCGATCAGGAAACGCTGGAATGGCTGCATTTTCTGTTGCGCTTCGACCCCATGGCACGACTGCTCGTCGTCGGTTGCGCCCGCGAGGAAGAACTGCCACCGCACCACCCGTTGCGCACCTTCCTGCTGCATCTGCGCACCACAACGGGTGTGACAGAAATTACGCTCCAGCCGTTGGATGCCGCGGAAACAGGGAAACTGGCCGGCGCTGTGGCAAACCGTGAGCTTGATATGGGCTCGGTCATGCACCTGTTTCAAGAAACCGGGGGATATCCATTGTTCGTGGTCGAAATGGTGCGGGCCGACCTGGGACGAGTATCAGCCGGCCCGCCAGAGGCCGATCGCCCCCACAGGCAACCGCCGCTTGAGGATGCTCGAACGCTTCCGCCACGTGTGCATGCAGTGCTCGTCGGTCGCCTCCTGCAACTCTCGGCTTCCGCTCGCGAGTTGGTTGAACTGGCCGCGATCATTGGTCGTGAATTCACACTCGACTTTTTGATCGGTGGGGGCCTCGCCGATACTGATAGTGCCGTACGTGCGCTGGACGAACTCTGGTACAAACGGATCGTGCGCGAACACGGCGCGAACGGCTATGACTTCACCCACGATAAGCTACGCGAGGTTGCTTATGGAGAGATTAGTGCGCCACAGCGCCGCATGCTGCACCGACGTGTCGCGCAAGCCTTGGAAGCAAGGCATGCAGAGGACCTCGACTCGGTGAGTGGACAGCTTGCGTCGCATTATGAGCGTGCAGGCATGATCGAGCAGGCACTCCTCTACTATCGGCGTGCGGCAGCAGTGGCGCAATGCGTGTATGCGAACGAGGATGCTATCAACCTGCTCTTGCGGAGTCTAGATGGGAAAGCCGGGCGCGCTGAGGAGGGCCTTGCCTGTATCAACGAGGCACTTACTAAAGCACGCGCACACAACGAGCGCTGGTGGGATGCGGAGCTACATCGGCTGCGAGGCGAGTTACTACTTATGGATGGTGCGGACGCATCTGAGGTCGAAGCAGCACTCCTGCGAGCGATCGCGGTCTCTCAATCACAGCAGGCCAGGTCGCTGGAACTGCGTGCAACGATGAGCCTGGCGCGGTTGTGGAGCACGCGGAAGCGATTCGACGACGCCCGACGACAGCTCAGCGACGTGTATGCCTGGTTTACTGAAGGATTTGAAACGCCTGATCTACAGGCTGCCCGGCTCCTCCTCGCTCAACTGTAGTCTATCTACGCGGGCACTTTGTCCTGAAATAACACTTTGCTAACGCTCATTTGACTGGAAGCATTCAAATCCATCGCGAAAACAGCATCTCATCTTGAGTCTCCAAACGTTTTGCTAACGTCACCCATGTTATTCTTCTTGAAGTTGATCTATGGATACGTATGAGATCGACTGTTGCTCTGTCGATCAGACAAAGCATGTTGCCAAATCATCGACCTCTATGAGAGGTTGAGATGTTATCCATTGCATGCATAGCTTACGTAATAGAGTGAATTCAGGAGAAAAACATGAACGAACAGCAAAAAGTGAGCATCTCTGTAGGGGAACCAGCAATTCAGGAATTTGCATCGCGCTTATGCGGCACGTTGCTTCGTCCCAGCGATGCTGGCTACGAGCAGGCTTGCCGAGTCTACAATGGCATGATTGAGAAACGACCCGCACTGATCGCCCGTTGCGTGGATGTAGCCGATGTGATCGTGGCGGTCAACTTTGCCCGCGAGCACGAGCTGACGTTGGCTGTGCGAGGCGGTGGGCACAGCGGTCCTGGCTTGGGGACGTGCGATGATGGCCTGGTGATCGACCTGGCAGGGATGAAGGGGATACGCGTCGATCCATCTGCTTGCACCGTTCGCGTCGAAGGCGGCTGCACCTGGGGCGAGGTGGATCATGCCACCCACGCCTTCGGGCTAGCCACACCGAGCGGTTTCATTTCGAGTACCGGTGTTGGTGGACTGACATTGGGTGGAGGCATCGGCTATCTCTCGCGGACCCTGGGCCTAACGCTTGACAACCTGCTGAGCGTTGACATGGTGCTTGCCGATGGCAGCTTCGTCACAGCCAGTGACGAAGAGCATACCGACCTGTTCTGGGCAGTCCGTGGTGGTGGTGGGAACTTTGGAGTCGTCACCTCGTTCCTGTTCCAACTGCATCCGATTAGCACGGTCTACGGTGGGCCGATGCTCTGGCCGCTCGAACAGGCGGCAGACGTGATGAAGTTCTGGCGTGACTTCATCTTGACCGCGCCCGAGGAGATCAATGGCTGGTTCGCGTTTCTCACCGTGCCACCTGCTCCCCCTTTCCCGGAGCAGTTGCACATGCAGAAGATGTGCGCCATCGTGTGGTGTTCCACTGCTTCGATGGAGCGGGCAGAAGAGCTGTTGAAACCCATTCGTGCCTTTCGCACCCCCGCGGTCGATTTCGCGGGGCCGATTCCGTGGCCGGTTTTGCAGAGCCTGTTCGACGCCTTATATCCCGCTGGCTTGCAGTGGTACTGGAAGGCTGATTTCTTCAAGGATCTCAGTGATAAGGCCATTGATTTGCATAAGAAGTACGGCCCACAACTGCCGACGATGCACTCGACAATGCACATCTATCCCATCAATGGGGCAGCCCATCGGCCCAGCACGAGTGATACCGCATTCAGTTACCGTGAGGCCAACTTCGCTGAAGTGATCGTCGGCGTCGACCCCGACCCGGCCAACAACGAGCGCATGATCGGCTGGGCCAGGGACTACTGGATGGCCTTGCATCCCTATTCGGCGGGAGGGGGCTATATCAACATGATAATGGACGAGGGCGCGGACAATGTGAAAGCGGCGTACCGCGACAACTACGCCCGATTGACACAGATCAAAGCAACGTATGATCCGAGCAATCTGTTCCACGTGAATCAGAATATCACGCCAACCAGGTGATGCTGCCCGAGTGCGGGATAGATGGGGCCATGAAAGTCTCGTATGGAGGAAAATCATGAGTAGCAAACAAGCGGCACAACCGAACGGCACCCAATCGTCGCGCTCGCACATGAGGCCCTTCGTGGCTGCCCTCCTGCTCATTGCAGGAGGCGCATGGCTTGCACTTGCTCTCCAAGCCGGGTCGATGGGTCTCATGCCGGTGACCATGGGGGTCGCAATGCCTTCCTTCGTGGTCATGTGGACGTTGATGGTCGCTGCCATGATGGTGCCGTCCATAACACCGTTGGCGTCTCGCTATTTCCGCATCACCTTGCGCACAGCGAGTTTGGTTTACACCCATTTGGGAATGGTTTCTTAAGAGGAAGAGGCATGATGACAGAGGCATTTTGGATACCAGAAGGGAACGAACTGTTCCGCGCTACCATTCATACACAGGGGCCGTGGAATCCACAATTTCAGCATGGCGGCCCTCCGGCGGCGCTGCTTGTGCGGCAGTTGGAAGCCTGTTCGCCACGAGAAGATATGGTGCTGGCACGCGTGAGCATCGATATTTTGGCACCGGTGCCGATCGCGACCTTGACCGCCCTTGCCCATGTGCTTCGACCCGGCCGGAGCGTAGAACTGCTCGAAGCCTCGCTGGAGCACGAGGGGCGGCTCATCATGCGCGCCACCGGCTGGCAAGTACGGCTACCCAATGTGCGTCCCCCCGCCGACGAGCCGGATCTGCCGCCAGGATTGCCAGAGGGCAGGGCTACTCCGACAATCGCTTCGTTCGTAAACAGTGGCTTTTTCTCTGCAACCGAGTGGCGTACCGTGCGCGAGAACAATGAGCGGGGTCAGGCAACTGCGTGGGCACGGCTCCGCTACCCATTAATCGTCGGCGAGACAATCTCGCCCATCCAGCACTTGATCGCCGTCGCCGATTACGCCAATGGCCTTAGCTGGCGACTCGATATTCGCTCCTGGCAGTTTGTGCCGCCCGAACTGACCCTTCACATCCTTCGCCCGCCAATCGGCGAATGGATTTGCCTGGATGCGGTGACGGACCTGCAATCGGAGGGGGTTGGCCTGACAACCGCTCACCTGTTCGATCAACAGGGCCAGGTTGCTCGTTCCGCGCAATCGCTCTTTATTGCGCGTCGAGCATAACCAGACCGCTTCCGCCTCGGCACGGTTTCCGGATAAAGAGGATGTCGAAGCTGCCGAAGCCCTTACTGGCGACAGCCATGCAAGAAGCAGGCTAAGTCGAGGTGGCAACACAGCCCTTCCTGCCCGGTCTCACCTTTCTGGTGAGTCGGCGCAAGCCATGATCGGATCGATGAACTGCTCTCGACCAGCAATGCGTCACGGAGAAGAGCGAGATACAAGAGAGATAAAGAGGAAGAAGAGTATGAGAACAAACTTTCGAGCATTTGTGGTCAATCAAACTGATGAGGGATTTACAATGGGTACCCAGCGGTTGAGTCTGCAAGATTTACCTCCCGGTGAGGTGCTCATCCAGGTGGCGTATGCCGCGATGAACTACAAAGATGCACTCGTCTGCACCGCTACGGGAAAAGTAGCACAAACGTCTCCATTGGTGCCTGGCGTAGAATTCGCCGGAAGAGTCGTCGAATCGAGGGACCAGCGTTTCACGTCAGGGGACGAAGTGCTAGCCTATGACTTTGGCAGTACGCTGGGCATTTCCCGGTATGGTGGCTATAGCGAGTATGCGCGTGTCCCAGGTGAGATGCTTTTCCCCCTTGCTCGCAAACTTGATTGCAAGCAAGCACTTGTGCTTTCGGCAGGGACGACGGTCGCGATGGCATTGTGCCAACTCGAAAAGAATGGCTTGACCCCCCAGTTTGGTCCGGTCCTGGTCACCGGTGCGACTGGGGGGGTGGGAAGCCTGGCCGTCAGCTTGTTGTCGCAGCGAGGGTATACCGTGGCTGCGAGCACGGGCAAAACCGATGCCCATGACTATCTGAGGCGACTGGGAGCCAGCGAGATTCTGGGCCGCGAGGAGGTCTCAGCAGACAGCACCCGGCCACTCGAAGCGCAGCGCTGGGCTGGCAGCATCGACACTGTGGGCGGTACAACGGTGGCCTACCTGATGCGAACCATGAAAAAAGGAGGGGCGATTGCGGCCATTGGAGTAGCGGGCGGGGGAACGTTTCATGCGAGTGTGTTTCCACTCATCCTGCGGGGCATCAAGGTGCTGGGCATCGATATGCCATCGACGCCCCTCCAGACGCGCCGGGAGCTGTGGGAAGAGGTGATCGGTGAAAGAGCACTCCTGAGTTCCGTCGATTCCATTGTGTCGGAAGTGACCCTGGAGGACATCCCCAGGGTGACAAGGGCCATGCTGGGCGGTCACACGCGAGGGCGCATCCTGGTCAGACCGAGCGAATAGTGAGTAGCGTGCTGGTTAGCACGTCATCTACAGACAGAAATTTTCTATTGATCGAAAAGAAAGAGAAATTGAATGGACATCATTATCATATTGATAGCATTTGTTGCACTTGCTCTATCAGCCCTACGTTGGGGAGCAAACAGCACTGATGGCATAAACAGTACAGAATGGGAACGCAGACAACGCTGGTATGGCGGCTTTCACAATTATGAGGACGCATGACTTCACATCCTCTAACGTTGCATGAACCTGATCTTTTACAGAGGAGCGCTGCTTGTCCGCGCAGGAGCACATTTGAGAAAGCAGCGGGGTCACTCATCCTGCACAGTTTCTGCCCGCCGTCTCTGGTCACGTCTCTGAAGGCTGATCGCGGCTTGCATGCGTTTACACACGTTCCAGAAAGAGAGCATCAACTCCTGCTGGGGATTGCAGATCGCCCCGATTGTGCGCTCACACTGGCGTACACCCCTAATGGCGAGATTGTTGGCCAAGTGACCCTGGCTCCTGCTGACGCATGGTGGCAAGGGGTGGCCAATACATACGAACTAGCGATAGAGGTCAGTTCTCGCTGGCGCAGATTAGGGATTGCTCGTCAATTACTGTCGCTGACGCTTGAGCATCATGCCGTGGAGGAGATGATTCTCGTAGCAGTAGGCCTCTCCTGGCATTGGGACCTCAAAGGTTCAGATTTGTCTCCCTTTCGCTATCGCTCGCTGCTTGCACACATCCTTGAACCCTATCACTTTTTCGAATGTCTGACTGATGAGCCAAATGTCGAGTTGGATCCTGCCAACATCCTGCTGGTACGCATTGGCGAGCGTGTGGAGCAAGAGGTGATGGATCAGTTGTTTGGGCGCATGCGCTTTTTTTAGTGCTTCCGTTTGATGATTCAAGAGGTGTAGTTATATGCCTACGACAGTGACAACTGTTTTGAAAGGAGGAGATTCCTAATGCGTGAATTGCTCATCGCCGCTGCGGAGCAGGCGATTCGTTATCTGGAGGGCCTGAACAGGCGAGGTGTTGCCCCTGATCCCACCATCGTTGCCCGTCTTGCAGAGCTTGCTATCCCGCTTCCTACCGATCCTTCCCCTGCAGAGGAAACCATGGCCCTGCTCGATTCCTATAGCGCTGCAACGATGGCGATGGCCGGGCCACGCTTCTTTGGCTTCGTGATCGGTGGGGCGCTACCAGCAACATTGGCAGCGAACTGGCTGGCCAGCGCCTGGGATCAGAATGCTGCTCTGGCAGAGGTAACACCGCTTCCTGCGAAGTTAGAGGACGTTGCGCTCAGGTGGCTGCGCGATGTGCTCGGCTTGCCGCCCGAAACAGGAGTAGGGTTCGTCACTGGTGCGACGATGGCGAATTTTACCTGCCTGGCCGCAGCGCGCCATACCGTCCTTTCGCAAGCAGGATGGGATGTGGAAGCCGATGGCATGTTTGGCGCGCCGGAAGTCGCCGTGGTCGTTGGCGAGGAGGCCCATCCTACGCTGTTCAAGTCTCTGGGGCTGGTGGGGTTTGGTCGCAACCGGATGGTGCGCGTTCCGGTGGACAAGCAGGGCCGCATGCGTGCTGATCTGTTTCCGGACCTCTCTGGTCCCACCATTGTCTGTTTGCAGGCCGGGAATGTGAATACCGGGGCATTCGATCCCGCGCCCCAGATCATCCCCAAAGCGAAAGCAGCCAAAGCCTGGGTGCATGTCGATGGCGCTTTTGGGTTGTGGGCAGCGGCGGCCCCCTGCAAAGCGCATTTGATGGCGGGCTACGCCGATGCCGATTCCTGGGCAACGGATGCGCATAAATACCTGAACACGCCCTACGACAGCGGCCTGGCATTTGTCCGTTATCCGCATGTGCTGCAAGCCGCGATGGCGATTTCTGCGGCATACCTGCCCTCAAGCTCAACACGCGACCCAGCAAACTTCACGCCAGAACTCTCGCGCCGGGCGCGCGGGATCGAAGTCTGGGCGGCGTTGCACACACTGGGGCGATCAGGCCTTGCGGATCTCGTTGAGCGCACCTGCCGCTATGCGGTGCGCTTTGCGGAAGGTTTGCGCGCTGCGGGGTACACCATTCTGAACGAGGTCATGTTCAATCAGGTCCTGGTGACATTCGGAGATGATGAGAGGACACGGCGTGTCATTGTCGGTATTCAACGGGATGGCACCTGTTGGTGCGGCGGGACCATCTGGCAGGGGCAAACGGCCATGCGCATCAACGTGTCGTCATGGGCCACGACCGACGCGGATGTTGAGCGCAGCTTACAAGCCATGATCCGGGTTGCACGCGAACTGGCGTAATCATCTCAGTCGCAGATAGGACTCCACTTGCTGCTGGGAGGCACGATGATGGGTGGGGGCATGCGAACATCCAGGCATTCTGGCAGGCCGCCATGGACATCGAAGCCTCACAGGTCATCTTTGGCCATTTGGCCACGATACTGTTCACAAAAGACCTTGTCTGCTATACTGAGACCATGACGCCAGAAGAAGAGATCGCACAACTGAAAAAGGAACTTAGTCAGGTCCTGGAGCAGGTCAGTGAGCTGGTGGAGCAACTGAGCAAAGCGGAGGCGCGGGAAAGCGAGTATCAAAAGCAGGCACTCAACGAGCAACTGGTGACGGCGAACAGTCGCATCGCGGAACTGGAGCAGCTGAAAACCCCTGCGCCAGCCTTCGCCAAGGCGAACAAGAAAAAACCGCCAGAGGAGCAGAAGAAGGCCCGCAAAAAGCGTGACGCCAAGCATAATCGGGGAAGGCCACGCTCCAGGCCGACCCAGATCGTGGAGCATCGGCTGCTCACGTGCCCGCACTGTCATCTGCGTTTGGGTGGCATGAGTTTGGCCCGCACACGCGAGGTCATTGATGTGCCCCCGCCGCCACCCGTCGAGGTCACGCACCATCGGATCTACAAGGGCTGGTGTGCCGGGTGCCAAAAATGGTATGAAGCCCCGGTGGACTTGCACGAGCAGGTGGTTGGTCAAGGACGCATCGGGGTACGCCTGGCGAGTCTGATCGCCACGGTGCGCACGCTGATGCGTCTGCCCATTCGCCAGATTCAGGCCTACCTGCACACGCTGCATGGGGTGACGATGAGCATTGGAGAGATTGTGGAGTTGCTGCACCGGCTCAGAGCACAGATGCAGCCTGACCTGGATGCGCTCAAACGGCAAATCCGTGCGAGCCCGGCGGTGCAAGCTGATGAGACCGGGTGGCGAGAAGATGGTCTCAATGGCTACATCTGGAGCGCCTGCACTCCCACCATCCGCTATTATGAGTATCATCATTCGCGTGGCGGGGAAGTGGTCAAAGAGTTGATCGGCGAGGACTATGGTGGGGTGCTGGGCAGTGACTTCTATAGCAGCTACAATGTGCATCAGGGCTTGCATCAACGCTGCTGGGTGCATTACTTACGTGATGTGCATGAACTCAAAGAGAAGTATCCGCATGATGAGCCACTCCACCGCTGGGCTGCCTGCGTCAAAGCGATCTATGAGCAAGCCGTGGCCTGGGCCGAGCAAGGTCCTGACGCGCAGCTCTCTCCACGCAAGCAGCAGCAGACTCGTGTGAAGCAGCAGCATGCTTTCGAGCGGCAGTTGCTGGAGGTCTGCCGTCCCTACGTGGGAACCGCCACCCCGCAACATACCTTATGTGAACGGGTTGAGCGCTTTTTGCCCGAACTGTTTGTCTTTGTTGCGGTTGCCGGTGTTCCCGCCCACAACAATCTGGCGGAGCGCAGCATTCGCCCACTGGTCGTGGCTCGCAAAATTAGTGGGGGCACTCGCAGTCCCAAAGGCTCCCAGACCCGCATGGGACTGGCCAGTCTCTTTGGCACTTGGATGGCACAGCACCTCAATCCCTTCCACCAATGCCTGGCTACCTTGACCAGCAAATCTTCCTTAGGTCAAGTCTGAACTGTTTC
>Ga0187805_10000700_pt1 | contig 11418 bp, 5 predicted proteins | sample NC_wetland_sal_i_6_FD_132965 | JGI IMG/M metagenome (GOLD analysis project Ga0187805, IMG submission 132965) | Wetland sediment microbial communities from Neuse River Estuary, North Carolina, USA - Control_5 | ecosystem: Environmental > Aquatic > Freshwater > Wetlands > Sediment | place: USA... | reverse complement strand
GAATGGACCCGCTACGCACGGATTGCGACTCGGTGGCCTTCGGCGAGGCCCCAAGGAAACTTGCAGACATCGCCTTCTCCAAAGCAACGGTCTTCCGCGGAGAATCCAGCAACTCGGAGCTCCACTCTCTGAATATGCCTGCGATCTGATCGTGATATTTCTCCGTGACAAATTCGTCCGACCCCGTCTGGACCTTCTGGAACACCGCCTCGAGTCCACTCGGCGTCCGATAATGCGGAGAAACATGAAACTCACTTGAAGCTGGATTAGGCTCCTGAGGAAAAAAGGAATGGAACGAAGGGAAAACCAGACCCGCAGGAAGAAACGCGAACGAGGCGCCCTGGCCGTACCGGAGGAGGAACTTGCGCCGACTCAGATCGACCGGACGACGCTTCTTCCCAGGCCTGCTCAGACGATGCTCCCGTGATTTCTCGCGCGAAAACGAGAATCTAACACCCGCGTCAGAACCCGTCAAGAAACGGCCGCCCGCTGCCTTAACCAACGTCCGCAATTCGTTTGGAACCTGTCTTTCCCTGCGATGCGCCTGTGCTTCGGCTAAAATGGAGGCTTATGAACAGGAACGCTCATTACTTTCCTTTCGCGGGGCACCCAGGCCTTCGCGGCCGGAGTACTTTTTGAGAGCCAAGATGCTGTCACGTCGCGCATGGTTGAATCAGGCCTCACGTCTCGCGGCAGGCCTTCCTTTTGGTCTTTCTCCCTTGGCAAGTATGTGCGCGGGAGGCGTCCGCCAGGCCTCAGAGACTCCACGGCGTGTCGGTACCTTCTCGGCCTCCGTACCCGAACGAGCTGACAACGATCCCACCAAGTACCGATTCACCAAGGACGAGGACACCTTTCTCGAAGAGGTAGAACGCGCTTGCTTTCAATTCTTCTGGGAGGCGGTAAATCCGCACACTGGCCAGGTCAAGGACCGTTGCCAAGCAGGCGGCCCAGATGCCCGAAAAGTGGCCAGTATTGCCGCGACTGGTTTCGGGCTGAGCGCCCTCTGTATCGCGGATCATCGGCGCTGGCAGGAACCAAAGAGGATTCGCGAGCGCGTTCGCGACACGCTGCGTTTTGCAGTCACTCGCCTGAATCACGTGCATGGCTTTTTCTTTCATTTCCTGAACACGGACACGGGCGACCGCGAGTTTCAATCGGAAGTTTCCACGATCGACACCTCGCTATTTCTCTGTGGCGTGCTCACGTGTCGCGCGTATTTCGATGACGCAGAAACCCGCGATTTGGCGGACCATCTTTATAACCGCGTGGATTGGCCCTGGTTCCTCAACGGCGGCAAAACGCTTTCGATGGGCTGGACACCCGAGAACGGCTTCATCAAGGCTCGCTGGGACTCTTACTCTGAGTTGATGATGATTTATCTGTTGGGACTCGGCTCCTCGACCCACGCGCTTTCACCCGAGGCCTGGGACGCCTGGACGCGTCCGGACTTCGAGTACCGGGGCCGGCATTACGTCGGGTCCAACGCCCCACTCTTCGTGCACCAGTATTCGCACGCCTGGTTTGATTTCCGTGGCAAACGCGACAAGTACGCAGACTACTTCTCAAATTCCGTCGTTGCCACCGAGGTTCACAAACTGTGGTGCCTCGAACTGGCAAAGCAGTTTCCCGACTACAGCGAGAATCTCTGGGGAATATCGGCTTCCGATTCTTCGCGCGGCTATCAGGCCTGGGGCGGGCCGCCACCTATGGGCACAATCGACGGCAGCATCGTACCTTGCGCGGCCGGCGGCTCTCTTCCTTTCCTGCCGAAAGAGACGGTCGCCGTCTTGCGGACGATCCGCCAAAACTACGAAAAACAGGCGTGGCAGAGATATGGCTTTGTGGATGCCTTCAATCCGCTCACCAATTGGTATGACCCGGATGTTCTTGGCATCGATGCGGGAATTACCCTGCTCATGGCGGAAAACGCGCGCACCGGTTTCATCTGGGAACAGTTCATGAAGAACGAAGCAGTCAAAGTGGGAATGGCGCGCGCCGGTTTCCACTCTGTTGTGCCAACAGTCGCTCCGAAATAGCGTCCTCAAGCTCCGCGAGAGCCTTTCGTGCTTCCCATAGTCCCAACAATGTTCAATGAAGAGGGAGTGAAGGTTCGCTATTTCGCCAACTCGACGAGGGCCAGTGCGTGAGGCTGAAGCGTCAAAGTCAACGTACTATTTTTCAGCTCCAGCATTTGTGCTGCTGGCATGGCCGCCGCTTCACGCAGTGTCTTGATTTGTGTCTCGCTCAAGAATTGCGGCCGCCCCATTTTCTCGTATTCCGGCAGCGGCGACCCGTGCTCTTTATCAACGACCGTGACGCGCGCGGAGATCGCATTCGCAATTCCGCGGAAATGCAAGGTGAATGTCTTCGGCGTCCCCGCCTCTTCCGGCAGAAATAAGTTCCACACCGCGATCGCCAGCGATCCGTCTTTGCGCCGTGTCACCAACGCGGAATCGGAACTCACGTCGAGCCGGCTATCGCCCAAGCGGTGGAGCAACGCAAAATCATTGAACGAAGCTTTCGGAATCCCGCGTTCGGCCAGCAAGCCAAAGCCACCATAAAACGGCCTCTTCACCACACCCTGCTCCTCAAACACATCGGAAAACGTCCAATAACTCATCATCTCAGTCAGTCCGTCGCATTGCCGGATGGTGTCCGCAAGCCAGGGTCCCATAAACGCGCTGTCCGTTACTTGAGGATCATTGCCGTAGTCCGCGTTGAACTCGCTCCAGATCAGCGGCATGTTCGGATAGGGGGAGGCGGCAATCTGGCCGTGCACTTTCTGTACGGCGCGGCACACCATTTGATTTCGTGAGACGTGCTCGTGGGTGCCAAAAACATCCTCAGAGCGGTCGTTTCCATAAACGTGCGTCGAAGCAAAGTCCACGGGAACATTTTTTTCCTTGCAGTGCGCCAGGAAGCGATCGACCCACGCGGCTTGCGCGGTAGCGGGCCCGCCGATGCGCAGACGGGGACTCACCCGCTTGATGGCCCGCGCGGCGCGGTCATAGAGCTCGTAGTAGGTTTGCTCTCTTGGATTGCCGGCCCAGAAGTCAATATTGGGCTCATTCCACACCTCAAAATACCATTGCGCCACTTCGTCCTCACCGTAGCGCTGCACCAGATGTCGCGCAAACTGCTCGATCATTTGCTCCCATTTGTCCCAGTCTTTGGGAGGCGAGACATTTTGCTTGTACCAGAAGGGATGAAGGGCTGCGGGATCCGCAGCCAGCTTCTTCGGCATGAAGCTGAGTTCGATGAACGGCCGCACGTGATTTTCGAGCAGGCCGTCATAAATCTGATCCACGTAAGAGAAGTTGAATATAGCCCTGCCATCTTTGTCTTCGTCGTACAAGCCCACTTCATCGTGGAAGATGGCGTGAAATCGGACATATTCGAAGCCAGTGATGCGCTTCGTCTCGCGAAGATCGTTTCGGTAGCTTTCGCGGAGACTCAGGATGGCACGGCCGGAGCCAAACATCTCTTCCCAGAAATGAAGAAAGGGATGTGCGGGGGCTTTGGCATCCACCGTGATCTCTTGCGCAGAGGCGAAGGGGTCCTGGCGCGGCGAACACTCCAGAGAGGCAGGGCGCGACAGCAGAATGGTTGCGATAGCGAAGCAGAAGCATAGCTTCTTCATAAGGCCCTTTACCCTCATGAGCACTCAAAAGAGTGTCCTTGGAAAGCTGCCAACGAGAGCACTTCCCGGGGTTTGGGAACTCGTTGGCAGCTTTCCGCCCTGCACAAATGGAGGCGCCGGGGTAAAAAAGCGCCCCCGGAAGGGGGGTTAGAAGCTGAAGCGAATCCCCAGCGTGACGACGCGGGCGGCAAGAGCACCCGTTATCGTGCCGAAGTTTGAACTGCCGATGTTGTTCTGAATCATGTCGGGGTTGAGGTTCAGATTGTTGAACAGGTTGTAGGCGTCAATTCGCAATTCCACTCTGGCATTTTCCCCGAGCACCGGCGCTTTAGGTATGCCAAAGGCCTTTGCCAGCGTCAGGTCCACGTCCCTATATCCTGGAAGGTTGAGCGAATTGCGAGCGACATGGGGGAACGGAGGAAGTGCGGTTCCGGAGTTGGTGCCAGTGAAAACAACGTTAGTGAAGTTTGGCGTCGAGAAATATGCCGCGCCGCCGTTAGGAAAGTTCGAGGTCGCCGGGTTCTCGAATGCACTATTGCTGGTGCTGCCCCCCGCGCCGCCCAGGTAGGCGGCAGGGAACACCGTCCCGTAACCGCATTGTCCGCAATACAGGCTTGCCCCGTTCGGGATGTTCACCATAGGAGTCCAAGGGAATCCGGAGTGGAGATTGAAGATGCCGCTGAGCGACCAGCCGCCGGCCACCTTTTCGAGCCAGCTGTGGCTACCGTGGAAGAAGACTGGCTGCCACACACCAAAAAGCTTAAACGAGTTCTGCACGTTGTAGTCGCAGCGTCCGTAATTCAGGTTTGGCTCGAATGGGTAGGGCTGCTCGGAGTATGGCGCTGAGCTCGTGTCCATGCACTTGGCCCATGTGTATTGAGCGTCGGCCATGAACTCGCGCGAGAACTGATGCTTGATTTCGGCGAGCAGGGCGTTGTAATTCCCGTGGCCGTTCACGCCCCAGTAGTCACCGCCGCTAATCTGCGGGTTGAAGGGATCCCCCAAAGTCGCGGGAAACGCAAGGGGGTTTTCATGGAAGAAAGTGTCACGCGACAAGCTTCCCTGATACCCCAGCGATGCTACCCATTGCTGAGGAAGTTCGTACTCGACTCCGACCGAGTAGTGATGGACGCGCTCGGTCGGCAAGGTGCTGGGGAAGATTTCAACGTTCACGGAACCAGTTGTGGGAAGTCCGTTCGCGCCAAAACTGGCAATCGCGTTCGGGTTTGCTTGGAAGCCGTTGAGGTTGTGCACGCCCGACGAAAGCGCGTAGACAATGCCGCAGTTCGGAAGCGGCTGCGCGCAACTCGAGGCCGAGGGGTTGGTCTGGGCGAACGTCGGAGACACTGCCAACCCGGGATTTTGGAAAATGTTGGCCGAGATAGCGAGTTGCTCCCCGTTGAAGCTTAGTCCATAACCGGCGCGTACCACGAGCTTGTTCTTGAAGCGAGCCGGGCTCCAGGCCACACCAATGGTGGGTCCGAAGTTTCCCTTCTGCGCATTCCAGGAATTCCCCTTGTGAACAACCAAGTCCGTTAGGTAGTCTGGCCCGGCGCCCGGGACGGCCGTGAACATGTTGCCGTTCTTGTCATACAAGGGACCAAAGTAGGACCAACGCAGGCCGAGATTCAGAGTCAGGTTCGGATGAAGTTTCAAATCATCTTGCACAAAGAAGCCCAGAAGGTTTTCGCGGTCGTCCTGGCGAACGGTCGTAGGGATCCCGGTATTCGGATTGAAGTTCCCGGACTCCTTCTGTGGCGCATCGTTTAGAAAGTCCCAGATGTTAAAAAAGTTATAGCTAGGCACGCCACAACCGGCGCAGTCCTGCAGGTAAAAAAGACGCGTGCCCTCACCCCCAAACTTGATGGTATGGCGGCCGTAAATCTTGGTGGCTACGTCTTTCGCGGTGTAAGTCCACTGGTTCAGAATGCTGCCCACGTTCGGTCCGAAGGAATTCAGTGTAATGCTTCCTGTCTTGTCGATATTGTCCACGGGAAATCCTACCGGAGATTGCGGGTTGGAACCGATTTCATTCCAGCGCCAGCCTGCGGCATTGGCGCGAAATTCGTTGAGAAAGGTCGACGAAATCGTGTGATCCCAAATGATCGAGAACGCGTCATTAATCTGCGAATGGTGAAAGATGTCATAGCCGCGCTGGCCGTTGAAGTTGTCCTTGGACAGCGGAACCCAATAAATCGCAAAGCTGATGCGGTCCCTTTCGGTCACATTCGCATCCAGGCGCCCGTTGTACTGGGACGCCGTAAATGTGGTCGGATTGATCGTGTTGTAGTTCGCGATGTCCGCCACATTGGTTAGGCCGCTGCCGACGCCAGGGTTGGTTGAACTCACCCAGGTTGGGTCCTGCGTGCCCAAGGGTGTCGTCAAGGGTGAGCCAACGTTCAATCCTTGCCCCGGGACCGTTCTGCAATCTACGCCTTCCATCAAGCCCGCGCTTGCGCACGTGGCGTTGGGGTTCAGAGTTCCAACTACGCCATTCCCAGGAAAGGAAAGATACTTCTGGGCAAGGCTTCCAGAAGGGGCCAAGGCGTCCAAAGCCGGGGTGTCGAACCAACCATTGCCTTGTTGGGGGGAGAGAGGCTCCCGAACAGTCTCATAGGCGAAGAAAAAGAAAATTTTGTTCTTCCAGATTGGGCCACCGACGCTGCCCCCCACCTGTTCGAACTTATTGTTATCTCGCGTCACTTGCAGATTCTCTCCGTTGAATCGCTGGTAAGCGTTCAGGTTCGGTTGGTGCGTCGTAAGAAACAGGCTGCCATGGAAATCGTTCGTCCCACCTTTCGAAGTGATCTGAATCTGCGCGCCGCTGTAGCGGCCATACTCGGCGTCGTAGTTATCCGAAATGATTTTCACACTATCAACGGAATCCTCAGATGGTGTGATCACCGTGGACCCACCCCAGACCGCGCTGGTGGTGCTGATTCCGTCAATCGAAATGCCGTTGTTTTCCGTCTGTTGTCCGCTGGCAATCACTTGCGCGCCGTTTTCCGTCTTGAAAATGCCGTCGTTGCCCCCGGAAGCCCCTCCCCCAGTTTGCGTGCCGGGAAGGTTATAGTTGTCAGTGCCACCCCCTCCCTGCGAACCATCCGAGAAGGAACCCGGAGTAAGCACCGCGAGTTTCAACACGTCCCGCCCAAAAGACGGCATGTGCTGAATTTGGTTCGAAGAAACCACTCCGTTGATGGCCGCCGTTTCCGTATCGATGAGCGGAGTCGAATCGCCGTTCACTGTGACCGTTTGGCTGACCTGCCCAATTTCAAGCTGAACATTCACGGCGTTCGCTTGTTCCGGGATGATCCCCAGGTTTGCGAGCGTTTTCGTCTTGAAACCCGCCTTTTCCACAACCAGCGAATACCGGTTGGGAGCCAGGGCGCCGAAGTTGTATACGCCGGTGTCGTTTGTCGTAGCGACCAGTTTCTGGTTGGTGTCCAGATTCGTTAACGTCACAGTTGCTCCGGAGACCACCGCCCCGTCAGGGTCAGTCACCACGCCCTGAATCGAGGCGCGGTACTGCGCATACGCGGAAACTGCACAAACAGCGAGAAGAATCGCGACTAGGACGTTGCTTCGCATGGCTTTCACCTCAAGAGCGACATTTACAAAAAGAATTCAATAAATCGATTTACCCCGTTACTGAACTGCATGAAACACCCCCCAAAGCAACCTTGTCAAGAAAATTGTGCGGAATAAGGAAAATATATCGTACTAGGACTAACCAATACTAAATCGATTTTTCATAACGCAAAGGCATCTGAATTGCTCCTCCAATCCGGCTAACGGGCCAATTTCCGCATGTTTGATGCTTGCCCCGCGCCTATCGGCTATGACAAACTACGCGCACCACACCCCATGGCCCGGTCGAAAACGGTAGCGTCTTCTCGGCCGCGCGGTAACGCCGCCGCGCCGTCGGTCAGTCTGAAGTATTTGGCAGAGCACCTCGGCCTTTCGCCTGCCACCGTGTCGTTGGTCATCAACCGTTCTCCTGCGGCTAAATCGATTCCGCACCGCACGCAGGAGCGCATCCGGCAAGCCGCCCGGGAACTGAACTACCGTCCAAATTTCATGGCCCGCTCTTTGCGCGCGCAGCGCAGTTTCACGATCGGCGTGGTGGTGCCGGAGATCAGCGAGGGATATGCCGCTTTGGTCCTTTCCGGGGTCGAGGACCATCTCCTGGAGGAAGGTTACTTTTACTTTGTTGTCAGCCACCGCCACCGTGCCGATTTAATCGAGGAGTATCCACGTCTTTTGCAACAGCGTGCGGTCGAAGGTCTGATCGCCGTGGACACCGCTTGCCAGGTAGGTGTGCCCATCCCGGTAGTGGCGGTGTCCGGCCATCGTGAAATGGACGGGGTGACAAACATCGCATTGGACCACGCCTGCGCCGCGAAGTTGGCTCTCGAACACCTCGTGCAACTCGGCCATCGCAGGATTGCCTTCGTCAAGGGACAAGAGTTCAGCTCCGATACCGAAACCCGCTGGGAAGCAGTCTGCGGGGCGGCGAAAGGAATGGACCTGGTAATCCACCCTCCGCTCACAGGTCAGCTGGAGGGCGATTCTCCATCTCCCGAATTAGGCTACAAGGTCACGAGAAAGCTGCTTGCCACCGGAAGTCCTTTCACCGCGCTCTTTGCCTTCAACGATATTTCGGCCATCGGTGCGATTCACGCGTTGCGCGAAGCCGGGCGCCGCGTCCCGGAGGATGTTTCCGTTGTCGGCTTTGATGACATTCAGAGCGCGGCATTCCAGAACCCGGGACTGACGACGGTCCGCCAGCCTCTCCGCGAAATGGGCGTGCTCGCTGCGGAAACGCTGCTGCGCCGCATCAACGCGGCGCCAAAATCACCCTACCCCAAACTCATTACTGTCGAACCTTCGCTCATTGTGCGAGGAAGTACGGCTCCCTGTGTCGCGCAATCTTGAGGCTGGCTGGCATCCTTTTTCCATCAACGAGATCCGTCTATTTGACGCGGCCACCGGAGCGAGCACACTCCAGCACGCTAGGACAGCATTTCCTGTAGCAAAAGAGTTCTTGCTTGTTCGAATTTCGGATTTTCTATTTCTTGAGCGGGCCGCTTCCCGGTCTTGGCACTGGCGTGCTTGAAGTGCTGGGGGCAAATTGCAACCTCATCGCGGGGTCACCAAACAAAATCCACGTACGACGCACGTCATTGTCCGTTACGCCGGATTTTGCGGCCAGGATCAGTTTCCCGAGCGGGGCGCCTGGATTGGCAGCCAGGCCCTGCAATAGGGCTTTGTTCAGGGAAGCTTGCGGCGGCTCGTTGGTGAATCCTGACGATGCCCACACGGCAACTGCTCCTCCGTTTGGAGCAAGGAGCAAGGCTACGGCCAGGCTCTGCCCATAAACGTCCTGGAAAAATCCGTTCAGGCAGTCCATCAGCAAATACACAGGCAGCTGTCCGCCGTTTGTCAGCGCGGCCGCATCGTTGACGTCAAGCAGATCCAAGAACGACCATTGTTGTTCCGCCCCGTGGCCGCTGTAGTTCACAAGCAACGCGCCATTGTTCAGAGCGGCGAGGATCTGTGGCTTGACAACCGTGGGATCCTGACCGTCAGCAAGAACTTGTGAAACCTGTACCAACCCCGCAATATCGCTCCCGGCGGTCGTGGAGGCATTCGTAAAGTTAGCGTCGATGTTCTGGTCGGCCACGAACAGTGCCTGCCCGTTCCAACTTCCGGCGAAGCTCCCTCTCTCGTAACCGACGATCTTCGAGACAACCAGGTTGGCATCCGCCGCTGTCTGCACCGGCAAACGGCCTGTCGGAATCGTGGCGAATCCCGTCTGTTGAAAATCCGTGAACCAGTCGTCCGATGCCGTCTTGAACGCCGCTGTTTCGATCAGTCGCGTCGGCACAAAATCGAGGTCGCCCAAGCCCAGATAATCGCGCGGATCGAACGATGCATCGCCCACCAGAAGAATGGCTTGCGGTTTCCTCTGCCAGTGCGTGGCGCCGAATTGCAGGTAGCTGCGAATGGCAAAGGGACTTCGCTCCCCAAAGTTAAACTCGTCATACAGCTGGTCCGTTGTCACCACGGCAACGTGGTGTCCCTGCGACTGCCTCAGGCTGACCAGCGGCCCGAGGCTCGCTGCAAAGTCCGGATGGGTAATGATCACCACGTCCGCGCCCGACCGGTGGTCCGTCAAGAAGCTCGGAGTGTAGGGAGTCAACGCGTCCGGCGGTGAAACTTGATCCTCGGAAAACGCCAGAACTGTGCGTTGCGGGGGATATCCTCGAGCGAGGTCGAGCGCGATTGAGTAAGTTCCATTTGCGGACGCGATGGTTCCCGTCAGTTCGGAAATATGCAAGGAATCGGTGATGTCGAAAGCCCGGATTTGCGAAGAGGTGAAGCCGCCGATGGTTACCTGTTCTCCGGACTGCGCGGTGGCACGGAGCCAGTTGGAATCCGCCTGGTAAGTATGCGGATAGTGTAGGGCGATGGATTGCACCACGCTGACGTCGTTGTCTCCCTCGAGGGCCGTCAGGGTCACGGTGTTGGTGCCGTTCTGCAGCAGCGATGGATCCACCGGGAACGATTGCGTCACGTTCTGCTGGTCCGCGAAATCCATTTCGCCGATGGAAGCTCCGTTGAACTGCACGCTCACCCGGTGCTCTTGTCCCGTCGTCCCGCCCTGCAGATCGATATCCACGCTGATCGGCAGGCCCGAAGTAGGATCGAAATTTGCCACGGGGAGTGGCTGATCCGTCGGATCGCTGGTGATCACCGCGCCGAAGAAATTGTCATTGTTTTCGCCGTTGAGCAGCGCCGAGAAATACGTAATCCTCTGCTGAAGCACGACAGTGAATAGAAAACTGTTTGGCGCTTCGCCGCCGGATTTGCCCTGCGGCACGGTCAGGATTCTGTTGGCCGCCTGCGCATCGTGGATCAGCCAGTACACGCGCGTCCCGCTGAACGGCGTGTCGATACCCGTGCCATAAAACTCGATCGCGCCTGACGGCGTCAGCGGTCCCGCCTGCGGGCCGGAAATGAGCAAGGGCTGTTCGACGCCCTCCGCATACAGCCGCAGCGACCGGACATCCGTTCGGGGATCAAAGCCTGCCGCAACGAGCTGCGGTTGTGTCACGCGGTACCAGCCTTCATTCTGAACGGAGATCTTCACGGCCGGATAATTGGCCACCGGGAAAACCGGCGTCCCTGCCGCAACCGTCGCAGCTGAGGGGCGTGTTGTGGGAAGCCCGCGGACGACACTCGCCGTCTTCCCCGAAATCCCTGCTGTCATTTGGCTCAACAGCCTGGCTGGTTGCGCGCCGTTCAATTCCGCTGCGTGCTCCGGCGATCCAGCCTCCAGATTCACGGGGCCATGCGTAACTCGCGTGCCGTTGATATCCACATCTTCCAGCCAATACGTCGCGTTGGCGGACGGATTTGGATCGATCCACTGATACAGTTTTGCCGCGTGCTGCGGTTTTGCTCCGCGCAGGAGAAACGCCGATCCCGCGATGAGCGATGGAGTTACCGGCTTGCGGCCGGAAGCATCCTCGCGATAAATGCGGAAGCCGAGATTGCGCGATTCTTCGCGCGTCCGCCATTCGATGACCGCGCTGCCGTCGGCGCGTCTCGTAGCGTGGAAAGACGCCACGTCTACGGCTGTGGGAGCCTGAATCGTGGATGTTGCCGTAGACGTGTTGTTTGCGAGATTTGGATCGCTGGTGGTCGCGCTGACGGTCGCCGTGTTGGAAGAGAGCGAAGCCGAGCTGAAAGTCTCCGCCGTGACGTCG